>Ga0265780_10010331_pt1 | contig 11132 bp, 13 predicted proteins | sample P1T30metagenome_FD_192432 | JGI IMG/M metagenome (GOLD analysis project Ga0265780, IMG submission 192432) | Plant litter microbial communities from East Loma Ridge, Irvine, California - P1 T30 | ecosystem: Environmental > Terrestrial > Plant litter > Unclassified | place: USA: California... | reverse complement strand
TTGACTGAGCTGCGTCCCGACGTCTGGAGTAGCGGAGGCGTACAGGTTAGTGAAAGCGCCACGGCCAACGATGATGCCGAGTCTGTCCCGGCCATGCCGAGGCGGCGTGCCAGCGATAACGAGGAGGCGAGCCATGAATAGGCTCACGCCACCGGGCTCCATCGAGACTTATATCCCGCCAGCACCTCGCTCGACAGGACGTCTAGCCACTTTCGCAGCATGGCTTGGAATTCGTCGTCCATGTCGCCCTCGTCCATGTGCGTATTGCAGTGGTCGTAAGCCGTCACAAAGGCGCGCTGAATCGATGCTGCCGGCGCCGGAATAAGCGGCAGAAGCACACGGCAAACCTCCAGCAGAGCGGTGTGTTGGGCAGCAAGCGCGCGGTGGGCGTTTTCGAGAGTAGTCAGTCGGGTGCGCATGGATAGTGGCCTCTGTTTTGTTTCCAGAAGTCTATGTCCAAAAGTCAATTTTTGAACCATTTTTTGAAGGGCATTTCATATGAACATCCTCGACGCTTTTTACCAGACTGTGTATGGCTCAGTTGGCGGTTGCGAGGCCTTGGCTGTTCGCTTGGGAATGTCCGCCCAGGTCCTGCGCAACAAAGCGAACGTGCACAGCATGACCAATAAACCTACGTTCGAGGAAGCGGACCGTATCTGTGGCATTACCGGCGACCATCGCATGGTGCATGCCTTTGCGCAGAACCATGGTTACGTTTGCGTGCGTATCGAGGACAGCGCCGAGGCGAGCGATATGGCCCTGCTGGAAATGGTGGCCAAAGTCTGGCAGACGAACGGAGAGGTGGGTGCTGAGATCAACCAGGCGCTCGCCGATGGCAAGATCGACCGGTTGGAAGTCATCCGTGTACGCGATGCAGTGAAGCGCGCAGAACGCGCCCTGGAAGGCATCGTCGCACGCTTCGAAGGAATGGCAGACAACTGATGCCGGCGCATAGCAACCATATCGAGCAACCGCCGGTCCAGAGCAGCATGCCAAATAACGCCCCGCTAAAGATTATTCCAACCGAAATCGACCGTCCACACGATACGACTAGGAAACCGCTTGACCGTCGTCATCGTCATCGCTCCCCCATCAATGCCGAGCTGGAACAGCTGCGCGCCCTGGCACACTACCAGGGCATGCTGCTCGAGCTCCTGAACGAAAAGGCCGGCAATGGCAACCCTTGAACAAGTCATCGACCAGATGACCGGCTCGGGCCTGCCTTCACTGCCGGTCGGTCATCCTCTTCTCGATGGGAAGATCCACCGCTTCGGCCGCGGCAAAAAAGCTTGGTACGTGCTGCGTGAGCTGCGGCTCAACAGCGGGCGCCAAGTCGTCACTGGCGCATATGGCATCTGGCAGGGCCAGGATCAGAATGCGGTCCCGGTAACGATCGACTGGGAGGGTGTCACACCAGCTGAGCGTGCCGAGGCCGAGCGCAAACAGGCAGAACAGCAGCAGCTGGCGGAGCAGCGTAAACAGCGTGCCGCCGAGCTAGCGGCAAACCGCGCCCGTGGGGACTGGAAATCGGCTACAGAGGGCGCCCATCCCTACCTCGAGCGTAAGCGCGTCGGCAGTGAGGGAACGCGCGTCATGGCCAGCGGCCAGCTGCTGGTGCCGGCCCGGAAATACAGCCGCAGTGGCGCCGTGCTGTCCGCGCTGCAGCGGATCGAAGCCGACGGCTCAAAGCGGTTCAGCATGGGCGCCGACATGATCGGAGCCTGCTGCCTGCTCGGTACCGCCGGCGCTGATACGCCGCTAATCGAAATCGGCGAAGGCTATGCCACGGTGGAGACCGTGCGTATGGCCACCGGCTTCGATACCCCGGCAATGGTCGCCTTCAACGCTGGCAACCTGATGGCAGTAGCGCAGCAGCTGCGCCGCGACTTCCCCGATGCGCACCTGCTGTTCTTGGCTGATGACGACATGCGTCTCGTGCCGCGCTTAGTCGAGGCACTGCTGACAGACTTCGACGCGGAGTGGGTGCCCGTTATCGACGGTGCCGATCACGAGATCGAATCGAAGGGCGGCGACATCGTGCGCGTGCGCGCCACCTGGCGCAAAGACAGTACCGGTACCGACTATATCGAGGCCGACATCCGCGCCGGCCGTCAGGTATCGATCCGCAAGTTTGAGAATGCCGGTCTCTCGCGCTCTCGGGCCGCTATGCGCGTGGTCGGTAACGCCTCCGTCGTATCGCCGGTGTTCGTTGACCGCGTCGACGACAAGTGGTCGGACTTCAATGACCTGTACTTGGCTGAATCGCTGACCGTCGTGCGCGACCAGGTGCTGGCCGCGCGCTCCCTCGCTCTCATGGTCGAAGCAGCTGCGGCCGTAAGTGGCGACGATGTACCGGACTATTTCGACGACGCAGCCCCGGTGGATACGCGGGACCAGTTCCCCGGCACCCCTCCGGCGCCTGCTGCCGAGACTGGCACTACCCCGGCCCCCTTGCAGTCCGAAGCGCCAGTGATGACCGGCATCTTCACGCTGCAATGGGCGCTGTCGCACTGCTCGCTCGTTCAGGGCTCGACGGATGTGTGGGATGCCTTGAACAAGCTGCGCATGAAGCGCGCGGCCTTTGTCGATATGGTCGGCAAGGAAGGCGCCGCAGCATGGTCTGCGCATGCGGAGCGGCGCACCATCAGCCCGCGCAACCTGCCGAAGACCATTCGCGGCGTGGCCGTCGACGACTCGGGCGCCGGCGCCGACAACATCGTGATGATGCTGGACCGCTACACGCTGCTGTACGGGACCAAGACCGTCTGGGATGCCGAGAAGCGCACCGTCATCGCGTACGACGCGATGGCCCTGGCCCGCGGCTCCGACCTGGCCTCACGCTGGATCGGCCACCCGATGCATCGCGAGATCGATCTGGATAAGCTGGTTTTCGACCCGACGCAGCGCGTTGACCTCGACACGCACATCAACATGTTCGAGGGGTTCCCGATCAAGCCGAAGAAGGATGCGGCCAAGGCCGGCCTGGCCGTGGCCCTGCTTGAGAGCCTGTGCAGCAGCGAGGCGAACTGCGACGACATCCTGCACTGGGTGTTGTGCTGGCTGGCGTACCCGCTCCAAAACCCGGGTGCCAAGATGCAAACGGCGCTGCTGTTCTTCGGCGAGAAGCAGGGAACCGGCAAGAGCCTGTTCTTCGAGGGCATCGTCAAGCCGATCTATGGTGAGCACGGCGCCACCGGCGGCCAGCATCAGCTGGAGGCCCAGTACACGCACTGGCGGTCGCAGAAGCTGTTCGTGCTGTTCGAGGAGATCTTGTCGCGTCAGGACAAGTACAGCCACTTCGGCCTGATCAAACACATGATCACCGGGCGCGATATGCCCATCAGCCAGAAGTTCAAGGACGACCGCACCGAGGCGAACCACATGAACGTGGTGATGCTGTCGAACGAGTTCCAGGCCGTGCCGATCGAACCCGAGGATCGGCGCTTCCAGGTGGTCGAGGCACGCAATCCCCTCGACCCCTTGTTGCTGGCACAGATTCAGGTCGCGCTCACGGATGGGCTCAGCGAGGCGTTTTATGCGTTCCTGCTCGACTACCCGCTGGATGGCTTCACACCGCACACCAAGCCGATTATGACGTCGTCGAAGGAACGCATGATCAACTTCGGGCGGCCTGACTGGGAAGCGTTCTACCTGGCCTGGCAGGCCGGCGACTTGAGCGTGCCGTACTGCTCCTGCCTGTCCGAGCACCTGTACACGATCTACGGCCGCTACTGCAACAAGTTCGGGTTCCGCGCGCTCACCATCACGAAGTTCGCCGAGCTGATCGCCCAGCGCGTGAAGAAGGACCGCCAGTGGGTGACCATCGGTGGCGCCACCAAGCGGCTGCTGACTGTCTTCCACGTGCCCCAGGCCGAGGACCCTGAGAAGCCGCCCGAGACGCTCAGCCAGCAGTGCGAGCGCTTCTACAAGCTGGCCGATATCAAGGGTGCCGCATGAAGCACGCCCATTCGATAACAGGGGCTAACGTACAAGCGGCCTCGGCTGTAACGCTGAAAGCCAGTATCCATGCGGGTTCTACAGGGTTAACAGGGTTAACAGGGGTCGAGCGCGCGTACGTAACGAATTCGATTCAAAAGCGCCAAGCCTTCATAAATCCTCGTGTGTGTAGTCAATACCACGTTAACCCTGTTAACCCTGTTAAGAGCCAGTATCCATGCGGGTTTCGACATAACAAGGGTTGAGGCTTAGCCTGATAACCCATGTAAAGCAAAGAGAAGACAGCCATGCAAATCAACATTCGTTCGAATTTCCCCGAGGTCGCCGACCGTATCGCTGCACTGGGCAGCCAGGCGCCGTTCGTCACGGCGGTGTCGCTCACGCGCTCGATCAAGGATGCCCAGGCCGCCTTCAAGGATGAGCAGCGGCGCAGCCTGGATCGCCCGACTGCATACGCGCTCAACGGCACGTTCGTGAAGGTGGCCACCAAGCAGCGGCAAGAGGCGCGCTTGTGGGTGAAGGACAACCCGTCCGGCAAGGGCACGCCTGCCGACCGCTTCCTGCTGCCGAACGTATACGGCGGTGGTCGCGGGCACAAGGGGATGGAGCGCATGCTCCAGAGCGCGGGCCTGATGAAGCAGGGCTGGTACGCGGTGCCGGCGGCTGGCGCCCAGATCGATGGCAACGGAAACATGAAGCGCACCCAGATCAGGCAGATGCTGTCGCAGCTGCGCGTGCAGCGCAGCGCTGGCCACGAGTCACGCGCCACCGGCAGCACCAGGTCGAACAACACCATCGCGAAGCAGGGCGTGACCTACTTCGCTCTGCCCGAGGGCAACAAGGGTCTGCCACCTGGCATCTACCTGAAGCGGCGCTTCGGCCACGGCACGGCCATCCGCCCGGTGCTTGTGTTCGTCGAGCAGACCCAGTACAAGGCGCGCCTGCGGTTCTTCGAGGTGGCAGGCGAAACGGTCAGCCAGCGCTTCCCGGTGCACTTCGAAGCCGAGATGGCCAAGGCGATCGCGAACCCTCGGCCCTGATCTACCCCCACCCCCCCCCGGTCTAGGTTCTTCCCAGGGTAGGGGCATCAAGGGTAATTCAGGCCCCGTCGCCGCACTAGCGGAACCCAAAAACATTTCCTGACAAACATCCTGACAACCTACCGAAACACATGCCGAACCTGACAACCATTGCCGAGTGGGCCACGTCGCTGGGGATTTCCCGCCAGTCCGCATACGATGCGGTGAAGCGTTGCGAGATCCCAGTCACCGATGGCAAGGTCGACACGGAATACGCGACGCACCTGTACCGCCGCAACACCCGCCAGCGTGCGAATGGCAACCGCCCTGACCCCCTGGCAAACGGGGTGCCGCCTTCGAGCGCGGCGGGTGCGGGAGGTGCTGGAGGTGTGGAACCAGCGGCCAAGATCCCGGGCTACAATTCGAGCAGGGCCCGGCGGGAGGCGGCGGAGGCGACGGTCGCCGAGTTCAAGCTGGCCGAGCTGGCTGGCCAGTTCCTGGTTAAGAGCGATGTCGACTCGGCCGTGTTCGAGGCGGCACGTGCACTGCGTGACGGCTTGATGAATTGCGCACGGCGTATTGCTGCCGACGTGGCGCCGCTGGCCAGCGCCGATGCATGCGAGGCCATCATCGACCGCGAGCACCGCGCGCTGCTCGAAAGCCTGGTGCACACGTTCGACGAGAAGCTGGCGGTTCAGGTCCAGGACGCAATCGAATGATAGGCCTCGCTCCTGCAACTGGTGTCGTCGGCCCGGCGTTTGCGCGCGGCCTGATGCCGGACCCGAACATGATGGTCGATGCCTGGGCCGACCGCTACATGATCATCCCGAAAGAGTCCGGCGCGAACGAGGCGGGCAAGTACCGCACCAGCCGGACGCCGCACGCGCGCGAGGTGATGGTGGCTCTGTCGGACACGCATCCGTGCAAGACGGTCGCGCTGATGGGCGCGTCGCAAATGCTCAAGACCCAGGTGGGCCTGAACTGGTTCTGTTCGACGGTGCACCAGTCACCGGCGAACTTCCTGTGGATTCTGCCAACTGGCAAGCTGGCCAAGCGTACAAGCGCGCGCGTGAGCAAGACCATCGCCGCGGTACCGGAAGTGCGCGAGCGCGTGGCGGCGCCACGTTCGCGCGACTCGGTCAATACGCTCGACACAAAGGAATACATCGGCGGCTCGCTGCACATCGTCACCGCCGGCGCCGCCGCCAACCTCTCCGAGATCCCGGCACGGCGGGTGCTGTTCGACGAGGTCGACCGCGCCGAGGCAAACGTCAACGGCGAGGGCGATCCGGTTGCGCTGGCCAAGGCGCGCCAGACCACCTTCGAGCGCAACCGCAAGAGCTACTTCCCCAGCTCGCCGACGATCACTGGCCAGTCGATCATCGAATCGCTGTACCTGCAGGGCACGCAGCAAGAGGCGCTGGCCGAGTGCGTGCATTGCGGTCACGCGCAGCCCCTGGTGTTCGAACGCCTGCAACAGGACGACGATGGCCAAGCCATCTACCCCTGCGTCGACTGCGGCGCCTTCATGGTCGAGACCGACAAGAACCGCATGTTCGCAAACGGCCTGTGGTCAGCCGGCGTGCCTGGTGATGGCGAGACTGTCAGCTTCACCATCAATGCGATGTTCGCTCCCTACGGCTGGCTGCCCTGGATTGCCTTGCTGCGCGAATACCGCGCAGCCCGGGCAAAGCTCGATGAGGGCAGCGAGGAGCTGATGATCACGTTCTACAACACGCGCCTCGCGCGCTGCTGGGAACGCAAGAAAGAACAGACCAAGGCCGGCGAGTTGCAGGCCCGCGCCGAGGACTACAAGATGGGCACGGTGCCGAAGGCTGGCCTGGTGCTAACTGGCAGCGTCGACACGCAGCCGGACCGCTTCGAGCTGAAGGTGCTGGCCTGGGGCGAGGGCATGGAAGAGTGGGTGATCGATTACCAGGTGATCATGGGTTCGCCATCCGATCAGGCCACCCAGGACAAGCTCGACCAGGCGCTGCTGGGACGGTACCGTCACGCCGGCGGCCGCATGCTGTCGATCGCCGCGACGCTGATCGACTCGGGTGGCGCCAACACGCACGACGTTTACAACTTCACGCGCACCCGCCAGCACCGCCACATCTACGCCATCAAGGGTCATTCGACGCCGAACAAGCCGATCCTCGGCACGAAGCCTTCGCTGGTCGATGTGAACTGGCAGGGTAAGGTGATGCCGCATGGCGCCAAGCTGTGGCTGATCGGTACCGACACGGCGAAGGATTACCTGGCTGCGCGCTATCACCTGACCAGCGGCCCTGGCGCCATCCACTTCCCGAGCGACCTGCCAACCGAGTATTACCAGCAGCTGACCGCCGAGTACTGCGTCACCGTATTCAAGCGCGGGCGCAAGGTGCGCATCTGGGAAAAGAAGAAGAGCGACCGTAACGAGGCGGGCGACCTGATGGTGTACGGCCTGGCCTGTGCCCAGTATCTGGGCCTGCACAAGAAGACGCCGGCGCAGTGGAAGGCTCTGCGCGATTTCGTCGACCCCGACACCCCCGACTTGTTTGAACAGCCGCAAGCGTCCAGCGGCGAACCCATACCGGCGCCGGCGCCGACCGCAACAGCAGCACCCATCCCAGCAGAACAATCGAGAGCAGAACCATGGACGCCACCCACCAAACCCACGTCGACCCAGAGCATGCCGCGCCGGCCGGTAGGCAGGCAGTGGTAGCGGACGAGGTCTTCGGTAATCCCGACCTGGTCGACGCCATCTTCGCTTTCATTCAAGCGGAGTTCCCTGACTTCGCGGGGCGGGCCGCCGAGCTGAAGGCGGAGGTGCGGCGCGAATTCAGCGGGATCGAGATCTACATTCCCCGACGTTCCCAGGCGGCGCGTGAGCAGCTGGCGAAGGAAGTGCTCAGTGCATTCAACGGACGTAATGCCACCGAAGTTGCTCGCCGCCTAAACATTGGTCGAGCCACCGTCTATCGAATAATTAAACAAGGGGCGAATAAATAGAATCCTTGAAATATTAAGCTAGTTATGAAATATTAATAACGCGATAACTACAAAGGATTTTTTATGAATCAAGAGTTGCCCTATCCGGATAGCGGCGAAGTTGGTGCTGTGCTTCAGCAAGCTAGGAATTTGCAGGATCGGTTGGAAGAATGGCACGAGCGTGCAGATGCAGTGGATGAAGCGTTTATCAACAGCAATAGCGACCAAGATTTACACCCCGATCAAGTGCCATATGGTGAGGAACGCGCTCAAGTTCGTAACGAGATTAGGCCTGGCTTGCGGCAAGCTGTCAGTATTCTAATGCGTGTGGTCGATGGCAAAGGCGGTGAGAATGGACTGAGCCCAGTTGATGCTCAGACCAAATTTGAAGAAGCAGAAGCCCTTGTTGAGCAAGCAGAAGATGACGTCGCTGGGCTGCCCGAGGTGCGCGACCAATCACTTGAATAACAGTCTCACTTTTCCGAGAACTGAGACGGCCATGTCGCTACCCTTGGCGGCATGGCCCTTACTCAATCTGACCTCGACGCGCTCGACACCGCAATCGCTTCCGGCGCGCTGTCGGTGGAATTCGGCGGGCGCAAAATCACCTATCAATCCACCGCGGCCCTGATCGAAGCGCGCAAGCACGTCGCTACGGTGGTCAACGCCACCGGCCGCAACCGCGGGCCGAGCATCTTCCGCTTCGGCTTCACTACATCGAGGGGCGATTGATGGCGAACCTGATCGACCGGGTTATCGGCTGGGTCAACCCGCACGCCGGCATTGCCCGGCACTTCGCCCGCAAGCAGCTGCGCGCCTACGAGGCAGCAAGCCCGCGTGATACCTGGCGCCCGCGCCGTGCCGGTGCCAGTGCGAATGCAGACCATCAGGCCGATGCCAAGACCCTGCGTATCAAGGCGCGCGCCCTGGTGCAGAACGTTCCATACTGCCGTGCCGCACTCGAAGGCCTGTGCTCGGCCACCATCGGCACTGGCATCGTGCCGCGCGCCACTGGCCAGGACAAGGACATCATCAACAAGCTGTTCGCGCTTTGGAGCAAGGTCTGCGACGCTGATGGGCGCTACGATTATTTCGGCATGGTGAAGGCGGCCTATGCCGCGATGGAGCAGGACGGTGAAGTGCTGGTGCGCCTGCGCCCACGCCGCGCTGCCGACAACCTGCCAGTTCCCCTGCAGCTGCAGCTGCTGGAAATCGACTGGCTGGACGACTCGCGTAACGGGACTGCCGGCGGAAACCAGATCATCAACGGTATCGAATACGACGCTCTCGGCGCCGTGGCGGCCTACTACTTGTGGGATCAGCATCCCGGTGACGTGGGTACGCTCCGTGGCCGCAAGACGCAAAGCACGCGCGTCGCAGCGCAGTTCATCATTCATCTGTACAACCCCGAGCGCCCCGGGCAGGGCCGCGGTTTCACCCGCTTTGCGCCCGTGATCGCGCGCGTGCGCGACCTTCAGGTGTACGAGGATGCGGAGCTGGCGCGCAAGAACCTGGAGACGCGCTTGAGCGTGCTGGCCAGCGGCGACACTACCGGCATGGAAAATCCGGCATCGCTCGGGGGCGCTGCGCCGGAGCAGGGTGGCGGCGTGCGCGATCTCGGCGAGCTCGGCGGTGGTGCCATCTTCGGCATGCCTTCGGGAATGAACTTCACCGTCGTAGAGCCGAAGGCGGCGCCAGGCTACGTCGATTATGTGAAGTACCAGATGCACATCATTGCCACCGGCCTGGGTGTCCCATATGAGATGGTGACCGGCGACATGAGCGGAGTGAACTTCAGTAGCGCGCGCGTGCGCGGCCTGGACTTCCGCCGAGCGGTGCAGCAGATGCAATGGCTGGTGCTCAAGCCAAAGCTGCTGGAAAAAATTCACGAAGCGTTTGTCGAGGCCGCTTACCTCGCGGGCAAGATCCGCGGGCGCGACATGGCCGTCGACTTCAGCCCACCGAAGTGGGACTACGTCAATCCAGAGCAGGACGTGAAAGCGGACCAGGCCGAGATCGCGGCCGGCCTGTCGACCCTAAGCGAAAAGCTCCGGCAGCGTGGCTACGAACCGGACGTCGTGTTCGCCGAATGGAAGTCCGACTACGACAAGCTGAAGTCGCTGGGCATCCTCGACACGATGCTGTTCCTGCAACGCGGCAATATGCCGACACCCACCGCCGAACAACAAACCAACACCACGAAGGAATAACGCATGACCATCCAGAAATGGGCCCACCCCGACACGCTCGACGGTGGCCCGGCTTCCCTGAAGAACAACACCAACCGCATCGTCTTGATCTCGGCCTACGCCAAAGGTGATAGCTACGCGACCGTCATGGGCAACAAGCTGGCCGAGGCTGCCATGACGCCGGCCGACTTCGCGTTGTCGACAGTCGGCGATGGCAACCGCCGTGTGACTAGTGCCGCCAAGAGCAGCACGGCCACCGCTACCGTTGTGGGTGCTGACCTCGGCTTCGCCTGGGTCGATACCACCACCCAGCGCGTCCTGTACGTGACCGACGAAAGTACCGACATGCCGGTTACGTCCGGTAACGGGATCAATTTCCCGCCGCTGAGCTACACCAGCAACCAGCCACAGTGATGGACATCCGCAGCCGAATCCTCGCACGCCCCGACCTGGTCGGGCTGCGCGCTGCGCGCGACATCACCGCGCTGGCCGTAGCGCTGAACGCCGAAGGTCTGCGAACGCCGCAGCCGCGGTTCGTGACCGCGCGCGCCATCATGGCCAACTGCGCCGATGGCGTGGCCATCCTGCAGGCACTGGACGGCGCCAGCAGTAACCCGGCCGTGGCCTGGGCCCTGCGTTTCCTTGGCCAAGAGGCCGGCCTGGACATCAATGATCCCTACACCCAGCGCATGATTGTGCAGCTGGTCGACGGCGAGGTGCTGACCAAAGCGCAGGGCGACACCCTCGCAGCGCTGGCCCTGCAGCCCGTCATCGTCACGCAGGAACAGGTAGCGCTTGCAATGTACAACCCTGACGGGACGGAAAAGTAGATGGCGCAGACCAAGGAAGTAAAGAGCCTGTTCCCACTGGCGCTGGTGGCGCCGGGCGGGACTAGGGCGGCCCCCGTAGCCGGTGGCGTCAGTGCATCGCTCGACGTCACTGGTATGTCGATCGGCAGTACTTTGTCCCTGCGCGTGAAGAATGGCGCCAG
>Ga0265780_10010330_pt1 | contig 11133 bp, 15 predicted proteins | sample P1T30metagenome_FD_192432 | JGI IMG/M metagenome (GOLD analysis project Ga0265780, IMG submission 192432) | Plant litter microbial communities from East Loma Ridge, Irvine, California - P1 T30 | ecosystem: Environmental > Terrestrial > Plant litter > Unclassified | place: USA: California... | reverse complement strand
ATGATCCCGCAGCATTAGAGCTCAGTGTGGAGAATGAGCTCATCGTGCGTTGATGGTTGTGAGTTGGCACTCCTGCCCATACTGGCTCAGCTCCCGGGGGGTCGAGGATAGACGCAAACGGATCCCTGGTTTCCGGTTCGACAGTAGGGGCAGGAACTCGTGGTGTAACAGGCGCGCTCCGTGGGTCTGGGTTGAGTACTAAGAGTGTGTTTGGCTTTGGATCGGCAAACGGATTTGGCGAACCTGTGTCCTCCTGGATACCTGGAAATCGAAAGTTGAATGATATACTGCTCGGCTTCTTACGTTGGCCGTTTCCTTCGTTTTCCTCGCTCGATATGCCCCTATTAGACCCTGAGCGGTTGATAAAGCCTTGTGGTTCGCTGCTTGATCGCGCGCGACTATTGGAGTCTCTGGAGTATATTGAACCAACACTGTTTTGCACCTGATGTCGTTGATAGGGATTGCTCATGGGGCCAGCCTGATTTCCCTTCATCCTCGCGAAAATCGATGTCATCCCAGTGGGTAGTGTCTTCAGCTTTGTCACAAACTTTGGGCTCTCTTGCCTCTTTTCGTTCCATCTTACTGGCTTCGGCTTTCGTTTCCGCAAACAAAAGAACAGTAGTACACTGATCAAAGCCAAAGCAGCCAAACCCCCAAAAACACCCCCGATAATGCCTCCTGCATTTGCACCGCCATTCAATGTCAGAGGACCATCGTAATCAGGATCTCCCTGACTTGGTGCGATTAATCCCCCAGCTACGCCACCTGAAGGTGTGGGTGTGGGTTTAGATCTCTGTCGGGAAGATGACGACTGGTTTGGGTCGGCCAAGGCAGGCGAGTCTGTGACTGATGTTTGTGGGTTCGGTCCAGTTATGACAGGGAGTGCAGCATTTGATTGCACTGATGACGGAGCGTTGGATGGCACCGGTGTTGCAAAGGGAGCTGGCGGACTCGAGGTCGCAACGAGTGAAGTGGGATCCGCTACTGGTATTATGTCAGAGCTGATTGCTACTGCTGCTGGTACAACGACGCTAGGAGGAGGCGGCGGCGGCTGCGAAGTCTCTCCCGATGGCACAGCAGCAACCGTGGCTTTGGCCTCTGGTTGCCGTTGCAGAGACGCTGTTGTAGGGCCTGAAGATGTCGCTGCTTGGCCTGAAGACGCTGCTGCTGGGACTGGTGATGCTGCTGCTGCTGCTACTACTACTGCTGGAACTGGGGATGCTGCTGCTGGAACTTGAGAGGCCGGATCTGGGCTAGGGGAAGCCGCTGCTGGGCTGGGGGAAGCAAGAGCAAGCGGTGTTATCCGCGATAGGGGTGTAGGAACCGAAATTATCGTACCTGTCGCCGAAGTTGCCTCTGCGTCTGCTGTAGACGGTGAAGGTGATGGCGGAGGTGGTGCAGGTACGGCGCTCGATGGCTGTGCTGGTGGTGCTACTACTGCCGCTGCTTGCGTCGTCGTCGAAGATTCGGCTGGTGGGGGAGACGGCGGGGGAGCGGAGGATGGTGCCGCAGTAGTGGTTTGTTGTTGCGGTGGTTGCTCAGCGGATGCAGATGAAGTGGCTTCGGTAGGGTTTACGGCTGCTGGCTCCTGTGTTGTCGAAGTGGATATAGATGTGGATGTGGCCGCAGTTCGGGCGCGAGAACGAGTACATCGTCTCCCGCTTACGGTGGTGATGGAACCTGGAGGGGAGGCCATATAAGCGACGGCTTATATAGAGAGCGAGATAGAGAGAGAGAGAGAGAGGCCGTCAAGAGTTCAAAAAAAGACAGGAAGAGAAGAGACAGCAAGCGCCGTGGGCGCTTTGAGCATATTAAACTGGGAAATTGAACACTGCGATACCGCGATGCAGAATGGAAAATTGTCGAAGAGGGATGTTAGTAGGCGTTCGAAGAGCGACCGGGAGGTGGTCAACCGTTGGCAGCGTGTGGTGCGCTTGTATTCCTCTGAAACGCGAGCGGCTTCATGTTGCGCTTCGAGCAACACACATGAAGCGCAGTAGGCCTCGCAGTCTAGGGCATCAGCGGCAAGGCCGTCTCACCCGAAAGGCTTGGTACCGGACAGGGCAGGCCATTGGCCATTGTGGTAATCATCGCGATGTTTACAGCGCTGCGAGCGGTGTTGGTCGGGCGGTGCCATGTGGGATGAGGCTTCTAGAGGGTTAGCGGAGGAGGACTGAAGCACGTGATGCAACCCCGACGTCTCCAACACGGAGCGCTTTCGGCCTCACATAGCTGTACAGGTCTCGGTGAAGCACATCCCCAGCCGTTGTGCGATTCAGCGGATGGATCCGAGTGAGGCCAGGTGCACCTGACAGCCGGCAGGGGGCTAGCGCATGGAGAGGCTGAGGGCTTGGATGCCGAGCAGCCTACGCTGAGTCTATCTTCAGCATAGCAGCTGTCAAAGGTTTCAATCCAGATGTCAGTTGGAGTCGACCCTCGTGCAGCGCTACCGCAACGGATATGGCAGACAGGTGCTGGCGCCGTGTGGAGACGCTGCTACGCTGGGTTGCGCACGTCCAGTTTGGCCGCAAGCTATGTACGGTAGGTATCGCTCGACCTCCTCGACTCTGCACTGTCGATTCGCACACCTTGCGCGGGTCCTTGCAGCGTCTGTAGCACAAGCAATCAGCCATGTTTAGTTTCAGCGGTAAGCCTCCTCTTCGCTCGCTCTTGTTCTCTCTTGTCCACCATGGGCCCCGCCATGTCGTATGCCGAGGCCATGTTTGCGCGTTTCAAGTCACCTTCTATCGCCTTCCGCATTGCGAGAACACCCCGACCAGATGTGCGGCATATGTTTCAATGCCGCTCCCCTTCGCTGGCTTGCACTCCGCCGTGAACTCCTTTGCGGAGCGGGGGTTCGTCGAGTTTCCCTCTGGCCTGTTCGTTGACATTTCACACGTGTTTCGTCTGAGACCTGTGGTGCACGTGCAATAGAGTCGCTGATATAGGGCTATCCGGCCATAGGAAACCTACTCGCGGGGCAACATGATACGCAGAAACAAAGGCCGCCACCGTCGAAACCTATCCCAATCAAGTTTCCCGTTCTCGAGCCACCCGAGCCGTCAAACTCCAAACCGCCGGATTCATGGATCCAGCCGGATGTCAGCATCTCTCGGCACTTTCTGCGCTTGAGAAAGCCATCTGATATCAATAAAGATACATTGGCATTACTCAATGTCACGTTTCAGCCTGAATGCGACCTCGAGACGTTATTATCATCATCATCATCATCAAACTGCAACAACTCGTTTCTGCCCCCAACATCCTGGCTAGAGTCCCCTGAAACCGTACCCAGCCTTCCCGAGTCTGCGCCCACGCTTCTTTCCAATGGCAGAAAGTTACCCGATTATGGAGAATTCCATGTTCGCGCTAAAGAGTTGCTGTTCAAGAATGCCGATGCCTTCTCCTCGCTTACACGTAAAAGCAGTACAGGCCAAACGCCGCTCCGGCTGGCACATTTTCGAAAGTTCTGGGAAGGGCTTGACAATCTGGCGTATTATTGGGACAATTCTCTAGACGAGTATCTTCCACCGGCTCAAGGGGCTGTCGATGAACATGGGACAACGTCTTCGAGGTCCTTGCCTGATCCTACACCTGAGGAAGATCAGGGAGCCGAACGAGAAACGGGCGACGAGCCTCGCAAGAAGGCGAAAACTGCAGAGACTGCCAATGAAAAGCCTCCGCTTCAGCCCCCGCACATTAATGAGCCTAGTAATACATCACTGAATGCAGATAAGCTCCCAACTATCCAGAGTCGTGTAATTCCCGCTAGGGCTGCACCACCCAAGGTCCCCTGGGCTGCAAACATGGACTCTCAGAGTAAGCCACTTGACCTTTCAAACGGGTCTTACCGAGGATACCGGATCGGCAATGGTGCTGAAATGCCCGACCAGTATCGCATCGACTGCGTGCGGGCGTTTGTGGAGCCCATTGCGTGGGCGTTTGGTGTAACCCTATCAGCACACCGCCGTCCCCCCGTCCTTACTATTGAGCACGTTCGTTTTCCTGTACGTATGAGCTCTGTGGCCTGGCGACAGCCCCAGGACCGAGCGAAAGCAAGACAGGGCTACATGGAGGGCCCAGTACTAGGTATACAGTGCAGGGCAGACGTCAACTTTGGAGCAACGGGGAGGCTAGACGCCCAGTCTACGCTTGATGCTGTACGGGAACTGGGCGGACTGTTGTTACTAGCACAAGAAAGAGCTAGAGAAGGAAAGACAGAAAGAAGAGGTGGCCAAGGCAAATGGTGGACATCAAAGGAACGCTGGGGTGGAGGTCCTGGTGGGGAAGTTGGCGAAGCTACTGGGGCCACTGACGTGCTAGCAAAAGAAGTAGCATCTAAACTAGAAGAGAAGCCCGTTGAGAGAAACCGAGATGGATCTAAAGCTCGTCGCAGACCAACGCCGACCGAAATCTGGAAGACACTACGACCGGGTAACCCACTTTGGGACCCCAAGGTTACATATGAAGCTGTCGGCAAAGACAGGAGTGTTGCGTGGGACAACGTAAGGCTCCGTACAACAACCTTAATAAACTTGAATGCGCTGATCCGTTACTGCAGGTCTTCATGGTCTCGTCATTGAATCACCACATTAGCCTGTTAAAACTTTGCATACATCCGGCCTACCTGGCGTACATTACTGAAGGCAAACTACCTGATCAGAGCCCATCAGATTCTGACTGGTGCTCGCCGAAGCTGTCGAGAACGAGATGGTTTGACTTGTTCAACATTGATGACCGCATCGAAGCTATGAGAGGGTTGTGGGGCATATTGTCTTACCTCATGCGTGCGGATGACAAACGTCATGAAGATACTGCGATGAATGAGTGATAAGAGAGCACTTTCATTTTGCCTTCTTTCAGGCGGAAGCGCCCAGTCAGAGCTACAGTACACTTTCAAAAGGCATCAACCTCGAACACTTCATTTCAGAGTCCACTTCAGGTGGCTGGAGATTTTCGGGCCATCAAAGCTGGTCCACAATCTGATGATAATCGAAACCCGGCCACTGCTACTCGCCAACCTATGCCATGTGTCAATACCTTCAATTCATATACTTGCGACGCTGGGCTAGAATTGTCGGGATTGAACAATACCATGTCGCAATCGTTTCGAAGACAAATGTCGAGTAGCGTATGCACTAACCCAACAAAACTCTATTTGCGACTACGATACCGCAGAAATTCCTTTCTTTAGCCTAGGTCAGTTTTTCCAATGTGCGGATATACGTGCACCAACACACACAGGATATTGCACGATAATGCAGGCATTTTCTTCTCCCACTTGCGTCTGGCCAACCAACCCCGAGACACTGACGCACAGTCGCCCAAAAAGGCAAAGCTTATGAAACGGGGCGACAACGTGACCATCTGGGCCCTAGATGCACGCACACCTGTGCCACCCTTAGCTGGTGCCCAATGCGTGCGCGACAAATCGCACAGTCTTTCAGTGCAACAGTACCACTAAGAATATAAACATCCCTCCACCAACAGGCTTTGTTCAGCTTCGCCCCGTTCAGTATAACTGTGGCGCTTTTAGGCAGTCTGCGCCCAAGGGGCGCCTGACGCAACGACGTAAGGCGTCTGTCAAACTATCGATGCGCCTAGCTGCTTGACGGTAGCTTAGAAACTTGTAGGCAGCACAGGTTACGACTTGAAGTCACTGCACAATCACCTATCCTGGGTCCACTCGATCCAATAGCAGCTATAGGGTCATCGAGAAGTACTCACAAGTACCATGCCGTGACACAAAATGGATTTTTTTGAAGTAGGTATCAAGTTGGGATAGGTGATGTAGAGCTTTCATGACATACTTACCATTCATTCTTAGTTACAAGCATCTTTGCACGAACACTAACACGGACAAATGATTGTTGCAGAATACTGCATAGCAATTAACTCTGTGTGGTTTGAGTCTGGCTGTGCTCTACTTGTTTGACCCCAATTCCCGGTCTGATCAGATTGCTCACATGGTATCGACTGCGCGCATTGATCCGCAGACCGGGGTTGGGAATAGGTCAAAAGTACCCAGGTACCTAGGTACTTTCGCAAGAGCAGGAATACTCGTCGTCGGATTGATTTCACGATGGATACCCACAATGTTTGAGGAACGTAAAAATTACAGCTTGGCGCCTTCAAAAAGCGATAGTGCAATTACAGGTTCCCCTTATCAAAGAATACACGTCGAGAACATGTCACAACACAAGAATGGGGCATGTTGACTATAGTCCCAAGCAAACGCTCCAATGACCGATTACCTTTCCTAACGACGCCTCCGGGCAGAGAGTAACAGTGGCTTGAAACTGCGACGGCCAAACGACAAGATATCGGTCAGCAGCCCAACCCTCTACACACACCTCGTTCCTCATTCCTATACTGCTTCGAGCCTCAGCCTCTCCTGCAGCCCAAATCTATATAAGATCAGTCGGGTTTATGGCTTGCATGAAAAGGGCCATTGGGATCCGATAAAAACTCCATTTGCTTACTGTTCAGATCCCCGACTACGCCGCTTACTACTACTTACTACTTTGATACAACAACTTACACCTTTTCAAACTCCGCCCCCACCACTACTCTCCACAAAAACCAGCACGCCTTATTTTTTGCTCCGCCTTGCAGATACTATCGGTTACTATTCCCGATCTCTGACATCTATCGTGGACTCCTTTGGGACATCGCGTGGAGAGCCACTTTGCTCTGCCAGCACCACTCTCTCGTCAAGCCGACGTGTATATCAGGCTCTTGCTGTCACATTGCTCGAAAACATATGTATATATAGGGCTTGTATCCCCCGCCGTTCATAACAGCATCGCAGACAGGATCAACTCGGCTACGTTCTCACCTTGCAATACCACCCTTCCTGCTCTACCATCCCAGCTCCCACACATCATCACCATCCCAACCCGCAACTATGATCTCCCCCATCCTCCTCCTCGCCACTCTCCTCCCCTCCCTCCTCGCCGCCGCAGACACCACAGCACCCAAATCGCGTACTCTGCGCCCAGAACTCAACGCCGCGCTCAAGAACGCCGCTACAACCTTTGACCGCAACGCGCTCCTCTCCTCACCCGAAGACTGGTACTACGACTTCAACACGCACGCCAACTTCAACAGCCCCACTGGCGCCGTCATCAACGCCGACGCCGCCACCTTCCCCGCCGTCACAGGACTCGGCTCCAGCGTCGCACTGCTCAAGCTGGCGCCCTGCGGCATGTTGCCGCCGCACTTGCACCCCCGGGCAACGAACCTGGTGACTGCGATTACAGGAAACACAACCACGTACATGATTGGCGAGAACGGCGTTGCGATGCGGAGAGTAGATTTGACGCCTTTGGTGGTTACGCTGTTTCCGCAGGGAAGTCTGCATATGATGCAGAATAATGGTACGTGAAGAAGTTTTTTTTTTATGGGGGTTGTTTTCCCATTTCAGGCCATCTCCTCTTTTCACCCTTTGAACTCGAATCGAATCGAGTTGAGTCAATCTTTCCCTCTTCTTCTTCTTCTTTTTCCTCTTCTTTCTTAGTCTTGGGATATTGTACTTACAATGCCAAAAAAATTAGGCTGCGAATCCTCGCTCCTCATCAGCTCCCTTAACAGCGATGATAGTGGTACACTGAATATACTGCCTAGCCTCTGGAATGTGCCCCAGGATATCATTGATGCGGCTTTTGGCGATGCATCAATGAACACAGCTGATATGGGCAAGGGCATTCCTGCTGTGGGCACGGGCGCCATCATCGGTAGTGCAGAGTGCAAGAAGAGGTGCGGAATCTCGACTTGAGAGGGGGAGACGTGGGATGAGGCTATGCTACAGTAGTGCGTGTGGCGTGGCGTGGCGTGGCTTAGAGGAAAAAAACTGTTAACGGCTGTGCTTTTCTTTGTTGCGCAATGCTTTAGTTTACTTTTTCTTCTTTCTATTTCTGTCATCTAACCCTTGCATCGAGCTTTCCTCCTTGCTTCCTTTCTTGCTTCTGCTCGGCCTTCAAGTTTGCATGCGGTGGTCTTCGAAATGAAAACTTGTTTTCATGGGAAGGGTTTTTTTGGGAATTGTCCAACTTTGTATTACGCGGCATATACAGGTAACCACATGGAGAGAAGAAAAAAAGAAACAAGAAAGAAAAACCCCCCGAGGATGGCTTGCTTTACAAATTCTTTTCTCCGGTCTCTTCTCCTTTCTAGAACAATCTTGCGTCCAGCATGCGTCCACTTCTCCTCGCGAGTATTACGCCCCGGGCCGCCAGCCCGCCTAATAATGGGGCCAGACTGTCTCGGCAGCGTGGCCAAGTTGATGTGTAATGCATCCACAGTAAGCAAGTTGCCTAGGTCAGACAATGTTTCGCACTCCCTTGATGGCTGAGATGGTGGACTAAGAGGAGAAGGTCTTTCACAATAAGCGCCATAGCTTGCCCTGCACCGATGCCATTGGCCAGCGCCTCAACCACAACATGAGAGCCATGTGGTCTTCGCCCCCACGACACGCACATGGCCAATGACGCCTATATCGTAGCCGTATGGAAATGAGATGCAAGTAAGACATATTTCCGCTGCGTACCGACATGCTCAATTCAGTCTGACCGCGGCTGGCATACGCCCGCTTGGTGTTGGAATCTCGTTCGAGGAGTGGTAAACGCGCTGGTTGCCTTGATGAATCTTTCTGCTGCGCCACGTTCAGCGCGCATCTTCGGAGACTCTAACGTGCGGGAAGGTAAGATCGGGCCCCTCGCCTGCCAGCTTGGAGGACATGTGGGTGATAACTTCGTCCGACCATCGAAACGCATCGACCTGATGATAATCTAGAAGAGAATTCAAGCCTCTTACTATCCATTCTTTTATCTCCGGTGTGCAGAATTCGTATGCCACAACAAAGCTTAGGCCAGTATGGAATGCGCCTATCGGCCTGCTGGCCCAAGCATCCTCCCATGTTTTACAAATTTCGAGAGCGATCGATCGACACTCAGCTTGTAGGCCGTAAATTGTGGGGTCGAATGGCGGGAGAAGTCGCATAAGGACTTTGTTAGTTAGAATGATGACAGACCAGAAACAGTTGTATGCAGTCATGTCGCGCCAATTTTTGAAGTGGTAGGATGTGTGTAGGGGACTGTCTTTTTCTCTTGCCGGGGTCTCGGTGACAGTGGTACCGTTGTTGAGCTTCACATTCATGTGATCACCTAGGCTGCAGAGCGCTTCTTTGAGGTTCTGAACCTTGCAAAGCAGGAGTGTCTGTGCAGTTACCTGTGGGCAGGTAAACGAATTCGTATGGAGCGGGTAGGAGGTTTCGATGGGTTGTTGGTCGTCTGCAAAGTCAACGTCATCGTAGGATCCGGTGGAGAAGTCGAGGGACGGAGGAGTGTGAGACATTTCTCTGTAGATTTCACCACTGGAGTGCATGTCGAAACTCGTCGTCTGTAGAGGTCCAAAGGCATACTGGTCGCTCAAATTTTTCAGTTCATTGAAGATACCCGGCAACTCAGCCATGTATTGCATCAAGTCGGTGTTCAGGCAGTCACCGAAGCTAAGTCCAGTCTTGTCGAAAGCAATCTCTCGCCATCCAGGCGAGACTAGGAAACACGGTTTGCGCTCGTATATGCACGTAATGATCTACCACTGTATTAGTCAAGCACTCAGACGCCACTTTGGTGTGCAGCTAGCTATGCCAAAGTCTCTGGTCATGTGTCATCCACGGATGGCTACTTACTATGCCACCTCTATTAAAGCGTAGGATCTCTTTTGTGAACGCGTCTCGGTACTGCTCGGGGCCTTGTATTTCCATCAATCGCCCTGCGCCACCCACGTGCGTCAAATATCGATTACCGGTCCTTGGGCCAGCGAATGCCTACTAGTATGAGTATCCGTCACAATCAAACCCATCACTAGATACTCACCTCAACGAGTCCGAGTAGTACCGACGCGCAGAGCGTATTAGCGGACATGCCCAATTGAGGATCTTCGAGGCATGATTGCAAAGTCTTAATGGCGCGAATGTACAATTCCGGCGAAACAATCTCGTTTGCTGTTTTCTTGTATACCAGCGAAGTATGGACGTTCACCAGTACGGCTACGGCCGCATCAAGCGCTGAGTTGTGGCCTATCCGTGCTGGGACTTCCTGGATGAAAGGGCCAAATACAGACATACGATGGCCTGTACTGCCAGTTGTGGTTGCGGCTATCAGGGCGCGAGCCAGCTGATGATGCTGCGAGGGTGATGGATATATTAGGAGAGGAGACTTGAGTGGGCTCAAGCTTGCTGATGTTGCCCGTGGGGATCTTTTGCGTGGTACTGACGCCCCGTGCGAGATTCTGAACTTGTGGACGACGGAGCCATTTTCAGCGAATTTCTCATTTAGTTGGGTTAGTTGCCTATCTCTTTGATCTGTCGCTGGAGTCAGTACCAAGTCGCGTATATCAGAGGGCAGCTTACCAGGTGGCGCGGTGAGCTCTTCTACGACAAAACTCGGGGCACCAGCATTTAGCCTTGGCCCAAGGTCCCTGAATGTGTGACGCGCTGGAGGGCCAGGACAGGACTTGCCGTTCTTTTTGCAGTTGGAGCAGTTTGGCCAGGTCTCGTCTTGTTCGTCATTAGTCAGGCGTTCGAGTCGTTCCGATTATGTGGAGCTAGCCTTACCGCACTCTTCTAACAGTTAGAATGCGTTCACTTGGTATACAGAGGCGGTGTACTCACTAATTTTCCTTTTCCGGCAAATGAAGCACCCAGTACTCTTTGGGACGCCGACCATACTTTGACGGCAGCGCACCTATCCGAGGGTTGTATCGCAAGATCGACAACGTGGTGTATGCCGAGTCGAAATTGTGGAAACAAACAGAGCAAAAAGAGCTGACGTCAATACATTCGGTTTTGACGTACATGAGTTGCCGTCTAGCATTCCGTTGTAGGTTGCCGTGTATGAAGTATGTGGGATTCCTGCCTGCGCTATGCTTCTCGGGTCGGCTCCCATAACGTGGCTGCGGGCAAGGCTTAGGCCAAGAGAACTTGTCCCTGACGCCCCCAGACTGGCGGTGGGCGTCTGGCTCCCTGTGAATCTCGTCAACTCACGTGTTCGCAGCATAAACCCGAATCAGGCTAATGTGTGCGCACGCATATGGTGTAGACGATTGGTCCAAGTCCCATATGAGGTCAAG
>Ga0265780_10010329_pt1 | contig 11133 bp, 11 predicted proteins | sample P1T30metagenome_FD_192432 | JGI IMG/M metagenome (GOLD analysis project Ga0265780, IMG submission 192432) | Plant litter microbial communities from East Loma Ridge, Irvine, California - P1 T30 | ecosystem: Environmental > Terrestrial > Plant litter > Unclassified | place: USA: California... | reverse complement strand
TCTTTATAACTCTTCATATTTCCTGAAGGGTCATCATATTCTATGGCTGTTCCTGAAGTATCAGGGTACCCTCTGTAATCCCACGAGGAATCGGTGACGGAAACAAGCCTGTTGCTTGCATTACCATTGGCATAAACATAGGTCAGGTTATCAATAGCGGAAGCCATGGTATTCTGGCCTTTCGATGCCGATCTTTTCAGATGAGAGATATTCCCGTTCAGGTCATAATCCATCTTCTCAAAATACTCCTTCGCTGAAGGATTGCTATCCGCCTGGTAGAATCCTGCCGAAAGGCGGTTGAGCCTGTCGTATACATAACCATACCTTCTCAGGTAGTCACCCTGAACAGTACCGGTGCGCCAGTCTACTTCGGCGATGTTCCCGTTGTATCTCGGCAGCACTTTTAAAGTGGCATCCAAAGCATCAGGGGTTTCCAGCCCCTCCACCTGGTTGTATTTAATTTCATACCCGAAGAGTTTTCCGTTAAGGTTTTTCGGATCATTGATTTTGGTCATCCAGCCCCGGATGTTGTACTGGTAATCGATACTCTGAAGCGGATTTGAAGCCGATGTTCCTCCGACTTTCTTGCTAGTCAGTTGGGAGATTTCATCGTACGTGTTCCGGGCCAATATCTCAACCGGATTGCTGTCTACCTGGTGGGTATGGGTTAAGAGCCTGTTCTGGCCATCATAGGTAAAGTTTTCCGTAATCACCCTGTCGGTATTGGCATCCAGTCTTTTGTGCCGCGTAATGCTCTGCTGCACCGCGCCTGCAAAATCCAGCTTCGATTCCGTCTTTGTGTAGCCTCCCAGGTGGTTGACGGAGTGGGTAAAAACCGCTCTTCCCATCGTGTCGTAATAAGTATAGTTCTTCGTCCAGTTGGTATCTTCGATGTTCCTTACATAGGAAGCTGTCGGAAGGCTGTTGGTCGAAGCATCGTTATCTGCATTGGTTGCCTGGGCAAGGGTATGCTGTCCGAGTACTGTTGTAGGAACCGCCGGGGCCTCAGGCGGATAGGTGTCATAATAGTTGATTCCGAGAAGAACCGTACCGGTGGAAGGATAGGCCAGGTTCCTATAATACACATTCATGCTACTGATCACTACAGGATTGGGAACACGGTCTTCATTATTGAGTGTGCCGGCAGGCAGGCTGTTTAAATACTCCTGCACCGCTGTACGCGATTCGGTACTGGGATAAAAGCCGGTAAGCACGCTCCTATTGTAATTATCGTATTTGGTGAACATCCAGCCCCTGGTACTGAAGGTATTGGCAGAAGTCCTCAGCATCCCGTCCTGGGTTAAGACCAGGCGGTCCTGTTTATCATACACCATCCACTCCCAGTCCTTGCCCGGAAGCTTCTTCTCCACCAAACGGCTCCTGCCGTCATAGCGGTACTGGTAGCACAGCTCGTTTAAAAGAACATCCGTTATGGTGTTATTGTTCTGTTCAATCTGCTGCACCGCTTTCGGGGAAAGCACATAGGACAGCTGGTTGTAGTTGTTGTACACATAATAGGTATCCACATTCTGTGAGCCGTCATTTCTTCTGACCAACAGCGTCTGGCCCTGGCCATTGGTGAACTCCGTCACCGGGTTCCCGTCTTCATCCCTTACCGTATTCTTATACAGCGTGGATACCGGGTAATACCCTGAATTGTCTGATGATAAAGACAGTGCGGAAATACCCGTGGAGACATTGTTTACCGTACCGGGACTCGTTACGGCCATAAACTTCTTTACCTCGTTTCCTAAGTTGGCATCATAGCCAAGCTTCTGGGTCTTCCCTGAGCTCATCTTCCAGGGCTCCCCGGGGGCAGCCTGCTGCAGGACCCGGTCAAGCGGTGAGTTCTCCACCTCTTTTTCCAAGTAGGCATTGCTTACCCCGTAATAGGTATTGGCAGCACTTTCATTCACGATCCCGGTATGGATCATCGAGTTCTGGGTATCGGCAGGGACCGGAAGGATATCCTTTACTTTCCTCCCGAACCCGTCATAAGTCACTGGGGTTACCAGGTCTTTTCCACCCGGGGTGTATTTTACGCTGACCATCTGCTTGGGTCTTCCCAATCCGTCAAAATAGGTAATGGCCTCGGAGACCCTGGTACAGTCCTCATTAAGGCAGGTTCTGGACTGCACATAATTCTCTGTATTTGTCTGGGCATAGGACAGGGATGCCAGGACTGTGGCAAGGACCGGAAATGCTTTTGTTAATATATAGGTTCTCATGGTTGGTTATGGCTTATAGTTATATTTGTACTCGGCAGCCTTTTTATCGCTGTAGGCTCCTGTCGTGTCCTTGCTTCTGACTTTGGTTTCCTTCAGCCTGTTCGCAGGATCATAGGTAAATACCTGGCGTATCCCCGATGGCGGGGTAATCGAGGTTACCCCGATCAATGGGTCATAGGTATAGGTCGTTACTTTTCTGTCCGCAAGCTGGGTGTTTTTCCTGAAGCTGTTCAAAGCTTCCAATAGAAGCACTTCTTTGGAAGGATCCGCCGCATCGTTATCGGAAGCCGTGATGATGGCGGTCGGGGAAGCGGCAGCAATCAGCTGGTCATACGTCATCCCTTCTACCTTGGCAATGGGCCGGGTAGAATTATAGCCCCAGACTATCGCTACCGCAATACCATCCTTGGTGGTGTACTGCTGCAGATTACCGAAGGTATCATATTTATCATATGTAACCTCTGTATAAGGTATACTATTCAGCAGGTCCAATGAAACTATTGAACTTGGAAACAGGTTGTTAACATTATCATATTTTGTTTCTACCTTGGATAATAACAAATTATTTTTCTTAGATTCAGTTTCTAAAGGGATCCCAAGCATATTGGAATCAATAAGCCTCTGATACCCTTTTTCTTTTGCATATTTATACCCGGAAATGTAGGTATCCCCTGAAAGACTTTGTACTACATTTATTGGATAGTCTTCCTGGTTATAAGTTGTGTTCGTAGTCGAAACTACAGAACTCTGAAATCCATTTTTATAGAAATACGTTTTTTCCATTTTTTCGGTTGGCAAAGTGATCCCAAATTTTTCAAAACTTTTATAAGGATTAGTAAGCATTACAGCGATACCTAATTCAATTTGAAGTGCCTGATGACTGCCGAAGCTAAAAAGTTCGGTGATCATATTTTTTTCATAATTATCAAAAAGTTTAATTCCATCGTTTTCTGAGATTAACTTCTTGTTTTTACATCCTATTATAATAAAGGCTATCTATACAGGACAGCCTTTATGGAATAATACTTAAGCTAATTGCTTATCCGATTTATTGTTCTTTTACTATAATCTGCCTTAATAATCCACTTCCAGCGGTACTTGTTAACTGGAATGGCTTTCCATTCTTTCAATATGTAGCCACTGTTCTGCCTCACTGGACTTGCTGATATCCTGCAATATAGATATCGTCTCCTAAAAGACAAATGCCAAGGCCAAATGAACCTTCTTGTCCTACACTAACGGGCAAACCGTTTTTCCAATATCTGGAAACAATCGATTGGCCGTTGGAAGAAAGACCGGTACTCAAGCTCTACTTTTAAATTCAGATTGATTAGTAAAAAATTTTCCCTTTTATTATTTTAAGAATGCCTGCATGTTCCATTTTTTTGAAGGTTCTAATCACAGTTTCTATGCGCAGGCCTGCCAGTGAAGCAATGTCCTTTCTGGTATACGGAATCTTACAGCAGTATTGTTCCTGCTGATGATGGGTATCCTTTACAAAATTTAGTATGGTCAGGAGCCTGCCACCAGCGTCATCATACAAAAAGCTGTTTAAAAAAATAAAGTTGAAACGCATCCGTTCTGCCATACACTGAAAAAGCTTTAGCTGAATTTCGAAATCAGCTTTCAGCAGCTTAAAAAGTGCCCCACGCCCCAGCCTCAGGACCGTACAGTCTTCCATCGCAACTGCAGATAAAGTGTAATGATATGTAGAGAACAGGAAAATTTCCCCTACACACTCCCCCTTCAGGTGTAAGCTCTGGATAAACTCTCTGTTTCCCGTCTGGAGATTCGTAAGCTTAATCTTTCCTTTTCGTATCTGGTAATAATTGGCAGGAACACTATTATCTTTAAAAAGCAATTCATTTTTTTTAAGTTCAATAATGTCACCTCCGAAAGCGATAAGTAAATCTTCTTCTATAAACATAATGTCCATTAAAAATTTTATGGTTCTAGTTGATTTCTCTCACCAGTGGTGAGAGAGTTCTGGAGAATTCTTATATGTTTCATAGATCATTTTCCATAAACTTTTATCTGAAAACCACTTAATTTCATCAGTTCATGCCCTGTTTCATATAATTTTTTAAATATATTTTCAGAGGTCATTTCTCTCTCGTCATACCTGAATGGTATAACTGCATCAAATGGATCATTAAATGCATTCTGAGAAGAAAGGAAGATTTGGTTTTCTGTTAAGATCTGTTTATGATAATCATTATACCAATCTCTGTATTTATATAAAGTTTTTGGGAATAAATCAAAACTATTTTCAGTTTCCATGACGTCAATATTGTCTTTAAAATATTTTACATAAATTGTATATAAGCGCACAATACACAAATATTATTTTAAAACCATCCATTTTTCTTATTAAACTCGGTAAGAAGGTGATCTAAAACCTCCCAATCCCGGGTCTCATAAGTAAGTCCTTCACATAGATACTTATAGTTAGTTTCGTTCAGATAATTCATTTGTTTTTTAATTCTATATTGACAGACTGATCTTTTAAGGACTGTAATTTTATGAAGCTCTAAGTTAGCTGATTCAGCATATTTATATTAAGTAATCTCTCAGCTCCAGCACATACTTTTTTTAAATTATTTAATCTCACGTTTTCCATTCAGCAACATTACTTGGAATCGATAAAGATTTAACTGCAAATAAACACTCCAAACATTCAGCAAACTGCTTCATAAATATCAAGCAAGTCCTAACCGTTTTTTTTAATTTTTATACACAAAAACAGATCAGAAAAATGGGCGTGCCTAAAAATTATGTGTAAAGTTGCGCCAAAAAAATGTAAAAGGACAAAAAATAATTTTTCTTTTTCAGGTACTAAAAAATCAATTTTCAATACTTTTTTTGCAAAACTATAGTCTATCTACAAATAACATATCTCCTGGAAATATACAACTTATAAGATTTTTTGCACAGTGAAGGGCTTTTTGGCGATAAAATATTTTGGTGTAACAGTACTTTACAATGCCTGTATATAACATTGCACAGGCATTGTCACAACTAACCTTTAGTACAAATAAATTAAGAAAATCCACTATTCATTGAAATTAAAAAGAATAAAACCATGTCCTTTTACATGAAAGAATGAATAGGCAAGTTTGTGCACTGATTTTCTCTTGGTTCTGTAGCAGAACTTAAGTAAAGCCAGGCTTTTTGAAGTCTATAGTACTTTGGCGAAAATCGAAATAGTTAACAATAAAATTAAATATAAAATTATGTTTCAAAAAATTAGACTTTTCAAAACAAAACATGTAATAATTATGGGAATAGCAGCAGTTGTAATTATGTTCGCTATTTATAAAAAGAAGAACGTAGAAATTCAGATATCTAATTATTTTATTTTTAAGGTAACGAATTAAAGATCACACATTGCTTTTTCTTTTTTTTAATAAATATTATTACTAATATTATATAATTATTAGGACCATGGAAGAGTATTATATAGCAATTCCCAAATCATTAGATTTAGAACAAAGAAATTCTAAATTTCCACCAGGATTTGAGCTAAGCAAAGATTATTGCTACTACTTTATAGCTGGACTAATAAAAGAATCCTTAAAAAAACACACAAATGAAAATTTTCAGATTAATTCAGTAATCAATCAATTCATTCCACGATCTTCTACTATTATGTAGAAAATATATAGGAAATCAAAACAGCATGTTGATTATCTTTTTCAAGACTTTCCCGGCGAAGGGCGAATGTTATATCGAAGAAATTATGAAACCGGTAAATCTTATTCTTATCAATTACCGAAATATTATTGGGGAGATGGTCAACTGGAGATTATAAAGATTACTGAGAAAACTCTCGTAAAAAATATAAAGAAAAACAGTCAGCCAACCGTTCATAATCAAGTAAAGAAAAGATTTGATTTTGTACGGGGTTATTTTAATCTTAAATTATTTGAAATCGATGTTCAATCGGTGCTAACAGATATTTATGCTGACTATCAGATTACTGGAAACTATAAAAAATATCTTTCGAACGTATTAAAAGTTGTAGATTTTAAGAATGGATATTTTCCTTTCTATCACAAACCGCATACAGATGGCAGATTGCATACGGCTATAACTACTTTTCCAAAGATATGCAGAAGGCATTTAAAATATGAAAATGAAACCCTTTCAGAAGTTGATTTATCGGCATCGATCCTTTTTTTCTTATCATATTTGCTAGATTTAACGGTTAATTCGGTCTCTTTCTCACCTATTACCAATAATATACTATCACAACAGATATACAATAAGGACATAATATTCCTTTATATGTTAGTAAATTCTTCTGTAAACCTTTGTACCAGGGAGGTTGCAGCTTTCAAGGAACTTGTTTTAAATGACAAAATATATGATTACTTTATGATTAAGTTTCTAAATGCATCTGATTTTGAAAACGATTATGAAAAGAGACAGGGGAAAACCTTTGATGGAGACATTGTGGATCTCAGGAGATATAGCAAGTCCAAATTTCTTTCAATGCTGTTTGCAAAAAATACACAGTATTTACAGGAGCAAGCCATATTTTTTGAAGAGTTCCCGACTATATACGAATTTATTAAGGCATTTAAAAGGATGAAAGTAAAAGGGATAAAAACGACGAATGCTCATAAAAGATTATCTTATATATTATTTCAGTTGGAATCTCATTTTAGGTTAAATATTATAGCTCGTGAAATAAATAATGGCCATAGAAGAAAAATAGCTTTGTTTACACTTCATGATTGTATTGTTGTCAGGGAATCCGATATAAGTACTATATTTAAAGAAGTTCATACTATCTTTATACGTGAAATTGGATATGCTCCAAATTTAAAAGTAAAAGTTTGGATATGATTCTATTTCAGTTTCTCAATAAGTTTTATACTTCTTGTTCTTTAAGTTACTTATTCATACTACTCATCTACTGGTACAATCGTCCACCCAGCTTCCTTAAATTTTTCTATATCGTGCCGAACACTATCTCTTCTTATTGCAAAACAGAGCAGGTCCGTCGGTCGCGAAAAGCCTACATACATCATTTTTAGCGTTTCATTGGCTCTGACTTTATTCAAATGAGAAAAATTTTGCTCTTGGAAGAATAAAGGATTATATCCTACAAAATCGGCTCTTTTCTTTGTGCCTTTAACGAATACAGTCAACTTAGCAAGCTCGGATGAGTGGTAATCTGTTTCAACATACATTGTTGCACAATGCGTCTGTCCCTTTACTGAATGAACAGAGCCTAACTTAACGACAATATCTTTGTCTTCAACCTGTTCAGGTTCTATCATTTCAGCAAAATTAAAATTAAATTCCCTGTTAATAAAGCCTTCTGAATTTTTAATTTCAAAGTTTTCAATTAAATCGTTTAGTTGGTTTCTTATATAATTCACATAGTCATCAAATACCATAAATTAGTCTTTAAAACGGTTCAAATAAGCTTTATATTAGTGTTATAAATAGCTAGACTGAAGTTGAATGCATTAGATTGTCGTAATGCGTATATTTGGTCGTGATCGGCAATTAAAATAAACTATCATATGGATCAAAATATATCACTTATTATAACTAAAAGTATTGAAACGAAAGTTCCAAAAAAAATTCCTCACCTAATAAAAAATGATTTATTAATTATTGCATTAAAAAGGGATGAGTTTAGTTATTTTGTTTTTAAAGTTTTAAGATCTTATCTAACTAATCTCCAAAACTATATTGAATATGATTTTGTAAAGCTAATTAATGAAATTAAATTATCAACTTTTCTTGGATTTCATGAAAGTGAATGGGGTATGCCAATAGATCAAGTTTATTTTGCAGTTATTGATGGGGAAATAGTAATTGAATCGATTGAAAGTTTGAAAATTGACGAAAGTGATGATCAATTCATTTTAATTCCAGATAAAAAAATTAGTCCTAAAGAATTGCTAGAAATAGACTTATCAAATATGGATTATTATGATAGTTATTATGATTTTGAAGAAAAATACATTGCTCAAGTGGACTTACTTAATAAATAAAATTTAATCTCAAAAAACGATAAAATGAATAAAGAATTAATAATTAAGCATCTAAATAATTTACGATTCAAATTAGGACAAGAAAAAGACCTGCTTTTGAAAATGAAAGATAAACCAACAAATGATTTGCACCAAGCTGAGATAGATCTAAATATTAATTATTACGATCAAGAAATTAAAGAAATTGATGAAATTGTTCGGGATTTGGAAACCAATAATTTGTAAATAATCTCAAAAAACGATCTGTAAAGACTTTTAAAATCTTAATCAGTAGTTTTAAATTGGGAAATAATTAGATATTTCAACTTCTAGCTTTTAGCTCGATAATTAAATCGATGTTAAATTCTCTTTATTAATTAGAAAGAACACATTTTATTTTGACGTAAAATTAAAAGTCTTTTAAAATGGCGTTGGCGTGTCGCCATGATATTTCTATTAAAATTATTTTTAAAAAATATCTATCAGTAATAAAGAAAAGATATAGTTCAAATATTTCTAAAAAGATCATCTTGTAAAATTAACCTAGATAAAAATAATCAGCCGATCAGTTTCGGGAGATTGTATCCGGGGATATCCTGGACGATGGCTAGACTAGGCATTGCCCCCAGTTCCGAGTATGTTCCTGAAGGTAAATAAGCCGGCAGCGCATCCAGTGATCGGTTTCTGAAGATTGGATCCTGATATCCCAGACAATAGCCACATCAGGGATTGTCACCGGTTCCGGAACTTCTAAAGAAATATAGCTGCAGAGAACAAAAATTAAATCGAATCTCCTATTAGTAATTGGTTGCATGATAATATAATTTTATCTTGCTAATATAAAAATAGAGGCTGATTTTATTTAAACAGTCTCTATTTTATACTTATCCTTAATATTACTTTTTTATAATTTTTATCTTTTCTGAAGTATTTTCCATACCTATATAATAAACCCCAGATGGAAATCCTGATAATGATAATAAATCCTTAATATTTTTTTTCAAAATGATTCTGCCCATACTATCATAGATTATAATAGAAGTCTCTTTATTATTTCTTATTATAATATTCTCGTTCTTAAAATCATAAAATAAAGTTTTTCTACTATGAGCACTTTCATTTGTATTTAAATTTCCTGCTTTTTCATACGCTCCCATATCAACAGATGAACCAGAGATTCTATTCTTCAAAAGTAAATCTTGTAATTGCGTAACAAAATTATTGCTTCCAGCATTAATAGCAACTGAATTATTAGATAGCTGATAATTATAAGGTGTGCAATCAAATGGAGCTGCGTTTAAATTATTTGGATTCACAAATGATGGATTAACATTTAAAATATTGGTGCCACCACCATATCCATTCTCAACAAGAGAATATGAAACAGTATTACCAGTATCAATTTGATTGTTATTTGACGCATTAGTATTCCCATAAATAATGGAATTATAAACTTTCACAATTCCATTAGCACTATAAACAGTTGTATAAAAATCATTTGTTAAGAATATTTTTTTATTGTGGGCAATTGTAACATTTTCCAAAATTTGGGAAATGTTATTACTACTATAAAATGCTATGGCAGATTCACTATATGAATTTCCTACTATAAGAGTATTACTAATTTTTGTAGAGTTATTTGCATTTATATAAAGAAGACTTGATTGGTTAGAAGTATTATTAGTAATAGTGCACCTGTCCATCATAAAGTTTGCTCCTCCAAAACTTAGTACAGCTTTTCCACCTGCGACAGAGCCTTTAAATCTACAATCACTAATATTAAGATTGTTATTATTAGAATCATCAGCGAAAATAGCCCCATTTACAGATATATTACTAATAAAGTCACAATTAGATACATTTACTGTATAGTTTCCTTGATAAGCTAAAAATATTGCTCCTGCTGTACCTCCAAAATTATCATAAAAATAACAATTTTTAATATTTATAATACCTGTATTATTATTAAGCGCAATTCCCGCAGAACCACTTCCTCTACCTGAAATAACTCTAAATCCATCCATAGTTAAACCTGATGTTATACTGATAATTTTTAATATTGTAGTTGTATTATCAGAGTTATCACCAATTGCTCCAATATCTCCTGAAAGTGTTGTTGGATTTTGGCTAATATCTCTTTGAGTTATAGAAGTTTCTGTTCCATTGAATCCACCATACAAATTGATGCCATTTTTCATATTAAATGAAATTGTTCTATCAGTAGTAGAAGTTGCTTTATAAGTTCCAGTTGCTACCCAAATTTCATCTCCATAAGTTGCATTACTTATTGCTACTTGTAAATCAGTATAAGCATTTGACCATGAAATACCGTTATTCACCCCAGTTGCAGAAGTTTTCACATAAATTATTGCAGCATTAAGATTTAGAAATGCCAGTAAAAAAAACAATAGATATTTTCTCATTATTTAAATTTTTTCCAAAAGTATAAAAACTAAAACATATTATCTATCAAAATTTGAATTGTTAAAATATAATATATAGAAAATAAGTTAAGTTATTTTTGTTAATAGTTCAATTTATTCCTGCAAAGATTCTTCTGCAAAAAATAAGAGCTGCTCCACAGAAACTCGGCGATTCCGTTTAGTATCTATTGGTTGTTCCAGGAGAAACACTTTAACTGCAGAACATAAAAGTGGAACTTAATCTCACAAAACGATAAAATAACCATAGTATAATATCTAGAAAGAAACTAAATCCTTAATGGATAATCAAAGGGTCCGGCTCAAAATGAGCCGGACCCTCTCGTAATAAACAATAATGTTGTTTTTATTTTACTGTGCTGCCCAGAATGACCATCTTTCGCCGTTATAAACGGCTAATCTTTTGGCTCCGGTTTTATTCACGTACACCATCATACCCGGGGATGGGCTTGGGATATTATTGACATCCGT
>Ga0265780_10010328_pt1 | contig 11134 bp, 10 predicted proteins | sample P1T30metagenome_FD_192432 | JGI IMG/M metagenome (GOLD analysis project Ga0265780, IMG submission 192432) | Plant litter microbial communities from East Loma Ridge, Irvine, California - P1 T30 | ecosystem: Environmental > Terrestrial > Plant litter > Unclassified | place: USA: California... | reverse complement strand
CAATTGTATCAGTGCCCGATAGGCGTACATGAATCCAGCAATAGGGGTACAATAATCGCAGAGAATATGAAGTAGCAGGGGAAATTTGAACTATACGAGTGATCATGAATATTTCGCATGTGAATGTAAGGAGAAAAGGGTGTACTGCAGTCAAAGTCGACATACATCAATCGGCGACCCGCATCGGGTGAGTCAGAGCATTCAAATCGCTGTCAAAATTAGCTTCGCTGTAGAAACCGTGAGATATTAATCACCTGTTTGAGAAGAGCGTCTTGGAGTTGGTTCGATGTCAACCACTCGGGATGATTGCGACATTCTCCAGATCCGTGCTCGCGGTCATCTAACCTTGCTCGAGCCAGATGCCGGGTGGATGTGGTATGTGGCTTTTTTGTTCGCAGGAAGTCAGTGATCACGGTCATCTCCCAAGCCGGGATTGATGACTCCGTATCTTCGAGGAAAGAATCCAATGGTCCATCCTCTCTCTCGAAACCTGTGATGCACTCATGTGCAGTGAAGAATAGCTTGTCGCAAAACAGCCGTTTCGTAGTGAACGCCTTTCTCCATCGCTTTGTTTGAGAGCCGATGTTTTGGTTTCGAGGCAGCCTCCGGGATTTTCTTGAGGCGTAAAGCGGGGATCTGAGACCATATTGCGTGTGATGTCTGTTACTCTCATTGGAACTCAAAGTCTTCCCACGTGCCGTAGCTCTGTGTCCCATCTCTTTTGGTTGAGACTCGCAAGCGAAAGGGGGACTAGGAGCGTCAGAGAGCGAGTTGCGGGCCGAACCCTGCTTAAGGCAAACCGGTCTGGAGATGCGTTCCAGATCTCCGGTAATTTGATGCGCAGCCAGGACGTATGCTGTTCCACTTGTTCTGCATCCAGCAATCAAATGTCCATACGTTTCGTTGGTATGGGCGTCCATGATAGCCGAGCCACAATCACCATTTGCCAGAGGTCCATCCATCCTGGCGAGATAAATCTCACGGAAAGCAGAACTGTTGGGAACACGTGAGTAAGAAGTCGCGCCAGACAGGATGCCTGATAATTTGCCACCTGACGCCGTATAGGTGAAAATCTTGGTGTCCTCCGTTGGACATGATGCAATCTTGTCATATGCATGCACTCGCATTCCCTTATCCTCAATCGATGCGTTCATTGATTCGATAGCTTGCACATTCGTAATCTCAATCATGGCCCAATCGTTATCAACTGACTCATCAATGAGTCTACCAAGCGTACAAAGTGACTCTCTTCGTGGTTGAACGGGTTGCCGAGGTCGAAATTTGGGAAATTTGAGTGTGAAGGGCGTTAGTTCATCCAGCGCGCTTTCTATACTACTTGGCAGAGGGGAGACCATTGTATCGATCTCATCCAACTCGTCATCTGCCACATGGATCGATCTGCCAGAGACGAAAGAGTACGGGCGTGAGTAGCCGCTCTTGAGAGAGGTTGCATAGGATACAATGCTTGGGCTTTTGCTCCCTGCACTAGTGATATCGATGTGCAATTCGTCGTCTTCTTCAGGGTCTGAGTCTGAGTCTGAATCTATGACTAGATCTTCTTCCCCAGTACTGATTGTCGTATTAGATTCGGGCAGGCTCTTGTCAAAGGCATGGCGCACGGTTTGGAGGAAGGTTTGATTTCCGAGCTGAATTACGTTTGCCGTTGCGGGACGTAGAAGATCTGAGTGGCTAATGTATATAGCTAGGCCCATAGATCTCATAGGTTGCGAAGGATCGTACAGTATCTCTGCCGCAACATCAGATACCATAGGTACTGTTCCTGAAGCGAGAGATACGATGTTGCCATATCCTGGATCCTTGTCCACGTATTTGGTGCTGAAGCTTGGATAATTTGATAGAACACCACTTTCTTTCATTACTCTTTTCGCGTGCTTCCGGGACTTGGGGTTCTTTGATATGAATAGTACAGTTGGCGTAGCGGTTGTTTTAGATCTTCCGATCATGTATAGAGAAAGCGTGAAGCGATTATCGCGAACGGGCTCAGGGTCGTTTTGTAGGGCTTCAACAATGTCGCAGGAAATGCGTTGAACGAACAGTTCTCTTAGCTCACCCACAACTTCCCAACAACGTGCTGATCGACCAAAAGAGGCAACAAGGCTGCCAAGTGAAGTATTGCTTCCCGCAGATGTAGGTTCGTCCCCCGATTGAGATTCCATGAGGGTAAACAGGGCATGTAATGGAGCTAAAAAAGATTGGGAAATGTAAGTGTAAACTGCCCAGGTGTATGTCGATGTTGAAAAGTTTCGAGAGTCAGATCTGTGGGACGCAGGGCCCTATCAGCTGCCATCCGGGCTCGGTATGTAGGCAGGAGTGCCCAACATCTCGACATAGCCCCGGGCCACACTTAGTTCATCAAATCAGCTGAAAGAATTTACCCCGCTGCATGTTTAGCATCTCGATCTAGCCCACCTTGCTTTTGCTGCATAATCTAGAAACAAATTTTCAACCAGAGCGAATCGCGCTACATAGCAACCACAGCCACCATGCAGGTATACGATATTTGCTCACCGGTAAATTCCTCTTATAAACCCCGACTCATCGTGGAAATGAGGTAGTCTTCCATAACGGCGATTATCATGTCTCCAGAGAATCAGCTCGCAAAGACGCCATTGAGCATCCAGACCAGGCGAGGAATCATTCGTAACCTTTGGCCCGCCACAGCTCTTGAGTGTACCATATCCCATTATTATGACTGGGAGCCATACTTCGACTACTATGAAGACCAGTGCCACCATGCTCTTCATGAACGGGGAAAACACATAATTCTTCGAACACACCAACATGTCATAGACATAACAAGCAAGCTTGTACAAGGTCAATCTCGAGCCACCGTCAAAAGTAACCTGAAGAGTCTTTTCAGTTCTGAGGGAACGCTACCGAACGAGGATGAGATATTAAGCAACTCAGTTGATCTTGCAGCCCGGCTAGGTTTCATGGTCAACATTGGCAAAAACGCTTTTACGGCGACACGATGCCAGAAGCTTCTCTGGGACAGCTCTAGCCTGAAGGATTTTGTCCATACCTATTTCAACGAGCCTCAGGTGCTAAGCTACAGCAATGTTCGATTGGAGAAAACCTTCACGGCGATCAATATGGAGCGCGTCGCGGATATGAAGATTTGCTGGACAAGCAATCTAGCCGACCATCTACGAATGCTGAATGATGACGACAAAGTTGTGGCTATATTCCATCATGCTTCCTTCCTGGAATGCCAAAAGGACAGTCCTATATTCCCCCCCGGACTCATCGCAGAGACAATTCGCACACTCGCTCTGATATTCCCTAAGCACGACAAGCAGACCAAGAGGATGCTTCAAGTGGTCTGTCCCTCGCAATCGGTGGATCGGCGTCTCCAGCGCTTGCACAAACTACGCTTAGACGATCGTCAAATTGAGACTTTTAAATTCTGGCGCGACAGGCTCATCATATTGAAGCAAGCCTTTGATGATTCGAGACCCGCGAAGTTGTCTCAATGGTGGTATGATAGGAGAGATGGCCACGTGTGGTACACATTCTGGGTGGCGGTTCTTGTACTGTTGTTGACAGTATTCTTTGGCCTTATCCAAAGTATCGAGGGGGCATTGCAGGTGTACAAAGCCTACAATCCTACCAACAGATGAAGATGGAACACTTCACCAATCGAATTAGCGGATCTCAAGGTATGAGTAGTTAGTTGTGTATGTGATCAAGACTTCCTGTACCACAAGCAATTTGTATGCTGGCCAACCTTGACCCTGCGGTGACAACACTGCCACTTTCCGGTGAATATGTTGACAACAACGGATACCTCGATGACGTGGACCAGTAATAATGGAATCAGGCTATGCTGCTTTAAAGCGCTAGCCTTGCCATAGCCACAAGTGCACAGAGATAGGTGTGGTGAGCAAAGACATCAAGTGATGGTGTTGTCCTTGCATACGACCCCGCGATTCCAGCCCGAGACAGGGCAACTCTTTATGCAAACTGTCCACTGATGGCTTCCAACGGTCATCGTTCTAAGACATACGTGGACATGGGCTACACACAGTGAAGTTTGTACAGTGAAAAAATTATTCCAAGGAGTGACTTGCCACACAATTTCTCTACGAGTCGCGCGATGATATACGTCTGCCACAGGTATGACCTCGGCATTTGAATTAAGCCTCATGACCATGAAGCGGCTAGAAGGCATCGTACATCTGTGACGTGGATGTTTGTTGGATCGCGTCTCTCTAATTGGCAGCGATCGCTTGGGGCATACAGTTTTGTGTCGAAACTTATACGTAACGAGCCACGGGTAGAAAACTTCATAGTTCATCCTTACTTTGGTATGATGAATTCGATACCTGTATCAAATGCTTAAAATCATTCATTGTCAGAGACAGCTCTCATAGTAGATGCCTGAGACATCGCCCTGACCGTAGACTCGGACTCAGTCGCGGAGGTCGAGCTAACGGTCACAACGGAAGGCTGACGCGCATACGACCCAGCACGCTCACCTTCCTCTTCATACACACTTCCCTCCCCCATCACCTCATCCCCGTCATCATCGCTCTCCTGACCCACGCTAGATGCTTCGGCCTCGAGAGCAGTCATGCGGTTCACAAACTCTTTCTGCAGCTCTTTGAGCCATGCGGTAAGCACTTCGCCCTCCAGAACACCGTTCTGTGCCTGTACAAGATGCTCGCGAAGGTTGAGAATGAGCTTGCGACGCTTCTCTCTCAACACGGTCTCAGAGGCCTTCTTTCGTTTGAGCATGTGCGCTTCGAGCTTCTGCGCGACCTGGGCAGCATGGTCGACCAAGCCTGGGGGTAACGGAACGACGCGAGCGAGGGTCAGGCCATAGTGATCTTCTTTGACAGCGCCGGGCGTGATACGATACAGCATCGTCATGCTTTCGTCGTTTTGCAACTGCACGCATACGTCAGTCAGAGCCGATGAAGCGCAACATTCTGCTTACCTCGACTGCCAGATGAAGGTTCTGCACTCCGGCACGCTCGCCCATGATTGTCGCGAGATCTTTGAAATGTGTTGCGAACCAGACAAGAGCCTGAGGCAAATCAATATCGTCTCACGTGGTGCATGTGACACATACTTTGCTTGATACCATAGCCTCAGCGATCGCAAGCGCAATAGCCAGCCCGTCACGGGTGCTGGTCCCTCTACCGAGCTCGTCGACAATTGCCCTCCATATTAGTCAGCTCGAAGTTCACATCAGGGAGTTTGTAGCGACGTGAACATACAAGCTTCGTCTATCGATGTTGCGCAAGATGAAGGCAATCTCCTTCATCTCTGCAGCGAACGTAGACACGTTCGTCTCGACGTTGTCATCCATGCCCAGCCTAGCAAAGAGCTGGTGGAGGATCGGGAACGAAGCGTACGTTGCTGGCACACTGTCTCTCATTAGCACAGGTCAAACATCCAGGACATTGTGGTCGTGTACTAGCAACCAATCTGAGCCATGATCACCATCAAAGCCACAGATCGGATGTAAGTACTCTTCCCACTCATGTTGCATCCTGTGATGATCTGGAAGCGCGTCTGCTGAGTCGAGTAAACATCATTGGGTACGAATTTGGTTTGCATGATCTTTTCCTTGATCGGGTGCCGGCCTTGCTGGATAGCCAGAGTATCTGTGAGCTGTGGCTTCGCTGTAGAAGGTCAGCCAGAGTACCATCGGAAGGATAGCGTAATAATGTACTGTAGTCGTTCACAGTTACGAGCTGTGCGAAGGAAGTTATCTTGACCTGTCAGCTCCAATTCGTGCCGGCAGAAGAGCAGAAGTCACCATGTCCAGCAAAGCAACAGCCTCGCAGATCTTGAACATGATGGACATGTGGCTGCGCACTTCTTCGATGAGGTTTTCGACAGCTTGATCACCTTTACACCGTTATTAGCAAGACGACTTCGCGCGACATAAAGTACGCACTCATGAGAATGACTTCCTGATGCGATACATTGATCTGTAGTTTCAGTAAGCAGAATGAGTTGTCATTGTTTCACTGTGTTACCTTCTGATTGCGCTTCATCAACTCGAGTGTCGAGCACTCAATGTATTTCTTGCGACGAATGACGTTAGTGAAGATTGGAGGCAAATCACGACCCTCGATCTCGCAAGCTGGTATGCGGATGTAGAACTGTCGAGCGCTCTCGTACTTGAGCTCAAGCCGGAATTCGTATTCCTCTGTCATGGTCAGTCGGAATTGCCCCGATGCATGGTAAAGAAATCTTACGACCGAGCTCAGAGCAGTGCTGGTATGCATCCTCAGAGGCCTCTTTGTAAGTCGTGCGAGCGACATCGAGAAGCCCGTTAACTCCGGACTTGACGGCGTAGACTCGCTGATTCCTCAACTCAAGAGGCTGCTTTGCATAAGTGGTGTCTTTATTGATGACATGATCGATGAGCTCTTGGATTGGCGCAACATTCTCCGGAGCACATAGCTCGCGAATGTTGTTCAGCATGATCGAGCCCGTCCCAGTGAGTGCCTCGTATATGGGGTTCACCGAGCCTACAAAGTGTTTCAGCATGATGATGTGGTTGATGGACTGCTCAGTCGTCTGAATTGTCGGCTTGCTTGGTGTGATGATCAACTACTTAGATCAGTAAACTGAAACGCCCTTCACAGACACAGCACGCACCTGAGTCAAGATCCTGTCGGCATCTAGAAAGTTCTTCAGGGCTGCGGGGCATTAGACGGTTCAAGCCTGTGCCGCCAATCTACTCACCTGCACGTGTTCCGAAGAACATCTCCTCCTTGGTCGTCAGATCGTCGACTGCTGCATATCTCGTGGTAAGCACGTCCGCATCAGTGAGCGGCTGCAGTACATTGTTTCGGAGAAGTCGCGCGCCCATGGGTGTCAAGGTCTCATTGAGTAGGCCATACAAGCAGTCTTTTGACTTCGAATTCTGCAGATTCTGGACAAGCTCCAACGAGTGGATGGTAGAAACGTCAATCATCATGGAACCCTCGGATGGCTCGTACCTCATCCGGAGCGAGTGGTATGAAAAGACCATGCCGATCCCGAGGTCAGTGTACTTTAGAGCCTATAGAGGTCAGTCGAGCATCATCACCCCGCAGGTCACGACGCACCGCTGCAATGCAGCAGACGGCGTAGTAGTTGCCTGCCACCGAGACTTTGATGGCCTCGACGTCTTCCTTGAAGGCTAGTGACTGGATGTATTCGAATCCAGTGGTCTCAGCCCAGTATCGCCGATCAAGTAAAGTCAGTTTGCTGCCGATATCTTCCAGATTCTCTTCAATGATCGAGAAGAGCTTCGACTTCGGGCTTGCCGCAGTGGCAACAATGAGTATCTCAGACGGACCATAGACCTTGAGCTTGTGGATTGTGCGGACATAAGTTTGGCTGTCACAGATTTGGCAAAGCACTGCTTCTCCGGTATCAAGGTTGACGAAAGCTAGACCGATTGTGGGTGAGATACCACGAGACTCGGCCACGGCGCACACAACATGCTGAGCTTCGATCCTGGCGATAGTGGATGCACCAGTCCTTGGTCGAGCGGTTGAAGGCCGGCCAGTGCCACCCCTTCGAGTGCCAGGACGAGAAGTAGTGGTCGTATAGTCACCATATGGGTAACCATAAGAAGTGGAGGCTGAAGTGCTGTATGAAGTCGACGGCCGGAACCGGTTCGACATGGTTGTCAGTGCTGTGAGATTAGTCGTGATCAACTGAAACAACTTGCTCTTCTCAGGCTTCAATGTGCAGTGTGGTGAAGGAGAGTTCGGATGGAAGACGCGTCCAGTGAGCCACTAGCGCGTCACCCCTGCTAGCGCCGCTCTATCGATAACCCAAAATTTTGGGAAGTTGCGACTGCAGTGGGGTGAACTCGGCAAGTATTTCTGCAACATTTGCAATTTCTATTGCCTATAATCTTCGATATTACGAAAGATCTGAGCATACGACAGCTCTACAATGGCGACACAATACCCACCGCCCTCGAAGCGCCAGAAGCGCGAGCAAGGAGAAATCGCCCGCCAACAGGCAGAAATCGACACCACAATCCCCGATGGCACAGTACGAGTGCGCTTCGTCGACCAGGCTACAGGCGAGAGCGGAAGTCTTCCCGTGCTCACCGTACCGCTCTCCCAGGCGTCGACCAAGAACCTCGAAATTCTCTTGAACGAACTCAAAGACCAATCCGACGACCAAATACCATATCGTTTCTTCCCAGATGGAGCTACTGAAGCTCTTGGAGACAAGGAGGACCTATACAATGCGCTGGTCAAGTCAGGGAAGGCTTCAGCTGAGAGCGAGATTGTGCTGCAATATGCGCCTCAAGCAGTGTTCAGAGTGAAAGCTGTGTCAAGATGCGCGGCAGCTATTTCGGGTCATGGAGACAACATATTGGCTGTGCAGTTTTCGCCGCTAAATTCGGATCGCATGGCGAGTGGAAGTGGAGATAAGACGGTCAGGATATGGGACTGTGATACAGGCACGCCAGTACATACGCTCAAGGGTCATACGAAGTGGGTTCTTGCGGTCAGCTATTCGCCTGATGGATCTTTGTTGGCGACCGGAGGATACGACAATGAAGTTAGGATATGGGACCCGAATACTGGCAAGCAGATTGGCGGGCCACTGAAAGGACACACAGGCTTCATCACCTCGCTTACTTGGGAGCCATTCCACCTGCAAGAGCCAGGACGACCAAGAGTTGCATCATCCTCAAAAGACGGCACTGTCAGAGTATGGGACGCGATAGGTGGAAAGATTGACTACGCGCTGGCAGGTCATAAGGGCAGTGTCACTTGCGTCAAGTGGGGAGGCACTGGCAGGATATACACCTCTTCGCACGACAAGACCATCAAGGTCTGGGACGCTTCCGTCGGCACGTTAGTCAGCACTCTCTCCGGCCACGCACATTGGGTAAACCACCTGGCTCTCTCTACCGACTTCGTTCTCCGAACTGCATACCACGATCACACACGAAAAGTACCCGCGTCACCCGAAGAGAAACTTGCAAAAGCAAAGTCCCGGTTCGAGAAAGCTGCGACCATCAACAACGAGATTGTGGAGCGCTTGGCAACCGCCTCGGAAGATTGCACGCTCATCTTGTGGACCCCGTTGAGCAGCAACAAGCCCGTTACGCGCATGGTAGGCCATCAGAAACAGATCAACCAGGTCACGTTCTCGCCTGATGGTCAACTGGTCGCCTCCGCAGCGTGGGACAACCACGTCAAGCTGTGGTCTGCTCGTGACGGAAAGTTCCTCAACACCCTTCGAGCCCACGTCGGTCCCGTCTACATGACATGTTTCTCTGCGGATAGCAGATTGTTGGCGAGTTGCAGCAAAGACACCACGCTGAAGGTGTGGGACATGCGGACGGGAAAGTTGAAGGAGGATCTGCCAGGTCACAAAGATCAGGTGTTTGCGTTGGACTGGAGTCCGGACGGCGAGAGGGTGGGTAGTGGTGGTGCGGACAAACAGGTCAGGATATGGAGGAATTGAGGAGACCGAGGGCAAATGTCTCGGTGTGCGACAAAAGGGAGGTACAGCTGTATTAGCCAAGCGAGATGACCTCCCCCAAGCTGTTTACAACATGGCGATCGACTGTTGTGTGAAACGCCAATGTCGCCGTGCCTGCGTTGAGCCTTGCTTCCAAGCCCTGCGCCAAGATCCTGGGGTTGAAGCTTGGTGGTGATCGCATCTGCAAACTGGGCGCGCTAGCACGCTCCTCAGACCGGCCCTCCCATCCCACGCGTGCCCAAGTCGTAATTGCCCGCGACTCTGGCCGCGCTATTGACGGGGCTAGATCCAGAGCGCGTCGCAAGATGAGGCATTTCCGAGACTCTGTCGGTCGGTTCAATGTTGTCGAGGCGTGCACGGGATGTTGTCGCGCGCTCGGCCTGAGGTTCGATGCGAGGACGTGTCGGGCCTTCGTGCGAGATGTCCTCGGACGCTCGATAAGCAACGGGCCATGACATAACTCGCGTGCATTGTTTGCGCGAGAACGGTCAAGGCCCTCAGGCTGGCAGGGGTCCCATGGTGGAGCCGAGGAGTAGCGTCAGCGGCGGCTTCCAGCGAGGGCGTGGAGCGTTGGGGTTGTTGAGCGCGTCGCTGCGGGATTAGAGGCCTCCTGGGCGTGGGACCAGGTCTGAGCTGGCGAGCGCACCATTGATGCAGGCGATGCGGCGGCCGTGGAGGAGTACAACGCTGCTTTTTAGGCATGCCGCGCCGTAGACGGAGCTCAAGCGACGATCCTATCCCGTCGACGAAATGGTGATGCTGCTTGCGCGATTGGCTGGGCGCAACAGCTTCATCCGGTCGGGGCTAGCTCTCGCCCATGGGTCCCAGCCATTTCTCAAACTCCTCTTCTAGCTCTCACCATCCATGAACTCTCCATCATCCAACGCTCTTCCCTCGCCAGCTTCCAACTCCGTATATCGCGCCTCTTGTAAGTACCCACAGCCTTTTCGTTGCCCAGACAATCAATTGCTCGCATCCCCCATGCAAGCTCTATTGCCGGACCCTCCGCTATGGCCCGAGCGCGCCCATCCATGGAAACCAAACAAAATGCCTCATTACCGCAGAAAATTTCGGTGAGCCGGCGCATTTAAAAGCGGATAAGCCGCGCTCTGCCCTCGTCTTTCACGTTGATGCTCGATCTCGCTCTTCCGTCACCATCTCCGACTCTCTGCTACCCGCGACGACGTTGATCCGCCCGCGCTGACAAGCTTTCTCCTCTCGACATCCAGACAACAAATAGCTATCCCAAGCTCTACTTCCTTCAAGGAACTCTGTCGAATTCCATCACAGGACCGATTTACTTCGTGAATGTAAGCTCCCCACTGGTTTCCCTGGAGCAATTGAGCCGCATCCGTCTGCGTCGTTGCGATCCCAAGCTCCCTCGTTCGCGCTAGAGCTCGGCCGCTCTCGACCTCGAGCATTTCGACGCGCCCGTTGCGCCGCATCACGAACAGTCCAACTCCGGAATCTCGTCATCAAAAAGTTTTTCGCATACATTATCCGAACCACCACTAATCATCTACTTCCTACAGAATCTCAACAAGTCGCAATGGCCGCCTTCGACATGTCCCTCGTCGCCCGCAGCGAATACGCTGTCCACCAGCTCATGAAGCGCGAGAAGAACTGGGCTCAGCGCGAGCCTGGTGTC
>Ga0265780_10010327_pt1 | contig 11134 bp, 15 predicted proteins | sample P1T30metagenome_FD_192432 | JGI IMG/M metagenome (GOLD analysis project Ga0265780, IMG submission 192432) | Plant litter microbial communities from East Loma Ridge, Irvine, California - P1 T30 | ecosystem: Environmental > Terrestrial > Plant litter > Unclassified | place: USA: California... | reverse complement strand
CAACTCCAACCGCGGCGCCCCACCTCCTCCTCCACCCCCTCCCCTCCCCAGAAACTCAACAAAGCAATCTCTCAACTCATCCGGCATAGGCAGCACAGAAAGCACCTTATCAGGCTCACACCCAATCATCACCGCCTCCACAACCAACCTTCTCACCCCCGTCATCCCACTCTCCCCCAAAACCTTCATCCAATGCTCAGGCACACTATCATACTCCCCCAACCCCAACTCCCCCGCATCAAACACCACCTCATCCGGACCCGGATACCTAACCCAAATCTCCATACTCTTCACCCGCGCACAATTCCCAGCCCCGATCTGCCGTTCAAACGCGGGGAGTTGGCCTGGGTGCGGGAAGTTGAAGGTGTTGGTGCCGTAGAGGGTGGAGGCTGCTTCGGCGTGGATTTGTCTGGTGGTGCGGAGGAGGGAGGGGGTGGGTGGTTTTGGGGGACGGGGAGAGGGGGAGTGCCAGTAGCCGGGGGAGGGGAGGATGGAGCCGATGTCGATGGGGGTGGAGGTGGAAAGGGCGTGCGTGTAGATTTTGTCGCGGAGTTCGCGGGGGAGGGTTAGGAATGTTGTGGGTGGCTTGGGGGTTGGAGGGGTGGGGGTTGGTGGCATCTTTTGGGAGGTGGGAGTGGTGGGGTGGAGGGTTGTTGCTGGGAATGAAAGAAGTAGTGTTGGATCAGAAGGACGGTAGGTAGTTCTTTTGAGTGTGAGGCTGTCTAGTTTCGGTCTGACGTCAGGCGCTCTTTCAGGCCAACCGCGGGACCGGCGTACATCCTGCGCTAATCACCATCAGATGCCATTGGTTGACGCATAAGATGCAGCCCAACACTCGTCGAAAGCTTAGCTACGACGCACTATGGCGTTGTCCGCACCGAAGCATTAGCACGACACCGAGACACCGTGTATACGACTCATACGGGAGGAGATACTCTACGAAAGAGAGCAGTATCGCATCTCCAAGAACCTCTGCATCGATGAGACAATGAAAACCATGAAGCGGTCGAAGAGCCTTTTCGCAAACCCTGGGATCGCGACCGCTCGCTCAAAAAGGCGTGGAAGTAAGCGATGTCAAGCCAACGGAGCGTCTTCGCGCTTCAATGTGCCCCATCATTCCAAAGTGTGGTGCTAGCGTCTGTCCGCGCATATAAAGGCCTCTCTCTCCTCAGTGAACTTTCTTCCTTCCATCCACATCTTACCGTAATTTATTCCAAAAAGAATAAGCGTCGCCCACATGATCTTCCGGCCTGGAGAATTCCAAAACCATACATTTCCTTCGCATGTGTTACAGCTTCCAAAACTTACGAACATTACCTCGATGTGTTCGCGGGGACGCAACCACGAAATTTACCTCGCGACCTTCTATGATCTGCTCCTTTTAATCTTCAGCTTTCTACTGCGGAGATTTTGTCGCATATAAAGACCTTTCTCATTAGCATCCTTTCTTCTGACACCTGCACCTGCAATTCTTCATTCCAAAACGAAATGAGATCAACTAATGTCTTTCTGGTCTGGACGGTCTCAAAAACACCATTCTTCACGCTGCATGCCTTTAAAAAAAATACTCTACCTCAAGAACTATGGATTCGCGGGACGAGACTGTTCCAAAAAAAGCGTTTCGCAGACTCATGGTCTCCGCGCTGCGACCTCCAACCATCAACTACGAAAATTCTGGTCGAAATCAACACTTCAACATCATTACCACTTCTTTCCAAACTGCTACCAAAGCCAAGCGATGGCAGTAAGCTCTGTGCGTCTTCCTCGGTGCATACAGATCGACCAGGTTGCGATTACTTTCTCTCTCCTCATCAAATGTTTCCCACGTCGGATAACTGAAAATCGTCATCATGGCCACAATGTCTGAGTCTCCTCCTCTTTTTCGAAAGTTCACACAACACCTTCATGGAAGCTGCCCTTCGCGTGTACCAAACGATCCAAACTTCCAAAAACTCCAACCTGGATAGTGATGGGAGTCTGGCTGAAGTAAGATCGACTCCAATCTCCAAAAGTGAACGCGATCGCAACCGATGCTTCTGTGAAAACAACAGGTCGTTGGAAACCAGAACAGTGGCTCTACCATGGACGCGATATATCGCCTCACCTTAGAGGTATAAAAAGTCTTCCTTGCAGCGGCACTTCTTGTCTCTCATTTACCAGCTTCCAAAACTCTAGTTTCTTGAAATCGAAAGCATCCACAGACATGTGCTGCCTGGCATCAGTCTCGAAACCGGAGTTTGAAAAATTCCATGTTTGCCTGTGCTGGGCGAAAACGTTTACACCTTTCTACTCGACGCTTTGATTCAAAACGATATTCAGGGTATCGTATGGAGTCTGCTGGCTGCTCCAAAACAAAAGCTGATACAATATGTGATGTGTGCGTCCTGGTCTCCAGCGTTTTGCGTCAAAACACTAAGTGCCTCGCTACATGGGGTCCAGAACAATTACAACGAGAGTCATATGCTGGGTTTGCTGGCATATAAATATCTGGAGCGCTGCATTGCTTCTCTCATCCACAACTTCCCTCTCCTAGGCGAGATTTCCCAAACGCAGTACAAGGCTTCGTCATGTCCTTCTTCTCAGGGCTTTCGAAAATCATCCCACGGCAGATCCATGGCTGCAAGCCACCAAAAAAGTGTTAGTAATATCATATGTCGAATAGACGACCGCGAAGATTCCAACTGAAGAAGATCTGATGTCGAAAAAGACACAGAGAGGTCACTCATGTTCGGACAGTGTAGTTCCGGGACGTCCCAAAACATCGACTACCAAGGACTATGTGTCGTTGTGGAGCACCGAGGAGTCAAATTGTTATGAGAAGCGGCCTATGTCCTTCAAAGTCGGCGTGCTGAGTGTGCATGTTCCGCTCCGTCGCGCCCGGTCGCAACGGGTTTAAATACCACGCCATCATTGCTCTTACTCCTCCATCATACACTGCTTTCTTTATACCAAAGCCAACTGTAAATCTATACATGGTGTTTTTCGCCTCTTCCTCCAAAATTATGCAAGTCCCTGCGTATGTTTGAGCGAAACCAAACATCCTTATCGGCACAAAAGTCATTCTTTCTGGCAAGACCGTCCAAAAAGGACCTCCAGTATTCGATGTTTCGTTCCGGCCTCGCCTTCAATGCCAACTCTCTAAACAACCGTTCCAAAAAGGCATGACAGTCAAGCAATGGCTGTGCGAAAGACACCCAGTCCGGTGTTTGACACCAAACACAGATTAGCAGTGTTCGATGTCTGTTCCCGCCCAGAGCTCTGGAATATAAAACACTCTTCCCACTCTTCGAAGTCTTTCCTTCTTATATCCCACTCGACAGAGTAGATTTCCGAAATTCAGTTCCAGTCATGCCATGTCCGACTCTTCGGAGTGACCAAATTCAACTCGACACCCTCTATGGCGGTCGCGACCCTCCAAAATTCAAAGATATTCCGTGATATGAGATCCGGGCTGGCAGCTGGAAACCACAAGTGCTCAGATAAATGTCTGGTGGCTCGCTATCGTTGTTGATATATAAAACATTTTCTTTCCATTGCTTCTTTGTACTTCAAGCCTGGAAAAAGACACCGCATGTTCAAAATCATTCGTCCAACAGCTCATGCTGTCTTGTGGGGTTGTCCGAATAAATAAAAATCGAAAAGAACGCATGACTGTGCATCCTGGGGTTCACCAAAACGTATGTGAGAAAAAAGGATGAGCTGAAAAATATATACCTCCTCCACATGCATTGGGAGAACTGAGATTGTTGATCCGAAAAGCCTGTATGCTACTGCATTCATCAATACCCTGATGATGATCAGCATAATCGCGATGCCGTCGATGCTCTTCTCATGCCCACATATTCCCATTGTCCAGACAGGGCTTGTCTCATATCCATTGAATTGAACCGATCGTAATCGTAATCTACACAAAATATACAACATCAGTCCACCCCCCAGTACCCTTCCATCCCCATCCCTACGCATGCGCCGCCACACCCCCCATGGGCCTCATCCCCTGCGGATTATTCGGCGCACTGGGCTGAATCTCCTGCACCGCCTCATCATACTCCGCGGTACTCATCTCCGCCGCGTCGCCCAACCCCTCATCCTGCTGCCCACTAAACATCTGCGCGCGCATACTCTGCTCGTCCTCAATCTGCTGGGCAGCCCACGCCTTCCAGTTCTCCCACGTGCGGTCTTCGAGCTCCATTCCGATTTCAAGGGGCCCTTTGCCGAAGTAGGCGCCGACGTGTAGGGCTTCTTCTTTGGCGATGCGTTGGCGGATTTCGGAGAGGTGGCGGTGTTGGTAGAATTCGCGGCGGGCGAGGTCGTAGGCGGAGGACTTGGAGAGGGAGGCGCGTTTCATTAGCCACATTTGGCGTTGGACGACGCTGGGGGGGTGTTAGTATGGGGGTAGGATGGTGTGGTGGATATGGGTTTGGGTACCTTTCACCGTCTAATTGCTTCCCTGGCTGGACAATCTTGCTCCAGTCGTATTTCTTAGAGTCGTTCCCGCTGTCTTCTACGACTAGCCGCGGCCGTGCCAGTTCCCATGGGTGGTCGCCGAAGAACTCTGAACGCAGCTTGTCTTCTGGGTATGCGATGGGGAGTGGTTGGAATAGTTTGCTGGCTTTCCGCGCCTTCCGCATCTTGGGTATGCGCAGGACAGGGCGGGCGAGCGTCTCGCCCGGCGGTATGTTTCCGACGACGTCGTACCATTGCGGTAGGTTGGGTTCGCGTTTCGAGTCGAAGAGGGCTTTCGCGGTCTGGCGCACCCGCATCGGGCGGAAGTCGTAGCGGCCCATGGCGGGCGGTGATTTATTTTATTATGTCAGATATGTTATCGCATCGGCGGGGGTTCCGGGGTGAGAGCGAGGGTGTAGCAGCAGGTCGGGCGGCGCAATTGGTCGTGTCGTGGATATTGGGGTTCTTGCCCGCAAAGTCCGCAACTCCGCCAAGACTTCGCGACGCCGAAATCTTTGGATAGTATGACCGTGACACTCGGCATCCGCCACAATATCCTCCCACCCAGGCAGCTCTTCGCTGAGCTCCCCGTAACTAATTGCACCCGAGATCCCCCAAATGGACCCCGTCTGAATTGGCTCCCTCTGACACAATGCTCGACCTCTCATGTCCCTCTTCCGCACCCTCGACCGGACCTCTGCAGTCTCCAATACCGCCCATGCTCGCCCCTTCCTCACCTTCCTGTACCCGAGTCCTGAGAAGAATACATCGAAGAGGAGGTTCAGCAAGAAGGCGGTAGACAATGCTCCGTTGCCCGATAGGCCGTCTGCTCGCATGGACACTTTCTTCATCCAGGCATTGGTGCGGGCCGGGTCGTGCCCAAAGCATGCGAAACATATACATACCCCGCGCGACGTAGCATCGCCGACACCGAAACACCACACATCACGGCGGAAGAGCACGTGGTCAAAGTCGGAGAAGAAGCTGGATATTTTCGCCGAGCGCAAAGGGCCGCTCAAGAAAGTCAAAAACTTCGCTGAGAAGGAGCTGCAGGCCTTGGTGGACTACTATGGCATGGAAATTGATACCCGACCTGAGGCAGATGTGCCTGACGAGGGAAAGCTGGTGTGGAATGTTGGCGATGACCATGAGCCCTGGCCCCTCCGCGAGCCAGCAGACGCTTTGCATATCAAGAAATTAGAGGATCTGCTGAAGGATGATGAGTCGCCGCACGATAAGGTCTTTGATACTTATAAGAAGCTTCAGTCGCCAGGAGTTGTGTACCTCACTACCATGACTATTCGAGCGCTACTGCACCATCTCGCCATTGTCGAACGACCCACACCCATCGCAGCGCAACGGTTCCTCTCGGTATTAGACGATATGAAGACGGCGCATATACACATAGTCCGCTCAGAGTGGACATCAGCCATACATCTCACTGGACGCGCCATGGGAACAGTGTCCGACGATGACCTACAAAACACCCTTCGCATCTGGCAGGACATGGAGCACCGAGCCGGTCTAAAAGGTGGATATGTCACATTCAACGTGCTCTTCAACATTGCTGTCAAAGCGGGCAAGTACACACTCGCCGAGACCTTCATGAAAGAGATGCAAGCCCGAAAGTTACCCATGCACCGACATTACCGAGTAGCACTCCTCTACTACTATGGCGTTCTCCAAAACGGCGACGCCGTCCGAAAAGCATATCTCGACCTCGTCTCCGCCGGCGACATCGTAGACACCGTCGTCATGAACGCCGTCATCGCATCTCTAATGCGCGCCGGCGAGCCCTCAGCCGCCGAACACGTTTTCGAGCGCATGAAGCAGCTCCACGCGCAACGCAGCGCTACAGCCCGCGGCCACGTCTTCTTCAACCGCACCTGGCGCGACCGCCGCGTGTTAGGCATGAAATTCCGCGACGAAGCGCGGCGCCTAAAGAAAGAAGGCGGCGAGGAAGAGCTAAAACAACTCCAAGACCTCGCGCCCATCGGCCCCGATTCACGGACTTATGGCATTTTGATACGGCATCATGCTGCTGTAGCCGGCAACATCGACCGCGTCAACGAGCTTTTGCAAGAAATGAAATACAACTCCGTAGCCCTCGACGGCACTATCTTCATCGTCATATTCCACGGTTTCAACTCTTTCGGCGGCGTTAGATACTCCTCCTGGACGCTCTCCCGCCTCGAGAAGATCTGGACACAGTATCTCAAAGCGCTCAACAGCGATAATATGGAGCGGACTTGGCTGTCTAGTCTGGCTGTCATTGCGGCGCTCCGTGCGTTTGGGCGATGCGCAACCCCCGAACGCATACTCAAGGCGTGGGAAGAGATTCGCGGGATGTGGCGTCCCGATGAGAGGGAGTTGGAGGCTGCGTTGGCGGTGCTGAGGAGGCTTGTGCCGAGTCGGTTGGACGGTGGGAATATGGAGGAGATGGCTAGGCCGGGGTTCTTTGATGGGAGGAGGCCGTCTTGAGGTGTGGTTGGTTGTATTAACGTTTGTGCTGAGTATGTGTTGGTGATGTAAGACGCGTTCTGTATCACCATCTCTTCTGTAAATCTATTAGTGCACACAATGTGTAAAGCAAGTGTAAAAGTATTTGGAATATGTCTCCGTATACCACGCTGGATTTGCGGCGGCATAGACGGAGATGGCTGTTTAGTGTATCATAACGACATCAACATCATTATCATCATCATCATTATACTATACCGTACCATCCCATACCCTATCTACCTCCTACCCCAACACCACAATCAGACAAGATAAGGTACCCAACCCAATGAAACCCAGCAGCACCCTGTCCATCCTCACCCTGCCTACTATATCTTAACATGCTTCCCCTGCCCTATTCACAAGATCTCAAATCGAGCGCAATGTAACAGGGATCTTCCTGTTCCGTCAGGCCCGTCATCTCCGGTTCTTTGGAGGGAATATCGGGTTACTACTTTGATCTGATGGGGCTTGGCACGGGTAGATTGGCCTATTCAAGTACATTGCGTGGGATGGCGTGGCTTGGATTGGGGGTAATCTCGGGGGAAGGGATCGGTGAGCATGGGAATTTGACAATGCGGTTTTGGGTGGCATGGGAGATTGGGCATGGGGGTTTGCGGCTTTGACTCAGACTGGGGCCCGTTTGGGGTATGGTTTGGTCATTAAAGTTGTCCTTCGATCTACGGGAGAGTTGAGGACTGGCAGGCCGCGTTGGCCTGCATGTTTGTCGCTGTAGCGAGTCGTTTACGGCCAATCACGATCTAGTTGATATTGCTCTCGCATTGAAAACTCCTGACGCAGCTCTTTCTCTGATAATAAGCTCCACCATCGAAAAGAGTAGGAAATATAGCTACGAAGGATTGACCTTTTTGTTGGGTGCCGCATGCCTAGATCAGCCATGCGCTTGTCATCCCATATGGCAAATCCATATTTGCGCCAGCACTTAAAAGGGTACACAAGCGTAAGTGGACCCCCATCTTCGTATCCCTCAAGTGAGGACATTCTGGACCAAAAGAGGTACCCACATGGCCCTAAGTATTCGCAACGTGGATCCTGATTGAATATGTCCTTGTTGCTATCGACGAAGAAGACCGGCTCGGCACAGTAACACCTAGACACTGCTCCTTCTTCCCAACGTATCGTTGGCAAACCGAAAGCTTTGTCCTGACTAGCTTCCACCGAAGCAATGGTCCCAGAGGTGACTGCGCTGAGAAAATCGCTGGCGGTCAAGATCTGCTCTCGCACAGACTTATGCACGTCGTAAAAGCCATCCGCGCTGTTCTCGAACAACGCATCAATTTCCTCTCTCGGCCAAATGTCGTCCAGGCGGCCCTTACGACCGGCGTCCTGGAGTTCCAGGAGGAATTGCAGTCGCCAGAATGATTCCATCATCCGCTTCTCCTCCACGTACGAAGGCGGGCCGGTTTCCTGTGGAATATAGTCCTTTCGACTCTCGGCGCTTTCGAAACGTTCCCGGACCATATTCCCAGACCCCATTTTGATGAGTGTGGAGGGCCTTAGCTGCATAGATTTTCGTATCATATGTTCAAGGCAGGCATGGGACCAGGCATGCACATTCGCGGAGCTGGCGAGCAAGGAACGTACTACCGCGGCAGCTTGGTCTAGTCCAGACGAACGAATGTTGTCGGTGGTAAAGATCCAGTCAGCTTCAGCAATAGTTTGAGCCTCGGGCATGGATGCGAAAAAGTCTGAAAAGCGAGCTTTGAGCACCGCGTCCATCAGCCGACGCGTCCGCAAGGGAACGGTAGCCTCTAGAACCTCCTCCACAATCTCGAGCGGATATCTTTCGAGCACTCCGCCCATGGCCGGCGACGCGTGGGCCAGGTTCCGTAGTGAAAAAGGGTTCGGAGACAGTTTGATTATCTTGATCCTGAGCTCTTCGGGAAGTTGACCAAATGGGTCTTGTTGAGTGCTCTCTGTCATGGTCGTTTGTGGCGCTCTTGGTACTCAGCTATTGCTTCCAAGGAAGGGTCTGGAGAGAAGAAGGAGCCGTGGACTCGACAGAAATTATGTGCGCCTGGTCACTCTACTTCCTTCGCCTCGCGTACTAGCCTCATTCGGTCTCACGTGCACACGACTGTGCCGCTCAACCGCATACCTGAACAACACTTCGAAACATCCGTCTCGACGATGCCCAAGCCCCGCCCATTAGCACTGCCAGGTCGCCGGCTTCAGTCGGTCTTCGCGCCGAGGCTTCTTCGCAACTATGCCTCTCTCCACGATTGTTCGCTTCTCCATCTCGAGACATGCGCCTAGAATCATCAGCTTCCCTACTACGAGCATCGCCACTGGGTTGAACGCTCATCGCAGTTTCCATGGGCGATCTAGCGCTACAGAGTTGCAGTCAAATGTCTTACGCAGACTTCGGTACGACCGCGATGTACAAGTACTGCTTAGAGCGCCTACCCAACATCGAAGCCTGCATATCTTCGTACGGGCCCGAGCTTCCGTGGTTCGGTCGTTCAACTTCTTTTCGTACTGGTATTACTACTTGCGCCTTCGGTAAGTCAGCCCATAGACCCGAGTTCGCCCACTCGAGCTGATCTTGCAGAGTTTTGCACCTATTATATGTCAGACAGGGCGATTCTCTCACCTCTGAACTACAACTCCATTACCCGAACCCAACACCAACGGAACAGGATTGTTTGGAGTGTGCTTATACAGCTCTGCAGATACCTAAATCATTCAGTATCCTGGCTCATTTCAATGACGCGTCTTACACTATCTCACGTGTAGACATCAACCGAATCTCGGATGCGTGTTTTGCTCTGCGGCACGTCAAGTCCAGTATGCGGACGTATCCATCGGATATCCTAACGCGGGTCCACCCAACGTCTAGGGTAGTTCTGAGCAACCTCGAGAGTGTACTGAGAATATTCCAAGACAACCTTGCGGTAAGAGGCGAACTCGCCGATGTTGCGCCTGAGGAGCTTCCCAGTCTAACCAAACGAACCCTGGAGATCGTGATCGAAATTTCCGATTTCTATATGGGAAGTAAAACGTGGCTGGCTGCGGAACTATCAGTTCATGATGCTACGAGAGTAACTAGAGCTCTGCATCGACTACTCAAAACGTGCGTTCGTTGGTTCAAATGGATGGAAGACCTCAAAGCTCCAAGAGGCAGAACTCCAGGACAAGAACGAAGAAGTTCCATATATGGAACTATCCGGGATGCTAAGGGGTGGCAGACGCGCTCTATAAAGGAGGGCCAGCAGGTACTCCAACTCCTCGATAGATGTTCTTCGACGCCGGGAGTTGAACACGTGCGGTCTGAGGTCACTAAAATCGTGGATATGCACAAAAGATTCCTCGAGAATTATTGACCACCCCTGCATTCTTGCGCGAGAGCATAGAAACGTGATGTACCTGAACGATTGCTCGGCTCGCGAAATATAGTACTTCAGTGGGGTTTTCGCAAAGTCGTCGGGCCGCTGGGGGTTGGAACCAGCGTATCTGAATAAATGCAGCAGTGGGGAAGGGTCAAGTGGGCTGTTATCCTAGTGGGCGGGCGCGTCCTGGGTCTATGCTGGTATTGCATCGACAACAATGATGGAAACGATTGAGAGCCGATGCTTGCCGGCCGCATCTCATTTCTCATGGACCGAACGAGCCCGATATTGCAATGTAAAGACTGTTAGCATAGATTGGTAGCGCCATCAATTGGATGAGCATCATGTCCTTACCTTTACGATGTTCTTGAAATGTCTGAAGAAAAGTAGTGTAATGGCACGTGACGCTAAGAGGTGGAAAGTCGGCACGAAGACGGTGCCTCCACATCCCGCGTCTCCGATGCCAATGCCGATTTTGGTCCTCTCCATCTCTTCAGCCTCAACATTTGCATGGCAGCCATACATCTGGTATGCATGTGAAAGTCATCTCGCCATTCTTCCTCCTTCAAGCGACCTCGGGATGCAGGATCTCGTCGCGTATCGTGGTGACGCATAGACACACGAGATTCGGCGTTGTTTCCCGCCAATCTCGTCACGGTTGCACCAGAACAACGGGGACGCCGCGTCGGAGGATCCATCGAAGGAACACGATGCAAGTGTGTCATGTCGCGAATCCGAGGATCCTGCACCGATACATATACATAGCATTGTTGTTGACCTTGCCGATTAGTCGGGATCCCAGCACAAGAGATGAGACAGAATCCTGCGCCGATCGATTG
>Ga0265780_10010326_pt1 | contig 11135 bp, 11 predicted proteins | sample P1T30metagenome_FD_192432 | JGI IMG/M metagenome (GOLD analysis project Ga0265780, IMG submission 192432) | Plant litter microbial communities from East Loma Ridge, Irvine, California - P1 T30 | ecosystem: Environmental > Terrestrial > Plant litter > Unclassified | place: USA: California... | reverse complement strand
GGATCATGTGGAATGTACGAAGCCTCATTGATCAGAAACAATGGCTTGGTACGATCGACAATTGATCGCCAATGAAAGGTCTCACCTCATGATCGCCGTGCGCCATCAGAGCCGGATCATTGATCAGGTGAAGGTCGAGATGAATGGTAGCTAGTCCGTAGCCGGTCCAGTAAGGTAGATCGACGGGCCGGGAGTCGCTCGGATCGGATGCGAACAGAAGGCGATGAACGTTCTGCCAAGCCCAAGTTTTGGGGTGACTTGTGATCACATGGTTCAGGTCGTCCACGCCTCAAGGTCTGGATCTTTGGGCGGAAGTCAACGATCCCAATATGCATGTCCTGCCATCGAATCGGTTTACACGGGCCGCGACGCATACCCACATAGGGGCTATCACCTTCCTACAGGACGAGTTGCACGATTCTCTGCCACCAAGCGTTCACTTGTGAAGAGTGAGGACCTGACAGGTACGCAACGCAACATAATCACTGTTCAGCTATGCATGGCTTTCTCGTCCAGTGTAGCGGAGGCATACTCTTTGTGCTCGCAAAAGTTAGCCAATGTCTGCATGGCGTCGTACCGCATGAAAGCAAGTGATGTAAAGTAATGTAGCAAATACATGAAAACTCCCGATGTAGTCCAGCTACACCTCATCATCCGCCCACCTCCTACTTCATCCCAATCCTCCAGGCGCATCAAGTAAGGGGTTCAAGGAAACTACATATGATCAGACCGATAGTCTGGTCTTCTGCTCTCGCGACCTGGTCATTAGCTTCTCAAGTCTTACGATGGAGGAATTAAATTTACCAAAATACCATCATTCTCGACTCCTAGTTCCGGGTAGGGGAAATTTGGTAGTTCGTCGATACGTCCCACCTCATGGAGTACGCTATGGGGTCAGCCTGCTATCCTCTTCGGATGATGTGGAGCATAACGGTATTGAGAGCAGGTGGATAAAGTGGAAGGGGTGGAAGAAGAGGAAAGACCCACTCGAATAGATCCCCAACTGCCATGGACAAGAATTCTAATCCCCTATATCTCCTTCTCCCAATCTCATCAGGATCGCTATGAATCAGTACCTCACATCGAAGGTAGCAGGGGGATCACTCACAAATAAGCAACACAAGCGCATTGGTACAATACCCTCTCGCGCCTCCATCCAGCAGCAGCATCCACTTCCTTGTACATTTCCGATTTCGTCCTAACATACCCCGGTCTCTCGTCTACAGTAGGCTCAGCGGGAGAAACCATACTGACTGCTTTCCTCCTCCTGTCAAGTTTTTCTTTTCGAGAGACACTTCGTATTGAACCAGTTTCAGCACTATTTCCAATAGAAGATTTCCTAGATCGACCGTCACTGCTCTTTCTCCTTAATAAACTCGTAAATCCAGATGGTTCAGCGTTCAATCCAATTCCTAGACCGACATTGGATGAGATTGACGAAGTTGAGCCATTTCGACTATGTCGACTACTAGGTCGGGCATATGGGTCGGAAGCATGACGCAAGTTCTGAGAGGGTTTGGAAGGTGACCAGCCTAATCCTGAGAATTTCCCATTGTCAGGTGAAATAGTCGGTAGACCGAACGAGTTTCTAATTCCAGGATCTAATGGTGAGGGCGATCTCAATCTGGGAATAGCTTTCATAGGTGAAACGACTGTGGGTGGAGCCGCAGCAGGGTTCGGAGTGGTTTTCTTATTGATGCCGAAAAAAGATGTTTTGTCCCTTGTTGGTGATGGTAATGGAGGTGGACCCATCAAAGATGTTGATCGATTTCGTTTCTGGTCCTTGAGGAACGTAGGCGATAGACCCGGAGTCGCAGGCCGAGAGGGTACAGCGGTGTTGGAACTGGATTGACCTGATAGTTGGCGGGTATGAGTATGCGATCCCGGTCGATCTTGGAAAGTAGCTAGGCGAGTCGCAAGTTGGCGCGCTGAGCGTTAGCAGTTAGCAGAACTGCCCTGCAAGAGATGAACATACCAGGCTTTGTGATGGCAAAGTTCTCAATAACATCAACGAAAGGTTGCCAACCAGCCCTCCAATTCTTTTCAATCCCTCTCCCAGTCCCTAGATCAATTTCACCCAACTGAGGGTCTGGACTCCTCTTGATTCCATCCAAATATTCCTTGACATACCCCTCAATTTTCTCCTGCACAGTCGAATGATATTTGGCCTGAGCATTCGCAAAAGAGCAAATACATAGATCGAATATCCGCATGTACCCTTCAAGGAAAGGTGGTAATTCTTCAACGAGCTGGGTATGGAGAGCGACAAAGTCGTGTGCGGATTGAAGAAGGGGTTTATCCATCGGTCGCTTTTGTTCGACAAGGGTGAAATATCGAGCGTAATCTGGTGCTCTGGAGTCTCGTTTGAGGATAACTTTACGAGGGTTGACTCCTGATTCGAGTAGTTTAGCTAGGCAAGGCATGATTTGATCTTGGACTTGGTCGTTCTATTCATCAGCTACTGTCCACATAGAGAGCAGCGGACATACCAGTACACGCCATGACTCATTCACAATCCCCGCAATGACTTTTCTGAACCAGACCAATTTCGGATCCGGCCCTTCCAGCCCATCAAGACTGACCAATCCCAACCAAGCTTTTACCAACCCATCCTGGATCATGCAAATATCCTTAGCAGCAGCCGTCCAGAGTATGATCTCTTTACCCAGTTTCCTAACGCACTGATCATACTGATCAACACGATGTACAAGATCCTTGAAATGGGATAAACTAGCTTTCGTAACTTCGGCAACTAGTCCACTTGCAGATCCCGAATCCATTGCTGATGTCGAGATTGAAGTCGCCAAGGGCACAGAGGTGGTGCTTTTGTCTTTACGGAACATCTTCAGTCCTTTCGGTTTAGGGGCATTGGAAGGCGTGAGGTTGGATTGTGATTTCTGCTTTTTGGAGATCACTCCGGCGACTACATCTTTACGACGTTTCGTCTCGTCGATTTCTTGAGCTACACTCTTGGCCATGGCGGCGGCGTTGCGGATATTGAAGTAATCGGGGTGGACGGGGGTGGTACATGCGAGGAGATCGTCAAAGAGGAGTGGATATTTTGTAATTCGTTGGATTGGCTTGATGAGCATGGAATCAAGATTCCAAGCATGTGTATGAGGTTTGACGTGGGACCAGCATTCGTCCAGGAATGTCCGATGGACAGGATCGGCCAGAATTTCCGTTAATCGAACGAAAGCGGTGGATTGTCGAGCACAATAGTATTCGTATAGAGGCCGATAGCGAGGCATCTACCATTAGCTCCGGCTCGTAACAAGGAGACGTACCAATGTAACAAAGACTTCTCCCAATCTATCCGAGCCCGACTCGCCATCCCTACCGACCTTGACCTGCCCACCTTCCTCGCCTAGAGCTTTATCCATAGCGTTAGCCATCTCTTCCGCTGCCATTGCCAACTGGTCCAGATTCAAGAACACGGTCCGAATGTCAACGGGCGATAGCGGCCTACCCACAGGGGGAGCCATACTCCCAGTAGAGCTTGCTCCACTTGTATTCCTGGAAGAAGTAGATACACGGGCTAGGGTAGGTGCAAGTGAGGTAGCCGAGGTTGAAGGTACCAATGGGGAAAAGTAATTTGATGATTGACCATATTCGGCTATTGGTGACTTCTGGAAAGGCGAGACTGCAATCCAATTGGAAGATATTTCGTGACCTGAAGACCGCTTCGTTTCGGCAGTTTGATAGGTATATACTGAGCTTCGTCGAGATTGTTCACTGAATGTGACAGTTGATTCATTGGATACCTGCGATGTAGGGCGGATATAACGGAGAAGGTACGCGTCTCGGATCAGAGCCAGATCATTGGCATAACTTCGTTCGGTATTGACAATCTCTCGAAGGAGGTGCGATCTCTTAGTCGAGGGAACAGGACTGATAGGGAGCTGTGTATCCGCAGCGCTCGTCGAAGGGAATTGTCAGCCAAGTGGAGTTGTCTGTGATCGAGTCATCCCTCCTGAGGGCGGTCTGGTGATGGTAGCGGTACCCACGCCCAACATGGCAGACGCTTTTCGAGGGGCTTCAATGATGGGGTTCATGACTGGCATGGAAGGTGATCGAGCGGGAGTGAATGGAGAATGTCCTTGATCTCCATGTCGAGATCGAGTGGATGACGAGGCCGCAGATTCAGCAGCAGAGGATGGAATGTCGGGAAGTCGTTTAGAAGTATCCGTAATCGACGTTCTCAGGCGTGGTAAAGACGTCCGCTATTCGTTAGCTTACCCTATCTGAGCAGTCGAGAGACTTACACGAAAGTCGTCAAGCCCATACCCTTCCAAACTAATCACACTATGCCTCTGCATTCCCCATCCAAATGATCCCGACCTGGAACTCCTCAAACTCTCATTATCCGTAGTCCTGGTAACTATCGATCTACCTGTCGAAGGTGCCGAATCCTGGCTATAAACCGAAGGAACAGTCAACATCGTAAACCGAATTTCGTCGGCGCCATGACTATCATAAGATTCCGGGAACGGTACCACCTCCCCAGGCTCAAGTACCAAGCTGCCAGATGATGATAGTGCGGGAGATGGTAAAGGAGCAGTGAGGAATGAATCGCTAGTAGCGGCTGTTGATTCACCTGATCCATCTCGTACTTTCTGTACGCGGCCTTCTGTCGAGAATTCCGATAATGTCGAAGATTGGGGTTTGGCGCGCCTCAGTGGAGATTTAACAGGTACAGGTGGACTTGGGCGGGCACTATCTCTAGCGGGTCGGGGAGGGGCCAAGGGATTGATTGTGAGACCGGGCGACTTTCGATCGGGGCGAGGGGATGTATTCGGTGTAATTGGCTTGGTAGACATTCGAGGCGACGCAGGTCCCTGTAACTCTCTAGAGACCCTCTTGTTGGTGGATTGACGCCGAGAGGGAGCCATCGCAGTTGCGTCACTATCTCTTCGAGTTCCATCCAATTCAACCGTTCCATTCGATTCTATACTATCTCTTGATACGGTCCTGGCAATTGGTCCAAGGGTGGGAATATGACCCTTCGACGGTAATCTCGGTGTGTTGTTTGTCGACATACTTTCAATAGAAGTGGTCCTCTTGCCAATACGCGGCGACACTGGATTTGAAGATAACCGTTGTGGTATCCTTGGTGGAGAGGTAGGTGAGCGGGCGGAAACGAAGGAGGATGTACTATTCGTGGCTATAGAGGAAGTATCACTAGGAATCCTCATGCCATTGGGTCGGATAGGCGACGCTGGTTCGGATGGTGATTCCAGAGGAGTTGTGCTCGATGAATAAGGTTCTTGAGGTATAGCAGGTGATACGTTGGGTGAGGGTTGTCGGATCTCGTTACTTCCCTGTTCAAATCTCTCTGCAAAGTTACTCAGATATGGCGATTCCCCATTCTCCCCAATAACCCCAAATTCTGAAATCGCAGAGCCGGAGCTTCCATCATTCGAAGACGTCTTTGCCAGCTGATATGATGTCCTGCGAGTACCTGGTCGTATTGAGCGTGATGAAGACGATGATTGATTTTGTTTTGAAGCAGAAGCAGAGCTGGATGAGGAAGCTCTCGAGTGGGATAATATTGGCGAAAAGGGTCTAGTACGGGTTGGAGAGACTGGTGATTCGGGTGGAGCGGATGTTCGACGATGTGGTTGTTGAGATCTAGGAGTGGGGTGAACGACTCTAATGGTAGGTCTAGGATTATCAGATGGCTGACGTGGTCGGAGGACAGGACGACGAGTTGCCGAAGATTCTCTTGATCCAGGTGGAGTAGTGGTAGAAGAGGTCCTAGATCGACCATGATTCGCTGAGGATCGTATGTCTCTGGCAGTCTCCTCAGTTCCAGCTGTCCGGGGTCTCACCCTACTTGGTCCAGCTACTCCCATCCCCAATCCAAGTCCACCTTCACTAACCCTTCTCCCTCCTTGACCCGGTACATATCCCACTCCGAGTCCTCTACGTTGATCATCCATCGATTTCCTCTCTTCCCCAGGTTTTTGGGTATACGACAACCTCCTTCCTTCTTTCGTAGGCGGAGTCATACTCCTAGGTCCGACTGGTTTGGGTGATCCTGAAGAACCAGCCCGTGTTCGAGGTACAGGTACCGATACTGGAACAGGTTGCGGCGAGGACGAAGCTGGTTTGGAGAAGTCGATGGACTCTGAGTCGAAGGATGAGCGTGTCATTGCCGACGGTTGAGGCGGTGAAACTGTTGGTCCAGGACCTTGTCCAGGAGGTCTCCTACTCGGCTCTGCCATCCTCTTTTGATTGTCCGTGTATATTTTCTATTCTTTCGCAAGCGGCCAATGGCCAGTATTGATATCCTAGATCATCCGTCGATCTGTGTCGATATAACGGTGCGGCCAAAAGGTAGGGGCGAGTCAAAGTCGGAATTCGCCGAGGAAGCAGATTATGAAAGGCGCCGATGAAAGGACGTGTATAGTTTTCTGACCTGATTTCTTTCGCCTGCTAGATGGCTGTATCCTCGTGGCCTATATATCCTTGTCGCCCTGCCGTGTATTGATATATATGTATAAAGTATAAGATAATGAATATGATCGACGTTACCCTTATACTACGACTGATTAACACTAAAGGCGGCGATGTCCGCAAAGTAAACCGCATAGGGCAATCAACCCATATCTTAGATACACTATACATTATACACCATCCCATATCACAATGGCAAACGAACAAAAGCCATCAATACCAGCAGGTCCATCTCAGAAATCAAGAAGGACGGTAGTATGTATCTACTCATCTTTCCAGAAGTCCAATCTAACCATCAGGTCCAAGAGGAGGACGCGACAAAGTTGCAATTTGGTGAATTCGCAGATGGAGAAGCATTGACTTTGACGGATGTTCAAGCATTGTTACTTCATGCAAGGAGTGTTCCAGGCGCACCTCCTCCGCCGGATAACAAGTACGCAGGTCGTCAGGCCGTCCATACTCAAGTGATAGAGTAAAAGCTGATAAAAAGGGTGTACAAGTTGACCACCGATTATGTGGGCGAGTTTTCGAATTCAACACCAGAACTCATGTCTAGTATGAGAACGTGAGTCATCTACCCCTGGTCTTACGATTTCTGGATCTCTGTAGATAAAAGAATATGGAGGAATGAAGGAGGTGTAAGCTAACAAATAGGGTATTCTCAACAGAACAAAGGGCAGGTTTCTTGAATAAATTCGAAATTGCCCAAATCCTCTATCTGCGTCCAGAAAAAGTAGATGTAGCTATCGCCTTGATCCCATCGTGAGTGACTTCAATTTCCCTCCTAGGAATGAGAAAAGGGCTGATGATAGATTGGAACGATATAGTCAGGGTGCGGACGAAGATAAATTACAGGAGATATTGGATGAGATCAAGAATATCGCTAGATTCGGAAGAGTCTAGGTGGATTTGGGGAGACCAAGGAAAGGATTCAGATGCAGAAGACACTGGATGGAGAGGGATGGACGGATAAATAGGAAGGGCTGTGGATCCCTAAAGTGGTGATGATGAGTACGTGTATAATCATATGTATGACCTTACGATCTACGACCCCATCGATCTTCCTTGACGACTGAATGAGGTTAACATCTGCCCTATGATAATAAGGGTAACATCTGCCCTATGATCGAATCATCCATGCACCAGTGTCTGGAGATAGAACATATCAGCCCCGCAAGAATCAATGAGCATTGTCATATCTTGCGCAACTTCGAACAGCCGCATTCTGAGCTGGGATGAGATAGGGCCATACCCACTATGGGAAGTTCGGACGTAGGGGAGAAATGCGATGCAATGCAAAATAGTACAACTAATAACGAGGTAGACCAAACACCCCACCCTCTTGACACCAACCCGCCATCTCATCCGTGACAGTAATCTGACAACCTAATCTACTTTCTTCATCTTTATACCCGAGGGCGTAACCTAGCATATCCAACTCTGGATCTGTTGGTTCGGGAATTGGACAATTGGGAGGAATGTAGAGATGGCATGTTGAGCATTCTGTTATATCAGCTTGAGCCCTGTGGCTTGTCGAGACTCCTTCGCTCAGAGGGGATATCGTGGTATCACCGGACGAGGGGGGGATGGGATCAAGAGTGGAGAAAGGGCGTACCTAAATTCCCACCACAAGATCCCTCCATACTAGGTAGATCATTCGCCCTAGCAACCTGAAGTAATGTATCCCCGATATTCGCTTCCACAACCCGTAGTTCGCCTTCATAGGTCTTAAATTTCAGTTCTACCACTTTCTTCGCTTCTTTGGCTTCCTCTTTAGCCGGGGTGGTATCGGGGTTGGAAAGGGTACCGTTCTTGGTAGTCCATATTTCTTCTTGTTCAGATTCGGTACATCCATAACGACCTCTCCAGTGATTGTCGAGGGGCTTGGGAGTATCTGACGTGAGGTCTGCCGAAGTGGCTGAAGATAGATGGTCCAGCATCGCGGTAGCGTCTGTTGGGAGGAGGTTTGAGTACATATCCATCTGAGGGAGTATTATCGCATTAGCAGCGTACCTATCATTAGCCCTGTCTGGAACATAGGTGAATGTGTATGAAAGACTAGGAAGGTGAGGGACGAGAAAGCCCGGATTAAACTCACTTATGCCCACCGACATGTGCTATCTCCCTCACTACCGTTCCCAAATCCCTCTTCTCAATTTCCGCTCGGAGAGATTCGACAAGTTGACCACCAAGGTTCGAACATCTGCAATCTCGACTTCCATGTGTACAGACCAGAATCTCTGTTCCACTCTTCATCTCAGCTGATACGACTGGATCCTCTTTTATCGCTGCCGGTGTTTTCGCCAGTAGCTGGTCAATCTCCCCTCTGAATTCCCCACTACCCAACAACCTCTGATCAAACCCATCCCATTGTAGACTCCCATTCCGCGTAAACAATCTAGCAACATACCCTCCCTCCTTAAATTCAGTATCGGTTCCTATACCATCATAAATACAATTCACGACCACCCCTCTTTCTTTCATCAATTTGGTCGTTTTCCTCAACAAAGGAAAATAAAGGTCGAGATGCGATGGCCAATGCTTAGGGGGTATTGGGAGATGAATTAGAAATAACCCTTTGGAGGGGTTTATGAAATGGGGTAGGGGTAAAGGGTTTAGAGCTGAATGATTGTCTTCCTCTTTCGGTTTGGAGGTGGTCGTTGAATAATGGGAGAAGGGAAAAGACGGGTTGTTTCGTATGCGATGATCGAGTGTGTGAGAACGTAGAGTAGTACTCGTGTATAGCTTTGAGCGAATATGATCGATAGTCGATCTCACTGATGTCGATATACGAGCTCTAGCGATGATTCGAATGTTGGTCGAGACCAAGATCGGTCTGGACATAGGTATAGCGGCGCATCGCATTGCCCCGGTCTCCTTGATGCGGGTATGAACAATTAGTCAATGGAAAAGCAGGAGTAGGGATGACGATTAAAATATCGATTCAGCCGGATCAACTTCGGTCGCCGACCTCTCTCTATCTGACTAGATCAGCCTCTATGATATTCTGATAACGCCCTCGCCCTACCATACAATTGCCCATTCATATTACATATATAGTGATGGAGACGTCGATGATCCCTGATTATCTGAATTATAGCATCTGCATCGGTCATAACATCATACAACCGTACATCATGTCGTTATCGTAAATATTACCGTGAATGCTAAATAACACCCCTACATCCAGGACAGATATACCTTGCCTCTTCATCCTCCTCATCCGCATCATACTTCTCGAACCATCTTTTCATCATCACCTCCCACCTACCCTCTCCGTTCTCCTTAGCAACAACAACTTCCCTAGCTTCAATTGTCGGGATGGTATTGCCGACAATCGATTGGCTTCCCCTGGTTATACTGGATGAAGCGGATCTGACCAGTCCTTCCCAGTTATTTGACCCTTCTTCCTCTTCTGGATCATTACCAAGCTCCGTCGTATGATTATCCTCGGTTGATTCTGGTTCTGGGAGCTGGTGATTAGAAGACGTCGAGTCGCTTCGAGGCGGACGGGTATCGAGCAGTTCAAGGCCTGTCGATTGCATTTCGAGTAATTGTTCATCCGAGGCCATTGGAATTTTCTTGGTTTGTGATTGGTGATGCCATTTCAGACAGCCTGATTGTCAGCGCTGGACTGTCTTGAGCCTCTGTCGGCTGGCCAAGGCCGTAGGCTAGGATGTCGGAGTACTAACCAGGTCGAGGACAGTAGACCATCGGTGTAGACCCCAGCGGAAGAGGTTTATAGGATTTGCGACCTTTGGAGTTTGCCCGAATCGACTATAGGTCAGTACAAATCCAACCTCCAAATTTGAACAGAGCCGGCAGGGGCAAAGAGACGATGCGAGAGAAAGGGAGAATCCCAATCGATTGAAATCACTCACGACGACCTTTAGTCTTCCTGCTTTATCGGATACAACTTCTGACCTGTAATATTCATCCCCTTCATCGATATCTTCCTGCCATGGATCTAATTTGTCGAACCGCTTGACTGTAGCCCGTTCTAATTATCAGTATTGTATCTCGCATCAAGAGTTGAGGTGCACGAGGTCCGGAGGGAGAAGTGAGACCAACCTTCTGCGCACCAGACGCTCATCACATCCCTCAGGTCGGATATGACACACTCGTTTTCGGCTAGTACCTTTTGGCTGACCGTTAGCTAGTTCCTCCGACTCGAAGATGAGGCGGAGTGGAGTGACAGGTGAGTGGGCGATGGTATATGTAAAGTCATGGAGAGAAGGTGGAGTCAAGAGAGAGGAAGCGACATACGGGAATGCGATACCGCTTTCTTTCAACTGATCGGCAGATGTATACAACCATGCAACCTCCCTATAAATCAGCTTGTGCCGAGAGGACGTAATAGACTTACATGAAGACTTTATCTTTCGCTGCCGCTCTTATAGCCATAATCTTGCCGAGCCACCTAGTCCGCTCGGACGGATCTATCTCTAAATCATCGCCGTCATTACCCCAGATGTATATACTACACATCAGCTTCATGCTGTACAACGCTCTCGAGCTCGGAAGAACGAAGTGCTAAAGCGCAAGTTACGGAAACTCACAATTCGCCGACACGCATACTACCACCAGCACCCTGTCCTTGTAATCAGCCGAATCCTTAATCGTTTAGATAACTTACGTCGAAATGAGCTGCCATCAGCCCAGCCCAATCCATAATG
>Ga0265780_10010324_pt1 | contig 11135 bp, 13 predicted proteins | sample P1T30metagenome_FD_192432 | JGI IMG/M metagenome (GOLD analysis project Ga0265780, IMG submission 192432) | Plant litter microbial communities from East Loma Ridge, Irvine, California - P1 T30 | ecosystem: Environmental > Terrestrial > Plant litter > Unclassified | place: USA: California... | reverse complement strand
GGCTGGTACCGTTCGCGCTGTTTGTCAGTTTGAGCGCGGGCGAAAACGTGCTGCCTAGCATGGGATCGGAGTACGCGACTGGAGCCGGGAGCAGTTTCACAAGCCCGGGGAGCTTGCCTGCTGGTAGCAGCGGTGAGATCAGGACGGGCAGAAAGAGAGCTGGGACTCAGAACGCGGGTATGGCGAAAGCGGCGGTCAATGGAGTTAGGGAGTGGATTGGGGACACAGGTGAGCTTCTGGGCGCCTGGAGGGGAGAAAAGACGAGACCTTTATGATTGATCAAATTTTGGTGCGTGTCCAGCTGGTTCTGGGTATCAGGGAAGGGATCTTTTTCAAGAGAAACGTGTACGATTTTGAGGTATTGAGCACCCATCTACGCATGCTGGAAGAGTAGGCAGTCTGAGAAGCTCAGTACCTGCCGTCATGTGTCAAACACAAGAGCTTGGAGACAGCTTTCATCTTAGGGTACTGATTCTAAACCACAGCAAAACCTGAGCAATACGATACGTACAGCCATCAACTGGACATGTCGGCCGACATCTGTTCTTGTAAAGCAAGGTCAGACACCCAAGAACGAAATACGAGGAATGTTTCACCGTCTTGATTGTAGTTCCTGGAAACCCGAATACCTATCTTACCTGGTCACGTGATTAAACGCCGCCCTTCGCGTTACCGACATGTTATTCTCGCAACTGACCTTCCTCGAGAACCTAAGTATCGTACAGAACCCATGCGAACAAGAATCCGATAGCCAAGCGGTGACTGGACAAGAAGCAAGTCTGTCTGTATATCAAGCCTTTTCTCCAAGACGATTTCATTGCAAGTTGTCCGTCCAGGATACCAGGACTTCATTTTAACGGATTCTTGGCATGTTTCGTCCTCTTGGAGAATCTGTACATACGACCATAGGGTAGGAAAGCTGGACATCCCTTACAGCAGGCGCTTTTACAAATTTGATCATGGGCTGATCCAGGTCAAACCTAGGGAGGTGGCGCAGTGGTCGGGAACTAAAATAGCCTCAACGATGATATGATGTATTGCTGCAAAACATCTCAACGCTCCCTGATTGTCAGAGGATGGAACTTGATCTTAATCTTGCCGCCTTCACTTGGAGGCCCTCCGATCTTTTCGGCGGAAGCTATGTCTCCACCCTCAATGTCCACATCGTTGTCGCGACCGTAAACGCCCATGACTGAAACATTGTGTAGGTCCCCTTCGCTATCAATTTCTACCGCGCCTAGAAGCCAGAGTCAGCTAGCACTCACTCCTCCATCACATACATGCAGAAGCATGTAAAAATTAGCCTTGAACCAGACGTACCTGCGTCAAGATATTCGCGAAACTCTGCTGGTAAGACAGTCTTGCCCACCACTCCAGAGGTTTGCGCAGCAATGACGAGAGCCATGACAGCCACCCCAAATGGGCCACCCCACAACGCACCCACAAGGTAGCCGGCAGGGGAGAGCTAGGAAGGTATCAATGTTCCGTTCGTGCGATGGCGATGACTGTTTCTGGGACTCACCACGTTTCCAACGATCGCTTTGCCCGTGGTGATCTCGTTTTCAGGTCCAGTGTTCGCTAGCTATGGTCAGGACATAATCCGATGACTGTTATGTTGTTGTGGCGGTTGATCTCTTACGCTTTGCGTTCACAGTCACCCAAATCCAACCAGGATCGAGTACCGCGGTCTCTCCCTTGGGGGTGTTGTTGTTCCATTCTATGCAGTGTCAGAGCTTCAAGCGAGATAATGAGTACTGGAGGGTTCCTACGTACGAAGAGGTCCTGCCATGCTCGTCCAGATGTCGAGATTGTGGGCCTGATCAGATACCATTAAAAGACATTCCAAGCCGCTGGTTGACTGGACATACACTCTTGTTGTGGATTTTGATACCCATGGCCGCTACTGCGTGCTACGGTCGGGATTAGGACAAGGTGAAGTGGTCGAGGATACCTGCTCTGTGTCCGATGGTGGATGTCTTTTGCTACAACTTGGTACCGGGGGACTACTGAAGTTATATGTCTACGCCCCACTAACAAAACACGAGAGAAAGTACAGCTCAACTGTTCCACAAATCACGATTACCATCATGACCAAGTCAGGAATTACGCCGGTCTATCGCAAGAGGAAGGCCGATGGGAAATGCTAAAGTGCGCATCAACAGCGCGCGATACCAGACTAGCGAGCACCACAATCATTCATGATGAGGAGAAGGGCGTCTGGACTGCACATGTGGCTGACCTGGACCTTCACTTGTGAGTACTTCAGCTACGCCTACACGCCCATAGCCCCGATACAACAAGAGTCTCGTCTAACATTCCCGTCTCAGGACATGCATGAAGGGAATGAATGACTTTGACTTCGACAGTGTCATCTAATCTCGTCGTGGCTTGTAATTGCCGAGGCCTTAATCGACTTTCAGACACTGCATATTGTTGCAGATGTTTTCAGCCACGAACGTGCGGCTGAGGCTGTCACGCAGCACATTGAGGGCCGTCCAGAGCATGCCACCTGCACGGTAAGGCATATTCCAGTCCTGATTGAGCAGTTAAGGTTGATGTAGAGCACATTAGGGAGGGGAGATGCTGAGGCCAACAGTATGGCAGCTGATCGGATCGAAGCATGGCTGAGCTGAAGAGGAGTTTAGCGTTATGTACTAACAGCTGCAGGACCGTCTCTATAATCATGGCTGACGACCTAGCCGCATCTCTCTACGCAAGCCACAAAGGTTAAGGTAGCTGTTCCGTTTGCGGAAGTGCCAACAGTAGACAGACAAGAGTCACTCACTGGTCCATTTCCTATCTTATTGCAGTACAGTCCTTCACGCATGCCCGGTCACCTTCCGCCTCAGACCATCACTGCCCCAGGATCGGAGCCATGACCACGAACAACCAACAAACCATTGTCGACCTCTGGGATGCAATCCAGAAGATCGAGAAGAATCGTCGAGCTATTGAACTAGAGCCAACACTCAATGGTCAGAAAGTGACACCTGGCAAGTCCAACGTCACGATCAGAAGTATTCTGGCTCCAGTCTGGCAGGGGAGTCGTGACACGGGTGCCAAGAATGGTGTCTGGTTTTGCCTTGCCACCTATTCTATACGCATCACGTTGCCCGATGGTTACAACCAAGACAACAACGACACCGGGTCGAGAATAAGCCTGGGAAAGATCACGGTCTCGGTAGTACATGACGAGAACGCTCAGCCATCCAAAGCCGATGGCAAAGCCGTTCTTGGAGTCACTGTTGAGCACGCCGGCCCGGCTGCCTCCTCCTCTGATCAGAATGTCTCGAATTCCGTCAGTCAGAGTGTTGGTCTGAACATTGGTGCCTTCGGGGAAACTCGTACGTGGTCATCGTCGTGCGGAACTTCGAGATCTTTGCTGACAGCCAGTTTTAGTCACTGGAGGAGCATCATACAGCCAAGATCTGAGCCACACCGTTTCTGATACGATCCATGATGTGACGATCCGCACTGGTATGCCCGACAACGACGGCGATGGGCCTCGCGAAGTCTGGTGGACTTTCGATTTCACCAAATTGCCTGGGAGCCCCGGGGCAACGAGTACTTTCGACTACACTTGTCAGGCCATATGGCGCTATGAGCCGTTCGCTGGCAAGGACATTTCAAAGATTGCGTCTGTGGTCAACGTCGAATGGAGGCCACATGCCTACTGGATCTCTAACAATCAACATATTTCGGAAGGGTTTGGGGATACTCTGCGTGCTTCCGCGTCCATTGTGCTAGACAACAATGTAGACTCGAGAGACGTCCCGCCGTCGAAGATTGGTGTTGTGGACAAAAAGAAAGGTCCTTCCGCGTGATGATGCACACATGTTCGGACTCGACTCCGCCGTTGTGATAGCTAAAGTAGGTAGTCTCTGGGTAGAGTCAGCTCGTACATGATGCACTTGTCGGCACTCATCGACATTCGAATGGATTTCTTTAAATGCATACGGTACGCAAACAATAATAACGTCATGACCAAGTGCATTGCGGAAAGTTCAAACCTCCGGGGACCCAGTTCGACGACGATCTGCATTTCGCGGACGCACTTCCCGATGAGCTGAAAACGAAGGAGGCTGTTGGTCTTCTAGACGCAGAAGTGGCTGGCTGAGAATGTGCTGGCGTATATTGAAATGGTGCTCCCTTGATGTGATTGTACGGTCTAGCCTCTGAGCACTTCTCGATTGGGATGTCGACGACAAGCCAGGTCGTAGCCTCCGTCCTGGCGTACAGTAGCTTACAGTACGTACCTAGCGAGCTTGCCAACAAGTTGCAACAACAAAAGAGGGACCCTGCAGCACACCAGCCAGCCACAGAGGCGTCCAGATCATTGTGGGAATTACCGAAATGTCCTTCTGACACATTTCTGGACATGGCTTGACTGCAGCTGGATGCTAAAGGCAATCCGTGGCATGGAGTGTGGTGCAGCATCAATGCGACGCTTGGCGGCGTGGCCAGGTATAAAGGCAAGTACTGAAAATGAATTGAATTTCCAGGACGCAAGATGGCCGACCTCGACATTGTATCTACGGTTTTGGACACCACAGATCCCCTTCTCAATGCTTTCAGCGCCATACTCGGCAAGATCACGCTCAACGAAGCGCGCAACAAGATCTTTGGCGCTGTGGAAAAGTACAACTTTGCTACACTTCCGCCTTGGAGCGACGTCAATAGCGAGGCGGGCGCAAAAGCTGTTGCCCAAAGGACGGTGGAGGCTCTCCATGCACAGAACAATCAAGGACATAAGATTCTCGATGCCACTCGAGGGGATGGGCAGCTTACAATCAGTACGTTTGGATCTGCGCCCATACTTGGACAGGCCGCTGACAAGCAGTATAGTCACCGACTGCGCAAGGGCCCTCAATGGCATCACTGATGACAACGGAGGCGTCGTATCCCGGTCTCGTGCTGATCCGGTGGATGAGAAATATCACCAGCTCATCTACGAGGCCGTGCACGATGAGATACGAAAGGATGCATTCAAGGATCAGATGATCATTATTTCCCTGAGTGCATGTACATTCAGGAGCAATGAAGCCGGCGAGCCTCTGCAAGGTATCAACAAGGTCATTCGCTGCTGCGACCAGCAACGAATCTTCTCCAACAAGAGCGACAATCTCTACGTGATCCAACATTGTGACTTCACTCAAGAAGCACGAGAGGCGATGGGATCTTACTCATACCACGAGTTCGATATCGTGCACAAGGTCTTCCGTCCAGAGAACCATGGTGGGGGCATACACGCCATGTTTGTTGGCAGTGACGAGAAGCTGTCAATCATGGACGCAGAATTATTCGTGCCACCAGGAACCGAGTCTGCCCATGGTGTGAGTTTAAGAAATCGAGCAGATGCTGTCTCGGGAGGAACGCACGCCATTGTGGCTCTGAATTCGGCTTCCACCTTCAACAATGTCTCGACAATGTCGGAAAGTCAACTCATGATCACCAACGATGTGACTAATCCGATGGCGGGAGCTGCTCGAGGCCCGAGTCATGGTCCTCTTGATCAAGACCCGGCTTTTCTTAATAGCATAAGCAACAAATCGCCTGCTGATCAACGACAACTGATTGCGGACGCGCAACTACTGAGCATCTCCAAGCCAGGGAGTCTGGATGCCGTATACGCAGCTCAGATGCTGAATTATGGGGCAGTACCACTGGAAATATACCACGACTACATTGCGACAAGCGACGGAGAGCTCGGGACTCTGCATACCTTGTTCCATGGTGACATTACTTTCCCCTCCGAGAGAATGATAATGACCAACGGCGGCAACAACATGCAGGAACTGAGCCTCACTGAGACCACGTCATTCGGATCTGCAGCAGAGCTGGGCGACGTCAACAACCAGATCAGAGGCAATCAAGCTCAGGTCGGAGAGGTATACTTCACCGGTGTCGGCGGGTGTTCCGCCGAAGCGAATCGTGCCATGCAAGACATGAGCAATCGCGGCGAGAACCCAAGAGGTCGTGCAGGTGCTTTCACGAGTAGAGCAGTAACTCGTGCACAGGATGTGGCGAGTAATCCCCAGAGTTATCCACAGTTACCAGTCGACACTGCGAGAGTTGGTGCGTGGACGAGAGGCGATCTTGAGCCACCATTGCAGGGTGGTAATCGAAGGAACGGCGGCGCAGGTGACCACCGTTCCCGCGCCGGCGACCCTAACCTTTCAGCACAAGAACGTGCGCGAGAGAGGCAAAATGAAGAAGCAGCCAGGCGAGACCGTGACAATCATGCGAAGAAGGGGTTTGAGAAGAAGCGTTGAGCAAACGGTGGTGCGATCTCAATGTCCAGGCTTATATAGTTCACTAACGCAATGCACAAAGTTCCCATCATGTAGTGCGTCAGGTGAAACCTGACTTTTGGTGATTTAAAACTGATTTAGCAGCCCAGCAACCGTGCTTTACTCCAGCGACTGCGATTCGGCTGCTAAGCGAGCGCACTTAGATACACTGCCTCATAAGATGAACGTCAGCACGAAAGTCCTTCGGCCCACAACCTTTGATAGAGCTCACCTCTCAGCAGGTCAGGTACTTCTTACACATCTTATGGATCACATTCAGCTGCCCGGAAATGTCTCTGGTCCTGGTATCTCCATACCACTGCTCTTGCCCCTGGTGCCCTACGAATACGAACCTCACGATGACGCCGGCTTCGAATACTTTGCCCAACGAAAGGGTTACTGGGTGAACGGCAAGCTAGACGACAAAAAATCATCCTTGGAACTGGCTCGCATGGTACAGTCGTGGCTTTACTTCGGTTTCTTGTCCAAGGTGCTAGGGTCGCGCATCAGTCCAGGCGACCTTATACCGGCTCACGGGGCGCACACAGATGAGCGCAAGCTCCGTTCATTCCTTCTACCGGAACTATTGGATACCTGGCTGAAGAAATTGCGCTCTCAAGGCCCAATCGACTGCGACGAGACACTGTCGAGGTTAAGAACGACTATAGAACATGCGATCGACGCGAGCGTCGCGTGCGATCTCTTCGTCCCCCGTGACTTCGATGAGTATGGGTGGATCATGCTCTCTGTGAAAATTCTGCTGGTTACAATTATGCATGTGTATAACGGACTGGCTCCAGAGCACCCATTCTCATACAGAGACGCACGGCTGTTTCCCATATCATCTTCCGGAGGCCGATCTTCCGCAGCGGCAGCACTGCTGAACTACATGCAAGATGCAAAGAAGATGTGCCCTCAGACTGCATATCGAATTTGTACATCTCACAACTACTTGGTGGCATACTATCTTATGCATCTGCCCCACCGCCCAGAATTCGATCACTTGGAGTGTTCGACTTCGATCTGTCAAGCGTTCACGATCAATCCGGATACTTATCAGACTAAACATGTCGACAGTGAGTGCGATTGCCCGCACAAAGAAGTCGACGTCAATCACATCAGCAATATCATCACAAAGGGCAGGGTTCCCGTTGTACAACTCACATCCAGTGGCGAAGATGATATCGAACTGTCTGTCAAGGGGGTGTCCCCTGGGTCAGCATACGTTGCGCTGTCCCACGTGTGGCTGGATGGTCTGGGGAATCCATTCGACAACAGTCTTCCTCGCTGTCAACTCCACCGACTGCATCGTATGATAAAGTCTAACTGGCGAGGCTCATCTGACTGGCTTTGGATCGATACCCTTTGCATTCCAGTCGGGAACGACTTCAAAGAGGTGAAGCTTCAAGCCATCAGCTCAATGGCCTCGATCTATCAGGACGCTATCGCAGTGATTGTAGTGGACGCCGAGATTGAAAAAATGTCCAAATTCCAACACGGAAGGGAGTTCATCGGCCACATTCTTCATTCGACATGGAACAGTCGATGCTGGACATACCAGGAGGCTGTTCTAGGCAGAAAGCTTCTCTTCCAGACCAGCGACGGGCGCAAGAAGCCTCATCTTGACGATGTAGACTTCTTTCCGCAGATGATCGACGTACAGCGATTCACCACCGGCCAGAGCAAACTCCGATGGTTTCTCTGGCGTTTTGTCCACTCTCCTGTACAGCATTTCCTGGCTTCTGTGCGTTTCGTTTATCCGCTAATGCCAGTTACCCATGTCTTCACTACCGTCTTCCTGCTAAGCTGTGGTCCGCAGGCGTGGAATCTGTGTTGTAAACAGGTGGCACGATGTGCTCAGCATGACAAATCTCTCAGCGCCAGCTTGCAGAGGTTGTTCATAGGCCTGATGTGGTTAATCTTGGCCATACTACTGACTCTGGCCACAATGCCGGCTTCTGCCATTCTCATACTATTCTACTGGATTTTCCTACTGACGATTACCTGTATCTACTGTGCGATGTGGCTGTATGAAGGGTACGATCTGCTACCCACAAGAACAATCCTGAAGCAAGAGATGAGGCTCCAGCTAGCAACAGACCTGGTCGCCCAGCTGAGACCCACGGCCATCGACTCGGGATTGAAGACGATAGACCCAGAACACGCAGCAAGCCTGCAAAGCCAACGGTTTGCACGCGCATGGAACGCTCTCGTACAACGCACAGCAACGAAGCCTGGAGACCTGCATTTCATCATGGCCGACCTGACAGGATTGACTGCTTCGAGTCTCATAGACTTGAAGCCAGAGGACCGCATGCGCGACATCGCTACTCGGCATTCGAAACTCCCTCTAGCGCTCTTGTTTGACCCGAGACTGGCGCGGCCAGAGTGTCGCGACCCTCACAATCCTTGGCTACCATCCTCTCCCCGAGGGCATTTGCTACCCGACAGTGCGAACGCGCCATGCATTCATCTGGACGGCGCACTTCTCACCATATATTCTGACGAGCTCGGCGATTCTTACCAGTGGATGGTGCCCACGCGGCAAAAAGACAGTGACGAGGCGGGCATCGTAGTCGATACGGATCCCGGTCACCCATCTATGGAGACACGTTTGTGCCGATTGGACCAGCAGATGCAACGCTCGGGCTCGATCAACGAGTACTTCTTGGTCGATACCACCAGGTCTGTTCTAGGCAAATTCGAACTCTGCAAAGCGATCAAGCTCGAGACAATCAGATGCGAGGATCAGTCCGTCTACTGTTCATTCAAGGGCCCAGTCGAGATCAGACTTCTGCCGCCGACCCACACGAGCCGCGAACCTGCACAGGCGGACTCGTTAGCAAAAACAAAATTCCACCTGACCATCGGCATGCCGTCCCAACACGCCTCCTCCCAAGACCCCGTCGACACATACGAGCACTTGATCATAGTCGCAATGTACGCAGGCTGGCTCCCGACGACCACCTTGGCCTTGGCCGGCATCGTCGCGTCGCAAATCACAATAACAGCACTCTACGTCGGACTCTCGATTTCACTGGCTATATGCGCCGCCATAGGGCCGGTAGGGAATATTGTGACGCGCCTCCATAAGGCCCGGACCGACAGACGGCCCTCGGCATTCGTCGAGTCTCGAAGGGCGCGGTGGGTGTCCGCCTGGCTGCGATGTTTGTCTGTCAACTTTGCGTACGTTGAGGGAGGGCCTAAGCGCTGGTATCATTTTAGGAATTGGGGCAAGTATTGGTGATGGTGGTTTTGATAAATTTGGTCTTTAGGTTTCCCCAATCTTTGGACTTCCAAAACTTCGTGTACTTGTACAGTAGCTTGCTGTGTGAAGCCAGATTCATGCCGGAGAACCTACTAGCTTAACACCCACCGCCACAGCATCAGCTTTGCTGTCCTCGGAGCTGCGATCGGCCACCTTGCCCACGCCTTCGATAACAACAGCCGGGTGTCCTTCGTTGTATGCCGCCGCATCAAATGCCTCGCGCTTCGGACGCAAGTATCGCACGTCAACGAACCGAAGAACGCACGTCATTGTCAACACCACTATCCAGATCGCAATGCTTGACTGCCAGCCGTACTTGTCTGTCGTTCCCGTGTCAGCATGCGAAGCAGAGTCGACATTGGTTAGTGCGAAGGACTTACAGTACGGCGCCTGAGTCGCCGGCCACACGAGGACCTGGCTCCAGGAGGAGATGGCGTAGTAGCCTGCGACTGCCACGCCAACGATGAGGGAGCGAGCTTCGGGATCTTGCGGGATGCTTTGGGGGTTTGTGTCAGCTAGGTTCACTTCGGGCGCCCAATATTTAAGTGAAAAGGTTCAAGACTTACAGCTCAGACAGCCAGGCAAATATCAGTGGCGCGGTGCCCAGACAGATGTAGCTGATGAAGTAGCTCGCGTACGCCGCCGAAATTGGTGTCGAAGATGGTTGGGACGTCCAAATGGACATTATAATGCACGGCACGAGGCCGATGAACACTGAAAGGCAGTTATCAGCATCATCGCTTGAGGTTCATAAAAGCTGGGCATCGCCTGAAGCTGGCTATGATGGCTTATATGACCTGGCGGACTTGTAGCCGCACGGAGCGCCACATGGCAAGGCAGTTGGTTTTGATATGAACGGGCGACTTACCTTGGGCAACAATCAGCGTCCAGCGGGTGCGCAGCGTATCCGAAAGCAGCGCCCAAATCCATACTGGTTACCAATCGTCAGTATCACCCCACTGTGTCATATGCAGCCAGACGTCTTACCAAAGAGCACATTGATCGCGCTTCCACCGATGGGAATCACGTTGACTTCCTCGACTGTCCATCTTCGACTGCCATCCGGAAGCTTCATCGCTTTCAGGAAGAGCGAGAAGTACACATAACCATACGACGCGAGGACTGTAGAGATGTACAGTACGGCGACAAAGTAGACGGTCCATCCGCTGAACGTGCGCTTGACAGCGGCCAGAGAGATGGGCTTGGGTTCGGCACGGTTATGACGGACCAGTCTTGCCATGCTAAGCTCTCCGTGATTGCGGTTGAACCAGAACGCTCGAGGATTAGGCTTGTTGGGGTAATCAGGAAGCATCATCTGCGATGGTCGTTCAGTCTTCGCTCCTTTCTTTCGAAAATTCGTAGAGTGACTCACAAAGCCCAGGCTGCCCCAAACGACTGTAATGATGGCATTGATCACAAACAGCCATCTCCATCCCGCCAAACCGTGGTGGCCATCAAGCGTGCTCATGATCGCTGCTTGCAACGCGCCAGACATCATGGTCCCAATCGCCTGACAGCTGTGATAGAAGCCCATTCTCTTCGCCAGCTCCGTGGGCGTATACCAATGCATGAACAAA
>Ga0265780_10010322_pt1 | contig 11135 bp, 9 predicted proteins | sample P1T30metagenome_FD_192432 | JGI IMG/M metagenome (GOLD analysis project Ga0265780, IMG submission 192432) | Plant litter microbial communities from East Loma Ridge, Irvine, California - P1 T30 | ecosystem: Environmental > Terrestrial > Plant litter > Unclassified | place: USA: California... | reverse complement strand
AAAACCGGCGGTTCGGAGGCGGCGTTGGTACTGTCCGGTGAGGCCCTTTAACCGTATTACTATTGTAAAAGGATATCATAGAACAGGTACTGCCGCTGAGGGCTGAGGGTGTGAACAGGATGATGTATGGGTTGCAGGAAAAAGGTTTATTCTTCTCTCCTGACCCTTCCTTACGGTCTTCTCCGTCTTTTGCATCCTTTTCAGCAGACAGGGTGCATTCATCAGATTTGCTGCAGGTATTGATAAAAACGCTTCCCGCTTTAAGCAGAAACGCGCTAAGCAACATCAAACCGATTAAGTTAAAAAATACCTTATTCCTGAACAAATTCATTGACAGCGTAAATATATGAATTACAATTCAGCAATAAAATCAACGAAAATTCGGCAAAACGGCAATAAATTCATTTATCTTTATATAAAAACCAGAAAATCAACACAATATTGATCAATGATTTATTTAGACACCAAAAAACATCTAAACCATTAATAAAAACTTAACAATTCCCAAACAAAAGTCATAAACAATCAATTAGACATTCATTAGAAAAGAATTAGAAAGAAATCAGATAATATAAGCAAGATAATTACTTACCAGATGTCCGATATCTACATTAAGCTTTGACTTGCTTCAACTATGCGGCCTGCATTTTAAGTAATACCATCATAAAATTGTGCCTCAACTCGCTTTCTCTTTAAAGATGCCATGCTGAATAGCATAACGGATGAGTTCAGCTGTATTTTTTGTACGTGTTTTAGCTAACAATTTCTGTCTGTGTCCTTCCACGGTACGCCTGCTGGTAAATAACTTATCTGCAATCTGATGATTGGTCATACCTGATACTACCAGTTCAAGAATTTCCTTTTCACGGACAGAAAGATTGGCATCCGTCGGTTCAGGCTCGTTCATGATATAAAAACTGCTGCTCTTTTTTAATAACTTGTACGATATTTCAGAACAGATATAGGTATTACCTTCTGCAACATGCCTTATCGCAAAAAGAAGCTCATCGCGTGTTACGGTTTTTAACAAATAACCGACAGCGCCGACCTTAAATGCCCTTTGAAGGTAGTCTTCATGGTCCAGCATAGTTAAAAAAACTATTTTCATCAAAGGGAACTTGGTTTGTAACTGACTGGCAAGATCAATCCCATCCAGTTCAGGCATGTTGATATCTGTCAATACTACTGTAACCTCGAGGCCCTTATCCAAAAGGTCAAGTGCTTCTCTTCCGTCTGCTGCAACAGCTTGTATACGGAGGTCAGGCTCATTTGCCAATAATGTACTGATCCCGTCTCTTACCAGATGGTGATCTTCTACAAGTAAAATATGGATCATTAATTTAAGCTATATAAATAAACACCCATCGGGATAATTTTTAATAATCTGCGCGCCAAACTTCCGCCATGGCAAAATCTTTACTGCTTATTTCCATGATTGAATGCGGCTTTTACCAAACAGGATACGACAATATATGTTCTAACAAAAAGTAATTTCTAATCAGTTAACATTATGTCTGAATTCTTCTCCACACACGGAACAGTTGCTTTATCAGGAGCATCATTCATTTTTAATGTAACTGATGCTAAATTTACCTATCTCAGCCCTTCATCGAAACAATTATTAAATATTGACAGCAATGATCTGTTGCCTGATATAATTGAAGATTACCTCTTTCCTGATGATAAAGATTATCTGTCTGATTATTATGAAGAGGTACTTGCCGGCGCTGAAAAACCTGGTATCGATTTCCGTCTCCGCATCGCAAACCAGGAAAAGTGGATCAGGGTTTTTCATCTTACCCTGAGTTCTGATTCCGGAACGATCATAACCGGAAAGGTCGAGGATATCACATCGCAGGTAAACAATGAACTTACCGTACAGAAATACGCGAATAAAAAGAACTCTATCCTGAACATGCTCGCTCATGACCTCCGGGGGCCGCTCGGAATTGCCGTCAATATATCACAGCTGATAAGCAGAGATTTTAAGGACGAAAAACTACTTGGGTTCGTAAATACAATCTCGAAGGTTGTGCAGCAGTCTATCGATCTTATCAGCGATCTTACTGCAAGGGAGTTCATGGAGTCAAGCAGCCTGGACCTGGTAAAAAAGCGGATAGATATTGCCGGAAAACTGAAAGACTATATGGCTGAGTTGCTGAAATCAGAATGGGATTCAAAACGAACCTTCAACTTTTCAAGCTCAGCAGATAGCATTTTCCTCGATGTAGACGAAGCCAAATTTATGCAGATCCAAAATAACCTGGTGTCTAACGCTTTGAAATTTACCAGAGACCGGGGTAATATATCGCTTCATGTGCAGGATAAAGCACATTCTGTACTCTTTTTGTACAGTGACGACGGAATCGGAATACCGGCGGCGATGCGTGATAAAGTTTTCGACCAATTCACGGATGCAAGAAGAAAAGGACTGCGCGGTGAACCTACCGTTGGTCTGGGATTGTCCATCGTAAAAACTATTGTAGAATGGCATGGCGGAACAATCTGGTTTGAAAGTACTGAGGGTTCCGGCACCACCTTTTACGTAGAAATTCCTAAAGACACCCGGGCATCGAACCAGGGTTAAATTGCGTATTTACCGGGTTATTAACGCGTACTTACCACGTAAACCATCTGCAGGGGCCCCTGTTGAATGAATACGAACACTTTGAATTTACGGCGGAAGGAACATTTTGCGGAACGCAATTTGCCAGACGTTAAAGAAACATCTAAAATCTACATCTATGTTAGCTATGAATTACCGGGGCCCTTTCAGGGTCCGTATCGATCACAAGCCTATGCCGGAAATTCTACATCCGGAAGACGCTATTGTGCGCGTCACCCGCTCCTGTATTTGTGGTTCTGATCTTCATTTATACCATGGCCTGGTACCCGATACCCGGGTAGGCTCCACCTTCGGACACGAGTTTATCGGCGTTATTGAAGAGATCGGGTCGGAAGTTACTGAGGTTAAAGTTGGAGATCATGTACTTGTGCCTTTTAATATAGCTTGCGGCAAATGTGCCTTTTGTAAACAGGGATTATATGGCAACTGCCATGAATCGAATCCTCAGGCGACCGCCGTTGGAGGTATTTATGGTTATTCGCATACTGCCGGAGGTTTTGACGGCGGGCAGGCCGAATATGTACGGGTTCCTTATGCCAATTTCGGCCCTACGGTTATTCCTCCTGATATGGATCCGGATGACGCGGTGCTGCTTACCGACGTATTACCCACCGGATATCAGGCTGCTGAAATGGGCGGAATTAAACCGGGAGATACCGTTGTAGTATTCGGAGCGGGCCCTGTTGGTATTATGGCAGCCAAATGCTCCTGGCTTTTCGGGGCCGGGCGGGTCATAGTTATAGATCATATAGACTATCGTCTGGATTTCGTCAGGAGTTATGCGCACTGCGAAGCATACAACTTTCGCGAGATCGGAGATGTAGTCCTTTTCTTAAAAAAGATCACTGACTGGCTGGGGGCAGATGTTTGTATAGATGCCGTCGGAGGCGATGCTGCCGGAAATGCCATGCAAACAATTACGGGCAGAAAACTCTTGCTTCAGGCAGGATCGGCAACAGCCCTGCACTGGGCTATTAACGGTGTAAAAAAAGGCGGAATAGTATCAATTGTAGGCGTGTACGGTCCCACTGACAACCTGGTGCCTATTGGCAATGTAGTAAATAAAGGACTAACTATCCGGGCTAACCAGGCGTCTGTAAAGCGTCTGTTACCGCGTCTTATTGAACACGTGCAGGCCGGGAGATTAAACCCCAAAGCTATCATAACCCATAGGGTGCCCCTTGAGGAAGTCGCAGATGCTTATCATATCTTTTCTGCAAAACGCGACAACTGTATTAAAACCGTTTTATTACCCTCAGCAAAATAATTACTCATGGAAACTCCGGAAAACTTAAAACATATTGAAGGTTGGGGCATCGATGCCGACCCGAATAACGAGCCCACATATCCTATTAAAAATTATACAGGCGATGACCATAAGCGTATTAACTGGGAGCGTCCCTCTCTTCAGGATCAGGACGTCGAAATATTGCGATCTCTTGAGCGTCCGAACGTTACAGCAGTCTTTGGAAATACGCTGCCGCCTTCCGGCATAAGCGGCCGTATCCGCCGGTTTGCCTTTAACTATAGCGAATCCAGTTATGGCCATTGGCTGCCGCTGTTGCTTGCCGACCGTATAAATATGGTAGAGGGTATTGTCGATGACATCAAAAAAGGTCATTTTCCTAATATTATTAAAGAAAGAGGCTGGCCTGCAGAGTGGAAATACAATCGCTCAGGGGTTTTAAAAAAGGCAGCAGCCGGAGCTTTGATCTTTGGAATTGTGATGTTGTCGCTGCGTCGACGAAAATAATACAGCCTATCTACCAACAGAACTCCAAGCATAAAACCGAATGAATAAAGTTGAGAAGAGCACTATTACGGCATTGTCAGCTACCAGTCTGATGACTGCAAGCAGCTACCTGATGTCGGAAATATTCGGAGAAAACTTCCGCGAACCGCAACACCTGGCAACTATGATCGGGCGCCTGGCTCCCGGTTTATCAAAACATGCCCGAACAATAGCGGGTTGGGGGGCACATTTCGCCATGGGACTTGTTTTTGCTTCTGTATATGTAGAATTGTGGGAAACAAGGAAGATTAAGCATACCATTTTTAACGGAATCGTGCTCGGAGTTCTGAGCGGCATCTTAGGTTTGTTCATCTGGAAAGGTACGTTCAAAGCCCATCCCCTGCCGCCATGGCTAAATTTCGGCAAATATTACCTGCAGCGGATTCCGGTCCATGTTGTTTTCGCAGTGACTGCAACGGTTACCTACAGGCTGCTTAAAACTGCAGAGAACAAACATGAATATCATGATAAAACTCTACCTGGAGAAAAGCAACACCCGCATTCCGGAAAGGTGGTAAGTGACAGAGGCAGAGTGGCCTGATAACACAGAAACAGTTAATGTAACCTATATATTATCGTTTATTATAACAATCTACCATAAAAAATTATGCAAACTAAAAAGAAAAACACCACAGAAAGTAAATCCCGCACGACAGAACAGGAAAGCGCACTAAAAGAATTATTTGTTGATTCTTTAAAAGATATTACTGGGCAGAAAAACACCTGGTTAAGGACCTTAAAAAGCTATCCAAGGCCGCTACGTCCGACGAATTAAGAACAGCTTTCGAAACTCATGCTGCCGAAACGGAAGGCCAGGTTCAAAAGCTCGAAAAAGTATTTGAATCAGTAGGTGAAAAAGCTGCTGCAAAAAAATGTGAAGCAATGGCCGGTCTTTCCAAAGAAGCAGAAGAACTGACAAGCAGTACAGAAGAGGGCACAGAAGTGAGAGATGTGGCGTTGATTTCAGCAGCTCAGAAAGTCGAACATTATGAAATAGCTTCTTACGGAACTTTAAAGACCCTGGCAGGTATTTTAGGTTTTACGGATGCTCAGGCAATACTGGTAGAAATATTGGAAGAAGAAAAGAAAACAGACGCTCTTCTTACAGAGATTGCCGAGGGCTTTATCAACGAAGCTGCTGCGAGCGAGTCCAAGTAAGGCTAATTAATCCGCCTCAGTATCCAAGAAAGGCCAGATCTCACGATCTGGCCTTTCTTTATAGGATCTATATTATATTGTGCCGGAATTATCAGGTGGCCTGTTCCGCCGCTCCTAAGAAGCCGGAGATACTTTCACCGGACCTCTGTGAATGCTTAAACTCTCCGTTAACTGGCGATAGAGAAACTGCTGTCCAGGTGCTTTCTAACCAGCTTCAACATATTGCCGGCTGTAACATCCCAGGACATATCTGCTAAAAAAAGATCTGTGCGGGCCAGCCATTGAGTTTTGTTCTTAAAAGAAAGCTCCTGCTCAGCAGCAGACACGAAGTCGGCCGCATTAGTGGCGATATGAACCAGCTTCTCTTTTCCATAGGGATCAACAACATCTTTAACAGGCGTTGAAATTACAGGTATACCGGCTGCGAGGTACTCGGGAGTTTTGGTCGGACTTATAAATCTGGTTGATTCATTTATTGCAAAAGGGATAAGGGCGATATCCCATCCGGATAAATAAGCCGGCAATTCATCGTATCCTTTCTGCCCCAGATAGTGTATATTGGCATTTGAAGGCAGAGTTGCAGGATCTATCTTTACGACAGGGCCTATCAGGATGATCTGCCAGTCCGGGCGGTTATCAGCAATGCCTTTGATAAGCTGTATGTCAAAACGTTCATCAATCACACCGTAAAAACCTAGCTTAACTCCATTGATGTCCCTCTGATCTGCAGGCTGCTGTTTATTACTGCGTGCCTTCCGGAAATGGGCCTTATCAATACTGCTCGGAAATAAATGAATGTTTGAATGCTGTTGTTTTTTCGCTTCATATAACGACCGCCCCCCTGTAAATACCAGGTCGGCTTTACCCATCAGCTTCTTTTCCATGGTGCTTATCTCCCTGGATGCATTCTTGAAAGCCGATAATTCGTCCATACAGTCGTATATGGTCACTTTAGGAATATGTTTGTCTGAAAAGAGCAAAGGCATTGGGGAGTAATACCAGAATACAAAATCATCCAGATTTCTTGGTTCCAGGAACCGGTCAAGTAAACTGGTCAGCAGCGTATTATTCTGCTGCTCGCTTAAGCCTGCAGGCAAATGAGGTACTATAATAGTAATGTTGTCATCCCGCTCTGCAAAAGCAAGCTGGGCTGTACCCCTGGCATCAAATACCGGCTCTTCTAAAAAGTAAACGGTCTGGTATGCGGCAAACCTGCTTATCAGATGCTGAGGTCTTTGATATACAAAATCCCACCTCAGGTGGGAAAAGCAAAGTAAATTTGCTGGAAGTGTTTTTATCATGTTTTTCCTGGTCAATTTAGATGAGATATAAAATCAACGCAAGGAATAGTGCTTATGTTTGGTAAACCGGAAAAGCACGTATTAATACAAGATACAATCCGTATAAATACGGAGTATGGGTAAAATTTGGCTGTTTCTGATTAAATATATGATAACAAACAGTCGCACACATCGTAATACAAAAACCCGGAGCGCTGAGCTGTTTACAGCAAAATATAATTTAATATCTGTACCTCTTATAAATTACTTAAAAGAGAGATATAGCAGGGAAACACCTTGCCTGGGAAGTAACATATTCATATCCAAACTTCCATTCTCAACCTTTAGTTCAGCAGGTTTTTGCAGCATCGCCAGCTGACCGGCTTTTTCCAGTTCCCGGATCTGGGCTGCCGTAGGATTCTGAGGCGAACCCATCTTCTTCCATACCTCATACGAATTACTATGTTCATTGTCTATGCGGTAATGGGTCAGGATTACAGATTTTGAAGGCAGTCCATTAAGCCGGACCTGAATTCTTTCCGGCACCCCCTGCTCTTCAGCATCATGATAATTCCATACCATAACGGCAGCAGATTTTTTGTCCCTTGACGCCAGCGCACCAATATCCGTCTGAGCTCCTCTGATGCTGGAATCGAGTATATTTCTGAGCGGATACATCCTGTTTGCCACAACTTTAACCAGGTCTCCCCCCATCATGCCAAACATTCTGAAAACATTCAATACCGGTTTATCGACCCCATTAGTGGCCAGATCCCTGAATCCAAAGAACCAGGGCTGATCTTCAAATTCGAACGCCCAGGTTACAGCTCCTATCAGGTTTGAATTATATTTTCTGGCCAGTTCATATTTACGCGCAAATGAAGCTGCTGTATAACTGGAGTACATCGTTCCGTTTCTATATGCATTTTGAGGATCGGTTGCCATACCGCATGCTGCGCATCCCTCAGGATCTGATTCTCCGATTACAATCGGCAATTTTTTTAACTGCGGGTAAGAAGAGATAAGTTTCAGATTGTCGTCTATATTGCGAAGCTGACTGCGGATACCCATAACTACCCGTCCATCTTCTATCTTCGGCGAACCTTTGGCATGGAATAAAATAATATCCAGCGGAGAACCTGTTTTTCCGGTTACATAATTAGGTTCGTACAAAACATGTTTAAAAAACGCGTCCTGGAATTTCATCCCTCCGCCTGTTACATCAGTACCTCCGATCTTTGCTGTTGGCAAGGCTCTTTTTACAGCATCTGCAGAATAATCGTATAACTTAAAGAACTCCTGGGGTGTTCCTTTCCAGTAATAGTCGGGTTCATTCCAGACTTCCCAATACCAGCTTTCTACTTCTTTTTTCCCATAGCGGTCAATGCTGTGTTTTACCCATTGGTAGACAAGTTCAGCCCATTTTTTATAGTCTTTTGGAGGATAGGCCCATCCGGTGAAAATACTTCCGTAGTTATCTCCCGGCTTCCAGTTATGCCTGTAAGGCTGCGGTTTTATAGAGAGCGCCTCGGGCATAAAACCGATTTGCGCCAGAGGTTTCATGCCTCTTTTGATATACGTATCAAATATGCTGTCGATAATTGTCCAGCTATAAACCGGGTTTCCGGCTGCATCTTCAGTGTAGGCATTGGTTGAACCCCATTTTAAGGCAGCTGTGCCATCGCCGGTCACTAACAGGCTATGAGCCCGTACAAACACCGGAACCGGGCTGGCTTTTGCAATTTCAGAAAGCAGCTTTTTCCCGTCTTTCATATAGGTATAGTTCGGCTCATCGTATCCGAACCATGCGTATAAGGGTTTCATCGGCTCTATCGATGCGGAAAAATCAACCGAAATATCAGCCTGTTCACTTTTGCCGGGTTGCCCGTATACAAGGCTGTGCATGCAAAACATAAGGCCGAAAAGCTTAAAATATCTTTCCAATGGCATGTTTTTCATTTTCATAGGTTTATAAAAGCGTCCTTACACTTATTTCATATAAAATGAAAGGATATTAAAGGCGGCTTTATCAAAACGGCATGGTCTTATTGCAGCACCAAACAGCCGGTCTCATGATAAAAGTAAACTTAAATTTCTGAAGAAAAATGCGTTGTATAATATTTGTCAGATTATTCGGATTTAAATGAGATCGTAGTTTTATACTCCGGAACAAACTTTACACTGTTTATTTTCAGCAAGGAGCGGTTCTTCCCGAAATTAAGTACCGTTTGGGGCGCAAGATCACTCAGATAGGTGGCATTACTGTAAACGGGGCGGAAATAAAATACCATTTCACGCGTGCTGGTATTATCCAGAATATTCCGAAGCCCTATATCCCAGATACTTCCCTTAAAAAACTCGTCGGTAACGAGCTCTGAACCGACGAAGCCCATGCCTGTATCTCCGGTATAATCGATCTGAAGAAAATAGTCGTTAAGCTCTCCGGTTATCTCGGGAAGCTTAACCGAGAATTTTTTCTCCCCGAACCTGGTCATCTGAACGGGGAATGTTTTCGCCGGTACTGTTACCGACCATGAAGAATAAGACTTGTTATTCAGGGAGCCGCGGCTGAGCTTCCCTTCACTTGCGCTAAGCTTTGATGTAAGTTTTGGAAAAACATCAATGTTAAGCGTGTTATCCCCTTTGCCGAGAAGTGTGACCGTACCGTTGCCGGGAATAACTGTATTGTCTGAAAATACAATACGCCGTTTTCCATTGAGGTCAGACAGATAGGCTTTCATGGCTGTTTCTTTGCTGAGTACCAGCACTCTGATTGGTTTGTTTCCTTTAATCAGGAGAAATTCTGCCCGGTCGGCGGAGCAGCTAACCAGTTTACCCCTGCTGGTTTCTTTGACCGCGGCAAAATTCAGAGGTTTTACGGAAAACCCTTTACCGCTGAAGAAAAACTCCGGTTTTAAACCTTCAGGAGCAAAAAAAACATAAAAAGGAGATTCTGTATCGCCGCCTTTAGTCATCAGCTGTGCTGTAGCATATTGTAGGTTAATGCCCTCAAGATCGAAGTTAAAAGGAAAGATCACATTCTCATCGCGCTGCAGATCAAACGCTCCGGAAGCCGGAATAGTTATGATACCAGACAAGGTATTGATCGAAAACCGGAGATTTTTCTTAACCGTCATGACCGTATCGTCCTGGAAGTTATTGATAAACAGAAACCCGGAGGTCCCGTTTCCGCGGACGGCATAACGCAAATCTGTAACATTCTCCGGTTTCAGCGAGGAGGCATTCGCAGGCAGGATAGTCTTCATCGGAGCGAGCCTGTCGCCAAAATCGTTCAGGAAAAAATGAAGCAGTTTTAGTCGCTGATAACCCTCCCGCACTTGTCCGAATTCACCGATAGGTGCCTGAAAATCATAAGATATTTTAGGTAGCCCGTATGCCTCGTCACTAAAATAGTATGAGCCTTTATGCGGGGTGGAACCGCCGTGATACATGTAGTAACCGATGCCGTTTGCCCCGCTTCCGAGGCAGCGGTTAATCATTGCATCGAAACTCTTGTGTACGGCAACCGGCCTGCGTGTATATACGGTCATGATACCTGCTCCCAGTTCAGCGGCGAATACAGGGTAATCTTCCGGTTTATAACGCACCGGGGCATAATCCGGCGTTTTATGCATGTCCTTAAATAAGAAAAACCGCGAAATATCCTTTTTGGGCGTCCAGAACGGATAGGCATAAGCAGCGGTTACAGGAATACTCTCATTGGCAATGATCGCTGCATTTCCCCAGCCGGTTGCAGTATACAGGGGCGTAACCATACCAGCCTTTATGGCAAGCTCTTTAAGTATTTTCATATGATCGTTGCCTAACTCGCTATAAGGGTTATTTTCTCTCGATACCCCCACGCCCTCCTGTGTAAGTGCAACATCACGGTCTGCGGCAGTCATATCATACGGTTGTCCGGGATAGCTTAATCCCCACGGCGCTGCCGAATGCTGATATTCATTTTCGATCTGTATTCCTGCTACCGGGCCGCCATCCTTAAAATACAGTCCTTTAAGCTGGTTCCCGATAGCCTTATAAAACCGTTCTACGCAGGAAAGATAAACAGGATCATTAGACCGGATAGAGAGCGGCTTTCCTAACAACCAGTCGGGAAGGCCACCGTTTTTGATCTCACCGTGTGCAAATGGGCCTATACGGATAATTGCAAGCAGGCCGTTGTCTGCACAGAGCTGTACAAACTTTCTCAGGTCTTTATCTTCAGACCAGTCAAATCTGCCTTCTGTTTGTTCATGTACATTCCAGAAAACATACGTAG
>Ga0265780_10010321_pt1 | contig 11136 bp, 8 predicted proteins | sample P1T30metagenome_FD_192432 | JGI IMG/M metagenome (GOLD analysis project Ga0265780, IMG submission 192432) | Plant litter microbial communities from East Loma Ridge, Irvine, California - P1 T30 | ecosystem: Environmental > Terrestrial > Plant litter > Unclassified | place: USA: California... | reverse complement strand
TGCTTGCCAAGATGCCGATCAGCGAGGACTCGCTGCGCAAGGCGGTGACGTGGACGGTGCTGGGCGGGGTCGGCGTCGCGACGCTGTTCGTCGCCAATCTGCTGGGCGTCCCGCAGGCGATCGGCGCGGGCGTCGCGGAGGCGGCGGGGCGCGCCGGGCTGCGCGTCGAACAGGTCGACATCACCGGGCTCAAGCGGATGGACCGCGAGACGGTCTACGCGGTCGCGCTGGAGGATCAGTCGTCGCGCGCGATGCTGCGCGTCGATCTGGAGCGCGTGCGCGAGCGATTGCTGGCCTATGGCTGGATTTCCGACGCCTATGTCGCGCGGCGGCTCCCCGACCGGCTGGTGATCCACATCACCGAACGCGAGCCGGCGGCGATCTGGCAGGACAAGGGGCAGTTGACGCTGATCGACGCGACCGGGCGGCTGCTCGCGCCGGTCGCGCCGACGCATATGCCCGATCTGCCGCTCGTCATCGGTCCCGGCGCGAATCAGCAGGAGCCGGGCTATCAGGCGCTGCTCGCCGCCGCGCCTGCGCTGCGCCCGCGCATCCGCGCCGCGACCTGGGTCGGCAACCGCCGCTGGGACCTGACCTTCACCACCGGCGAGACGCTGGCGCTGCCGCAGGACGGCGCGCCGCAGGCGCTCATCAAGTTCGCGCAGATGGACGGTGCCGATCCGCTGCTCGGCAAGGGCTGGCTGCGCTTCGACCTGCGCGATCCCGCCAAGATGTATGCGCGCCGCGCCGGGCAGGACCAGCAACGGGTCGCGGACGACGGCCGCAACGACCCGCCCGCCGATGCCGCGGCGGCGACGGGCAACAACGTGATCGGCGACAACGACCGAACGATCGAGGCGCGCGCCGGGGAAGCGCTGCGTTCCGGCGAAGCATGAGGGGGTAGAGCGATGGCGAAGGTAGCACCTGACGGCCTGATTACCGCGCTGGACATCGGATCGTCCAAGGTATCGGCGATGATTGCGCAGAAAGGCGACGGCGGCGAACTCAACGTGCTCGGCACCGGCCAGCGCGAGAGCCGCGGGGTCAAGCGCGGCTATATCGCCGACATGGACGCCACCGAGGTCGCGGTGCGCGAGGCGGTCGAACAGGCGGAGCGGATCGCCGGCTTCAACATCGAGAATGTCTGGGCGGGTTTCTCGGCGGGCGGCCTGGTCAGCGACGAAGCGTTCATCGAGGCCGAACTCGGCGGGATGCGCATCGAACAGGCCGATATCGATGCCTTGCTCCACGAAGGCCGGCAGTCGATCGACCCGCAGGGCCGGATGGTGCTCCACGCGCAGCCGGCGCTCTACACGCTCGACGGGCTGACCGGGGTCAAGAAGCCGCTCGGGCTCCACGCCGACCGGCTCGGCGTCCACATCCATGTCATCGCCGCGGACGGCTCGCCGGTGCGCAACCTCGATCTGTGCGTCCGCTCCGCGCATCTGGAGGTAAAGTCGATCATCGCCGCGCCGGTCGCCACCGGGCTCGCCTGCCTGACCTTCGAGGAGCGCGACCTCGGCGTCGCGCTGGTCGAGATCGGCGCGGGGATCACCAACGTCTCGCTGTTCGCGGGGTCGATGCTGGTCGGGCTCAAGTCGATCCCGTTCGGCGCCGCGGACATCACCGACGACATCGCCTCCGCCTTCGGCACGACGCGGTTGCAGGCCGAGCGGATCAAATGCTTCCACGGCTCGGCCAACGCGTCTCCGCGCGACAATCACGAGATGGTGACGATCCGCGAGCGGACGCAGGAAGAGGATTCGGAGGCGTTGCAGATCACCAAGGCGGCGCTGATCGCGGTCATCCGCCAGCGGCTGGAGCATCTCGTCGGCGAGATTCAGAGCGCGCTCAAGGAACTCAAGTTCGAGGGGCCGGTTGGTCGCCAGGTGGTATTGACCGGCGGCGGTGCCGAACTGAAGGGCATCGCCGATTATGCCCAGCAGGCGCTGGGGCGGTCGGTGCGGATCGGCCGCCCGCGCGGGCTGACCGGACTGCCGGAGGCGCATGCCGGACCGGGGTTCGCGACTCTGGCCGGGCTGGCGTTCTTCGCGGCGAGCGATCCAATCGACCTGCGTGGCCTCGCGCCGACGCAGCAGATGGTCCACCGCCAGCGCGGGCTGCGCGGCTTCTGGAAGCTCGTGCAGGCCGCAAAGGCAAATTATTGACGCGACAACGGGTTGGTTAACGGTGTTTCCTCTTCCACCGCGCGCCCGCATGTTGCACATCGGTGTAAATGGCCCGTTTGAACAGTGCGATGCGGGCGGACGGAGTAATGTTGCGATGAGCATCGAATTCATCACGCCCGATCTCGACGACCTGACCCCGCGGATCACCGTGATCGGCGTCGGCGGGGCCGGCGGCAATGCGATCGCGAACATGATGCGCGCGGACGTGCAGGGCGTGAACTTCCTGGTCGCGAACACCGACGCGCAGGCGCTCAAACAGTCCGAGGCGGAGCAGAAGATCCAGCTCGGCGCGAAGATCACCCAGGGTCTCGGCGCGGGCAGCCGGCCGGAGATCGGCCGCGCCGCCGCCGAGGAGACGATCGACGAGCTGTCGCGGCTGCTCGAAGGCAGTCACATGTGCTTCATCGCCGCGGGCATGGGCGGCGGCACCGGCACCGGCGCGGCCCCGGTCATCGCCAAGGCGGCGCGCGACATGGGCATCCTGACGGTCGGCGTCGTGACCAAGCCGTTCAGCTTCGAGGGCAACCGCCGCTCGAAGTCGGCCGATGCCGGCATCGAGGAACTGCAGAAGTTCGTCGACACGCTGATCGTGATCCCGAACCAGAACCTGTTCCTCGTCGCCAATGCGAACACCACGTTCAAGCAGGCGTTCGAGATGGCCGACGAGGTCCTGCAGCAGGGCGTGCGCGGCATCACCGACCTGATGGTCATGCCCGGCCTCATCAATCTCGACTTCGCCGACGTCCGCTCGGTGATGCAGGAGATGGGCAAGGCGATGATGGGCACCGGCGAGGCGGAAGGCGACGACCGCGCGCTGATCGCGGCGCAGAAGGCGATCGCCAACCCGTTGCTCGACGGCGTGTCGATGCAGGGCGCCAAGGGCGTGATCGTCTCGATCACCGGCGGCGACGACATGCGGCTGCTCGAGGTCGACGAGGCCGCCAACCACATCCGCGAGCTGGTCGACCCGGATGCGAACATCATCTGGGGGTCGGCGTTCAACCCGGAGCTGGAAGGCAAGATCCGCGTCTCGGTCGTCGCGACCGGTATAGAGAGCGTCGGTCAGGCGACCGCACCCGCCGCCGCCAGCGCGCCGTCCGAGCCGCCGCGCACCTTCAGCTTCAACGCTCCGCGCCGCACCGATGCCGCACCGGCGCCGGTCGCCGCCGCGCCGGCCCCGACTCCTGCGCCGCAGCCGGTCGCCTATGAGCCGACCCCTGCGGTGCCGCCGCAGCAGCCGAGCGGCGCCGCCGCCGGCGCGATGGCCGACGGGGTGCCGCCCGCCAACGCCGGTGCGGGGATCGACCCGTCGCCCGCGCGTCCCGCCGAGGACGAGCTGGTGCTGGGCGCCGAGTCGCTGATGCCCGCGCCCGCCGCGACTCCGCCGGCCGGCGACGCGCAGCGCCGCCGCTTCCTGTCGCCGGGCACGCCCGAGGAGGAAACGCCGGCACCCGCCGCGCCGCGCGTCAAGCTGGGCGGGACGCTGTTCGAGCGGATGCAGAACGCCACCCGCAACGCCGGTGGCCGCGCGGTCGAGGACGATGGGCGCGAGCCGGGCGATCTGCCGCGCTTCCTGCACCGCCAGAACAACCAGTAATCCGATCGGCGGCGGGGCGCGGTTCGGCCGCGCACCGCCGCTCAGGCTCGCTTCGTCGCAGGCGGGTCGGCCGCATCATTGCCGGTTCATGCCCGAGCGGCTCTATGGCGCGATGACCGATCGTCCGTCCGCCCTCGTCGCCCCCGGGTCCGTGGTCGCGGACGCGGCGATCGCGTCGCCCATATCCTTTTCCGGTCCGTCCGGCCCCGTCGCGGGCTGCGGCGGGGAGCTTTACGCATGACCCATGTCCCTCGATCGCGATCGGGACGTTTCCACCTCGCCGGTTGCCTGGCGGTGGTGCTCGCCGCCGGCCCGCTGACGGGGGCGGGGCGTGCGGCGGCGCAGGAAGTGGTCGCGACGCCCAACCCCGATGCCGACCGGCTCGCCGATGTCGTGCGCAGGCTGGGGAGCGCGCCGCGCGATCTTTCCGCGTTGATCGAGGCGGGCGATCTGTCGTTCGCGCTGGGCGACGCCACCGCGGCCGCGGCGCTCTACAAGCGGGCCGAGGCGATCGATCCCAACAACGGCCGCGTGAAGGCGGGGATTGCGCGCATCCTCGTCAACGGCGAGCGGCCGGGCGAGGCGCTGCGCTATTTCGAGCAGGCGCAGCGCCACGGCGCGCCAATGCCGCAATATGCCGATGACCGCGGCCTCGCCTACGACCTGATCGGCGAGCAGGAGCGCGCACAGCAGGATTACCGGCTCGCGCTGGCGCAGGGCGGGCGCGAGGCGGCCAAGGAGGACGAGATCCGTCGCCGGCTGGCGCTGTCGCTGGGCATTTCGGGGCGGCAGGAGGAAGCGCTGGCGCAGATCGAGCCGTTGCTGCGGCGCCAGGATCGCGGCGCGTGGCGGGCGCGGGCGTTCATCCTCGCGATGAACGGCGACGTCTCGGGCGCGAACAAGATCGCCACCAGCATGATGCCGCGCGGGATGGCCGGCGGGCTGGCGGCGTTCTTCCAGCGGCTGCCGACGCTCTCGCCGGTCGATCGCGCCTTTGCGGTCCATTTCGGCGAGGTCGCGCCGACTCCGGCGCGGCTCGCCGATGCGCGGATGGTCCCGCCGCTGACGCCGCTCGCCGGCACGCCCGCGCGCACGCAGCTCGCTTCGGTGACGCCGACCGTCCAGCCGCTGCCCACGGCGCAGAAGAAGCTGTCGCGCAGCGAACAGCGCCGCCGCGACCTCGCCGAGGCGCAGCTGGCGGCGGCGAACACGCGCGCGCCGGTGCCGGCTCAGACCCCGACACCTGCGCCGGTCGTTGCCGCGGCCACGCCACCGTCGGTCCCGACGCCGACTCCGGCGCCGCAAATGGCCCGGACGCCGATTGCGACGCCGCAGCCGGAGTCGCAGCAGCCGGCCCGGACGGCTGCGAGTGCGCCGGTCGCGGTCGCACAGACCCAGCCGCTTCCGACGCACCCGGTGACCCCCGCGCCGCAACTCGCCGCTGCGACCACCACGCCGCCGCAGCCGGCGGTGACGCACCGTGCCCCACCGTTGCGGGTCAGCCCGCCGCGGATCAGCGAGGATTCGATCCTCGCGCGGATCGTTGCGGGCATCTCGGTCCCCGCCGCCGAGCTGGGCGTCGCGCCGATGCCGGGCGCGCAGCGCGTGCCGGTGGTCGCCCCGCCGGCGCCCGCCGCCGCGACGCTCGACGAGGCCGCGAAGACCGCCGAGCGCAACGCGGCCGCGGACGAGCAGAAGCGCCCGAAGCTCGCCGCCGCCAAGCGCCTTTCGCAAAAGGCGGTCGCCGCCGCGGAGGAGCCGGAAGAGAAGCCCGCTGCGAAGCCACCCGGTCGGGCGGCGCGGGCGAAGGAGCTCGCCGCGGAGAAGGGACGCAAGCAGGTCGCTGCGGACGATAATGCGGAGAAGCCGGCCGCCAAGCCGCTCGATCGCAAGGCGCGCGCCAGGGAACTCGCCGCCGAAAAGGCCAGGAAGGAGGCTGCCGCCAAGGAAGCCGCCGAGAAGAAGGCCGCGCGCGCCGAGCCCGAGCGGATCTGGGTGCAGGTCGCCAGCGGCGCCAATGAGGGCGATCTGCCCAAGGCGTGGAAGAACGTGCAGGGCAAGGCCGACGCCTTGGCCGGCAAGCGCGCCTATTCGGTGTCGAACCGCGCCACCAACCGGCTGGTCACCGGCCCCTACAAGACCGAGGCCGAGGCGCGCGCGATGGTCAACACGCTCAAGAAGCAGGGATTGTCCGCCTTCACCTTCACCAGCGAGGCCGGGCAGAAGATGACGAAGCTGGGCGGCAAGTAACATGGCCGCGCGCGCGCCATGGGCGGCCGATCCGGCGCGCAGCCGCGGGCGGCTCCACCCCGAGGAAAGCGCCGACCGCGGTCCGCGCGACGCGTTCCAGCGCGACCGCGACCGGATCATCCATTCGATCAGCTTCCGCCGCCTCCGCCACAAGACGCAGGTGTTCCTCGCGCCGGACGGCGACCATTTTCGCGTCCGCCTGACCCACAGCCTCGAGGTCGCGCAGATCGGCCGGACGATCGCGCGCGTGCTGGGGCTCAACGAGGATCTGACCGAGGCCTTGTGTCTCGCGCACGACATCGGCCACCCGCCGTTCGGCCATGCCGGCGAGGATGCGCTGCGGCAGGCAATGGGCGCGGCGGGCGGGTTCGATCACAACGGGCATACGCTGCGCACGCTGATGCGGATCGAGCGCCCCTATCCGCGCTGGCCGGGGCTCAACCTGACGTGGGAGACGCTGGAGGGGCTCGCCAAACACAATGGCCCGATCGCGGTCCCGGCGTGGGCGCTGGCGGAGGCGGATGCGGAGGCAGCGCTGGAGCTGACCAGCCATGCGTCGCTGGAGGCGCAGGTCGCGGCGCTGGCCGACGACATCGCCTATGACAATCACGACATCGACGATGGGCTGCGCGCCGGGCTGCTGACGCTCGATCAGATCGCGGCGGTGCCGCTGGTCGCGGACGGCTGGCGGCGGGTGACCGCGCGCTTCGCGGACGTGCCGCACGAGCGGCTGGCCGGCGAGCTGATCCGCAGCCAGATCGGCGCGATGGTCAACGACCTGATCGCCGAATCACGCGCGCTGATCGCGACGGCGGGGGTGGCGAGCGTCGAGGACGTGCGCGCGGCGGGACGGGCGTTGATCGGCTTCTCGCCCGCGATGGCGTCCGCCGAGCGCGAGTTGAAGCGATTCATGTACGCCAATCTCTATCATCACCCACGGCAACTGGCGGCGGCGGGCGCGGCGCAGCGCGTGGTGTCGGGGCTGTTCGCCGCCTATCGCGCCGATCCGCGACTCTTGCCGGAGGAATGGCGCGATCGGCTGCCCGGGAGCGAGCCGGGGATCAGCCGGCACATCGCCGACTTCATCGCGGGGATGACCGATCGCTATGCGGTGTCACGCTATCGCGAGATCGTGGGCGCGATCGATCTGCCCGAGGGATTCTAAGCGCTTCCGTCGTCCCGGACTTGATCCGGGACCCCCCTTCTTCTGCCGACCGTCGGCGATGGAAGCGGGATCCCGGGTCGAGCCCGGGATGACGTTGCCAGATCAGTTGGCGGCGACCGCCACCGGCGCCAGCGGACGGGTGGTGCGGAACGAGACGTCGCGGCCGTTGGCCTGACCCGAAACGCGCGTGCCCTTGACGGTCAGGCGGAAGCGGCTGTTGCTGCTGCCGACCTCATGCCCCTGGATCAGCGTGGTGCCGTCCTCGTTCGGGGTCAGCGAATAGACATAGGTGTGGCCGTCGCGGGTGAAGCTGCGCTCGGCCGGCGTGGTAGCGGCGGCGGCGACGGCGGGAAGCAGCGCGGCGGCGGTCAGGACGAGAGCGATCGAGGAGCGCATGTGACGTTTCCCTGTCTGGAGTTGGTGCGTTGCAACATCCATGCTGCGCTGCAACAGCGCAATTGTCGGTCGCGCATTCGTCGTTGCGGCTGCTGCAATTAGCAGTCGTGCCGGTGCATTTTGCGTCCGCGCCGCCCTTCGGCTAAGCGGCGCGCATGACGCTCTTCACCCGTTTCACCGCCCATGTCGACGCTGCGCTCGACGCGCTGACCGCCGCCGGTACGCTCCCCGCCGATCTCGACCGCCGCAACGTCACGGTCGAGCCGCCGCGCGACGCGACGCACGGCGATCTGGCGACCAACGCCGCGATGGTGCTCGCCAAGCCCGCCGGGACGAACCCGCGCGCGCTGGCCGAGGCGCTGGCAGGCGAGCTGCGTACGCTGCCCGAAGTCGCCGAGGTGTCGGTCGCCGGGCCGGGGTTCATCAACCTGCGGCTCCACGACGACGTGTGGCGCGAGGAGATCGCGACGATCGTCGGCGAGGGCGCGGATTACGGGCGCTCGACGCGCGGGCAGGGCGTGTCGGTGAACATCGAATATGTCTCCGCCAACCCGACCGGGCCGATGCACATGGGGCATTGCCGCGGCGCGGTGGTCGGCGATGCGCTCGCCAGCCTGCTCGAATTCGCGGGCAATAAAGTGATCCGCGAATATTACGTCAACGACGCCGGCGGGCAGGTCGACGTGCTCGCGCGCTCGGCGCACGTTCGCTATCGCGAGGCGCTCGGCGAGGATGTCGGCGCGATCCCCGAGGGGCTGTATCCGGGCGATTACCTAGTGCCGGTCGGGCAGGCGCTCGCGCAGGAGTTCGGCGACCGATATGCGGCCGCGCCCGAGTCCGAATGGCTGGCGCTGTTCCGCACCCGCGCGGTCGCGGCGATGCTGGTGCTCATCAAGGACGATCTCGCGCTGCTGGGCATCCACCACGACATCTTCTCGTCGGAAGCCGAGTTGCAGGCGGCGAAGAAGCCCGAGGCGGCCGAGGCGGTGCTGCGCGCGCGCGATCTGATCTACGACGGCGTCCTCGAAGCCCCGAAGGGCGAGACGCCGGACGACTGGGAACCGGTCGAACTGCCGCTGTTCCGCTCGACGCAGTTCGGCGACGATCAGGATCGCCCGATCCGCAAGTCGAACGGAAGCTGGACTTATTTCGGCGCCGACATGGCCTATCACTTCCAGAAGGCCGCGGGCGCCGACCAGCTGATCGACATCTGGGGCGCGGACCATGCCGGCACCGTCAAGCGCATCCAGGCCGCGGTCGCCGCGCTGACCGAAGGCAAGACGCGCTTCGACGTCAAGCTGGTCCAGATGGTGCGGCTGCTGCGCGGCGGCGAGCCGGTCAAGATGTCGAAGCGCGCCGGCAATTTCGTGACGCTGGCGGACGTCGTGCGCGAGGTCGGCAAGGACGTGGTGCGCTTCACGATGCTGACGCGCCGCTCGGACGCGCAGATGGACTTCGACTTCGCCAAGGTCGTCGAGGCGTCGAAAGAGAATCCGGTCTTCTACGTGCAGTACGCGCACGCCCGCGTCCATTCGCTCCACCGGCGGGCCGCCGAGGCGGGGATTGCGGCCGATGGCGCCGATCTGTCCCGGCTTGATACGGAAGAGCTGGCGCTGGTGCGGCTCGCCAGCCAGTTCCCGCGCGTGGTGGAGACGGCGGCGGCGGCGCGCGAGCCGCATCGCATCGCCTTTTATCTCTATGATCTGTCGGCGGAATTCCACTCGCTCTGGAACGCCGGCAACGACCGGCCCGACCGGCGCTTCCTGGTGCCCGACGATCACGCCGTCACCGCGGCACGGCTGGCGCTCGCCGCCGCGATCGGCCAGATCATCCGAAACGGTCTCGCCATCATGGGGGTAGAGGCGGTGGCGGAGATGCACTGATGCGCGAGGGGGAGCCGATCGGCCGGATGAGCGACGCGGATCGCCTGCCGTGGCTCGACACCGTCGAGGCCGACGATCCCTATGCGGTGCCCGTCGGGCGGATCGTCGCCTTGGTCGCGGTCGGCCTGCTGGTGCTCGGCGCGATCCTGTTCGGGCTATACCGCTGGCAGTTCGCGGGCAGCGGCGGTGACGGGCGGCTGATCGCCGCGCCGGCCGGCGACTATAAAATCCGCCCCGACGAGCCCGGCGGGATGAAGGTGATCGGCGAGGGCGATTCGGCGATCGCCGCCAGCGCCGGCAGTCACACCGACGCCGCGATCGATCTCGCCCAGGTGCCCGAAGCGCCGGTGGCGCGTGCCACCGCGCCGGCAGCGAGCCCCAGCACGACCGCGAGCGGCGCACCGACCGCCAGCGTCGCGGTGCCGCAGGCTGCTGCGCCGCTGCGCGCGCAACGCCCGGTCAGCGCACCCGCGACGCAAGTGTCGGGCGCGGCGTCGGGCGGGGCGATGGTCCAGCTCGGCGCCTTCCCCAGCCAGGCGGTCGCGAACGGCGCATGGAGCCAGATCGCGCGCCGCTTCGGCTATGTGGCGACGCTGGAGAAAATCGTGCAGCCCGCGGTGGTGAAGGGCAAGACCGTCTATCGGCTGCGCGTCAACGCCGGCACCGCCGCCACCGCCGCCGATCTCTGCGCCCGGCTGAAGCTGGCCGGCGAGGGCTGTTTCGTCACCGGATGAGCCGGAAGATGCCGCGATCGGGCAGCCGCACCGAGAAGGTGTAATGCATCCCAATCGCGACCTGGAGCTGCGTCGCCGAATCGACGCGGCGGATGATCGGCGAATCGGCGGCGCCACCGACCAGCCGTTCGTAGGTCACGTTCGCCTCGACGCCCCAATGGCGTGAAATCTCCTTCGACGCGCTGCCGGTCAGCGCCAGCGAGCGCAGCCCGGCCTTGGGGGTGTAGCGCTGCAATCCCGTCGCCGCGGCGGCGCGATCGTCGACCCCGAACCACGCGCGCTGATATCGTCCGTCGCCGAGCAGCACGCGCGGTCCCAGCGACACCAGCCAGTCGTCGCCATCGCGGCGGACGTAATCCATCCCGAGCTGACTGATCCAGCCGTTGTGGCCGTTGACCCCCTTGCGCACGTCGCCGCGCCAGCGGACCTGATCGCCGGTCCATGTCTCGATCGAACCGCCCAGTTCCAGCGTCCGCCCGATGCCCGGCAGGCCGGGGACGAGATCGTTGCCGCGCCGTCGCCCTTCACGGCGCAGCGCGATCGCATATTCGGTGCGCCCGCGCCGGAGCAGCGTCAGGTTCGTCCCGTCGTCGGGCGCGCCGAACGCGAACGGCGTGTCGCCGCGCGTCCGCGAAAGGCTGAACCACGGGCTCAGCCGGCGCTGGTCGTCGCCGGGGAACCACGGCTGCCACTGCGGGCCGGCGGCGACCTGCACGCGCATCGGGACGCGCGGCGGGGGAACGTCGTCGGGGGTGGTGGATTGCAGCGCGCCGGGATCGGCCGGCGGCGGCGCGTCCTGCGCCAGCGCGGCATGCGGCAGGGCAGCGACGATGAGGCAAGCCAGGCAACCCGAAACGCGCATCGTCTTCTCCTGCAATCGTCACCCAAAGCGCTTCTCGGCCCGCCTGCATCACCCTGACCG
>Ga0265780_10010320_pt1 | contig 11137 bp, 12 predicted proteins | sample P1T30metagenome_FD_192432 | JGI IMG/M metagenome (GOLD analysis project Ga0265780, IMG submission 192432) | Plant litter microbial communities from East Loma Ridge, Irvine, California - P1 T30 | ecosystem: Environmental > Terrestrial > Plant litter > Unclassified | place: USA: California... | reverse complement strand
CGTGAACCTGGACGAGGAAGCGACCAATCTGCTGAAGTACCAGCAGGCCTACCAGGCCGCCGGCAAGGTCATGCAGATTGCCAATACCATTTTCGACACGCTGCTGTCGATCGCACGTTAATTCCGAGAATCAAGCGGAGACCGGCCATGCGCATCAGTACCAAGACCATCTACGAAAACGCCACCACGCAACTGAACTCGCTGCAGTCGCAGATGGCGCGCACCCAGACCCAGCTGGCAACCAACAAGCGCAACCTGACCGCGGCCGACGATCCGATCGCCTCGGCGCGCGCGCTGGAAGTGACGCAGTCGCAGTCGCTCAACACCCAGTACAGCACCAACCGCGCCAACGCGGGCAGCTCGTTGTCGCTGGTGGAAAGCGCGATCAGCAACGGCGCCGACCTGGTGATGGACGTGCAGACCCTGGTGGTCCAGGCCGGCAACGGCACGCTGTCGAAGTCCGACCGCCTGCAGATCGCCACCGAAATCGAAGGCCGCATGCAGGACCTGCTTGGCATCGCCAACACCGCCGACGGTTCGGGCGGCTACCTGTTCTCGGGCTACAAGGGCAGCACGATTCCCTTCGTGCAGACCGACAGCGGCGCCACCTACCAGGGCGACCAGGGCCAGCGTAAACTCCAGGTCGGCTCCTCGCGCTCGATCGCGATCAGCGACTCGGGCAGCTCGATCTTCGAGAACAACCGCACCGGCAACGGCAGCTACCAGACCACCATGGTCGACGGCAACAAGGGCGGCGCGGTCGCCGGCTCGGGTTCGGTGTCGGACGCCACCAAGCTCACCGGCCACAACTACACGCTGGAATTCAAGGTCGACGCCGGCAAGACCACCTATACGGTCACCGACAACAGCACCACCCCGAAGAAGGCGGTGCTGAGCGACGAGCCTTACGTGGCGGGCAAGCAGATCGCCTTCGACGGCGCCTCGTTCACCATCAGCGGCGCCCCGGCCGACGGCGACAAGTTCGAAGTCAAGCCGAGCGAAAAGGAATCGATCTTCACCACCATGACCAACCTGGTCAACGCGCTGCGCGATTCGGGCGAAGACAACACCGGCCTGTCCACGCTGTCTAACAAGCTCAGCACCGCCAGCGAAGGCCTCAAGTCCTCGCTCGACAACATGCTGACCGTGCGCGCCTCGGTGGGATCGCGCATGAAGGAACTCGACTACCTGGAAGACCAGGGCTCGGACCTGAACATCCAGTACAAGGGCACGCTGTCGAAGCTGCAGGACCTGGACATCGTCAAGGCGATCTCGGACTACGCGACCCAGCAGACCACGCTGGAAGCGGCGCAGAAATCGTTCAAGACGATGTCGGGGCTGTCGCTGTTCAATTACATCGGCTAACCCTGACGATTGAACTGGTGGGTTCAAGAACCCACCCTACGGCCCGAAGCAGCAGCAATGGAGTAGGGTGGGCTCTCGAGCCCACGCTGTCTCACCGCTTGAACAAATGCACCGCGTAGGCGGTAGGGTGGACACCCGTGTCCACGCGGTCGAACCGCTGCGTCATCGCACTCTCCTGCGCAGCCGACGCGCCATCAGTCCGCCAGGTATTCGTCCACCGTCGTCACCGTTCCATACCCGAAGGCCAGCGCCGCCATCAGCGCGGCATGCACCTGCGCCGCCGGCACCACCTGACCGCGAAATTCCAGGTCGCGCGTCGCGCAGGCGTCGTGCACCACCGTCACCTTGTAGCCGAGATCCGCAGCGGCGCGCGTGGTGGCGTCGATGCACATGTGGCTCATTGCGCCGACGATGGTCAGCTCCGTCACACCCGCCTCTTTCAACAGCCCGTCCAGCGGCGTGTCGCGGAATGAGTTGGGGAAGTGCTTGACGATCACCGGCTCGCCTTCCCGCGGCGCCACGGCCGCGTTGATCCGCACGCCGTCGGTCCCGGGCGTGAACAGCGGCGCATCCTGCTGCGCCGCCTCGTGCCGCACATTGACTACCAGGCCGCCCCGATCACGAAAGGCGGCGATGACGCGGGCGGCGTTGGCCAGGGCCTGCTCGATCCCGACCAGCGCGAGCTTGCCGGTAGGGAGGTATTCGTTCTGCAGGTCGACGACGACCAGTGCGCGTGTGCTCATGATGTTTCCCTTGAATGGCCCAGGGCTGCCGGCAGTGTGCGCCACAGGCCCCTGGGTGTTGCCATTCTTGCGCCGGGGCGCGGTCCGGACAAGTGGCCCGAAGGCCTGGTTTCGTTATAATCGGGCCATGCCCATTTCTCATTCCCCAGGCTGCCTCAAGGTGGCCGTCGTCGCCTTCGAGGGCATCACGCCTTTCCACCTGTCCGTGCCTTGCCTGGTCTTCGGAACCGCACCCGACGCGGGAGGGCCGCCGCGCTTTGAGGTGCTGGTTTGCGCGGCCGGCCCACAGCGCCTGCGGACGGCGGCGGGCTTCTCCATCCTCGCCGAACACGGCCTGGCTGCGCTCGACGATGCCGACATCGTCGTCCTGCCGTCCTGGCACGACGACTGCCGGCCCGCGCCGCCGGCGCTGCTGGACAGCCTGCGCCGTGCCCATGCGCGCGGCGCGGTCCTGGTGGGCTTGTGCCTGGGCGCCTTTCCGCTGGCCGAGGCCGGCCTGCTGGACGGTAAAAGCGCCGCGACCCATTGGGGCTTTGCCGAGCGGCTGGCAGGACGCTATAACAAGGTACGGGTGGACGCGAAGGTGCTGTACGTGGACGAAGGCACGGTGCTGACTTCCGGCGGCGTGGCTGCCGGCCTGGACTGCTGCCTGCACCTGCTGCGGCGCCTGTGCGGGGCCGACGCCGGCAACAAGGTAGCGCGCCGCATCCTGGTGGCGCCGCACCGCGATGGTGGGCAGGCGCAGTTCATCGAGCGTCCCTTGCCGGTGCTGGCCGGGGAAGGGCGCTTTGCGCAGGTGCTCGAATGGATGGCGCAGCACCTGCAGGAGGAGCACAGCCTCGACAGCCTGGCCGCGCGCGCCGCCATGAGCCGCCGTAACTTCACGCGCCACTTCCGCGTGGCCACGGGCACGTCGGTCAAGCAGTGGCTGCTGGGCCAGCGCCTGCTGCATGCGCGGCGCCTGCTCGAAGCGAGCGAGGCGCCGATCGAAGACATTGCCCAAGAGGCCGGCTTCGGCAACGCGCTCTCGCTCAGGCAGCACTTCAAGGCGGCGCTGCAGACGTCTCCGTCGGCCTACCGCAAGCGCTTTCGTGCCGACGCAGCCTGAACCGCCAGAGCGGCAGGGCGGTTCTCGAACCCACCGGACCAGACGGCGGCGCGATTACACTGCCGCGCCTGGCCGCAGCGGACAATCCGCCCCCAGGTCCTCCACCTTGCGCGCCAGGGCGGCACGCAGTTCCGCCAACCCCGCCATGCGCGCATCGATATCGCCCAGCTTGCGCTCCAGCGCCGCGCGCAATTCGAGCCCCGCATTCGCCGGATCGGCCAGCAGCGGCATGCCCGCTTCGATCTCGGCCAGCGTGAAGCCCAGCGACTGCGCACTGCGCAAATAGCACAGCCACTCGACCGCCTCGACCGGATAATCGCGGTAGCCATTCCCGCGCCGCCTTGCTGCCAGCAGCCCACGCTCCTCGTAAAACCGCAGCGTATCGCGGCTCAGGCCAGTCGCCGCGACCAGTTCTCCAATGCGCATGCAATGCTCTCCAAAAGTGCTTGACCATGGAGTGTACTCCAGGGTTGACGATACGTTTTTCGATCACCCGGAGCTTTTCCATGCAACTCCCTGCATACCGCAAGCTGGTACGTGCCAGCGCCCTCTACGACATCCTCGTCACCGCTCCTTTGGCCACTCCCTGGACACTGGCGCCGCTGCACGCGCTGATGTCGCACCTGAACCTGCAGCTCGGCGGCGCGCCGCTGCCGGCCTTCGAACCCTTCCATATGTTCATCGCCGGCCTGCTGGGCAGCATCGTGATGGTGTGGTCGCTGCTGCGCCTGCGCCATCCAAGCCGCCGCCTGGGCCTGTACGACGGCGCGGCACGCTTCCTGTTTTCAGGCTGGATGGCGTGGACGCTGGCCCAGACCGATGCGCTGCTGCTGTGGCTATTGCTGGTGCCGGAGTTTGCCTGGGGTGTGGCGCAGTGGTGGCCGCTGCCCATGCGGCGCGATAGGGAAAGGCAGACGACCGGCTTGCTCTCTGGGGCATGAAAAAAGGCCGATCCGGCGAACCGGAGCGGCCTCGGTTGCTGCTGCGCGCGACTTACTTCGCTGCGCGGCGGCGGCGGGCTGCGGCAGCACCCAGCATGGCCACGCCGAACAGGGCGATGCTCGCTGGTTCAGGCACGTCGGCGGCGTTCACTTGCAGGCTGGCGCTGCGCAGGATGAAGTCGCTCGACAGCCAGGAGTCGTCGCGGAAGGACAGGTAGAACTTGCCGTTCGCGGCGATGTTCGAGAACACGTCGGCGTGGCTCTTGGCATCGATGTGGAAGGTCTGGGTGGTCAGGGCGAGGCTGTTCGTCATGTCCAGTTCGACGGCCGACTTGCTGGTCGCCGAGTCGCCCACCTGCACGCGCCAGTCTTCATAGGTGCGGGTCGGGCCCAGAGCAAACGAATCGTTGGTATTGCTGAAGGTCAGGGTCAGGTCGAAGCTGTCGATGTTCTTGGCGCCCAGCGCGCTGAAGTCGAAGACATCGCTGAACCAGCTGCAGCCCGATGGCGTGTCCTTGACGGTGACCGAATTCGTTCCCATTTTGTCGCAAGGCTTGCGTACGCCGGTGTTGGTGTTGACGTAGCCTTTCGCGCTGCCGTAGTTCTTGTCGACCGACCCCATGTCGATGACGCCTGCATTGGCGGAAGCCGCAGCGGCGAGCAGCAGGGCAGGAAGGGCGCGCTTGATGATTGCTTTCATTATTTCTCCAGTTGGAACAGGTATCGAAAAAAGACTTCGTTACCTATTTAGCAAGCCGCGTGCCAGCTGGAAATTACCTTATAAATTCAGCAACTTAGATAAATTGTATCTATTCAATAGTTACAGGATGTAAAGAATTTCGACAAAGAATCAAGTATTTCGACACATCATTGGTATTTACGCCGGCAAACGGTCGTCATTACACACCATTTCCTGCAATTTATCCTGGGAGAGCGCCGCGCTGAAGTAATAACCCTGCATCTGGTCGCAGTTGTGGTGACGCAGGAAGGTCAGCTGTTCCCGGGTTTCCACGCCTTCGGCGATCACTTTCATCTTCAGGCTGTGGCCGAGCGCGATGATGGCGCGTGTGATCACGGCGTGGCCGTCGTGCACCCCGCCCCCGAGGAAGGAGCGGTCGATCTTGATGAAGTCGACCGGGAACTTCTGCAGGTGGCTCAGGCTCGAGTAGCCGGTGCCGAAGTCGTCGATCGACAGGCGCACGCCCAGCGCCTTGAGTTCGGCCAGCGCTTCCATCGCTTCGGCAGGGCGGTCCATGAGCTGGCTTTCGGTGACTTCCAGCTCCAGCATGTGCGGATCGACCTGGTGGCGCTGCAGCACTTCCGCCAGGTGGCGTGCGAACTGGCGCTGGCGCAGCTGGCGCGCCGACAAATTGACCGAGATGACGAAGTCCTCGATGCCGAGCGCGCGCAGGGCCTTCAGGGCGCCGCAGGCCTCGGCGATCACCCATTCTCCCAGCGGCACGATGAGCCCGGTTTCCTCGGCCACCGGGATGAAGTCGTCGGGCGAAATCATGCCGTGCTCGGGATGGCGCCAGCGCACCAGGGCTTCGGCGCCGACCACCTTGCCGGTGCGCAGGTCGACCTTCGGCTGGTAGCCGAGCATCATCTCGTCGTTGCGGATGGCGCGGCTGAGGCTGGCTTCCAGCATCAGGTGCTGGTGCACGATCTGGTTCAGCTCGCTTGAGTAGAACTGGCAGTTGTTCTTGCCCAGGGTCTTGGCGTGGTACATGGCGGCGTCGGCGGCGCGCATGATGCGGTCGACGTTGTCGCCGTCGAGCGGGAACAGGGCGACGCCGATGCTGGTGCCCGGCACGATTTCCTGGCTGCCCACCACGATCGGCTCGCGCACGCTGCGGCGGATGCGCTCGACCAGGTCGGCCACGTGCTCCGGGCTCGGCTGGTCCTTGATGACCAGCACGAACTCGTCGCCGCCGACGCGCGCCACCGTGTCGTGCTCGCGCATGTTCGCCTTCAGGCGGGTGGCGATTTCCTGCAGCACCGCGTCGCCGGCCTCGTGACCGAAGTTGTCGTTGATGTGCTTGAAGTTGTCGAGGTCGAGGAAGGCGAGGGCGCCCAGCACCCCGTTGGCCAGCGCCACCTCGATCGCGCCCTTCAGCTGGTCCTGCAGCAGGGTGCGGTTGGCCAGGCCGGTGAGTGGGTCGTGGTGGGCCAGGTGGTGCAGGCGGCGCTCGTAGTGGCGCGCCTCGGTGATGTCGTTGATGACGGCCACGAAGTGCGTGACCTCGCCGTCGATATTGCTCACCGGGTCGATGCGCAGGTCGTTCCAGAAGACTTCACCGTTCTTGCGCTTGTTGCGCAGTACCGAGCGGATGCCCTCCTTGCGGTCGAGCGCCTCACGGATGCGCCCGTGCTCGGCCACGTCGCAGCCGTCGATGCGCATGAAGCGCGGATTGCGGCCCTTGATCTCGGCCAGCATGTAGCCGGTGATCTGCTCGAAGGCCGGGTTCACGTACTCGATCTTGTTCTCGCTGCCTTCGCAGCAGGTGATGACGATTGCGTTGACGCTGGAGTACATGGCGCGCTCGCGTACCCGCATGCCCTGTTCGCTCTGCTTGCGCGCTTCGATATCGAGCCCGGTGCCGAAGATGCAGGGAACACTGCCCAGGCTGGTGCGCGCGCAGTGGAACAGGAAGGTGGTGCGCTTGCCGTGCTTGCCCACCATTTCGGCTTCGTGCGAGGAACTGCCGTGGTCGAAGGCATCCATGATCTTCCGCACGACCAGGGGCCTTTCCTTTTCGTCGAAGAAGAACTCCACGTTACTGGTCGGCAGTTCCTCGCTCGACATCTCCAGCGCTTCCTCGAGCTGGTGGTTCCACAGCAGCAGGTGGCCGCTCTGGTCGATCACGTAGAACAGGCAGGGCAGGCCTTCGATGATGTCGGCCACCGGCAAGTCCTGGATCAGCGAATAGCGCGACGGGCCGTGGCCGTTGCGTGGAATGACGATCACGCTGTAGGTGCCGGACTGGTCGCCATCATACGATTGCGGCGCCACCGTTACGCGGATCGGCAGGCGGCTGCCGTTGGCGCACAGCAGGTGGCCGGTGGACTCGGCATCGGCACGCGCGGCCATCGACATGGCACCCGTGGCGGCGTCATCGAATTCGACGATGCGGTCGAGCGTGGCGTGGCGAATGTCCGCTGCTGTGTAGCCCGCCAGCTTTTCGCAGGCCCGGTTCCAGCTGGTGATGCTGCCGTCGGCGTCGACCACGAAGACGGCAAGGGGCAAGGGTGAGAGATTCACGATATTCTCCGTGACCGCTGAGCAAATGCCCAGAGGCTCGGCGTGTATTGACAACCCCATGATAGCGCAGCGGCTGGCGCCGTGCGCGGCGTGATTTCTGGCGTGCGGAGGCTCACGGATATTCCGGAGAATATTGACTCTGCAGCAATAATTGATGAGGTATTATTGACTGGAGAGCATGAATTCTTGATCTAACAAGCCCGGGCCAGTTCTGACATTAAGACGAGCTCTGCTTTAACTCGGCAATTCGTGCGGCCGATCGACACTGGAGGGGAGGCCGGCCTCGCTACGGTTGAGGCTGTGTCCGGATGGCAGACTTGACCCCCGTTGTTAATTCGATACAGGTGCGGCAGGCGCCGGACGCGGTGGCGTTGGTGCCGCCGGCGGCACCCGCTCGCTGGCGACCCGCGGAATCCGCCGCCCCGCCTCGATGCCTTCGTTGAACAAATTCACGATCGGCGTGCCCAGGTAGGGCAGGGCCACGGAAATCGTCAGCATGCCGACCCCGAGCGTGATCGGGAAACCGATGCCGAAGATGTTCAGCTGCGGCGCCGCGCGCGTGAGGATGCCGAGCGCCACGTTGACGATCAGGATCGCGCCGATGATCGGCAAGGCCAGTTGCAGCCCGGCCGAGAAGATGCGCGAACCCGAGCGCACCAGTTCCAGCGGCGCCGCCAGCGACAGCGGCGTGGCCGAGATCGGCAGGCTCACGAAGCTCTCGGACAAGGCCGCCAGCAGCACCAAATGGGCGTTCACGGCCAGGAAAGCCATGGTCGCGACCATCGACATGAACTGGCTGATCGCAGCCGAGCGGCCTTGGGTGGAGGGGTCGAAGAAGGAGGCGAAGCCGAAGCCCATGGTGGAGCTGGCCAGTTCGCCGGCGTATTCCACCGCAGCGAACACCAGGCGCATCGAAAAGCCCATCGCCAGCCCGATCAGGAGTTCCTGCACCAGGATCAGCAAGCCGGCATACGACATTGGATCGGTAGCGGGCACGGCCGGCATGGTGGGCGCGATGACCAGCGCCAGCAAGACGCCCAGGATTACCTTTACCGATACCGGCACGCTGGCGTGGCCGAAGAAGGGCGCGGCCGCGATCAGCCCGAGGATGCGCGTGAGCGGCCACAGCAGGCCCGCGATCCAGGCATTGATCTCGACCGAGGTCAGGGTCAGCATCGGCGGTGCAACCTAGCCGACCATGTTGGGAATGCCGGTGAACACCTGGCGCATGTAGTCGAGCATGACCGACAGCATCCACGGCCCTGCCACCACCAGGGCGATGAACACGCCGACCAGTTTCGGGATGAACGACAGGGTCGCTTCGTTGATCTGGGTCGCGGCCTGGAAGATGCTGATGATGAGGCCGATGATCAGCGCCACCAGCAGCAGCGGCGCCGACACCAGCAGGGTGATTTCCATGGCTTGCTTGCCGAGGGTCATGACGGATTCCGGAGTCATCGCGCGTCCCCTAGTTGAAACTCTGGGACAGCGAGCCCAGCAGTAGTTGCCAGCCGTCGACCAGCACGAACAGCATCATCTTGAACGGCAGCGAAATCACGGCCGGCGACATCATCATCATGCCCATCGCCATCAGTACCGAGGCCACGACCATGTCGATGATCAGGAAGGGAATGAAGATGGCGAAGCCGATCTGGAACGCCGTCTTCAGCTCGCTAGTGACGAAGGCCGGGATCAGCACGCGCAGCGGCACGTCTTCCGGGCCCTGCAGGGCCGGCGTGCGCGAGATCTTGGCGAACATGGCGAGATCGGACTGGCGCGTCTGCTTCAGCATGAAGTCTTTCAAAGGCGCGGCGCCGCGGTTCATCGCTTCCGTCATCTGGATGCGGTTTTCCTGCAGCGGCACATAGGCCTCGGTATAGATCTTGTCGAAGGTCGGGCCCATCACGAACAGCGTCAGGAACAGCGCCAGGCCGACCATCACCTGGTTCGGCGGCGCGGTCTGGGTGCCGATCGCCTGGCGCAGCAGCGACAGCACGATGATGATGCGCGTAAAACTGGTCATCATCAGCAGCGCGGCCGGCAGGAAGGTGAACGCCGTCATCAGGAGCAGCGTCTGCACCGGCAGCGAATACTCGGTGCCGCCGCCCGGGGCGGGGCTGGTGGTCAGGGCGGGAATGCCCGGCTGGGCCAACGCGGCCAGCGGCAGCAGCGCAGCCAGGCCGGCGATCAGCAGGAGTTTCTTATTTCGCATTGCGTTTGTCGATCGTCTTCTTGAGCCAGTCGGAAAAATTCGTGGCCGGCAGCGTGTCGCCGGCCAGGGTGGCGGTGGATTGTACGCCAGTCTCCTGGCGCGGCATCGTGGCCAGCGCATTCACGCGCCCCGGCGAGGCGCCGACCACGATCCACTGGTCGCCCACTTCCACCACCATGATGCGTTCGCGTCCGCCGATGTTCAGCGCCCCGACCAGGCGCAGGTGGGCGGAATTGCCGGTGAGCTTGGGTCCATAGCGTTTCGCTGCCCAGGCCAGCGCCGCCAGCAGGCCCAGCACCAGCAGCAGGGCGAAGATGGTCTGCATCAGGATGCCGGTGGAAGGGCCGGGGCCGGGGGCGGGCTGGGGAATCGCTGCGGGCCGTGCCGGTGTGCCGGGGATGGCGGCGGGCGCCGAAGGCTGCACGACGGCGGGCGGGTCGTTGACCGGGTTTTGCGCGGTGGTCGGCACTTCGCCGACGGTGGTGGCGCGTTCCGGCGGCACGATGTCGACCTGGGCATTGGAAGAAACGGGGGGAGTCTGGACAGTGCTGGCGGGCGCCGGTGCGTTGGCCGGCGCCTGCGCCGACGCCGCCAGCGGCAGCCAGCAGGCCGCCGCCAGCATCACGCTCGCCCCGTACCCGCGCAACAGGGAAGATTGCAGACCACATCCAGGTCCGGTCGTGCGGGCGAAGGCGAGCGTGGGCATCATTTATTCAATTTTCTGATCCGTTCCGATGGCGTGATGATATCAGTCAAGCGGATGCCGAACTTGTCGTTCACGACCACGACCTCGCCCTGGGCGATCAGGCAGCCATTGACCAGCACGTCCATCGGTTCGCCGGCCAGACCGTCGAGCTCGACGACCGAGCCCTGCGCCAATTGCAGCAGGTTCTTGATGGCGATCTTGGTGCGGCCCAGTTCCACGGTAAGCTGCACCGGGATGTCGAGGATGAAGTCGATGTCGTTCGGCGTGTCCGGACGCGGGCTCTTGGCGCCGAAGTCCTGGAACACGGCGGCGCTGGCGGTCTGCTGCTTCTGCAAGGCGGCGGCCTCTGCAGCTGCTTGTTCTGCAATCGCGGCGCCCCAATCGTCGTCGAGGTTTTGATCGTCCTGGTTGTCAGACATTGTGTTTCTCCTGATTGAAGCTGTCGCTGTTGGCCAGCAGTTTCTCGACCTTCAGCGCGTACTGGCCATTCGCGACACCGTAGGTGCATTCCATCACGGGCACGCCGTCGACGGTGGCCTGGATGGTTTCGGGAACGGAAATGGGGATCACGTCGCCGATCTTCATGTTGAGGATGTCGTCGAAGTTCGCCTTGCCGTGACCGAGTTCGGCCACCAGTTCGACTTCGGCCACCTGGATCTGCTGGGTCATCAGGCGGATCCAGCGTTTATCGACTTCCAGCGCCTCGCCCTGGATGCTCGAGGTCAGCGCATCGCGGATCGGCTCGATCATCGAGTAGGGCATGCAGAAGTGGATCTGGCCCGACACCGGGCCGAGCTCGA
>Ga0265780_10010319_pt1 | contig 11137 bp, 8 predicted proteins | sample P1T30metagenome_FD_192432 | JGI IMG/M metagenome (GOLD analysis project Ga0265780, IMG submission 192432) | Plant litter microbial communities from East Loma Ridge, Irvine, California - P1 T30 | ecosystem: Environmental > Terrestrial > Plant litter > Unclassified | place: USA: California... | reverse complement strand
TGACCGTGACTCGACGGCCACAGCGTATCTTCTTACCTCTCTTCTTCATGAGTGGTTATCAACCTGAATCAGCTGGATTTGGATGTCAAGCATTGGCATGTCAGAATGTGTAGCGCATGAAGGCGTAGGACACGAAACGACGAGGGGTTTTGCTGCGCTTCAATCAATTCAATGGCATCCGGGATATGATAGCCAATGCCTGTGTGGGTTGAGTGAACGTTTTTGTCTACCTGGGTATGCGTCATTGCATGCACGGATAAAACAGCTTTGGATCGCTATCTGTAGGGAGCCTGGGTTTGAGATGGAAAGATATGAATCACAACATGTGAATGGACGCATGTGAGGGGCTCATTTTCGATCGAAAGCATCATTATGATTTCCAAGTAGCGACAGACAAAGCTATAACAACAGCAATAAACAAACTACCATCCCGTATATGTATCCTCCCCCTCTAAACTCATCTCGAAACTTTTCCCCTTTGTATTTACACTCAAGCAGAGAAGCCCAACAGTGCACTTGCACCAGGCTCGCTGCAGACGTACTTGGTCTCGTGCTTGTCAGTGAAGCCGTTGAAACGAGTGGCAGAGCACTTGGTGTAGGCACCCATGTCCTCAAAATAGAGCCAGTCGCCGACGTCCACGGTCTCGCGGGCCAACCACTTCTCGGAAATGCAGTCAATGCCGTCGCAAGTCGGGCCCCAGATCGAGTATTCGATCGTCTTGGCGCCGTTGCCACCAGTAACACCTTCCTCAGCGGAGGTGTAGCCCGAGTCTGCAAGCGACGCAGTGCTGTAGTTGAAGCCGTCGGGGCGGCGACGAGTGGACAGAACCTGCGGGATCGGGTGTTGGTGGTCGAACATGATGCTGCTGAAGTTACCGTAGACACCGTCGTTGAGGTACAGCATGTAGCTCTTGGTGTTGAGGTTCTGGTCCTCGACTGTACGGCGTGCGATCACGTTGCAAGCAATCGTAAAGGCCGACGAAGTGTAGTAACGGCCTGGCTCAGCGATGATGCGGATGGAAGGCGGGAAGTGGGCATCGACGGCCGCTGATAGGACAGCGGACATGTCGTTGAACGTCTCAGAGACGAAGCCACCACCCACATCGAGCGTGTGCGGGTTGAAACCGAGGGCAATCGCCTGGTCAAAGACGCTGCGTGCGTCGGTGACAGCCTTGAGGAATGCACTCGGGTCAGACGCTCCAGAGCCGACGTGGAAGGCAACACCAGCAATGTTGAGACCGAGATCTTTGGCCAGAGCGAGGAGCTCAGGAGCGGTGTCCATGTGGGCACCAAACTTCTGGCTCAAGCGGCAGAGACTCTGGGAGTCATCCGTGAAGATACGGAGGTAGAGCTCTGCGTCCGGGGTAAGAGCCTTGATCTTGTGCAGCTCGTCGCTGTTGTCAAAGGTCATCTGCTTGACGTTTTCCTTGGCGGTGTAGCGCAGGTAGCTCTTAGTCTTGCAAGGCTGGGCGTAGATGATACGAGACGGGTCGACGCCCGCTTCCAAGACCAGCTCAATCTCAGACTTGCTAGCACAGTCGAAGCCCGTCCCGAGGGCAGCAAGCAAGCGGATGACCATTGGGTCCGGGTTGCACTTGACCGCAAAGTGCGGAATGATGCGACCCAAGTGCTTCTTCCAGCGGAGGTGCTGGCGGTAGACGTCTCCCAGGTCTGCGACGAAGAAGGCGTCCTCGTCGCCAGCCTCGCAGTCATCGGTGTTCACGGCCTGCACATGCTTCTGCAGGGCCGCTCCGATCATTTCTTTGGCAAGCTTGGTGCCATCTTGTTCGTGCTCTTCATCGACTCCCTTCAGAGAGGGCTTGTCGAAGTAGTTGGTCTTTCCATGCCAAGGCGCATAGTCAGAGCTGAGGTCGATCGCGATAGGTGCCATAACCTTTGTGGATGGTATGTATATGATTTTTTATGCCGGGTTCTGTTGTGAAGACGTTAAGGAGGCTTGAAGATCGTAAAGCCCAATGCAATTAGACTCGATCGGCGAGGCCTCGCAGAGTCTTCCCCACCGAAGGGAAGGACTCCAGAGATGCTCTTATGCGGCAGCTGAGGGGGAGGCGAGGACGGCGACGGGTCTGGTGAAGACTCGAATAGCAGGCGTTCAAGGTCGGATGGTGTGTCCAGGAGGCGGTGGCTTGCTGTTGATGGTGTCCTTGTTTGTGCGAATGGATGCAATTTGGCTGATTACTCGGTCGCTGGCCGTCGGGGCCGTGTTGTGAAAAGTGCCTTTGAGATGACCAAAGGCAGGTCGGTTTGTGCTTGTGATGAGGCCAGGCGTGCTGTCCTTATAGGGGTGAGTTGGTCAGTGAAGGTTTGGAGGTGTCGTAGTGTAAGAGGCTGCGGTGAAATGGAGGCAGTGGTGGAAATGGAGTCGTCGGCCTGTGTGCAAAGGTTGGCACTGGCAGGCCTCGCCTCGCGCGCGCTCGGAACGACGGGAAAATCGGTCGGTAGCTGCGCTATTTTGCGCGCCCAACTGGGGAAAAACAAAATTCACTCGATCGAATTGGCTCTGGTCCACGTCCGAGGCAAATACCTATTTGCAAATGCGCTCAGCTACTTGCAGCCAGCGACTACCATGCGCGATATGCTACTCCTCTGTCGAGAAACAGCGCAGCGTGTTGCGGTATTTGGTGGTTCTCCATCGACTGATTGAAGGTCTGCGACAAGGAAGCCCCGGCCTGCAGCTCTCGATGCACACACCCGCGATGTCATCGGGGGAAAATCCACTTGCCACGCCTGAAGATGATGGAAGCAGAGCCTCCGAGTTCCCAACCGGCAAGCGGCATCTTCACCCACAATTTCTGGTTTACTACACGAAGTGTAATCGGTATACCTATTAGTTGCGCCCTGAACGGTTGGAATGACTCCTGCGACAAACCATCATCGCATCTGTTTCGTCTCCCTTTCGAGCGGTTTGTGTTACTGTCGATGATCATCGATCACCGCGTGTCTGCATACTGCATGCATCCCTACAGGCTACAGCCGCCCGGCGTGGCGCTCTGGGAAGCGTGCAGTGACGGCCGTTTGCTGGCCTCTGCTTTGCTGCAAACCGCGAATTCCCGCCACACAACAGACGGCCAAAGGGCTGACCTCGCCTCGTGGGTTTCCCGTTATGTCGTCACTGGTGCCTGATCTACTATGTAGATTTTAGGTAGATCTGGCTGACCGCTGCCTCTGAGTAGGGTTAGGGTTGAGACAAGCTGACCACGGCGACGTTTGCCGCGGAAATGTAAACAACGAGTAGCGATCGTTTCTCGGACGAGGACTGTGTAATGAGTAGTGCTATGTGAACCTTGTGTATCGACCAAGCACAAACAAGCACTACTAAGCAATACTAAGCATTCACGGGGCAATGGATGGTATAGCACACGCGGCGTTGGTTGCCTTACGATGATGTGCTCCTGCTTTCATTGAACCCCCCAGAAACCGTGTGACTCGAGTTGATCGAGAGTCATGGTTGTCCAGCATACTCTTTGGAACCTTTCGTCGATAGCTGGTGAAGCGGATGAGCCTATCGTAGCCAGGCACACAATCTCCTGAATACCAGCTCGCCTGATGGCGTCAAGAACGCGTGGAAAGTTCAATCCAACTTGCTCAACCCCATGACTATCATCAGAGAGCGTGAAGCGGCCGTTCAGTTCCATGAATCTCTGCTTCGTCGTCAGCGTGTCATGAACTCGTCACGGGTTACCCTGGAGTACTGACCTGACAGATCTCGACCTGAGGGTAAGGCTCGCTCATCCCTTTCCGCAGACTGCTCGAGTTCAATTCCAACACACCTCCGTACTCGGTCACAAACTTGAGATTGCGCTCGATTTTCTCCCAAACCCGCGGCCAAGTCTTGAAGCTCCTCTCTGGATCGTCGCTCTTTAGCCTGATGAGATCAAAGTGCGCGACAACAGGAGGCTTCAGGGCTTGGAGCATTTCGTATTGTGAATCAAAGTAATCCGCAAAGATGCCTTCGTCTGTGCCGTCGCTAAGATTGCGCGCTTTGTGATACAAGGGAAGGTCGAAGTCGATGGGCACAGTGTGCACATGGTGTACTGAGCCCACGAACATGTCGACATCGTGCTTCTCCAAGATGTTCTGGCATAGTTGCAGCGAGCTGGGTCTGATCCACTCGCCTTCGAAGCCAACAAAAAGCTGAATCTGCGATGCGTACAATTTTTGCAATCGTCTCGCTTCCACGTAGAAGTCGTCGTAAAGTTTCGCAAGACTTGCCTCGTTGTGGTTGTCGAGTTCTTCCGGGTAGAAGTCTGCTTCATCTCGAGGCATGTGCTCGGTCATGCAGAAGGTCGACATGCCTTTGGAGATAGCTTGCTGCACCACTTCCTCCAGGGAGTTGGCCGCATGGCCACAAAACTGGCCGGAGTGTGAGTGGTGTGAGAATGGCATGGTTTTATCTTGGTGTTGGTATCATGCATGGACAGGTACAAGAATAGAGGAGGATGAGAAAGGTTCGATGAGCTGACCAAACAGCTTCGGCTGAACCCAACGTCACTCCATGAATTTGTGATCCCCAACTGTGAAGCCGGGCTTGTATTGAGGCCAACAACAATGTAGGTAAACAACTACAGCCTTGAGAATCCAGATTACGTAGCATTGGGTCGCAACACTATTGTTTCACACGATCAATCACTGCCGAAACATGTCACCTGCAGAGGGCGAGATGTGCTCAGTCCAGAAATAGTTACCCCAGCAAACTTAAACCTAAAGCCCAGGTCACCTTCATCACGCTTCGAGACCTCGTGGCTCGCTCCTCGGCCGGTCCGACATCACTCCCAGCGCACCGATTGACGACTGCTTCCATTCCATCCACAACGGAAGCGCTTGACTGTTATTGGAAGAGAAGCCTACACCGAGCCAAATACACATCGTTCACTGCGCCGTTGCCGACATGCCGCCTCGAGGGGATAAGAGTGCGCTGAAGCGCTCGCGGGTGCGTAGACTCGCTGATATCTACATTTCTCAAACTTACGGAGCTGATCTTGGCTACAGGTCTCAACTGGTGATGAGGGTGAAGTGAAGAAGCCCCGCAGGTCTGCGCGCAATGCGCCAGCAGCCCAGGACGAAACCGAGGATACGGAGCAGGTCGAACATACAAACCACCATGGCGCGCTGCCATCACCGGTCACCAAAGGCTCTACGGATACCACGGAAGGCGCTCACATCCCCGACACACCAATCAATGGTCGGTCAAAACAAGAATACACCGACCAGCGAGCCACCCCTGCAACAAGTCCACCGCCTGCGTCGCTCAAGGTCGCCGGACTCTCATCACCGCCGTCTGATACGCAACCGTTCTCACAATTCCTCGCACCTCCACCATACTCATACGAAGTTGAAGACGAGGAGGCTGAGGGTGTATGGGGATACCTTGTGCCAATTGACGGCACTTCAGATGCTCTTGTGCTGCGTAAGAGGGCGGCATGCCCCATACCCGCGAGAGGCCTGGCTAAACCCGGCGGACAGAAGAAGGTACCCAAGGGCAAGTACTTGGAAAATGAGAACGAATACGAAGCAAAAAAGGCCGGCGCAGGTGTGCCGTCAGGCGGTTACCTGATTGGAAGGCATCCCGAGTGTGACCGTATCATCAACATTGCGACTGTGAGCAACCGACACTGCTTGCTGTTCGCCGAAAATAAAGACGGCCACGCTCTGGCCGTAGTGGAAGATCTGAGCGGTAACGGTACCTATGTCAACAACGCCTTCATTGGTCGCAACAAGCGGCGAGAGCTGCAAGACGGCGACGAGCTGTCGATCCTCGACAAGGCCCGCTTCATCTTTAGGTATCCTCGGAACCGCGATGGGAGTGCATTCCACAGCCAGTTCAGTGTGCAAGGCCAGCTAGGCAAAGGCCATTTTGCAACGGTCTATTTGGCCACTGAAAAGAGCTCAGGAATGCGCTTCGCAGTGAAGAAGTTCGAAAAGCGTAGCGGACCCGGAGAGAGGAGCAAGGTCGATGGTCTGCAGCAAGAAATTGCTGTGCTCATGGGTGTCAGCCATCCGAACATGCTTTGTCTCAAGGACACTTTCGACGAGCCGGATGGCGTCTACCTTGTACTCGAGCTTGCACCCGAGGGAGAGCTGTTCAACTGGGTTGTCATGAAGCAGAAGTTGTCAGAAAGCGAGACTCGCAAGGTGTTCGTGCAGCTATTCCAGGGCATCAAGTATCTGGTAAGTCGCCAGACCATCTTCTAGATACAAGAACACGCAGCTAACTTTTCTGATAGCACGAGCGCAACATCGTACATCGAGACATCAAGCCTGAGAACATCTTGGTAATCGACAAAGAGCTCAATGTCAAGATTGCCGATTTTGGTCTGGCAAAGATCATCGGCGAAGAATCTTTTACCACCACCCTTTGTGGTACACCCTCATATGTTGCGCCAGAGATCCTGGAGCAGTCAAACCGTCGCCGCTACACTCGAGCAGTAGACATTTGGAGTCTTGGAGTTGTGCTCTACATTTGCCTCTGCGGCTTCCCTCCTTTCTCGGACGAGCTCTACTCGCCTGAAAACCCCTACACCCTTAGTCAGCAGATCAAAATGGGACGCTTCGACTACCCATCGCCATACTGGGACTCGGTTGGCGACCCAGCTCTCGACCTGATCGACCGAATGCTCACCGTGGATGTCGAGAAGAGGATTACCGTGGAAGAGTGCCTGGAGCACCCATGGATCACCATGCGCAACATCAGCCTGACCGATAGCACCGAGGGCTTGACAGGTGCGCTTGCCGGCCTGGACTTCTCTCGCCGCAAGCCGCAGCGCGAGCGCACTCTGCTCTCCTCCATCAACGACGTCAAGATCGAAAGAGTCATCGACACGCAGCCCGACAAGCCGCCTGTCAAGGTCTTCGACAAGAACTCCCGTCCTCAATTCCGCACTCAGCGATCTCCTGGCGAGAAGGACGGCAAGGATGAGAAGACGGACAGTCAAAATAGCGTGACGCAGAACGCAGGCCACTTCGAGACCACGGTTGAGCCTGGCCCAGACGCTTCTAGAGATCCGCAGGAATTCATGGAGATGGGCGGCAAGGGCGACCAAGTGCTGTACGAGCCTACTGGGAGCGTATACCCCGACAGCACCACCAAGGCAGCGCCACCGAACGGTGAGACTGAGAAGAAGGAAGAGTAGGTTGGCACAACAACACGGGCGGGCCCGACACCCCACTTGCTCAGTACAGCAGCACGAGCACAGGTAATGGGTGGGATCCCAGGGCATGTACTGGTTGGAAGCTATCGCTTGTGGCGCAGCAGCATGTTTTTGAGTTATCTGTGATGGATGGTCACGATGTGCACAGTGTAGAAATACAATTAGCTATACCCGGTTTTACAAATTCGACGGGGTTCAACGAATGTAGTATACTATTCACTGCGGTCACCTTTCTCCGGTGTTCGATACGCTCTTTCAAAGTAAGTCCTCAAGCTCTTTGCGTCATGCGGATTAAGATGATCTGGGTGTTAAGATGATCTGGGTGAACAAACGATGTATTGGTATTGATCTATTTGTTCACAGGCACTGTGCTCGAAGCATCGCTCGCCCATCCCTTTTCTGGTCCCTCCCCTCCCCTCCCCTCCTTCCGTCCGTCTTCATGAAATTGTTGTGGGAATCATCGATATACCATCGCGGACTCCCACACTTTTCCTATCCCTTTTAGTTTGGGCGATCCATGATCCATGATCAACGGGTCCCATTTCTGGTCCACGAATGTGAACTGCGATCGGTAAGATATCCTTAGGAGTTGAGGGGCAGACCCACGAAAGTCGGCCTACAGATGAAAGTAAGGGCGAGCCTCGAAAGGGAGGACGCGGATGGAAAACAGATTTCTTATACTGGTTTAGGAGGTGACAGTCTTTCTGACAGAAAGAGTACTCCTGTTTGCGGGAGGAGGTGGGACGGATGGTCTCCCTTCTGATGGAAGAGGCGTGCGATTGTGGAATCACACCGTAGTACGATCGCACGAACATACCACGGCAGGGAGCGGCAAGAGAGGGGGGGTAGTCCGAGGCCGCCGCATGGCGGCGGCGCGGAGCGCAAACGAGAGGAAGATGTTCGTGTACCAGAAGGAACGGTATATGTGGTGGTGTGACGAGGGAAGAGAGAAGCCGAGTGAAGTTGGGAATTCAAAAAAAAAAAAACATGTTAAGCAAACACACACGCCAAGCCAACGGTGGACTACAACGACGAGACAGCTACAGATGACATTGGTAGCAGCAATTCACTGCAAAGAGATCAATCATGGTCGGCAGACCTAACGATACGGACAAACTCTCACATGTTCCACGCTTGAGAAAAGGACGATGCCTTCATTGGCAACCCAGAAAGCTACGGGATCTGCTGCACAAGTCACATATGGTTGATTGAAAAAGTTGGTTTCAGCCTTGCTTCTATCACACAGTATAGGTTGACTCGAGCCAATGTAACATCCCCTTCATCTAGCACAGCTACCACTTAGCGGCGTTCACAGCCCGATACAGGATCTCTCGAACACGGAGTTCACTGTAATCAGGTCCATCGGCGACTAGAGCAGCATGTCCAAGTGCTGGTTGAAGCCCTGGGAAGATGGCTTAGGGCGTTGCTGCGTACGGTCACCAGCCTGCACCAGCAGCTCCACGGTTTCGATGAACGCCGCGATAGGCGTAGCCGCTTCTGGAACGTGGATCTCGGCAGCGTTGTCCTGCAAGATGAACTTCGCCTGGTAGTATTTGCAAAGGAAACCTTGGCTATCCACCTGCGGGAGCAACCGGGTTCTTCGTCTTCCATGCACTCGACAGCTGCCAGAAACTCCTTTGTCGCGAACTCCCCCGCAAGCGCTGTCAATCTGGAAACTCTCGTTGGCACCGCTCGTTACTTCTGGAATATCGACATAGGAAGATTGGGTCGTATGTATGATACATGATCGATCCGCTGGGTGGACGTGCCGACAACATTGAGTCAGGCTAAATGGGCCTAGTAGTAGAACTGTTTGATCGGACTTGATCGATGATTGGCTGTTTTCTCAACGATCGGTCGATTTGCTGGTACAGCTTACCATCAACAAATATTGTCAACTACTCGGCGCTGATCGACGTGATGATGATAGGCACCTATACCTCAAGAGATCTATTCCTACCTACCCCAACCCTAACCCTGAAGCATATACATCTCCGAAAATCATTGGTAAGCTCCAAACATGGCGCGCCACTGTATTATCGATACATCAGATGACATGTTTGTCTATCATGGCATGCTGTTGGAAGCGTTTCAAAGCGAGACTCGTGTATACATGGGTATGCGTTATTGATGAAGCCATGTCGGCATCCTGGTTCAGCTCATCGATTCGCCTGTTTAGGATCGAGCTATTATATGGTCTCATCAATTGGCTCTATGATACTTTGGAAGACTACAGCCTGCTTGCAGTGTGAGCTCTAGCCTCTGTCTCTCTCCCCCCCAAAAGTCGAGTGAAGTGAAGTATACATGCGCCTCGGCCTACCTGCCACGTGCCTGCCTCGACAGCGCGCGTCAGTGCCTGCCTACCTCATCGTAGCTCCGACAGCATAAGCCGTACACCTTACGAACAGCTCCACTACCAAACAACACATCCACACCATCGCAAACATGTAAGCCATTCAAACATGACAATGCCTTTGCACCGAGCTAACATGAATGTAGGGAGGTCTTACTCGGAATCACTGGCAAGGACTTCACCATCATCGCCGCCTCCAAGGCCGTGATGCGTGGTCCGACCGTCCTCAAGGTCCAAGACGACAAGACGAGGTCGCTGAACAAGCACACCCTGATGGCATACAGTGGAGAGGCTGGCGACACAGGTATGTGTGATGATTCATCATGATGACAAACACAGAGCGCTAACATCATCTCCAGTACAATTCGCGGAATACGTCCAAGCCAACATCCAGCTCTACAGCAAACGCAACGGCTCGGAACTCTCCCCCTACGAGGTCTCATCATTCGTGCGCTCCTCCCTCGCCAAATCCCTCCGCTCCAAGAACCCCTACAACGTCAACCTCCTCCTCGGCGGCTTCGACCCCATCACAGACAAGCCAGAGCTCTACTGGATCGACTACCTGGCGTCATCAGCGCGCGTCCCTTACGCCGCGCACGGCTACGCACAATACTACTGCCTGTCACTGCTTGACAAGCACCACCACCCCGATATCGACTTCGAGCAGGGCATGAAGATCCTCAGAATGTGCACGGATGAGCTGAAGAGGCGTCTGCCCATCGACTTCAAGGGTGTACTGGTCAAGGTGGTGACAAAGGACGGGATCAGAGTAGAGCCGTACCTGGACGAGAAGCCGGTTTACGCGCCCTGAACGGGGAGTCTATGATGGGTTGGATGAGCGCCAGGCGTTCCAGGCGTTGGGCAGCATAGCGCAGCGCAGGTGCTGTTATGCTAAAACTCGGCATGCATCTGTATAAATATGATATTGACGTTTTCACCAATCCCTCTTTCACCAGCAAGTACTGAGGTCTCCTTACCATTCTCGTTGATGAGTCTAGTGAGGTCGGTGTCACGGGCATGTTGAGTGTCACGAGCATACTGACCAACAACGAAGCGAGTGACGCTTCAGTGGTGAGTGAGTGGTACGTTCATTATCAATACCGACAGATCTGACGTGAAATGACAGCATCTCAGAAGATCAAACGTCATGCTCTTACCTTCTCCTGCTTACCTATCTACCAACAGGACGCCACAACGCCGAGAGACTTGTCCTTGAAGGCATAGCATCTCGGGAAATGATTGGAGCATCATGCGTATACTACCGTTTACGAGCACACTTGCAGTGTTTACTGAGTGAGCGCGCCAAGCTCCAAGGTCGCTCCTTCCTCATGTTCTGAACTGGAGTGCACGCGCCCACGGCACGTTCATCACCAGGCTGTAGGCTGCGATCTCGCCCACTAGCTCACCCTCACTCGCGATAACACCTCACCTTACATCGCATGGTGTCACAGGTGTCCAATCCTTTGACATGGCAGATCAGCTACCTTCGGACGACCGGCATTCGGATGACCAGATGGCGAATGAGCAGCTTGCCGACGAGCAGCGCGCCAACGAGCAGCGTGATCACGAGGAGCCTGCTGCTAACGCCGAGCACGCCAGCGGCCAATACGCCAAC
>Ga0265780_10010318_pt1 | contig 11138 bp, 10 predicted proteins | sample P1T30metagenome_FD_192432 | JGI IMG/M metagenome (GOLD analysis project Ga0265780, IMG submission 192432) | Plant litter microbial communities from East Loma Ridge, Irvine, California - P1 T30 | ecosystem: Environmental > Terrestrial > Plant litter > Unclassified | place: USA: California... | reverse complement strand
ATCTCGTCGTGCAGCTGCCATGCTATTTGTATACAGCGCGGCCAGTTATCGGTATCGGTAATCGGGGCATCCCAGCGTTTGGGTAATCCGGTTGTTTCAGTGTCAAAAATCAGGTACATACAACTATGGATTTTTATAGAAATTTATAAACAGAACGGCTTTGAGAGGCCTGCATCAAAAATACGTTATTTTACACTAACGTAAAAATGCATTTATCAACACGACAAGGTTACTGTTTAAAGATATAAAGCATAAATATGTTTATAAGTAGAGACGCAATGCTTTGCGTCTTAGAAACTGCAAATACAAAGCAGTCATCACCCCCAGCCCCTCTCCAAAGGAGAGGGGAGCCGAAAACGGGTACAGTTTGGCTACCCCAATTCGCGCGATTGACAATCGAATTATACGAATAAAGATTTGGGGTTAGGGTAAGAGACGCAAAGCATTGCGTCTCTATAAGGCATAAAAAAACCATCCCTAAGGATGGTTTTCTTTTTTTAACTCTTTATAATTTAGTAAAAACCTTTATTATAATTAGTAACGGCCACCACGGTTGTAGTCTCCACCACCGCCGCTGTTTCCGCCACGGTTGTAACCGCCACGGTCTCCACCGCCACCGCCACTACGGTTATTGTCTCTGTTAAATCCGCCCGGACGGCTGTTACCACCACCAAAGCTTCTTCTTTCGCCGCCTTCTGGTCTTGGCTCAGATTTGTTTACTACAATAGCACGACCTTGTACAGTAGCACCATTAAGTTCGTCGATAGCCTTTTGGCCTTCTTCTTCATTCGGCATCTCTACGAAACCAAAACCTTTACTTCTACCGGTAAATTTATCGGTAATAATTTTAACCGAATCAACCGGTCCATAAGCCTCAAAAGACTCTCTTAAATCTGCCTCGTTCAAGCTGAACGGAAGGCTTCCCACGAAAATGTTCATATATAAAACTGATTATTTATTTTTTTTGGTGTTTGGTTCTCAAGCCTGCTACACTCATTTGCAGACATCTACAAATGTAAACTTATTTAATTATAAATCTGCCTTTTATTTTTATTTAATAAAATTTTAATATTTATAAGCTTGCAAACGTTAAAAAAAACACCGCTTTTATTGTAATTTTTTATTCAAGCGTTCCTGTTACAGGTATCCTGTAAAATACCCCATTTTGAAAGTATACCTCGGCACCGCTATCGCTAACCCCCCTAAAATAAAAGGTGCCGGTAACATATCCTGCTGCAAAATCAGTATCTGCCGCTGTTAATTTAATCTGGCCGCTGCCTAAATTGGCTCCGGTCCTGTATTCTTCGGTAAGCTCGCTATCTACATCTAACGTGTATGATGCCACACTGCTATTATTTACCCCAAGGTTATATGTACCGCTTGGGTTAACACCCGCAGTTTTTAATACAAGAGTTTCAAACCCAAAGGTAGCTTCTACGGTAAGGCCGTTAGGGCCCACTGTTGCTGTAAAATTATCAGCTTTCCATAACTCATTGTTTTTGAGCGCCTGGACCGCAGGGGTATTAAATTTTACATCTTCCTCACACGAAGTAAAAACAGCCAGCAACACCAAAAGCGATAAAATCTTTTTCATTATTATTTTGTTAGAAGGGGTAAATCAAAATTTTACAACGACAAAAATAGTTTTTTATGGAATATATCCTAATCAAAAAGAAATAAATCACAAGAAAATTTCATATTTTGAAATATGTACAACAGAAAAAATCATAAAATGGTGTTTTTACATTATTGGTATTATAAAGTTTTATATATTTGCACGCTTAATTAATCGGGGTCGGGAACCCCACAATTTAATCTTAGATTATGCCTGTAAAAATCAGACTGCAAAGACACGGTAAAAAAGGTAAACCTTTTTACTGGGTAGTAGCCGCAGACGCGCGCTCTAAAAGAGATGGTAAATTTCTTGAAAAATTAGGAACTTACAATCCAAACACTAACCCTGCAACCATAGACTTAAACCTTGACAGCGCTGTACAGTGGCTGCACAATGGTGCACAGCCTACTGATACTGCAAAAGCTATCCTTTCTTACAAAGGTGCGTTACTTAAACACCACCTTGATGGCGGTGTACGTAAAGGTGCCCTTACACAAGACCAGGCAGATGCTAAATTTACCCAGTGGCTTGATGAAAAATCAGGTAAGGTAGATGCTAAAAAAGACAACCTTTCTACAGCTAAAGCCGATGCAAGAGCAAAAGCGCTTGAAGCTGAGAAAAAAGTAAACGAAGACCGTATTGCTGCTGCAAAACAGGCTGAAGCCGATCTTGCTGCTGCTAACGCTCCTGTTGCTGAAGAAGCTGCAGAAGAAACAACTACGGAAGAGAACACAGAAGAAACCCAAGCATAATTTTTAAGGGCGCCATGCGTAAAGAAGATTGTTTCTATTTAGGCAAGATCGCCAAAAAATTTAGCTACAAAGGTGAGGTTCTGGCATGGCTGGATACCGATGAACCGGGGGAGTACGAAAATTTGGAATCGGTGTTTGTGGAAGTACACAAACACCTGGTTCCTTTTTTTATTCAGCAAAGTTCCATTCATAAAAACGAGTTCCTTAGAATAAAGTTTGAGGATGTAGATACTGATGAAGCTGCCGATGGCCTTTTAGGCTGCGAAGTTTACCTGCCCTTAACCATGCTGCCCAAGCTGGAAGGCGATAAATTTTACTTTCACGAAATTATAGGCTTTACCGCCGAAGACCAGCGACTGGGCGATATAGGCACCATAGTTGGCATTAATGATACATCATCTCAGGCACTTTTTGAAATTAAAAAGGGCGACATTGAGATACTTGTACCCATGATAGACCATTTTATTGTTAAGGTAGACCGCGACAATAAAAAAATTATACTTGATACCCCCGAAGGTTTAGTAGACTTGTACCTAAACGCTTAATTTAGTTTCGGGTTAAGGGTTGTGAGTTTCGGGTTTTCCCGATAGCTCTCACGCACCAATCTTCATCTATCATCTATTATCTATTATCTGATTTCTAATAATCTAAAACTCATCTAATGTCTGAATTCCAATTCAAACGCTTTTCCATTCAACAGGATAAATGTGCCATGAAAGTGGGTACCGATGGTGTTTTGCTTGGCGCATGGGCTCCCTTAGATAACCACCCCTATTCTATATTAGATATTGGCGCAGGCACGGGCCTTATTGCCCTTATGCTGGCACAACGCAGCAATGCCGAACAGATTGATGCCTTAGAGATTGATGACGATGCTTATGAGCAGGCTGTAGATAATTTTGAGAATTCGCCCTGGGGCGACCGCTTGTTTTGCTACCACGCCGGGCTGGACGAATTTATGGAAGAGCCCGAAGACGAGTACGACCTTATTGTTAGCAACCCTCCTTTTTATACCGAAGATTATACCAGCGGTAACGAGCAGCGCGATAAAGCCCGCTTTACCGAATCGCTCCCTTTTGAAGACTTAACCGAGGCAGCCGGAATGCTGTTATCTGAAAAAGGTGTGTTTTGCGTTATCATTCCCTTTAAGGAAGAAGCAAACTTTATTGCCTTAGCAGCAGAAGAAGGCCTCTACCCTTTTAAAATTACACGGGTAAAAGGCAAACCTTTAACCGATGTTAAACGCAGCCTATTAGCTTTTAGCTTTAAAGCAGTTGCAGCACCCGCCATAGACGAGCTGACTATTGAGATAGCCCGCCATGACTACACTCCTGAATATACAGCCCTTACCAAAGATTTTTATTTAAAGATGTAACTATCTATACACTTTTAGGCTGAAAGACGGCGCACGCAATGCATCTTTATGAACCAGTTTTTTCACGTACTCATAATCTTTTATAATACGTTCGTTCTCGTTTATCCACCCCGTGGTAATAAAAAAATCGGGTTGGTGGCAAAAAATGGGTTCGGCAGTCCTAAAGGTTTCATAAGTAATAAAGGCATCTTTTTTAGCATCGGTAATTGTTCCGTTAGCATCGCAGGTACCAAGCCCTTCTATACTTACATACACCCCTTCTAAAGGAAATTCTACTGCGTATGCCGAAAGGTCAAGCTCCGTTAATCCCTTAGCATCCTTTTCTACAAAACCTATAATATTATCGTGTGTAATCTCTTCGCCCGGAGTATGTGCCATTAATGATGGTTTATAAAAATGCAGCCTGTAGGCAAAGCGATTCTTAGAATTTACAATTTTAAATAAAAACGACTTTACAGTTGTAGCGCTACCTAACGTGTTAGGTATAAACACCGCATCCTGAAAACCCGCTGCCGTACCGCTAAAGTCCAGTTTCTTTTTATCGATATATCCTACTGTAACAACATCGGTCTTGCCCGATATCACTACTTCATCAAGCTCAAAGGCATCAGGCTGCAACAAGACTTCGGCACCAACGTCTGATTTTTTAATCACAACCTCTTTATACCCCAGGCAGGAAAACTGAAGCATCTCGTAGTTCTTTACGCTAACGGTTAGCGTACCGTCCTGGTTGCAATAGTCTCGGGATACCGGCTCTCCCCTAAGTATAGCCGTAACTACTGTAAACGGCACCGGCCGCTTTGTAGCAGCATCTAAAACTGTCAGGTTTTGCGCGTTGACAATAAGGCAGGCAAAACAAATCGCGAGTGTATATAGATACTTCATAGTGTTTAAAATAGTACCGCCAATATTAATCAAAAAGTTAGCTTCTATCAAAAGCATTACAAGTAATTCAATATTTGGTAAAAAATACAACAATTTATTATTGATTTGTTAGATTTCTTAGTTACATTTGCTTCTGTCAAAACAAAAAAACAATGAAACCCGATCTTTTTCAAGCCCCGGATTACTATAACCTTGATGAATTACTAAACGACGAGCACAAAATGGTGCGCGACGCTGCCCGTGAATGGGTTAAGCGCGAAGTGTCGCCAATTATAGAGGATTACGCCCAAAAGGCAGAGTTCCCTAAACAGATCATTAAAGGCCTTGCCGATATTGGTGCTTTTGGCCCTTATATACCTGAGCAATACGGTGGTGCGGGACTTGACCAAATTTCGTACGGACTTATAATGCAGGAAATTGAGCGTGGCGATAGTGGCGTTCGTAGTACGGCATCGGTACAATCATCGTTGGTTATGTACCCTATCTGGAAATACGGCAGCGAGGAGCAGCGTGTTAAATACCTGCCTAAACTTGCCAGTGGCGAATTTATGGGTTGTTTTGGCCTTACCGAGCCTGATCATGGGTCTAACCCGGGCGGTATGATTACCAACTTTAAAGACAAAGGCGACCACTACCTGTTAAATGGCGCTAAAATGTGGATAAGCAATGCCCCATTTGCCGATATCGCTGTGGTATGGGCTAAAGATGAGTCGGGACGAATACACGGACTTATTGTAGAGCGCGGTATGGAAGGCTTTACAACGCCGGAAACGCATAATAAATGGTCGCTTAGGGCATCGGCTACAGGCGAGCTTATTTTTGACAATGTAAAGGTTCCTAAAGAAAACCTGCTACCTAATAAATCAGGGCTTGGCGCTCCGCTGGGCTGTTTAGATTCGGCGCGTTACGGTATTGCATGGGGTGCTATTGGCGCCGCTATGGATTGTTACGACACGGCGCTTCGCTACAGCAAAGAGCGCATACAGTTTGATAAACCTATTGGGGCTACGCAGCTTCAGCAAAAAAAACTGGCCGAAATGATTACCGAAATTACCAAGGCGCAATTGTTAACCTGGAGGCTTGGCGTACTGCGTAACGAGGGCAAGGCTACCAGTGCACAAATATCTATGGCCAAGCGTAATAATGTAGATATGGCCTTAACCATAGCTCGCGATGCACGCCAAATGTTGGGTGGTATGGGCATAACCGGCGAATACTCTATTATGCGCCACATGATGAACCTGGAGAGTGTAGTTACCTACGAGGGTACGCACGATATTCACCTGCTTATAACAGGTATGGATGTCACCGGTTTCGCAGCTTTTAAATAATATACACGTATATATAAATTCTTAAAGAGGTTATTTGCACCAGTGCTGTAACCTCTTTTTTGTTGAACAACATTGTAACTTTATGATACTTTAAGTTTTATTTAGAGAACCTTTTAGAGCGCCTGTGCGTATAATAAATAAAGCGGGTTTAATAATTGTTGCTAACCTGCGTTATAAGGTATGGTGCATAAATAATCAGGCATTATTTTTGTATCAATTAAAACAATTACAAAGCTTACTTTTAAAGCAAAGCTTTCATAATTTTGTAAAAAATATTGCTATGAACACAGCTACCATCAACAGTATCCTAACTCCCCAAAGGGAACAACTGTTACAACACTCGTTATACGGCAGGGTAAAAACTGTAGACGATTTAAAGCATTTCCTTCAGGGGCATGTATATGCCGTGTGGGATTTTATGTCCTTACTAAAGGCGCTGCAAACAAAACTAACCTGCACGGCTACACCGTGGTTACCGGTTGGTAACCCGGAGATAAGATATCTAATAAATGAAATAGTACTTGCCGAAGAAACAGATATTAACCTTGAGGGCAACAGGCAAAGCCATTTTGAAATGTATGTAGATGCCATGAAAGCATTGGGTGCAGATGTTAAAGAAGTTGGCGCATTTTTAGATGATGTAGTGGCCACCCAAAACATCTTCGTATCTATTAAGCACAGCAAGCTGCACGACGATATCAAAGCGTTCTTAAACTTTACATTTAGGGTGATAGAAGAAGGCCGCCCGCACGAAATTGCTGCTGCCTTTACCTTTGGCCGCGAAGACCTTATACCGGGCATGTTTACCGAGATATTGAGGAACTTTCAGGAAAATTTCCCGGATGCCGACCTCAGCAAGCTTATTTATTACTTTGAAAGGCACATAGAGCTGGATGCCGATGAGCATGGCCCTATGGCTATGCAAATGGTGGTAGAGCTTTGCGGCGGTGATGACCAAAAATGGAAAGAGGTAGAAGAAATATCCAAACAGGCATTAGATAAAAGGATCGCACTTTGGGATGCCATAGAAGAAAATATGCTACACCACAATTTAGAACCTATATCATAATAAGTTAGCAAACAATCTATTATTCCTGTCCCCTGAAAAGTTTTTTTTCAGGGGATTTTTATTTTGTCCCAATTTTACAATTATTTAAGCTGGGCATACTGCAACTTTGCCATATCAAACAAAATATGCCGTTTTTATACACTGGTTTTTAAAACCCTTTACATAAAGGCGTTTGAGTAGTATTATTTTTTTAAGTATGCAATTTTGCATGTATATTAGCGGCCATAGCAATTAGTAAAATTACCTTATGAAAAAAATTACAACTAAGGCGGCCCTCCTTTTTGCCGCCGGCTTTTTTTGCCTTGCCGCACAGGCGCAGGATCAACCAAAAAAATTTGGAAAAACTTTAGAGCCTCTACAGTGTGCTACTCCGGAGTATGAAAGCATACTGCAACAAAACAATGCAGGCAAACACTCTAAAGCACAGTTTGAACAGTGGATGGACCAAAAGATCGCCACAAAAAAATTATTAAGATCGGGATTAGATACCCAGGACGAAGTGGTTACTTTACCTGTAGTAGTGCACGTTATACACAATGGCGGTCCTGTAGGTGTAGAAGAGAACATTTCAGATGAGCAGATCTTATCTCAAATTACCGTTCTTAACCAGGACTACAGAAGAATGGCCGGCACTAACGGCTTTAACACGAATGAACTGGGCGCTGATGTTGAAATTGAGTTTTGCCTTGCCCAGAGAGATCCCAACGGTTTAGCCACAAACGGTATTGATCGTATTGTAATGTTTAATGAAAGCCCACTTGGTTTTGATCTTGCCCAGGCGGAAGAAATTAAAACCCAGACACAATGGGATCCGGAAAAATATATTAACATCTGGACATTTAAACTTATAACGCTTCAGGCAAGTTATGAGGTTTACGGCTACTCACAATTCCCAACCGATTCAGGTCTTGACGGCCTTGTTGACCCAAGCATGTTAACCACCGCAAACACCGATGGTATTTTAGCCGAAGCAAAATGTTTTGGATCTGAAGAAATTTACCCGGAGGGCTACTATATGCCGGGCAGGAATTTAGGCAGGACATTATCGCACGAAATGGGCCACTATTTAGGCTTAAGGCATATTTGGGGCGACACCAACAACTGCGGCGGTACCGATTATTGTGCCGACACCCCCGTTGCCCTAACTGCCCACCAGGGAGCCTGCCCGGGCGATGATGAAGATTCATGCCCTGACAGCCCGGGACTGGACATGTTTGAAAACTACATGGACTATACGAATGATACTTGCCTTAACGTATTTACACAAGATCAAAAGACCCGTATCAGGACGGTTTTAGAAAATTCACCACGCAGGTCGGGTTTGGCAACTTCAAATTCTTGTACTCCGGGTACTGTTTATGATAATGATGGCTCATTATACATCCAAAACCTAAACCTTGCGTGTACAAGTTCTCAGGCAACACCGGAGATCGTACTTCATAATTCGGGCAACAACACCATTACAACGGCTACTATAAGCTATAATATAGATAATGAAACACCTGCAACCATAAACTGGGAAGGCAACCTTACAACCGGCGAAAGCACAATTGTTGTACTGCCCCAAATTACCGCAAACGGTGGAAGCCACACCCTTAGCTATGCTATAGTTACCGTTAATGGCGCCACCGACGCTACACCATTAAACGATACTAAAACCGAAACATTTATTATTAGAAATTTTGCAACACAGCAGGTTACTGTAACGGTACATACTGATAATAACCCTAACCAAACATTATGGGCCATATTGGATGAAAACCAGGATGCGGTATTTTCGTATGATGGCGGAGAATATGAAAGCAACACTACCTATACTCAAACAGTAGATATTGATGAAACCGGTTGTTATGCATTCCTTATTTTAGACAATGGCCAAAACGGAATTTGCTGTGCTAACGGAGAAGGTTTTTATGAAGTTAAAACTGCAGATGGACAAATAATTGCCGAGGGCGGCGAATTTGACCTTTTAGAAATGTCTTATTTTGGTATTACGTCTACATTAGGTATTAACAACCCTGTAGCTGCAAGCAGTGTTATTAAACTGTATCCTAACCCATCTAACAGTGTTGTAAGTATAGCTGTACCACAAAGCACTACCCTGCCGGAAAGCTACACTATTTATAACAACTTAGGCCAGGTTATGGATGCCGGTAAAGTAAGCACAAACAACCAGGCCTTTAACATTGCCGGTTATGCAAATGGTGTTTACTTTATAAAACTAAACGGCGGCAGCGAAAGCCAAACACTTCAGTTTATTAAATACTAATCCTTCTACATATTAAGAATAATAAACCCCGGCAATGTCGGGGTTTATGTTTTTAAGCTCCGCAAAGTCTCTGACTTTGTGGATGTGTTATAAGGTCTCCTGACCTTGCTTGCTGATAGTGTATGTCAAAGACATGCCACCGCTTCCACAAAGTGGGGGGTCAGCTCCGCAAAGTCTCCTGACTTTGTGGAGGTGTTAAAAGGCCTCCTGACCTTGCTTGCTGATAGTGCATGTCAGAGACATGCCATCACTTCCACAAAGTCGGGAGACTTTGCGGAGCTAAACGACTTTGCAGAACAAATAAATTTTAATATTTTTATTTCATGAGAGAAAAAGAAGGTTATGTTATTCGCGACCAAAGTTTACCACATTTTGTAACCTGTACAGTAGTAGATTGGGTAGATGTCTTTTCAAGAAAAATTTATAAAGATTGCATCATTGAGAGTTTAGACTTTTGTATCAAAAACAAAGGAATGATTTTATACGGATATGTAATTATGAGTAACCACATCCATCTTATAATACAGTCTGACCAAGGCAAACTTTCTGATTTAATACGGGATTTCAAGAAATCTACTTCTAAAACAATTTTAAACCAGATTGGTTCGGAACCTGAAAGCCGCGCCGACTGGATGCTCAAAAGATTTGAATTCGCATCGCAAAGCCATTCAAGAAATGCAACATACCAATTTTGGCAATATGGCAACCATGCTGAAGAGATATTTTCTGAAAAGTTCTTTTGGTCTAAACTCGATTATATACATCTTAATCCTGTAAGGGCAGGAATCGTAAATAAGGCTTCGCATTACATTTATTCGAGCGCTTCAAATTATGTTGATGATGAAGGCATTATTCAAATTACATTGGTTGATATTCCGGTTATTGATGTTTTAAATTCTTCGGCATTTGTAAAAGGCTTTCAGTGGTAAATGCGCTCCGCAAAGTATACTGAACTTGCAACTCAGCTCCGCAAAGTCTCCCGACTTTGTGGATGTGTTACAAGGTCTCCTGACCTTGCTTACTGAGTGCATGTCAGAGACATGCCACCGCTTCCACAAAGTCGGGAGACTTTGCGGAGCTACCGCACCATAGCAAAATGCCCCTTCACAACCCTTCCATCGGTAAGCGAAAGCACAAACCAATAATCTGTACTTGGCAGGTTATATCCTTTATAAGTGCCATCCCAGCCTAAGCCTTGCGGATCTATCTCGCTTAGGAGTTTACCATAGCGGTCGTAAATAAATAGTTTACTGTCGTAGTAACCTGCGCCATTCAGGCCGGTAATGCGCCAGTAATCGTGTGAATCATCGCCGTTAGGCGTAAAGAATTTTGGTATGGCAAGCACAGCTACCTGTTGGTTCACTATACCGCAGCCGTTATCATCATACACATATACAGTATGTATACCTGGCGCTACATTGTCAAAATAAGGCGACTCCTGCCACGGCCCATTAGGATTATCAAGGCTATAAGAATAGGTAGTTGTTACATTCCCGGTAGGCGATGCAACAACTGTTATTGTATTGTTATCCCTAAGGTCTTCTACTACTATAGTATCAATTATGGCAACGTTAGATGGTGCTACAGTTATGGTGCGGACTTTACTGCACAGGGTTGTATAGGTATTATCGGTAACCGTAACGGTGTAATTGCCGGGTTGGTTTACCATGATGCTGCGCTGTGTAGATCCGGTAGACCATAAATAGCTGTATTCTGACCCCGTAATACCGGCATCAAGTGTTATAAACGCTTTGGTATTAAGGCATACAATATCATTATCGGCAACTTCAATATCAGGTAAGGGTCTCACCAAAAGTTGTATTTCACGCAGGGCAGTACAAT
>Ga0265780_10010316_pt1 | contig 11141 bp, 10 predicted proteins | sample P1T30metagenome_FD_192432 | JGI IMG/M metagenome (GOLD analysis project Ga0265780, IMG submission 192432) | Plant litter microbial communities from East Loma Ridge, Irvine, California - P1 T30 | ecosystem: Environmental > Terrestrial > Plant litter > Unclassified | place: USA: California... | reverse complement strand
TTTTTCGTTTTTCGTCAACCCCTCATTTCGCTTCGTCTCAGATTTCTCTGCCGATCTTGCTATCGTAACCACTTGATTACGTTAACATTTTTCGGTCATGCCGAAGCGGAGGCGAACTATAGCAAACCTCCGCAGGGTTCCGCAAGACCCCGATCGAAACATGTTCGAGCTATTGCAGTCAGCCATCGAATTGCCGGACTGTTTCCGTGCGCACGTAATACTCCGTTGCAAGGTATATTCCTCGGCTGATTGGCAAGGCCACTACCTACTTGCGCTTGCTACGCACTCATGGAGAAAGAATGAAGCACACCGTCTTGCGCCGTACGGCGATCGCCGCCGTCTGCGCCTGCTGGCCCCTGGCAGTCCTCGCCGAAGACATTCGCGACCCGATGAACGTGGTCGTGGTGAGCGGCACCCGGGCCGCACACACGAGTTTCGACCTCCCGGCCGCGGTCGACGTGGTCGATGCGGCGCAGATCGGCGACACCCAGCTGCGCGTGAACGCGTCCGAAGCCCTGGTCGCCGTGCCTGGCATCGTGGTGCGCAATCGCGAGAACTATGCACAGGACTTGCAGATCTCTTCGCGTGGCTTCGGCACCCGCTCCGCCTTCGGCGTGCGCGGCGTGCGCCTGGTGGCGGACGGCATCCCGGCCACCATGCCCGACGGCCAGGGTCAGGCCGCGACCTTCAACCTGGATCTCGCCGAGCGCATCGAAGTACTGCGCGGCCCCATGTCCGCCCTGTATGGCAACCACTCCGGCGGCGTGGTCCAGCTCTTTACACGCGAACCGACCGATACGCCCACGGTCGAAGCCAGCTTCACCGGCGGCAGCTATGGCCAGCGCAAGTTCGACACCAATGCCTCCGGCCGCAGCGGCGGCATCGGCTATCTGCTCGATGCCTCGCGTTTCGAGACCGACGGCTACCGCGACCACAGCGCCGCGACGCGCAAGCAGGCCTACGCCAAGCTGGTCGTCGAACCATCGTCGACCAGCCGCCTGGTGCTGACCGCGAGCGGCCTGCGCCAGGACGATACGCAAGACCCGCTCGGCGTCACCTGGGCCACTTATCAGCGCGACCCGCGCGCGGGCGAGATCGACACCACCGATACCCAGACGCCCCAGCGCACGCTGGCCGATCGCTACGACACGCGCAAGAGCATCGACCACCAGCAATTCGGCGCGACGTATGAACAACAGTTCGGCGCCGACCGCCTGCAGGTGACCGCCTATGGCGGCAACCGCCGCGTCATTCAATACCAGTCGTTCTCGCGCGGCTTCCAGGCGCCGAGCAGCCACTCGGGCGGCGTAATCGACTTCGACCGCGACTTCTACGGCATCGACGCCAACTGGCGCGCGGTGCGCCAGGTTGCCGGCGGCACCATGCGCGCCACGGCCGGCCTTGAACTGGCGCGCTCGAAGGATGCGCGCCAGGGCTTCGAGAACTTCGTCGGCGATACCTTCGGTGTGAAGGGTAATTTGCGGCGCGACGAACAGAACGAAGTGACCAGCGTCGATCCTTATGTGCAGCTGGAGTGGGAGCGCGACCGCTGGGTGCTGAGCGGCGGCGTGCGCCACAGCCGAGTGGACTTCGACGTCAAGGACCGCTATCTGTCCAATGGCGACGACAGCGGCGGCTCCGATTTCCGCCACACGACGCCGCTGGTGGGCGTGCTCTATAAAATCTCGCCGACCCTGAACGTGTACGCCAGCGCGGCGCGCGGCTTCGAGACGCCGACCATGAACGAATCGTTTTATTCGGGCACCGGTGGCGGCTTCAATTTCGCGCTCGAACCGGCAATCGGCACCCATCTCGAGGCCGGCGTGAAGGCCATGGTGGCCAGCGGCGTGCGCGTCAACGCCGCGGTGTTCCAGGTGAAGACGAAGGACGAACTGGTGGTCGACGCTTCATCGGGCGGCCGCACCAGCTACCGCAACGCCAGCGCCACCCTGCGCCAGGGCGGCGAGTTGTCGGTGGACGCCGAGCTCGGCGCCGGCTGGAATGCGCGCCTGGCCCTGAGCATGCTACACGCGGTCTATGACGAAGCCTTTGGCGCGGTGCCGAAGGGCAGCCGCCTGCCCGGCCTGCCGAAGACCAGCTTCTATGGTGAATTCGGCTGGAAGGAAGCGGCCGGCCGCTATGGTGTGGCACTTGAAACCATCGCCAACAGCCGTGTGTATGCGGAAGACACCAACAGCGCCACACCGGCGCCCGGCTATGCGATCGTCAACGCCCGCGTGCAGGCTAGCCAGCAGCTGGGCGGCTGGAAGCTGCGCCAGTTCGCGCGCCTGAACAACCTGTTCGACCGCGACTATGTCGGCTCCGTCATCGTGGGCGACACCAACCGCCGCTATTACGAAGCGGCCCCCGGCCGCAACTGGATCCTGGGCGTCAGCGCGCAGTACCAGTTCCGGTAGTCCGAGTTCCATTGGCCGCGTCCTTGTCCAATGTGAGCGCTGCCGGCGCTACTTGCGCCGGCGCGCCCGGCAGCGCGACATCGGGATACAGGCGCTCAAGCGTCGCCGTCACCGCCGGCACCAGCACCGCCTCGACCAGCCTGGTGGCGGCGCCCAGGTCCGGCGCTTCGCGCACCGCCTGCCACAGGCGATCCCCATGGATGCCGACGCCATTGAGCGCCTGCTCGGCCTCGGCCTGCCAGAACGGCGGCGCCTCGCTTTCCACATAATTGCCCCGTCCTCGTCCGAAATGCGCCACCGCCAGGTAGCGCAGCACCGCGCCCGTCAGCAGCGTTTGCAGGAAAGGATTGGCGAACTTCACATTGGCCTGGTTGCGGTCCGTGCCCTGGTTGAAACCCCAGGCTGCGCCGGCCGCCGTGATGCCGCCGGCGATCGCGCCCAGCAGCGCGCCGGCGCCCAGGGTCAGACCGCCCACCATCGCATCCGCCGACAGGCCGGTGGCCGCGCCTGACACCACCGCGCCAAGCATCCCTGCCTGCGCCTTGTCCACCGGCGCGCGCACCGCGAAGTTCTCGCGCACGCGCGCGTTGACGTTCACCGCTTGTCCGGGATCGATGCGGTACAACGACAGCATGCGCGCAGTCGCGTGGTTGATGCCGTCGTTCAGGCGCTGCACCAGCGCCGCCATCGCGAGATCCTGGCGACGCTGCTCGTCCTTGCCGATGCCGACCGCCTTCAATGCGGTGCGCAGCATGCCGGTGCGCTCTTCGCCCAGAGGCTCGCTGTCGCGTGCCGCGGCCGCAATCTGCTCGGCGCTCATGTTCAGCGCGCTCGCATAGCGCACGCGGTTGCGCTCGGCCCACGCGGCCAGCAGGCGTGTATAGGCGGGACGTTTCTCTTCTTCGATCAGGCCCGCCACCGATTCATAGAACACGTGTTCATGTACCCAGCAGCGGGCGAAGGCGTCCAGCGGCAGCACTTCCTTCACCACCTGGTACTGCGCCAGGTGGTGCTTCCAGCGCTTGGGTTCGGCCTGTTCCTCGTGCGCCGGACGCGGTGGGCCGACCTGGTTGAGCAGCACGACCACGGGCTTGCCGAGCCACTCGAGGATCTTCATCTCGGACGGCAGGTAACCGGCATCCTGCGGCGATTCGGACGAGTTGACCAGGTAGAGCACGACGTCCGCTTCTTCCCTGGCCGCGCGCAGGGCCTGCTGGCTGAGCCAGAACGGGCGGTCGCGGTAGCGGTCGAACACCTCGCGCAGGAACCAGCCGATCGGATTGCCGGCCAGCGCGAGCCGCTTGTGCAGGCGCACCGAGTCGCCGAAGCCCGGGGTGTCCCACAGCACCAGCGAGTCGCCCTCTTCGGTGCTCAGGAGCGGGTAGCCTTCCGAGATCTGGGTCACGTGGGCGGCGTCGCGGATCTCGCCGACGTCCATCCCGACCAGGGTGCGCGCCAGCGTGGTCTTGCCGTTATTGGTGTGCGAGACCAGCGCGAACTGGATTTTTGCAAGCGTGATCATCGCAGCTCCGGCAAGGCCAGGCCTGCACCCAGCTCAAGCGGGTGCTTGTCGGGCTGGAGCAGGTTGACCACATGGGCCGACGTGCCGTGGAAGCTGCAGAACTGGCGCCACAGGGCGTGGCGTTCGGCGACGCGCTCGCCCCCCACCTGTTCGCCGATGCGCTCGAGCAGCGGAGACTCGTCGAGCAGCACGGCCACGCCGCGCGGCACCCGCTTGACCAGGTAGTCGAGCAGCGCGCCGTGGTTTTCCTTTTCGGGCGTGGCCGCAAGGCTGAACAGCACCGTGGTCACGGTGATGCCGGCTTCTTTCAGGGTTGTCTCGCGCAAGGCTTCCTTGAGCTCGACGCCATAAGCGACCGGCGGCAGCAACTGCACCCGCGTCTGCCCGCCCAGGGCCGCGGCGGCGATCGCCCACAGGCCGCGGTCGCGCGGTTCGTCGAGCGTGTAGCTGTAGGGGATCACGCGCAGCACGGCCGGGGTGCCGGCGCCGATGCTGTCGGCCAGCTTGCGATAGTAAGGCTGGTCGAGATCGATCGGGAAGTTGCGCTTCAGGTGGCGTGCGCGCACGCCCGCGACCAGTGCCAGCACCACACGCGGCAGAATCACCAGCAGCAGCAGGGTCGCGCCGTACAGGTGGACCCAGCGGTCGCCGACCGGCAAACCGGCGCCGCCGCCGAAGCGCAGTTGCTCGATCTCGGCGGGCGAGAAGCCCTGCAAAAACGGGAACACGGCCAGCGCCGGCGTGAACAGCCATGACAGCAGCGTGTGCACCTGCTGCGCATCGAGGAAGGTGCTCTCCCATCCAGTGACGTATTCGGTGAGCAGGCCGCGCGCATACAGCGAGGCGACGGCGCCGAGCGCGAAGCCGGCCGCCGCCAGGTGGAAGGTGCGGGCCAGGCGCGCGCGCGTGAGCGGCTCGCTCAGCACGGCCCAATCGGCCAGGTAGTGGGCGACGCCCTCGGCCAGCGCGGTGGGCAGCTTGCGCGGCGCGACCGCCTTGCCCACGCTCAGGCGGCGCAGCAGCGGCGTGCCGCTCTTGCCCCGGCGCGCGGAGGGCACGATCGCCCAGAGCAGCAGGCCGAGATAGACGAGCAGGTTCCAGACAACGATCGCCAGCAGCGGCGCCGATAGCAGGTCGACGCGGTGCGGATCCGCAATGCGGTCGAGCGCGGCGCCTGCCAGGCACGCCAGGAATGGCAGCGCGATCCAGATGCCGCCCATGCCGGGAGCGCGCCGCGCAAAGGCCCCGAAGGCCGGCGTGCGTTCGCCCAGGCGCTTGAGGATCTGTTCCGCGCGTTGCTGCAGGAAGTGATGCTGGTTGGCCGCCATATGGCTGTCGGCCGCCTGCCAGGCAGCGAGCTCGCGCGCGCTGCGGGTGGCGTACATGCGATCGTCGTCGCTCAGGACCGTGTGGGCAACGTCGGCGTATTCAATCGAGCGCACCAGCACGACATTGCGTGCGACCTGTTCGTTCATGCTTCTCCCATGGGTAATATGGCAATGTTATTGGGAGCATTGTGCACCAGATTTGCGCAGGCTGGCAGTGGCCTGCCGCACCGTGGCCGCCACGTGGGCAACAAAAAACCCGGACATGGCCCGGGTCGTTGGTGTTCCTGGATGGTCGAGGTTTGTCAGCCTTTGCGCTTGCTGCCGACGTCTGGGGAAGACTCTTCGATGCTGCCCTGCCGCTGTTGGGTAGCGGCGCCGTTACCGGATTGCCGCGACTCGCCAAGTCGGTCCTGCTCGCCGCGCGCCTGCATGCGCTGGGCCTGCTGGCGGGCGCTCCATCCGGCAGCCTGCGAACCGGCGCCGGCGCGTTGGCCGCGTCCGGTCGAATCCGACTGCATGGATCCGGTGTTCCCCTTCGGGAAAGGCGTGTCGAGCCCGCCCGGCATGACGTAACCGGGCGCCCTGGACTGCAGGCTGCCCTCGGCAACCATCAATGTTTTTGGTTTTGCAATACCGCGAGCACGGTTGTCTCCACCCTTGACCTTCTCTTTCGACTTCATCGCGATCCTCCGCTTTGCTGAACAAGAAATTTCATCATGCGCCCCACGGGTAAGTGCCTCTATAGGAGAAGCGGTCGGCGCGCTGTAGGACTGTCCTGACCATTACCTGTGTGCGGATGCGTGTGCGGCGTTATTGTCGAGCTCGCTTTTCCAGCGGCCTCGGTGTCGAGCGGTATCGATCTGAGCTCATCCATGATGTCCGGCCATTCAGGCAAAACCGACGCGAACTGGCGGGTAGCACTGTCGAGCTTGCCCATCCATTCGTCCGGCGCGGTCGCGTCCACCGGGAGACGATCGGCCAGCAATTCACCCATTTTCGGCAGATAGATCCAGTGCTCTGGCGTCGCCCGGATCTGCCTTTCCAGCTCGCTGAAGATGGCGGCCGTCAGCGCCGGGAGGTCTACCTCGAGGTCACCGGTCATTTCGTAATGAATCGGCGCTCCAAGCTTCAGGGTGGAGGCCAATCCAGGGCCCGGACAGTTATAGCCAACGATGACGTTGGCGCGGCCCTTGATTGCGAACAGGGCAGTGCCGGCCATGGCCGGGATCAGGCGACCGAAGAACGGCACATATAAAACGTGCCCGGTGATGTCGAACACGTCGGGCATCATCGTCAGCGCTTCGCCGCGCTTGAGCACCCGCAGGGCTCTGAGTACCGCGGTATCGTCGTTGAACAAGGCGTGATAGCCGTATCCCAGGCGATGGAACAGCTCTTCGAAACCCTGCGAAGCACGGCTCTTCAAAGGGGGGTTATAGAAGGCATTGATCGTTTTACGGTGTCCAATTTCCTTGATGAGCTTCAGGCCCCCCGCTGCAAAGTTGCCGTAATGAGGGGTGACGAAGATCACCGGTGCTTCGCTCTCCACGACCGCATCGAGATGCTCGCGCCCTTCGATCCGGACATAACGATCGAGGAAGGCATTGAGCTCGTCGGCCGGCAGCGACGTCAGGTACTGCTTGATGAGCGCGAACTTGCGCATCGAGACCCAGTGGCGCACATACAGGTCGTACGCCGCCGTAGCCGAAATGTCGGGAAACACCGTGCGGATCGAATGGTCGATGCGTTTTTCCAGCATGGCGGCAGCGTCGCCGCTCGATAGCAGTAAGTGGGCGCGTGCGGCAGCGATCCTGCACCGCACGACCAGTTCCGGGAAGTAAGGCATTTGGTCATCCCTCCCCTGCATCAGTTCGCATTGCGCAGCGCGGCCACGCGCGCCGTCGCGATGCGGGCGAGCGCCTCGGGCATGCCGCCGGGGGAGCGCTGCCAAGCCTTGAAGTAGGCTTCCAGCTGTTCGATCCGGTTGTGCCGTTCGATCTGGTAGCAATGCGCGCTTGCGCGATACAGGTGATGCCAGGAGAGCGTATCGTCCGGCGCGACCGAAACCGATACCTGCAAGTGCCCCAGCAGCCAACGCAAGAGCGTTGTCATGGCCTGGCTGTTTCCCTCGGGGCCGATGGCCGGCGCATCGCGGCTGACCAGTTCCGGACCAACGCCGGCGGTAGCCGGGAAGTAACCGATCGTGAGCAGCGTCTTGATGCCATACCGGCACAATAAGGGGTCGAGCACCGAGAACCGGCACGCCTTGCCGAGGAAGCTCGTGCTCGCCGTCGTCCCCGCCGTCAAGGTATGCAGTTCAGGAAAGCTGACGTAAATAACCGCCTGGGGCTGGGCAACCTGGATTTTGACGTGCTTGATGACCTCGTGGGTCTGGCAACGCGGCAGATCGTTGATGGCCGTACCCAAGGTCCGGGACAGTTTGGCGAGCGCCGGGCTCTCGATCAGGATCAATGGCAAACCGCCTTCAGAAGCGATCTCGTGCAAGAGTTGCAGTGCCGCCCCACTGAACGGCAATGCCATCAGGCACGAACCGTTTTTGTTGAGCGCCGCCTGGATATGTTTCATGGCTTGATCGCTCGGCACCACAGGGCCATCGCTGAAGGGCTGCCCGCCATGTCGGCGTTGACGCCGCTCGTATGCGGCTTGCGCGCGCAACGTCGCGTCCTCATCGGTCAAACCAAGGTAATAAGCCATTCCCGCCGCCGTCTGCTGGATGAGGTGCTCGGTATTGGGCGGTTTATTGGTGGATACCTGCGCCCCTTGGCGGCACGGGGCAGGTCGGACAAGCGTGCTCATACGCGAAAACATCGGAATCCCCTAATTGGCGTGACGACGAGAAGGCAGCGTGCGGGCCTCGCGAATGCTGGACACGATCATGCGCATTCCCAAACAGAGCCGGTTCAAAAAAAACATGCTGGCTAGCATGATCATGAACGGCCATACGAGTGTTCCAACAACATGACCGATCGCCGATGCGGCTTCCGCCCAGCCCCCTCGATCCACGACGAGCGATTCCTGCCAGCCGGCGCCGGTCATCGACGCAAAAAGTACCCCTGATGAAAAAAGTTCGCGCCCAAGGAACAAGCCTATATAGACGAAATAACATGCGCTCAACAACAGATACGCGTGCAGGATCGTTGCTTGCAATGGTGGCTTCGAAGTGCTTTGTTTACCCATCGCCCGCGCGATCAGCGTGGCGATTGCCTGCCGCACCTGCCGGTGAAGATTGTGCAGACCGCTCAGGTCCGACAGCAACCAGTAGCCGTCGAATTTGAAGACGGGATTGAGCGTCAGCAGCATGGCAAAGGTGACCAGCCAGGCGAGTTTGAAAGCGACCGGATTGTCGCTGACAAGGGCGACCACATCGACGGCAATCAGGAAGATCGCCTGGAAATACAGACCGCCGAGATCAACCACGGCGCGCTGGCGCCGCGGCAATTGCCAGGCCTGGGTCACGTCCGCGTACCACACCGGGAACACAAGATAGAGTCCGCATCCGATACCGCCGTGGTCGCACCGAAAATAGCGGCAGGCAGCGATATGGCCGCATTCGTGGAGCAAACCGCTTGCCAGGAACAACAAGACAAGGGCGCATGTCTGCGGAACTGTCCAGGCATCGTGCACGGAGTGTAATGCGTCCGGTAAGACCATCGTGTGAATCAGCAAGAACAGGGCAACGATGGGCACGGCGCATTGAGGTTTGAACAGCCAGGCAAGCCAGGCCGCCGTACGCGCGGCGTATCGCGGCGCCACGATCATTGTGCTGAAGATAAACGGTTTCCTCCGCGGGGGCTGCGGCGTGTCGCGAAACAGGGCCACCGGCAAGGTCTGTTTCGCGAGCATGATAAGTGTCACCGCAGGAATGCGCTCACCGGTTTCTGCAGCGAAATCGCTTTCCAGTTGTTGTTGCGTTCCCGGGCAGCGCAGCAACGAAAGGATGAGTGCCCTGGATTTGATCGAGATCAAAAAGTAATCGTCATAAAGCTTCAAGAGATACCGTTGCGCTGATCCTTCGTCCGTATTCTCATAAGCGACGATGGTGATGTTCCCTTTTAACAAAGGGATCGAGGTGTCGTGATGCGACATGGTGGGCCCGGCGGGTTCCGCAGTGTTGATACACCCAGAGCTTGCATTGGGATCGTGGAGTTCGTTGCTCGATGGTCTGCTTACTTCCAGTTTCCGAAGAGGCCGGCATAGGTGCAGGTCGACTTCCAGTCTGTCTCTGGCGGTGGTTCGACCATCGCTTCCATCTCAAAGCGAGTCTCCAGGACTTCAATCGAGAATTCTTCAACGGTGAGATCGGATGCTTGCATGTTGTTCCTCCATCGATATGATGAGTTGAGTGTCACAAATTGACCATTCCAGCGCATCTCTCGGTCCTGACAACTATGCTAGGGACAGTTGGCTATCGTAAATACAAATAAAGTCTACGACGCCTAAAAAACACTGTCAAGCAGTAAGATTTTATTGTTTAGCGATAATAGTCTTCATTGGAGTAAATTCAATTGTGCTTGCTTTAATGAAAGCAAAGCAACACAAAAGAAATTTGCTGAAGTACAATAACAATTGCCACAACAATAAAATTGTTGCGGCGTGAGCTGAAGGGCATAGGCGATCCATGAACAAGATCAAGTCGCACCAAGTGCAGCTATCTCCGTTGTTTCGTCTTTGTAATTTTATTCGTTGGCTCTTATTAGCCTTCCTATCGATTCAATGTGTATTTTTCCTGCTTCCCTGGATAGTACCGATGCCATTAGAACTTGGACCAATGCATATTCAACTTGATCCTGAGGGAATGAGAGAGGGCTTGATGAATGAGTTATCCGTCTCTCAGAAGATCATGGGCGTCCTGATAGGGCTGCCGGGGCTCGTGGCGCTCACGTTCGGTTTTTTCCGGCTGGGCCAGACCTTGAGCCGCTTCCAGCAAGGTCAAATATTTGCAATCGATACCATCGCGCGTCTGCGTGCATCGGTGGGGGCAATCCTATTGGCAATCGTGCTGTTTACGCTGGAAAAGCCGGTACGGGACGTTGCGTTCAACATGCTCGGTAACGGTCAGAGCTATCCAATCTCTATCGATGTCAACTCGAGCGAATTGTTACTGATCCTCGTTTGCAGTCTTTTCTACATGATCGCTGGCGTGATGCATGAGGGCCGTCGTTTGAGCGAAGAGAACGAGGGCTTTATCTGATGGCCATCATCATCAATCTCGACGTGATGCTCGCCAAACGCAAGTTGAAATCCAAAGAGCTGGCCAGTTATATTGGGATTACCGAACAGAATCTATCGTTGCTGAAGTCGGGAAAAGTTAGAGGTATCCGGTTTTCAACACTTGAAAAGATTTGCGAAAAACTTGAATGTCAACCTGGTGACATTCTTGAGTGGCGCCAAGGTGAAGACTCCGCGAATGACGATGTCGACCAGCTTCCCGATGCTTGAGTATTAGTCGCCTGGCATCGGCCTTGCGATGATTGTCCTGATTGCGTCGACTAGTGCGGCAGAATGCTGACGCGATCGGCTTGTCGTCGATGGGAGCCAGCGATAGCACCTGTTCGCTGGTCTGGTGTATTGCGTCGATCTCCTTGTTGACGGTACTCAAGAAGAACAGCCGCTTGGCGCCGCAGGTCCAGAACAGGAATTATTCGGTTTGAAGAATCCGTTTCTTTCACGACACCCGATCTGCCTGGACGGACAAGCGCTGAACTGCAGATTGGCTCGACAGATTGCTGAAAGAGCGAACTGGACGGCTGAAAGCAAAAAACCCCACCAGGATCACCTGGTGGGGTTTTTCTTATAACTAGCCTGACAATAACCTACTTTCACACTGGTTGCAGCACTATCATCGGCGCAAAGTCG
>Ga0265780_10010314_pt1 | contig 11142 bp, 9 predicted proteins | sample P1T30metagenome_FD_192432 | JGI IMG/M metagenome (GOLD analysis project Ga0265780, IMG submission 192432) | Plant litter microbial communities from East Loma Ridge, Irvine, California - P1 T30 | ecosystem: Environmental > Terrestrial > Plant litter > Unclassified | place: USA: California... | reverse complement strand
GCCGGCTATGGTGGCTCGTGCTTCCCGAAAGACGTGCAGGCGCTCGAACGCACCGCGCGCCAGTACGACCAGGACCTGCTGATCCTGCGCGCCGTGGAGGCCGTCAACGACCGCCAGAAGCAGGTGCTGGGCAAGAAGGTCGTCAACCGCTTTGGCGCGGATTTGACCGGCCATCACTTTGCCGTCTGGGGCCTGGCGTTCAAGCCGAATACCGACGACATGCGCGCCGCGCCCAGCCGCGTGGTGCTGCGTGAACTGATCGAGCGGGGCGCCACCGTGGCGGTCTACGATCCGGTCGCAATGGACGAGGCACGCCGCGTGCTGGCGCTCGACCTGACTGCCGAACAATTGGCCAAAGTACGCTTCGGCAGCAGCCCGATGGATACGTTGGAAGGCGCCGACGCGCTCCTCATCATCACTGAATGGAAAGCGTTCCGCAGCCCGGATTTCGACCGCATCAAGGCGACCCTGAAAACCCCGGTGATCTTTGACGGGCGCAACCTGTTCGAGCCGCGCCTGATGGCTGGGTACGGCATCGAATACCACGGCATCGGCCGCTCGGTCCTGACTCGCGCATGAGTACGGTCGAATACCATCCGGCTGTGCCGGAACGGCTGCTGCTGGCCGAGGATTACCGTGGCGCCGCGGCGCCAGCCCTGGCTGCGGTGCGCCTGCTGGTGGTGGGCGATGTGATGCTGGACCGTTACTGGTTTGGCGAGGTCAGCCGCATCTCGCCGGAAGCGCCGGTGCCGGTGGTGCGTATCGAGCGCCGCGAAGAACGCCTGGGTGGCGCCGCCAACGTGGCGCGCAATGCCGCCGCGCTCGGTGCGCATTGCGCGCTGCTGGGCGTGGTGGGCGCTGACGAGGCCGGCGAGTCGGTGGCGCAGCTGCTGGCCGCGTCAAGCATTCACAGCTACCTGCAGCGCGATGCGGCCATCTCCACCATCATCAAGCTGCGCGTCATCGGCCGTCAGCAGCAAATGGTGCGCATCGATTTCGAGGATGCGCCCACTGAAATCGTCCTGCGCGACAAGCTGACCCAGTACAAGGCGCTGCTGGCGGATGTCGACGTCATCGTGCTGTCCGACTACAACAAGGGTAGCCTGGTCAACGTGGCGGAAATGATTGCGGCTGCGCGCGCGCTGGGCAAGCTGGTGCTGGTCGATCCGAAAGGCGACGACTTCACGCCGTACAAGGGCGCGACCTTGCTGACGCCGAACAAATCGGAACTCAAGCGCGTGGTGGGCAGCTGGAACAGCGAAGCGCAGCTGACCGCGAAAGCGCAGGCGCTGCGCGCGGAACTGGACCTGGACGCGCTGCTGCTGACGCGCTCGGAAGAGGGCATGAGCCTGTACACCGCCACCGAGGTGCTGCACATGCACGCCGACGCGCGCGAAGTGTTCGACGTTTCCGGCGCCGGCGACACCGTGATTGCCACGTTTGCCGCCATGCTGGGCGCCGGCGCCACGCTGGCCGAAGCGCTGGCCACCGCCAACCGGGCTGGCGGCATCGTGGTCGGCAAGCTCGGCACCGCTACCGTCACCCGGGCCGAACTGTTCCCTTCGTAATCTGAACAATGGTTGCGAGGAAATGAAGTCGACGCGTCACGGGTTTGCGCCGGCGCAAGCGGCGGTGTCAACCGTTGCTGAGCCGGCGCGTTAATTCTCCATGGATGGCAGCCGCCGTCCAGCCTGATCCAACTGGAGATGACCACATGATGAAGAAACTGATGCTTGCAATCGCAACGATGGTGGCCACGATGGGCTTCGCGTTCGCGCAGGTCGATGTCAACAAGGCCGATGCGCCAGCGCTCGATTCAGTCAAGGGTGTGGGTCCTAAAATGTCGAAAACCATTCTCGACGAGCGCGCCAAGGGCGAGTTCAAGGACTGGGCCGACTTTGAAAAACGCGTCAAGGGAGTGGGCGAGAAAAGCGCCGTCAAGCTGTCGGCTGCTGGCCTGCAGGTGAATGGCAAATCGAAGGACGGCGCGCCGATCAGCACCAAGCCAGCCGATGCCAAAGCTGCCAAAGCCGCACCTGCCGCGGCCGCTGCACCAGCTGCCAAGCCGTCCGCATCGGCAGCCAAGCCAGCTGACGCGAAAAAGTCGGCCACGATGTAACAGCAGTGTTGATTCATGCATCACCGAACCCCGCAGTGTCTTGCGGGGTTTTTTTACGTCGATGATGCGAGCGGTCGCGGGCCTGCGCACGCGGCTGCCGTTCCCGGATTAGAATGGCGCTTTACCCAAGTTCAGCAGAGAGCATCCATGGCATATTCGACCATCGAAGACACGATCGGCAACACCCCGCTGGTGCAACTGGTGCGCTTGCCCGGTCCCGAGATCGCGGCGCGCAACAACATCATTCTCGGCAAGATGGAAGGCAACAATCCGGCCGGCTCCGTGAAGGATCGCGCGGCGATGTGGATGTTGCGCGGCGCCGCGGCGCGTGGGCAGATCAAGCCGGGCGACACGCTGATCGAAGCCACCAGCGGCAACACCGGCATCGCGCTGGCGATGGCAGCGGCAATCCTGGGCTACAAGATGGTGCTCCTGATGCCGGAGAACCTGTCGATCGAACGGCGCCAGAGCATGGCTGCCTATGGCGCGCAGATCATCCTGACGCCGCGCACTGGCGGCATGGAATATGCGCGCGACATGGCCGAGCAGATGCAGCGCGACGGCCAGGGCATCATCCTCGACCAGTTCGCCAACGAAGACAATCCGCGCGCCCATTACGAGACCACCGGTCCTGAAATCTGGCGCGATACTAATGGCGGCATTACCCACTTCATCAGTGCGATGGGCACCACCGGCACCATCATGGGCGTGTCGCACTACCTGAAGGAACAGAACGAAGCGATCCGCATCATCGGCGCGCAGCCGGAAGAGGGTTCGCAGATTCCCGGCATCCGCAAGTGGCCGGAAGCGTACATGCCGAAGATTTTCGACAAGGCGCGCGTGGACCAGGTTGAAAGCGTCAGCCAGGCCGCGTCCGAACAGATGGCGCGCCGGCTGGCCGCGGAAGAGGGTCTTTTCTGCGGCATCTCCGCCGCCGGCGCCTGCGAAATCGCCCTGCGCGTCGCCCGCACGGTCGAAAACGCCACCATCGTCTTCATCGTCTGCGACCGCGGCGACCGCTACCTCTCGACTGGGGTCTTCCCAGCATAGACCCTCAAACAAAAGTGGAAACCTACTTTTGTTTGGAACGGCGCATGAAAAAAGCACTGGCGGAGCCAGTGCTTTTTTGAAGGGAACAGCGACGTAACTGCCTTCTGCGCAGGCTCATCTCCGTGAACGCAAAAAAGCGCGCCTACCAATAAGGTGGCGCGCGTCCGGCGACGTGGGCAGATCGCCCTTACATGCCTTTCAAGCTAAAAATTACTGGCTCCGCCAGTGATTTTTAGGTCGAGCTTCTCCAAACGAAAGTAGGTTTTTACTTTCGTTTGAATTATTCGGCGTCCTTGGGTTTGAACTGCTTATCGCTGATGCGAAACTTGTTGCGGCGGTCGCCCATCAAGTAGCGCAGGTCGCGGATCGACAGGTCGCTCACTTCGTGCATGCGGATCAGCAGCGAAGCACCCACCGGCAGGCGGTGGTGGCGAATTTTCGAGATGACCGGTGGGGCCACTTCCAAAGCGCGCGACAGGGCTGCGTCGTTCTTCAGGCGCAGGTTCTCGATCAGCGTGTCGAGCAGGCGGTTGGGGTTGTACTGCAGCAGTTCATCGGACTCCGAATCGCTGTTCATATCAATGCCGACTTGGTTTGTCATGATGTGTGTTATTCCTCTTGTGGGTTGCGGATCGCTGGCGGCAGGTCGATTCCGGAGTACTTTCGCAAATATATACTCAATTGTACAACTAATTCCAATTTAGTACTCATGAGCAATTCAGAATATGTGTGTCGCCGAAGTTCGTTGTCTAACCGCAACATAGCTGTAGTGCAATTCTCGCATAAACCCACAGTGAGTAGAGCGAGCGCATGTATGCGAAATCACGGTTCGTCGCCGTACCTGGTTCCTCGAGAAACGGAACTTACCTTGGATTAATGACAATGGTGTTTCAGGTATCCCAATAAATCAGCGGCGACGCCCCGCATGCGGCATGCCGAGGATGCATACCCCCAGGGGTATGCGAAAAACCTGGGGCTTGGCGTGCGACTGTATTGTCACAGCCGTCGTTACACAAATTTACAAAATGATTCCCGCAGAACAAGCTCTACAGCCCCCGTGTCAGCCGGATGGCGCGCCCGAGGTCGATGACCGACATGGCGTAGAAGTAACTGCGATTGTAATTCGTGATAGCAAAAAAATTATCGGAAGCGACCCAGTATTCCGTAGCATCGGCGCCGTTCTGCAAATCGACCAGGCCGTACAGCCGGTCCGGCGCCAGCGGGGCCGCAGTGGTCACGCCGGCGGCCAGCAATTCGTCAGGACGGTAGTGGGGCGTGATGCCTTTGCCCAGCAAGCTTTCCCAGGCGTGGCTTGGCGCCACCTGGGCGGCGAACACGGCCGGGCCGTTGTTGTTACGGTCCCAGCCATGCTCGACCAGGAAATTGGCGACGCTGCCGATGGCGTCGACCGACGAGTTGCGCAGGTCGATGCGACCGTCGCCATCGAAGTCGACGCCCCATTTCAGGATACTGCCGGGCATGAACTGGGGCAGGCCCACCGCGCCGGCAAATGAGCCGAGCATGGCAAACGGATCGACGTTGGCACGCTGCGCCAGCAGCAGCGTGTTCTCCAGTTCCCCGCGGAAGAATGCCATCCGGTCATCACGGTTGGGTGCTTCCGGATACGCAAAGGCCAGCGTCGTCAGCGTATCGACGACCCGGAACTTGCCGGTGTCGCGCCCAAAAATGGTTTCGACGCCAATGATGCCCACCAGGATTTCCGCCGGCACGCCATAGATGCGCTCGGCGCGGGCAAGTGCGTCGGCGTTTTCGTTCCAGAAGCGCACGCCCGCGTTGATGCGGATCGGCTCGATAAACCGGCTGCTGTAGACCTGCCAGTTTTTCGGCTTGCCGGGCGGCGCTGGCTTGACCAGCTGCACCGCGGTTTCCAGCAGGCGCGCCTGGCCGAACATATTGTCGAGTTCAGCGCGGTTGAAGCCGTGCTTGGCCACCATCTCGTCTTCGAACTGCTGCACCGCGCTCCATTCGCGGAAGTTGACCGCTTCCGAATCGGCATCGGCCACGACAGGCGCCGGCTTGACTGTCGGCTTCGCGGCGGCGGCTTTGGCTTTTTTTGCCGCCTTCGCCTTCGTTTGCGCTGCCGCTTTTTTCTTCGCCAGCACGGTGGCTGCTTTTGGATGCTTCTCGGCGGCGGACGCAGGACCAGAGGCGGTGACGGCGGCGAGGCAGAATGCGGCCAGCGTCAGCGTGGAAGCAAGGGATTTGCTGCGGGAACGGTGTGACAGTAAATTCAACGGCATTGGGCAAGCAGGCTTTTCATGGTGGTGTACAAATGGGGGGCGGGCGCGCCAGGGCCGTAGCGGTATGCGCTGTAGTGGCGCAGGAATGCGGCAATGGCCTGGTGGCGCGCCGGCGGGAAATTGGCGCTGGCAAGGCGGGCCGCGTACGCAGTCGGGCCTTCGTCAAGCCGGCGTGGCGCACCTTGTTGGGCGAGGCGCTTGCACAGCGCGGAGTATAGCGCATCGATCGGGTCGCTCCGGCGCCGCACGCGCAGCAGGTACGCGCTCCACAACAGCAGCGCTGACGCGGCCAGCAGGCCCGCGCTGCGCCAGTTGAACAGGCCGGTCGTCAGGGAGCGCACCAGGTTGCGCTGGCGGTCCGGAGTGTAGTTCAGCACCCATTGGTTCCAGCCATTATTGACCGCGCTGAGGTGGTAGCGCAGTTGCGCCAGCCAGCCGTCGCGGTTGGTGGAGAAGTTGATCAGCTCGCCCAGGCCATCGATGCCGAACGGCGCGCGCGGCGGGATGGCGCTGGCCAGGCTGCGCTGGATGCGCTCGGGCGCCACCGCCGCCGTCGGATCGACGCGCACCCAGCCGCGCTGGCTCAGCCAGACCTCGGCCCAGGCGTGGGCGTCGGACTGGCGCACTGTCAGGTAGCCATCGACCGGATTGGTTTCGCCGCCCTGGTAGCCGGTGACGACGCGCGCAGGCACGCCGGCCGCGCGCATCAGCACCACGAACGCGCTGGAATAATGCTCGCAGAAGCCGGCGCGGGTGCCGAACAGGAACTGGTCGACCGGGTTGGCGCCCAGCAGGGGCGGCTCCAGCGTGTAGACAAACGGCTCGCTGCGGAACCGGCGCAGCACGGTTTGCACGCGCGCAAGCGGGTCGCCCTGTTGCACCAGGGCCTGGCCAGCTGCCAGCGTGCGCGGATTGGCGCCGGGCGGCAGCTGCAGCCAGCGCGCCGCGTCGGGCAAATCAGTGCCGCCCTGGTAGGTGTAGTCGAGGTAGGACACCGCATCGTAGCGCAGGCGCATGTCGACCGCGGCTGCCGACGACAGTTCCACCTCCGGTGACATGCGCGCCGGATTCGCGCCCAGGTCGGGCGCGCGCCGCGGCATGTCCAGCGCGTAAAGCCAGCGCGTATTCAACGGCTCGAGCGTGATGTCGTAATGCAGCGCCGGGCCGCGCAGCGCGAGCACCGGCGCGCCGGGGGAGCCGTTTGGCGTACCGGCCGCGGTGCGGGTCCAGGTGCGGCCGTCAAAATGGCCGAGCACGATGGCGCGCCAGTACAGCCGCGGCTGCTCCGGCGTGGCGCCGTTGAAATGCGCGCGGAACACCACGGCTTCCGATTGCGCCAAACTGGAAACGTTACCTGGAGACATATCGTCCGACAGCCCGGTGCGGCTGGCGCGCGCGTCCGACGGCATGCCCCACAACGGTCCCTGCACGCGCGGAAAGACGACGAACATGACCAGCGCCAGCGGCGCCGCCAGCGCCAGCACCATGGCGGCAGTGCCCACGCGGCGGCGCAGCGGCGGCACACGGCCGGCATACTGGAACGATAGCTGTGTGGTCAGCAAGGCCAGCACGGCCAGCCCCGTCATCAGCCCCATGCCGATCGTCTGCGAGTAAAAGAAATTTGTCAGCGTCAAAAAGAAGCACAGGAACACGACCACGAACAGGTCGCGCCGCGCATGCATTTCCAGCATCTTGAATGCGACCAGCATCACCAGCATGGCCACGCCCGGATCCTTGCCGAGAATGGTGTGATAGGTCTGCAGCACGCCCAGCATGGCAGCGCCGGCCAGCGGCAGCACCAGGATCGAGGACGGCATGCGCCGGCCGCCCAGCGTAATCAGTGCCCGCCACGATAAAGTTGCCAGGCACAGCAGCGAGACCCACACCGGCAGGTGCAGGCTGTGCGGGATCAGCACCAGCAGGGTGCTGCCGAGCAGCAGCAGCGTGTCGGACTTGTCGCGCGACATGACGCTGACACCCCGCAGCAGCGCACGCAGGCCGGTCATCGCGCTGCTCCTTGCGTGGAGGGCGGCAAGCCGAACAGCGCCAGCGCGCGCAGGCACGTGGCCTGGTGCGCCGGCCCGTTGCCGGCGGCGAGCGACAATGCGCCCAGCCGGAACGCGTAGGGCAGGGCGCGGCGTTCCGCTTCCAGCACCCAGCGCGTCATGCGCGCCAGGCGCAGTTCGACGTCCAGCGACGCGGGCAGCTGGTGGAAGTCGAGCACCACATCATGGCGCGCGCCGCCTTCGAACTGCTTTGTGGCCAGCGTGCCGCCCAGTTTCAGGTCGAGCCGGGCAATCTGGCGCCAGGCCATGTGGCGCAGCGGGTCGCCCGGCTGGTAGTTTCGGATGCCGGCAAAATCGTCATTGCCGGGGCCCCCGCCGGCCAGGTCGCCCGGACGGCCCGCCATCGGCAACGGCGCCGGCACGGCTTCCGGCGCCGGGTAGACGATCACCTGGGCGTCCGGCGCCCAGTAGCACCATGATGTGAAGAGGCCCAGCGGGAAGCGCGTCAGGATGCGCACGCGTGGCGCCTGCAGCACGCCCCGCTTGTCAGCCGCCAGGGCCAGGCGGACGGCGCTGCTTTCGCCGGCCGGCACATCGATGGTATGGGCGATGCCCTGGCTTTTACCGGCCGCGCTGGTGGGGAAATCGACGCGCAGCGCAAAGCGGTCGCGCCGGCTGCGGTTGGTCACCAGCAGTTCGACGCGCGCTTCCTCGCCGGCAAACACGTCAGGCACGCGCGTGCTGCGCAGGTACAGGTGCGCCAGGTTGCGGTAGGTGAGGACCATGTCGACGACGCCGATGGCGCCTGCCAGGAAAGTCAGCCCGAAGCCCAGGCCGAGCGTGTAGTTGATCGAACCGATCAGCAGCACCAGCAACAGAAGGGCGAACGCCACGCCGGCCTTGTTCGGCAAAATATAGATGCGGCGCCGGTGCAGGAAGACTTCGCCCGCCTCCAGTTTGCCGGGGCGAAATAGCCAGGATTGCGCCCGCGCCCTTGCACCCTTCATCAGGCTGCCCGCCATCGCGCGTCCTTACAAAGGCACCGACTGCTGCAGCTGCAGCAGCAGGTCGCGGCTCGCCAGCGCTGCGCCCTGGCTCGATTTGACCGGCCGCAGGCGGTGCGCGCAGACCGGTCCCAGCAAGTCCTGGATGTCTTCCGGCAGGACATGGTCGCGCCCTTCCATCGCGGCCCAGGCGCGGCCCGCATGCAGCAGGGCGATCGCGGCGCGCGGCGACAGGCCTTCGGCAAACAGCCCGCCTTCGCGCGAGGCGCGCGCCAGCGCCTGCACATAGTCGATCAGCTTGCTTGACGCGTGGATCAGGCGCAGCGCCGCCTGCGCTTCAACGAGCTCGGCCGGCTGCATTGCCGCCGGCAGGGTTTTGAGCATGCTGCGCCGGTCTTCGCCCATCAGCAGGGCGCGCTCGGCAGCCGCGTCCGGATAACCCAGCGACAGGCACATCAGGAAGCGGTCGAGCTGCGACTCGGGCAGGGGAAAGGTGCCAATCTGGTGGGTGGGATTTTGCGTGGCGATCACGAAGAATGGAGACGGCAGCGGGCGTGTGACGCCGTCGCTGGTGACTTGCCGTTCTTCCATCGCTTCCAGCAGGCCGGACTGGGTTTTCGGGGTGGCGCGGTTGATCTCGTCGGCCAGCAGCACCTGCGTGAAAATCGGCCCGGGATGAAACACGAAGCCGCCGGTCTCGCGTTCATAAATCGAGCTGCCGGCCACATCGGCAGGCAACAGGTCGCTGGTAAATTGCACGCGGTTGAACTGGAGGCCGAGGGACAGCGCCAGCGCGTGCGCGAGCGTGGTCTTGCCGACTCCGGGGACGTCCTCGATCAGCAGGTGGCCGTTGGCCAGCAGGCAGGTCAGCGCCAGGCGGACCTGCTGCTCCTTCCCGATGACAACCTGGTTGACCTGGCGGGCGACGGCGTGCATTTTTTTGAACATGGCGGCTCTTTGGTAGAACGGAACAAGGTGTCAGCATGGCGCGCGGCGTGGTAAGTTATCATCTGCTCATCTCTTGCCCCGCTGCGCCGATCGCCTTCCGATTCTATGCGAGAACGCTACTTGCAGTGCAACAATTGCGCTAAGAATCTACCCTGAATCGACCCTGAATCCACTCCACTCACTGCGCACGCCGAATCTGTCGCGAATCCGAACCATGCCTACTGCCATTTACCGCCATCCCGACTGCGCGCGCCACGACATGGGCGACTGGCATCCCGAAGCGCCCAGCCGCCTGCAGGCGATCGACGACCAGCTGATCCGCTCGCGCATCGACGACCTGGTCGAGTCGCGGCAGGGGCCGCACGCCAGCCTGGAAGCGATCCGACGCAACCATTCCGAGACGGCGATTGCCATCGTGCGCGACCATCTGCCGCGCGATGGCGAGCAGTCCTATCCGATCGATGGCGACACGCTGTTGTGCGCGCACAGCTACGACGCGGCGCTGGCCGGGGCCGGCGCGGCCATCGCCGCCACTGACGCCGTGCTCGCCGGCGAACTCGATAACGCTTTCTGCGCGGTGCGCCCGCCGGGCCACCATGCGCTACCAAACCTGCCGATGGGCTTTTGCCTGTTCAATAACGTGGCGGTGGCCGCGCGCCATGCGATGGCGGTGCATGGCCTCGAGCGCATCGCGATTGTCGATTTCGACGTTCACCACGGTAATGGCACGGCGGAATCCTTCCGCGACGATCCACGCGTGCTGATGGCAAGCTTCTATCAGCATCCGCTGTTTCCGTATACCGAGCCGGAGCCGCTCAGCGCCACCCACGTCAACGTGCCGGTCAAGGCTGGCAGCGGCGGCGACGTCGTGCGCGCACTGGTGCAGGAGCACTGGCTGCCGGCACTGCACGCGCACCAGCCGCAAATGATTTTTATCTCCGCCGGCTTCGATGCGCATCGCGACGATGAACTCGGTGGCATGAAACTGGTCGAATCAGATTATGCGTGGCTGACGCACCAGGTCATGGACGTGGCGCGCCAGCATGCCGGCGGACGGATCGTCAGCTGCCTCGAGGGCGGCTACGACCTGTCGGCGCTGGGCCGCAGCGTGGTCGCGCACGTGAAGGCGCTGGCCGATATCGATTGATGCACTGATGTAATCAGCGGAGGAGGGCGCGGCCGTGCTGACGAAACGGTTTGCCTGGTGGGCCGCGGCGGTGCTGGCCGTGGCGCTGGCGTTATTGCTCGCTGCGGCAGGGCGTGGCGCGCGGTCGCCAGACGTGCCGGCGCCGCCTGCGCCACCGCCAGTGACGGCGCTGGCATCGTTCGGCGCGGCCGCGGCGGCGGCGGCTCCCAGCCTGCCGGCCAAAGTGCCGCGGGCCCAGCTGCTGAAACAGTACCGGCTGGCCGAGCACACGCTGTGCAGTTACGAGCAGGCCAGCCAGTATCCGCCCGGCTCCCGCCCGATGGCGCAAAACCCGGACCAGGCGTTTCCCAACCGCGCTGTCATGGAGTCGAACCCGATGCGCCTCGATGGCGGCGGCCTCGACGCCAAAGTCAACCTGCAAACCGCGCAGTCGCGCGTCTACATGGCGACCGGTGAAACAGCCACGTTTTCGCTGCGCGCGGTCGATACCGAGGGCAGCCCCGTGCCGCTGGTGATCACCCGCGCGGCAGCTGGCGCGCTGCAGGCAGTAACCGCCGGCGACGGTGCGGCGCGGCCCCTGGCCGAAGTGACGCTGGCCTTTGCCGAA
>Ga0265780_10010313_pt1 | contig 11143 bp, 8 predicted proteins | sample P1T30metagenome_FD_192432 | JGI IMG/M metagenome (GOLD analysis project Ga0265780, IMG submission 192432) | Plant litter microbial communities from East Loma Ridge, Irvine, California - P1 T30 | ecosystem: Environmental > Terrestrial > Plant litter > Unclassified | place: USA: California... | reverse complement strand
GCATCCCTGCGGATCGGACTTCAAACTCTATCATCGTTAGCTGCCTTACCGCGTACCATCCTGGTGCGCTCTGGTCCGCCGTTCAAGACAGGCCCTCCATATAACTGATTAGAAATATACCTCGTAAAGTGCTTGTAAGGCGGGCCGCCTTCGTCCGTGTTGTAGACCGCAGGTTTAAAGAAACTCCAGTGTACTGATGAGGCGCAACGCCACGCCATGATTCCACCGTATCCGCAGATGTCTCAACAGGCGCGGGAGGCCTCGCAGCTGTAGTCACACTCTTGTGCGTCGCAAACACCGTGCGAAATCATCTCGCCTAATCTGGGCCTGCTGGGTATACTGCTGAGTCTTGTCACCGATCAGGCGTCACACAACATCGCGATGCATATACCATTTTGGCATACCAAGCAATGCAGCGTGTATTCTTCGCGTGGGAAAGATTTGCTGAAGGATCATCCATGAGGTAACGTCCGTTTCAAACTCGAGTACTGCCTCAGGAACCATGATCCCGTGCAGATATTGTGCTGGCAGCGGCATAACGCGGGGTGCGACAGGAATCCTACAGCTGAGGTGTGCCCGGACAGGGTCGGTTAGAAGGTTTGCGCTACGTCAGCGATGCAGCAAGACGAACGCAGAGCCCATGCGACATCAGTTGATTTGTGATCTGTTGCGCAGTACGAAAGAAGTTTTGTAGAAGTGCGTCATGGTTTTGCCATGTAGAGTGCGTGCAAGTAAGTGGATGCCTGAGAAGGGAGAAGATGCCGGAACCTCGGAACCTTGGAAGCATCTCGTGAAACGTGATCTCAGCCGGAACGGGTCGATAGCGCCAAATCGCGTCCTTGGCGCACTAGTCTAGTTTGAGACCGCAGCACTGATCCCATGAGAGCTGACCCGAATACCAGCCATAGACTGTGGTGTCTTGACTAGCCACGCAGATCTCCGAACCTCCTCAACGATGCAGGATTAGCGTGCGTATCTGAGCTGTAACGTGGGCTGCGTTGTGGCACGCATGTCGATTGCTGTTCCCATCCTACAGTACCGCGCCTCTGGCACCTTCACGTTTCAATAGCTTGAGTATGTATAGCCAGGGTCTTTCGAGATCCTGCACGAAGATGCCCAGGTGGGTTCGCCGTTGGATCGACATATGGCATGGCATCTTTGCGATTGACATTCTCTAGGTAAGCGAAAACGGCGTAAGGCGCCCCGCAGTGTAAGCTGACCCGAACGAACAGTTCAAGCACAAGCCAACGTATTCTGAGCAGTCTCGAAGCTCAAGCACAACGATCGTCAGCCCCTGATCTGCAGTCACTGGTCACTACCTAGAGAGTCACAGACCTTCGAACCAACATGTCACTTCGCATTAACACACCATTTCACGTCTGCCAAAACTTTATGTTCTCGATGCTGTCTGCATCTCGCCATTTCGGTCGCCACGCGTTTGACAATGCTTTGAACAAGCAAAGTTTTGCTACATACTGACCGCGCCACTCGAATCACGTTGCTGAGAGGACATGTGAAGCGCGAACTGACACGGTAGGCGCTGGATGATACCGGCTTGGATGCGATTATCGTAGTTGATCATCCGGGAATAAATAACGATACATTTGTCAAGACGCAAGGCGGTCTACAAACGCCAGAAGAATCGCTTCAGCCTTCAACCCGGTATTCTAACCCTAGAGGCCGGCTACACGGCAACCAAGACGTTCATGTGCTGGCTGGCTTAACGCCTCACAACCAATTCACCATGATCTAAGTTTCGAGAACAGCTACGCATATCACTTGTCGGATGAGCCTCCGCTGGCATGCGAAGTACAAGCTTTCGACGATAAGGAACGTTTGTATTGACTGCGCGTGTTTGTGCTGCCGCTAAAGTCAACTACTGCAATACAATCAGCACAGAACTGTGTGATTACTATACGCGTTTATAATCATGAGCTCACGAAAGTCAGATAGCTGTCCATGGCGTCACAAGCTCGAAATCATGAAGAGCGCAGTTATGCTGGTACCTAGGTACGACAAGGTCATCGCGGTTGATGAGGAACATTTTTGGAGATCAAGGGCTCTTCATCTTTGGCGAGTGTTTTACATCACCAATGAGTTGAGCATACAACAACGAGGATTAAATCACGACGCATTTGGCAGAGTTGCTCACGTTTCGATTGCCTGGGCTGCTTGCGGGTTACGACTGGGCGCAAGTCGTTCGTCCCTTCTGCGCTGAATCTCTCTAATTTTCAACTCACAAGAACGCATACACTATTAATTCGCTGCGCGCTTCTAGATCAATGCGATGCCTTTCATCAAGTCGTGCGTCGCAAACCGCACAGTGTACGGAGACTGCAACATATGGGTGTTTAGTTCACGCCACTCACAAGCTCAGATTCGCTAAACTTGACTCTGCTACGAAAGAAGGGCTTGATGAACGGCAGAGGCACTTCCTGCTTTCCTCTTTGCTATAAGCCTTTTCCACTTCCCAATTACCCTCAGTTTCAAGGCAAGGTTTTCGGAGAAGGAGATAAATTCCTTTTCACGACGCTCGAACCCAAGCCAATCAATCCCGCGAAGGCCTATGAACTGTTTGTCCAATGCTCTCGACAAAACCTTTGCAAGATAATCTACCTGTTCCTGTTCCAAAGACGCATCCCTAATTTCGAGACCGAGCTTCAGGTATCCTCGTCCAGGGCGCTTACGGTGCTGCTGGGGTACTCTCGCATCGAGCCCTAATTGGACCATCGGTGTTAAAGGAATATGGCGCTTGTCTGGTAGCAAAGACCATAGTTCAGGGCTTGTGCCTGGAGGTCTCATCTCAATGCACTGATGAAGGTCCTGAGTTGAAAACGCGGAGTTGTTGGTACGTTCGTGAAGCTCTTTCAACCCGTCAATCAACCTGCGCGTGAACGACAAACGGCCAGGAGGTATCTGACCACAGCCGTTCATCAACTGAAAACGCCGAGTAGTCTCTTGGTCCCTGTAGTTGGAGTTGCTGACGTCCTCGGGTACATGACCTGTATTGCCGTTACTCGCATACGTTGCGTCCAGTATTGCAAGAACGTCTCCGTCGATTTCGTCCGAGCGGAGGTAGTCTTCCGTCTTGTACCAGTTTATCTGACCACTAGTGGAAGTGCCACGAGCCGTTGATGATTCTAAGGACGGTAAAAACTCGAGTCTACCGGCATTCTTATAGTGGACAGCATGGCCTGTATAGTACACGATCAACAAGTTATGAGGGTGATCGTGATTCTCAACGAACGTGGTTAAGACTCGATCCATTTGATGTTGTGGTTTGCTTCGGTGGCTGAGTTCAGCAACGTCCGTCTCGAAATGGAAACGGTCCCGGAAGACATTTTCGAGCTCCCTCACCTGCGATCGTGTTAGAACCATAGTGTTCTGTCTCTTCCGAAAATCAAAGAGCCCTTATGCGAGGGAGCTCAAAAATACAGAATTCGATTTAAATCTGAAACCACTTACTTCGACACTGGTTCGTAAATCATCCAATTCATCTGCCCATCTCAAGAGCAATACAGCGACTTTTGCATAGCCTCTGGGTGTCCCCATATTCCTGGCCATGGCTTCAGCCCACCAGTCCTGCATTGCCACTGAATGCTCTTGCGCCCTGTCGCTTGCAGACTGTTTCAGCTTTGAATTGCTTCCTTCCTGTAGCGTGGTTTCAAAGGCCTCCTCGGCGGTCCTTTTGCGTGAACTATCAAGTGCTAGCTTTCGTTGCATCTCCAATTCGAGGCGATCGAATGCATTTGCTTTGCCTTCACCATAGATAGGTGGCATGTGTACGTCAAAGAGGCCAAGTAGAGAGTAGATTGCGTCCTCCTCCCGTTTGGTTTCCCGTCCAGCTGCCCAGGACATGCGCTCTTCTATACTGAAATTTGAAAGACGCAGCGGGGATGTTTCCAAAGCTCGCGAAGGAATAGCTGTAGCTTGATGGATGACCTGGGACAGTGTGCGCTTGTCACCTAGGCGATCACCATCAACAGTGAAGAACTCAACGGAAGATGGAGCGAGTAGTTCCTGTAGAGTCCAGCCCCTAGTGAACCATTTGCTCTTCTGGAAGGCAGCCTTCCAAGGCGTTCGCGGCGGGGCTGTCACATCGGAAAGATAGACGTAGCATCGGGTTGAGTGTTGATACCATGAGAACATGGAGTTTATCGCTTTCGAGAGTTCTACGCTATCTTTCTTATCAATGCAGCACGTATCCACCTAACGGGTATTAGCCGATGCGCAGAGGAACAAAACTATCGTCAGATTACCCAGGAAAACTCCAGACCATCATCGGCAGCTTGGTTAGCACAGAAGTGTAGTTTGGCATAGCCTTGCTTTTCTTTGCCTCTGCCTTTCACGATGTCTTTGAACGACACTTCATCGTTATCGGAACCCCACGTATGTGACAGTATGGCGTATGGTGGTAGCTGTCTGTCGTCATAGTCAGCAAGGCTGAACTCGCCGTCGATGTCACGTCGTAGAAGGTGCATGTTGTAAAAGCAGTGGAAGGAAGCTGATCAAATCGCCATCAGGGGTTGTAGCAATGAGAATTCGCGGATCGTGCGCTGACAGCAGCGAAGGAGTGAGAGATAACATGATCATGTCAGCAGTGGCGTGGCTATTCCGTTGAGGGATCGAGGTGCATCCTTCTGAAAGACATGGGTTGGCGTCGCGGGAAGCTGAGGTGGGGCAGGGCAGATTGGCAGGGTCTACACCGGCTCCTGGAGACATCCAACACCCTGGGCACTAGACTTTGATAACAAGAACGAGCGGTGACCGCACCATGAGCCTTGCGCAATTAAGACCTCTTTTCAATGAGGCAGAGCTGAGCTGTGTCACTACATACCTAGGTACCACCATGCGGCCATCTGCCGGCATGATAAGCCCACCCTATTCAGGGGACATGTCGAACGCCCGCCCTTAGAGGATACATCCAAAGCCAATGATCTAAGAGTCTAATTGCGATAATATCCTGCTAACAGCCGCTTTCCATGTTAATGTAGGCTGCACGGCGCCTGTCTCGCGTATCGAATGCACAGGGTGAGCTGTACGCGATATCGAGTGAGCCGGCTGCGCCCCCAAGACGCACATCTCAGCCTTCCTAATCTCATCAGCCATGAACTCATGGTTCTGGCTTCTATCCTCATCCCGCGCATGGATGATGTTTTGACTGATTGAGTAGACACAATTACTGCTTCAAAAGCACAGAATGGCAGATCCTCTCAGCATCGCAGGATCCGTGGTCGGCATCACAGCAGCCGGCGTACAAGCCTCCGTAAAGCTTTACGCACTCGCCGACAAGGTCGCGACAGCAAGCCAAAGAGTCACAAGCATCGCGGACGACATTAGTAGTACATGCGCTATCCTCAACCAAGTGCGCGAACTCATCATACCTCAGCCTGATGCGCAAGGCACCCTCAAGTCGGTCTTCAACTCCGTCGCTCTCAGCGATATTTCGCATGCTCTTCGCCGCTGCAGGTCTTCCTTCGCGGACATCGAGGCTCTTTTGCGTCGCGCGTTCGAGCAAGTGGGAAAACGCTCCGCGCTGCGTTCAAACATCAAACTTTCCCGGTTCGAACAAGCCAAATGGCCGTTTTTGCAGCCACAATTCGACGAGTTGCGCAACGATCTTCGAGATGCAAAAGGCAATCTTGTTTTGATGATTGCTGTAGCGGGCCTTGCGCTTGCACAGCGAGATGGACGGCAGCGACCGATTCATGATGGGGAGCGACTCGAGCTTGGATCTACCATTGTGCATCTGCAACGGGCGAGCACAGTCAAAACACAACCTCAACACTCTTCAAAGATTCCTCGAAGGGAGGTGAAGGACTCGCAAAGTCTTTCTACCTCAGGTGTTGATGCCGACAAGGGCATGTCTTCCAAGCAAGCACCCATGTTTGCGATGGCGACTTTGGCAAAAGCCCTTCCGCCTGGCCCACCAGTATCGGACGAGTTCCCGTCGCCTTCCAGTGACAGAGCTAAAGGCAACCCTGTACCCAGCACTCGTATGGCTATCGCAAATATGTCTCTGGCCTATGATGAAGCACAAGTGCAAGCGGCATTTATCAATACCATGCCGCACCCATCTCTTGAACTAAGTGAACCAGTTCGGATCACCTCACGTTCAAACCCGGGGGGTATAGCATCGCCACGAAAAGCAATGGCTCATGGCCCGAGATCCCCACGGGAGTCGCATCTTCCCGATCAACCAATTCCCGCAGAACCAACGTCATGCATCCCATCATTCGAGTCGACGGTAGCAGCCCAGCGACATGAGACGCAACCTGAGGCGACCACCGCTGCAGGCGGTGACAATGTAATCGCAGCAGACGATGACGATGTCATTTGCTTCTATTCGGGGTTTGCTACCACTTATCTTCAGGGACTCACGACAGGCCACGGAGACTCCATTTTATTGGATGAGATGGAGCTACCCCACGCCTCACTCGAGAAACTGGTCAAAACTTACACCGACGAAGGCAACGATCCACATATTGCGATGTCAGAGCTCACTCGAGAGCAACAGGCCATGATCAAAGAAACAACCCCAGAAAAGATCTGGGAAATAGCATATGTCCGCTTGAAACGCAACATCAGTGTATCCAGTGTATTTGGTACATTGAATGTTGAAACACTCAAGTGGATCTTCAAAATGGAAGTTAAAATGCCATCGGTTGAGAATGAACCAAATCGTTCAGGTGGTACCGGTCTGTTTTCAAATTACTCTCCATATGAACCGTCATCGTCCACACGACTTACACCTCCTGCTTCCTCGACTCCCGATCTCATTCGCATGTTCAGTGGCAGACACCGACGACGAGAACAAGGCGGTAATATACGCAAACAAATACCTCCTGAGCCTGCCAGGAGTGACTTAGTGTCTCCAGACTTCAATATGTACAACCAAAGATCCCCCAAGCCCGGAGAAAAGCCTGTTACACCTGAACCTAACCACGACTTCCGTCCAGTAATGGATTCATGGAGTACCACGCCACTCGCTCGTTCAAAAACAACAGCAATGCCGGATGCGGACGACGAATCCGACAACCAGCGCGATTCACCGCCACAACACCCGCACGATGAATATGAGGGTCCACTGGAGGAGCAATTCTCCTATGAGGGGCCCAGTACACTGGACACGAATTGGGCAGCGTTCGGCAGAACATCCGTAAAGTTTTCGGATGCCTCCAAATCTGGAGGATATTCTAGGCCGCGCGCATCTGAGGCCGCGGAATACGTTGATCCATCAACATCAATGCCAACGGAATACAATCCCGACGTCGATGCATGGGCCGCGCAGTACACTGATCCATCAGCATTAATTCCACCCTCAATGCCATACAAATTCGATCCCGACCTTGATGCACATGCCGCGGACTCCGTTGATCCAGCAACAACAGTAATGCCGGATGCGGACGACGAATCCGACAAGCAGCTCGATTCACCGCCACAACACCCGTACAATAGATCTGAGAGTCCGCTGGAAATGAAATTCGCCCCCAGCCTTGATATACAGTTTCCGGATTCCAATCTACCAATAGCCTCTGATTCTGATGTATTACAATATATGCATGGAGAGCGAAACCTGTCTGAACGACGTGAAGAGGAGGATGGAGAAGACATCGTGAGAGAGCTTCTCGCCCGCTGGACGTCCTCGTGATCCAACCCCTTTCTTCCTCTTTATTTAGCAGCGTGGAGCCTACGTGTAGGCCAGAGACGACATCAATTGCAAGCAAACGCAAACTCATCTTTACAACCACATGTGTACATTAAACCATCTTCCTTCGTAACCCATCCTTTCCCTCACTTTCGCACACAACTCACACACCTTTCTGCATATCTCACAGATGACGCAAATGCATTGAAACGCCGCGCATCATTGCGCCTAGACTGCCATGGTATCTCGAACCCTTTACAGTACATGATGAAGCCCCGCCACATTGCGCCAACAAATGCGGTTGAAAATGTTTCGAATGGAAACTGAAGAAAAGAACCTGTGGAACAGCTCCGTCCACCTACCCCACAACATCGATATCACCATCAGCATCCACATCCTCCTCCCCCTCAGCATCAACATCACCATCCGCATCCACATCCACATCCCCACCATCCACCCCCCTCAACGCACCCGGCAACTGCCCCCTCACATTCTCAAACTCACGCGCCGCCAACTCCGCCTCAGCCACAAGCCCATTCCTCCTATAAGTATTCATACAAAGCCCCGCAACAACAGCAACCCAAAGCGGTCTATGCACTTTAACCGCCTGTGACCTCGCCGCACGAATCGCCTGGATACTCTTCTCGCCGACGGTCTCCGCGAAGAAGCGCGCGACAAAGTAACACATCATCATAGCGACGAACTCGAAGTTCTGGGTTCGCTTCGAGACGTCCTGGGCCATGCCTACGGCGGCTTGGACTGTTTTCTTCTGTTGGAGGATGGGCGCGTCTTCGCTGTGGTAGGCTTGGACGAGACGGAAGGCGATGCGGATATATTGGTTCGGGTGGTCGTCGCAGAGGGGTTTTATTTGGGCTAGAAGGAGGGCTGCTTGGAAGTGTTGTGGGTGCGAGGCATCGCGGAGAATGAGGAGGCGGTTCAATGCTGCCATTATTGCAATGTCTGTTTTAGCGGGGGTTGCGTGGCCCTTCTCTGGTATCGCGAGGACGTCCGAGGACAATGCGGCTAGTGAGGAGTTGTGGGATCCGTTAATCTGGTCGGTGATGGCGGAGAAGTAGGCGAGCGTGCGAGCGAATGCTTCCTGGTTGTTGTATGGGGTCGTCGAGATCTTCTTCTTGAGGAAACCCAACGCATCGTCGGCGGTCGCGGAATCGTTCCTAGTACGCGCCATGAGGCCGATGGCGAACATGGAATACCAGTCGAGGACCATGTTCCACTCGATGCGCGCAAAGGCGATGGATATAGGTACGCCATTGTAAACGCGTCGCTTCGCAGTCTCTCGGAAGCGCTGATGTGCTTCTTTCATGAAATTCAGGCCCTTCTCATGAACATGTTGGTCCAGAGCACAGATGTGGAAGCACAACGCTTGAAGATCCTCCTTCGGAAGCCATGCAAATACCAATTCGTCCTTTTGCTCCGCGTTCTTTCGGAAGATGCCAGCAGTGTCGAACGTGAGATGACCTCCAAAACTCCGCTCAATGAGAACAGTGAAGACGCCGCTTTGGGAGCCGCCCTGTTCGTTTTTGTCGCCTAGTATGGATTCCAGAAGCGCGGTAGACTTCTGTGGGTTGGGGCTGCCTTTTTGGATACCGCTAGCGATGTCAATAATATCGATGAGAGTGCCAAACGATCCTAGCTGCTTGGCTGACACTTGAAGCTGCAGGCTTCTGGCTGCTGCGATAGCGCGTTGGGCTTGTTCGAGTCGATCGCTTGCACCCGAGCGTAGATGGACCATGGCTTCGAGTACATGGCAAGCGACGTAGATGGCTCGATCACCCCGCCGGTCCGCGTGATCTTGTATAGCATGGAGTTGCTGGAGAGCCAATGCTACCTCGACACGACCCGGTATCTGCAGTGCGAGCGTGACTTTGAGAAACCGCAGCGCATACACCCAGGCAATGTGTTGAAAGGTCTCCGCCTCCTTTATAGGCTGATCGAGTGACTTGAGGCCGGCGCGGTGATTGGTCTTGAACTGATATCGTGCTTGGAGATGGAGAGCAGCAAACTTCAGATCTTGCAGGCGATGGCGTCCGCAGAGCGATATCTGCTTGGACAGAATCTCCTCGATCCGACTGGAAATGTCCGCGGCCTCGATGTCCGTCTCTTCAATCATCAAGCTGGCGTACCTCAACCGCAGCTTGGCTTCGTCTCTAGGCGGCATGTTGAAGTCCTTCAGCACAGTGTCCATGCACCCCATGGCGGTGGACATTAACTTGTAGTATTGCCTGACGTCGGCCTCCCTTCTCTCCCGTATGAGCAGCGATCCCATGCCTCGTGCAACTGCAATGTATTCGTCCGCAGCCGTGAGCAGCAGTTCGGAGAGCTCGGCAGGAAGGGCTTTCTGAGGAGGATGGGCGCGCTTCGTGGGTGTAAGCTGATGCAAGGAAGACGCTTTTGGTATGACGACTTGTGGATGCATTCGTGGTTTGGACGAGGGCGGTTGTGGGAACGGACTGCCATACTGACTCGAGGGCGTTCGAGACTGTGGGGGTACACGCTGGTGTTGTGGTGTGGACTGAGAGGGTCGAAGTTGCTGAGGGGTAGATTGTGGGGGTCGGGGTTGTTGAGGAGTAGATTGCGAGGGAGGACGTTGTTCTTGAAGCGTATGTTGTGAGGGCACACGTTGCTGCTGAGGCGTTGACTGTGACTGTGGGGGTCGTTGTTGCTGAGGAGTCGACTGTGGAGGGCGCTGTTGTTGGGGCGTCGATTGCGAAGGTCGCTGCTGTTGAAGGTTGGGTTGAGAGGACATGTACTGCTGCTGAGGCGTCGACTGCGAAGGTACCCGCTGTTGCTGAGGCGTCGTTTGCGGTAGTAGAGGCGCTCGAGACTGGGCTTGACTGTGCGAAGGAGTGACGACGGGTCGCTGCTGAGGCCTGGGCCCATTCTCTTGGAATGACGGCGACCGCTGCACTGGCTTGGAACTTGGCGTGTTGGATGCCTGTTGTCCGCTATACCGCCGCTGCTGGTCACCCGAGCCGTCTGTTTGCGCGATGCCCGTGCTGCCTGTTCGCTGGACCGGCACCTGGACATGTCGGATTCGCGGGGGCTGCATCTGCGGCATGGGGGCATATTGCTGTGTCCTCGGGGGAATGACAACTTGAGGCTGCCGTTGGTACTGGGGCTGCTGTGGTGGCTGCATCTGGGGAGGCATTGGCGCATACTGCTGGCTCATGGGTCGGGGCATGCTGGGCTGTGGCGGCAGTTGGTACTGCTGTGGCTGTGACTGAGGATATCCCTGTGGTTCCTGCATCTGCATGGGAGGATACTGAGGGTAGCCATGCTGCTGGTAGACATTTGGCTGCTGTTGTTGCGGTTGTTGCGGAGGCGGCGCATACGGATTGTACTGGCCGTTGGGATAGCCCTGGGGCTGCCAGCCGTATCGCGGGTCCATGGCGGAGGATACTCAGGAGAGGGATCGTCACCGAGAGTCGAGGTACAGGCGGTGCATCGTGGGCGAAAGCGGGGTGTCGACGTGAG
>Ga0265780_10010312_pt1 | contig 11144 bp, 7 predicted proteins | sample P1T30metagenome_FD_192432 | JGI IMG/M metagenome (GOLD analysis project Ga0265780, IMG submission 192432) | Plant litter microbial communities from East Loma Ridge, Irvine, California - P1 T30 | ecosystem: Environmental > Terrestrial > Plant litter > Unclassified | place: USA: California... | reverse complement strand
AGGCTGACGGCCAGGTGGCTTCCGCGCTTGCTACCGGCCACCGCGTGAATTTCGTCGACAATCACGGTGCGCACGGTGGCCAGCATGGCGCGGCCGCTGTCCGAGCCGAGCAGCACGTAGAGCGATTCCGGCGTGGTGACGAGGATGTGCGGCGCGCGCCGGCGCATTGCGGTGCGTTCCGCGGTGGTGGTGTCGCCGGTGCGCACGGCGGTACGGATGCCGTGCGGCGCAAGACCCATCGCTTTCAATTCGGCGTCGATGCCTTCCAGCGGTGCCTGCAGGTTCAGCCGGATATCGTTCGACAGCGCCTTGAGTGGCGATACATACAGCACCTGCGTCGCATCGGGCAGGGCCTCGTCGACGCTGTCGCATACCAGTTCATCGATCGCGGCGAGAAAGGCCGTCAGCGTTTTGCCGGAGCCAGTGGGCGCGGCGACCAATGTCGGTCGCCGCGCCTGGACCAGCGGCCATGCGCGCAGTTGCGCTTCGGTGGCGGCCGGGAAGGTGCGCGCGAACCACCTTTGGACGGCAGGGTGGAAGGCGTGGGCGACAGGAGACGCATTCAGTGTGACAGGGCGATCGTTCATCCGGTAGCAGGTGGGGCCAGCCCACGTGATGGCAAGCCCCGATTGTACCGAAATCGACCCGCCTAGCGCGTACGCGGCGGATGCACCACGGCGGCGCAGCGCTGGTACGCGTCATCGTTGGCGATCCACAGCACGGGAGCATTGCGCGCGCAGGCGTGATGGCGGGCTAACGCCAGCGCCGTCAGGGCCGGCACTGCGCCGCAGCTGCCGCTGGCGTGGCCGAACGCGATGATGTCTTCCTGGTCGTCGAGCTGCGAGGTGGCGGCGCCCGCATAGCCAATCAATTCGAGCATGCGGCCAGGACGCGCGCTGGTGTCGGCGACGATCATCGCCACCGCATCCGGTTCGCATTGGGCGGCGGCCAGCGCGTCGCGCGCGAGATTGGCCAACAGGGGCGGCAGCGGTCCGCGGCTGGTGTCGGCATCCGTATCGCGCCGGCCGCTCTGGATCGGCGCCATCACCGCAAACAAGGCGCCATCGATGGCCGCCGCTTGTGTTGGGTCGACAAGCAGCAGGCCGACTGCGCCTTCCCCGGCGACGGTGTCCTGCCGCCGGCTGGCGCGCCATTGCTGGATCGTCTCTTCACCGAGATGGGACGCGCACGCGATGACCATCGTCTTTACGGCGGGGCGCGTGGCCAGGCCCGCCAGCAGCAGCGCCGGGACGGCGTCGACCATGTCGGTGTCCACCGCCGGAACGAGTTCGATACGCGCCATCGGACCGCTGCCTTGTGCCACCGTGTGCTGCAGCCACAAGCTGGCCGCGTGACGCTGTTCGCGGGTCCAGCCGGACGGCAGGACGGGCGCCAGGTAAAGTGGCAGCGCGTCGTCGAGGGTCACGGCTTTTGGCGCCAATTCAGTCGCCACATGCGTCGCCATCACCAGCGCGCGGCTGCCGGCGTCATTGAACGCAACGTCGATGCCGTTCTCGAGCAGCCAGGTCGCAAAGCTGGACAACACGTCGGCATCGACCGCGTCGCCGCAGCGCGCCGTGGCAATTGGATACCCGGCGTTATCGACCAGCACAGGATCGAGTGCCGGGCGCGCCGGCTTGCCTGCCAGCGCGCCGGCGACCGCCTCCACTGTCGCACCGTACGGCGAGCGCACGGCGGTGGCGATGATCGCCAGCGGCAAGGCCGCGGGCGGTGCGGGTTCGGCCTGCGCGGGGGCGGGCGCTGGTACGGCCCACGCGGCGGCTGAAGCGCTGGTGTCGCCAAGATGCTTGCGCGTGAGGAGTGCGCCCGCCAGCAGTGTGCCCGGCAGGATGAACAGGTAGAACATCAGTTCGCCGGTACGAGGATCGCCTTCCCGTCCGTGCCAGTAGACGATCGCCCCGGTCCAGCAGACGCCAAACGCAAGGAGGGCCAGCAGGCCGGCGGTCATCCAGCCACGCAGGGCGGAAGCAGGGAGGGCGGCGGCAGGAGGTGAGGTGGCGGTCATGGTCAAGCCTCTATTTGTTATCGATGGCGTTTTGCTGCCCGGCGATCAGGCTCGCCCCGCAGGCAGTCTTGTCACCAGCGCGCGCGGCCGGCTTGCCATCGATGATGAGGCTGCTGTCGCCGCTGATGATTGGGGCGCTGCCGTGGGTGGGACAGACCGTCTTGTCGCCCATGCGGGCAATGCCGACGCCGTCGACGGTGGACTGGGAAGAGGCTTGAATGACGACGCCACCGTGGGAGGTTTTGTCGCCGAGGCGGATGAGGGGACCGGACATGGATGTATTCTTTCTTGGCTTTGACTGAAAAGGTCGGGTGAATGCTATGCGGTGCAACGGGTTCGAGAATGAATTAGAAAACTAAGGTGAAACCGATTAAGTTATGATTTTGAATAATCGGAAATTCTTAAGTAGATCAGGGCTCTTCCGGCGTCTTCGCATATCAACCCCTTTATTTTTTCGCCTGTCTGTTTTAATGTTGCGGGTAAAGTTGGGCAATGAGAATATTTCGAGAAGTCGATAACAAGATTTTTCTGTGTAGCCAACATGCGCCGAAAGTTTTCTGAAAGCCAAGGTCTTGCCGATTCTGGTGCAATCCAGATCTCTTCAGCTTGCGGGTTGGCTAAGAATGCTTTCTCGTCAACTGATGTTAGTTCGGCGACGAGGGTGATGTAGTCGGTCGGGCCTGGCACGCCTCCTGTATATTCTGGCGTTGAAAAAACTTCCCACTTCGCGGACGTCGGCGCCACGCCGAGATCGACAAGTTTTTGTAGTTGTGCAACGTTGGTGGAGACGTTACTTGAGTGGTAGAGTATCTTGAATCCAATCAGACACAGTGCCAGCAATACCAAGGCGAGAAAAGCGGTCGACCGACCTTTGGAGTGGCTGACTAAAGGCGAATACACGATGAAATGTCTCCGTAAGGTGAATCTCAGCCAGAACGCGTTTAATTAGCGTTGCAAGCGGTTCATTCGCTGGCACGGCACTCATGCCTCTGCCAGTAAACGTTTCCAATTTTTTAATCAGATTCTTGATAACTTCCATCGCACTTGGCTTCCGTCATACAGAGGCAGAATCTCGCCACTTCCCACATCTACGCTGACGGACGGGATTGCTTCAACTATCCATTTTCGTGATGCCGGAGCGACATCGCCGGTTTCCGCGAATGTAAGTTCTCCTGTAAGCCAAAATGCAGGATGGGTTAAAACTTTTTGTGATTCGGTGAACACATCTAGGATCGCGGGTTTCGCTGAATAATTCGTTATCTCTTTTCCGTTGCTGAATTTAAAATCGAGAAACGAGCTTATCGCCTCGTGCGGGAGCGTTTTCTTCCAACACCTTCACATCCATTTTATTTTTCTTCATCTCTTCGATATACTTTGCAGTACTGTTCCAACCCTTTTTTTCTCCATCAATAAGTTCTTTAGCTTCGAGATCGGCAGACTGTTTTTTTTGGATTGTGATATTTTGAAATTCTGGGGAGATACGATATCTCAATCCGCGACTGTCATCGCTAAAACGAACAATCAGGGATGCCAACACATGCTCGCCCAGCCAGTCGTAACGTTGCGCCATCGGCATCAAGGTCAGCCAGTCCTGCATCGATATCTTCTAATCGGGGTCCAGAGAGCATGAGCCATCTATCTTGCCGTCTTTATCGAGATGTACCGATCGACCTGTAATGGCTGGACAAGTTTTATCGATATGTTGCCGCCATTTCCTTGATTGAATTGTGTAATAGCGACAGAGACGAGAACTTGTACTTTTTGATGGGGTTTTGCCGTGGTCGAATCAGAGTTTGGAATATTGGATCAGTGATTTGTTCAGATATCGTTTTCCTCGGTGAAGATACGATTTCAATTCCGTGAAACTAATCGATCGCCGCGACGGACAGCGTTTTCCTCGAGTATTTTTACTTTTGCGCGGTTTTCAGCCATCCCTGTATTGTAATCGTCGGTACTCTTCCATCCTCTCTTGTCACCATCCGACAATGCCTTCTCTTGGGCGGCCTCGGACCGCCGTTTGTCGATCGCCAGGTCAGAAAATTCCAAATCGACGTTATATGTTAGTCCCCTCGAATCCTCGCTGAAGCTCGCGGAGAGTGTTGCAGATATCCCATCTCCTTCCCATTCAAATGATCGCGACATTCTAAGTAGTTGCTTCCATTCTTCGAGACTCGCGCTGTAAAACGGATCCATGCCGCAAATGTTATAGACGATTTCGCCTGATTCATTGAGGTAATTAGACCGTCCGGATACTGCCGGACAACTGTTTTTTATGTGGCGCTTCCACTTGCCTCGGTTAAACTGCTTTACGATAGTCTCAACAAACAGCTTTGCATCAACATGAGTTTTAGCAATGTATCGATATTGCAATTGTATTTTTTCCACAGCCATATTATTTTTGTTTTCCGAGTCTGCGTACATCGTCAAAGAAAACAAAGGGTTGGCTGTGATTTCATAGCCTGGTCGAATCAAGGTGACCGTTACCTCCGGCTTTAAATCAACCAATTCGTAGATTTCCATTCCCCAGTGTGATTCTCTACCGTAAAGTGGTGCGCCACTATTTTTAGCGGTTTCGACTATATTTTTTCCAATATCCACCTTAACTTCAAACATATTCTCTCCCCTCGCGCAGTAGAATCCTAAAGAAAGCAAAGCTATTGTAAGTGCCGAAATTATTATTATCTTTTTGCTCATGTGTTCACCCAATGAGCTATCTTTTTTAGCTCTCCCTCCATGTATGGGAGTCTATTTTTCATCAGCGAATTAAATTTTTCTGCAATCTGTGCAACAAACTGCATTCTATCCTGTTGATTTGGCAAACTGCGTGTCGTTCCGGTTAGCTGGTCGAGTGTATTTTTAGGTGCATCAAAAACAGCCTCAAGATCGGCGTCATTGTTCGTAGCTGAGGAGCTATAGATTACTTTGAATTTAGGAGAGATCCAGCCGTTGGTCAATCGACTGAAACGGTGATTTGTGTCCATTGTTTGCTTTAGAAATCGATCGCTATAAATAAGGGGCTGCAGAACATTGATCTGTTCTTGCTCTGCTATTGCGACTAACTCTTTTTTCTGCATAATTAATTTTTCCTCAGCGCTTTTAGTAACGAACTCAGTTATTAAGTACTCGTACGTTTTTTTAACCGCTTCTGTCATTTTGAAGTCGCGGAGTGCAACTACTGTCCCTATTGAACCCTTGTCTCCCGCCATCCTTCCCAGCTCTGTGTGCTCCGACTCCATGATGTAATACGCTTCCTGGAACTTGCCCCAATACCGGCTCAGCGGCGTCCGATAGCCGTTGTCCCATTCCTTCACATGCGCGCGGCAATATAAATGGGCCTGCGATGCTGCCACCGTATGCTGTCCATAGCCGTCGTCGGGCGACCAGCTGGTGTTCACATTGAAATTCTCGCCGGCTTTTTTGTAGACGATGTCGCCCTGGAGCCGGGCTGACAAACGGCCCATCCAGTTTGGCCCGTACGGCAGTTCTTCGATGGCGGTCTTCGATTCTTGTTGAAATGTCTGCCAATTACGTTGTGGCAGACAGGCATCGAGCCGCTTGTGGTTCAGGGTCGCGTCGGGATTGATGCCGTATTCGAGAAAAAACCACAACCATGGATAGATGTCCATGAACAGCCAGAGGTTGCCTTTGGCCAGTGCGGCATAGGTGCGAATCGCGTGCTGATACGGGGAAGTGTCAGTTATCATCAGACTGCTGATGTCGGCCATACTTGAGTTACGTGCGGCGCTGGCGACATCTTTCCATTCGCGCTGCAGCACATCTTCGCGGGCAAAACGGTAAGCCTCGACGATGTCTTTCACGACAAACGCCGCCAGCGCCGGCCAGCGAAGCTGGATCTTGTTGTTTGACTTCTCCGCACTCTTGAAATACAGCGCGGCGTAATGTCCGGCAATGCGTTTGGCGCGACGCTCAGGGTCCGCAATCAGGCGGTACGAACCATCCATGCTGTTTTTTTCGCTGACGGCTATCAGCGCCGCCTGTTGAGCATACGACCACAGATGGTGGTATTCGACTTTGGCGGTGTGCTGGGAGTCGGGTGTCGTATTGGTCTTGCATGTTCCGAGCACCTCAATGGTTTCACCGGTGTCGAGCTTCGCATTGGTCATCAGTCAGTCTCCCCGTCGGCAGGCGATTGCGTGAATTTGAAGGTTTCGTAGCGCAGCGCATACGCGAGCGTTTCGGCGGCAGGCGTGTCCAGTCGCGCCAAGGTTCCGTCGGCCGGGCTGGCGTCGATCAGCTCCTGCGCGTCGTTCGACTTGTTTGCGACGTGAAAAGGCATCGCACCCATCGCCTGTTCGTGGGCATCCTTGTAGACGATTTGTTCATCGTATTTTTCTGGTTTCTTTTCGATTGGCTTGGGCGGGCGCGGAATCGTCGTCAACTGCGACGGCAGGTTCGGCAACGCTGCCTTGCTGTTCGCACCCCCATCAAAAATGTGCTTCGCACCCTTCGCCGTAAATTTCCCCGGACACGCAAACGTGATATTTCCCCCTTCGAGCGTGATGGACGACTGCCCGGCCTGAACCACAATCTTCGTCTTCGCAGCAATCGTGATGACCTCCGTCACCGACATCGCCACCACCTCCTTGTCGGCAATAATCTCCAGCTGATCCGTATGCGCCTGCAGCGACACCGCCCCGTTGCCCGCAAACGCCTGGATGCCGCCGCTGTGCGTGAACCATCCTGCACCCGCACCGGACACTGCTGCAAAGGCTGAACCGCAAGCGATGTGGTGATCGGACTGCGTCGTCCACTGCACATGCTGCCCCGCACTGATGCCAGTCGATGCCGGCGTGGCCCAGTTCATCGTGGCGGCGGCGTCGAACAGCACGGCGGCCGCGCCAAAGCGCTCTACCGGTTGCCCGGCGTCGACCTCGCGTGTCGCGCCCTTCGGCTTGGACACGGCGTGGCCCGCCACCGGGCCGGGAAACACCGCCTTCGCTTTCGGGTCGACCTGGCCAGTCAGCGCGGTGTACGCGGCGACGGCGGCCTGGCTGGCAGTCGCCTGGCCATGAATGGCCGCGGTCTGCAGTGCGTCGTGCAGGGTGGCGGCGCCTTTTGACAGGGAGACTGCTTCCTGTGCATCCATCTGCGTCGACGTGACGCTGCTGGCAGTGGCGGCGCGGGCGCTGGTGGACAGCAGCACGCCGGCGGCGCCCCGCAGCGTGGTCCACGCGTCGGTGCGCAGCTCGAAGCCGCTGCCGCGCGGGGCGCCGCGGTCGGCCGAGCCGATGGCCTGCTCGACCAGCTGGCCGAGATGCAGTTCGGTGGCGCTGGTGCTGCTGGCAAGGCGCAGGCGCAACTGGTCCTCCGTGTCATCGAACTGCAGCTGGTTGTAGCCGCCGGCGTCGAAAGTGCCAGTGTCGATGCCCGACAACGCGCCGTCATGGTTAGCGCCACTGTCGACGCCGGCCGGGTAGGGCGGCGGGTTGGCGTCGTCGTGCAGCTGGCCGACAATGAACGGACGGTCGATGTCGCCCTCGGCAAAGGCCACCAACGCATCGGTGCCGATGCGCGGGACGAACTGGCTGCCCCAGTTGGCGCCGGCCAGCGCTTCCGATGTGCGCACCCACGCACCCTTGTCAGCATCGCGGCCACGCTCCCAGGCGAACTGCAATCTGACTTGATGGTTACGCGTCGTGGTGGCAACCGCATCCGGCAAGCCGGCGACCAGCGCCGTCTGCATCCCCTGCATCGTGCTGTCGCTCCGTGCCGCGACGGCGCGTGGCGCCACCGCCACCGCGCTGCGCACGCACGCGAAGTGGTTGCGGTAGGTGCCATCGTCCAGCGCAGTAGACACCGCGCCGGCGATGCCGGCCCTGAAATTATTGCGCGCCGCATGCGTGACCCACAGCACCGTAAAGGCGTTCTCGCCCTCCGGATAATTGCCGTGCTGGCTCAGCGTGAAACCGTGTCCCGCGGCCAGGCGCCGCACTGCACCGGCGCCATCGAATACCTTGTTGTCCTGCTCCAGTGCCTCCAGCATCGCGCGGCCATGCGCGCCCGCGGCGCCGCCTGGCGTCGCCGGTCCGGTGGCGATGCATTCGCCGCTGCCGTCGTAGATCGACATGGCCGGCAATTCGCCAGCGTCCAGGTTCGATTGCTGCGCGGCGCCAGGTGCGGCCAGCTGCGCCGGATCCCAGCTCGATAGCGCAACACTGTTGGCCTGCACCGCACGGCGGGCGCACCAGAGGTCGATGGCGTCGTCGGTGTCGGTGGCGCGCACGCCGTGAAAGCGCAGCACGGCGCCGCCCGGCATGGGTGGAACTGCGGCCTGGCTGTCGTAGATCACCAGACTGTGCCGCGCCTGCACGACCGCATCCTGGGTGCTCGTATCATCCTGGAGATGGTCGAAGCGATAGTTCAGCCCTTCCGACGCCAGCAGTCGCATCAGGAAAGCGAAGTCGGTTTCGCGGTACTGCGTGCAGAGGATGCGCGGCGCCAGCGTGCGGCTGACGTCGAACGCGCAGCGCACCTCCGGGTAATCCGCCAGCACGTCGCTAATGATGGCGCGCACATCCTGGTCGTGGAACAGGCGGCTGTTGCGGCGCCGCTGCAACTGGACCAGCGCGGGCTCGAGGCACAGCCGGTAGCGGGCCACGCCGCCGTCGGCGCCGACCATGGCAGCGCGGGTGCAGGCGCCGTGCCAGGCGCGCTGCGTGCCGTCGGGCTGCAGCAGCTGCAACGTCAGTTCTTCCCCAACCAGCGCCTCGATGTCGACGTCGACCGACGTGGACAACGCATCGAGGTCGAAGACGAACAGCGCGTTCACGCCTTCCCGCCCGGTGAACTGTTCGACGGCCAGCGAATCGACCAGGCCTTGCTGCTGCGCGCACGCGAGGGTGACCAGGCGTGCGTGCTGCGCCAGGCCGGCTTGCATCAGGTCGACGAGGGTATTCATGGCTGCTCCGTCAGCGCGATCAGTTGCAGCTTCAAATCGGGAAACGACGCCGGCGGCACGTAGATCGACACCGACTGCGCCCGGCGCATCCGCTCGACCAGCGGGCCGCGCACGTCCATCGCGAAATAACACGTGCCGGGCCGCACCGGCAGCGCGGCCGGTGGCTGGGCCGCATGCGTCAGGCGCACCGCCGGGATGGCCGACAGCACGCATTTTTCGACATCGTCCGGCGCGCCCGCCTTGAACTGCAGCGGTACCGCTTCGACCAGCGCCAGGGCCGGCATCGACGAATTGACAGCGATGTAGAACGTGCTGGCGTCGCCGACCTGGCCGGGATCGAACGTGCCGTTGTAGAACGCCTGGCGCAATTGGGTCAGCGGGATGTCGACGTACTGGCTGGCAATCACGGTGCGCAGCAGTTCGTCGATGATGCGGTGCAGCTTTTCGAAACCGGGGCCGGGGCGCATGTGATCGTACGGCGGCAACTGGCCCAGCACCCATTGCTTGGAAAACGTCATCAGCGCGCCGGCCACCGCCAGCAGCTGTTCGTACAGCCGTTCCGGGTGCAGCGTCGGGTGGTGCAGGTGATGCCCCAGCGACGCTACCGCGGAGCTGGCGGTGTGCAGCAGCCAGAACGAGGCGATGTCGCCGGAGCGAAATTCGATCACGTTGCGGGTCGGTTCGCGGTGGTGCGCCAGCAGGTCGGCCACGCGCGCCTGCAGGGCGCCGATCAGCGTGCGCAGTTGTTCGACCAGCAGCGGCGCGCTGGCGACCGAGAGGCTGGGTGCGACAAACGCTGGATCGAGCGCGTAGCCGCCGTCGGCCAGCGAGCAGAGGCGCAGCACAGGCAGCTGCGTGAAATCGTCGCGCGGGTCGAATTCGGAAATCAACCGCAGTGTTTTATGCAGGTAAGCCAGCTGGGTGCGGGCCGACTGGGTGTACAGGTCGGGCGTCTCGCAATCGGCTTGCACGAAGCGGGCTGTATGGTGATCCTGGCCGGGCGGCCCGAAGTTGCCGCCGAACGGTTTTAAAGCGGGCAGGGCGGCGTACCAGGTGACGAGCTGGCCGGGCGCGGTGGCGGGCGCCAGGTCGATCTCCGCCGGCAATGCGTCCTCGGTTGGCGCATCGACCAGTTCGCCGTCGGGAAAGCGCAGCGACAACACCAGCAGGCGCAGCTTGCCGGTCGCAAGTGCGGCCTCGTCGACGACAATCCGGCGCACGCCCCAGGCGAACGGGTGCACCGCCTGCAGGCTGGCGTGCAGCCGGTCCTCGTGGTACTGGTCTTGCTGCTGGAAGTGATGGGGCCGCAGGAACAGGCCTTCGCCCCACAGGACTTTGCTGGTCATCGTTGTGCCTTTCGCCAAGTTGCGCGGGCAGGTCTCGGATTCAGGTATTGCCCGCAGTCAAGTCGACAAACATAGCGTTTTGCCGTCACCCGCGGCGAGTAATCGGGAATGGCTTGCGCTTGCTCAAGCGCACTGTGGTGCACCGCCAAATACGCTGTTTATTCGTGCTTCCCTGTGTGACTATGTGATGCTGGTGGGCAAAAAAATGAGGAGCATCGATGGAAGACCTGTTGCCGTATTACGAGCGTGAGTTGGCCTTTTTGCGCACCTATTCGCGTGAATTCGCCACCCGCTATCCGAAGATCGCGGGGCGCCTCCTGATTGGCGGCGGGGTGTGCGAAGACCCGCACATCGAACGCATGATCGAAGCGTTCGCGCTCCTTAATTCGCGGGTGGCCAAACGCCTCGACGACGATTACCCGGAATTCACCGAAGCGCTGTTCGACGTGCTCTATCCGCATTACCTGCGCCCGTTCCCCGCGTGCTCGATCGCCCGGTTCGATACCACTGGCGTCGCGCCCCAGCTGTGCGCCGGCGCCGAGGTGGCGCGCCACAGCCTGCTGTCGAGCCGGCCGGTACATGGTGGCCCGTGCACGTTCCGCAACGCCTGGGCGGTCAGCCTGGCGCCGCTCGATATCACCGGCGCCAGGTTCGACGGCATCATGTCCCATCCCGACGCGGTGCGGGTGCCGGCCGGCGCCGGGGCGTCGATCAGCATCACCATCTCCAGCCGCGCCGCCGCCGACGACCAGACGTCAACCAGTGGCGCCTCGACTGCATCCGGTGCGCCGGCCCCGGCGTCCAGGCCGGTGGAGCAGCGCGGCGTGGCCCAGTACGGCGTGCAGCGCCTGCG
>Ga0265780_10010311_pt1 | contig 11144 bp, 8 predicted proteins | sample P1T30metagenome_FD_192432 | JGI IMG/M metagenome (GOLD analysis project Ga0265780, IMG submission 192432) | Plant litter microbial communities from East Loma Ridge, Irvine, California - P1 T30 | ecosystem: Environmental > Terrestrial > Plant litter > Unclassified | place: USA: California... | reverse complement strand
GCCATTCTGAATGAACAAAGTGCATCTGCTACATGTCATGCACAAATCGCCTTGTGCTTGTTTGTGGATATGCAATTGTTGGGACGACCTAGACTCATGTCCATGGTGGTATGATCGTACGATGGCTAAGTGCTGACCCGGGGAGGTGGTCGAAATGACTGATCGTCGAAGTCGAGGCATATTGGGCTAGCTTGTTGGCTACATTAGCTCATCGTCAACACACATGTGCTGTCATGCACGGCAGTCACGCGTGCTGTAACCGATACGCAAATCTGCACATGCATGGACAACAGCTCTTGCCCCGCAGTGCTCCATGTCAAGTAGAATTTTCGATATGTGTGGAGTGTGAAATGGTTGTCCAGTGCATATGAGTGTGCAGCACGAGGGGAGCAACGGTTTAGGTAGTGAATGTGATATCATTATTAGGTTGCAGTAAAAACTAAAGTGGTATTCGCTGAGACATTAGGGGGAGAGACCAAGCTCTCCGTTAAATTCCAGTAATCGGGGCAACATGACCCAGGGTTTTCAACACCGCAGTGCGACGCAAGCGTGCGACTGTTCGATCAGAAAACGGCTTAAACATTGGCAGGGCCATCGAGAGGGGGGTTGTGAGCAGCAGTGGTGCCGGGAGCGACGTCCTGGTAGAGTTGTTAGTCGAGAAGTGGCTTGGAGATGTAGTGGATGACTTACGGGCTTGCGCTTCTCTGAAATGGCAGTGTCATGGTCGTAATCCTTGATGGAGAGACCGAGACGAGCGGGGTCAATATTCCTGTGTCCCCAGATGAGGAGGGCACCGAAGACAGGCTTGGCCAAGAAGTCAAGGATGCTGTAGAAGATGGCCTCAGAGTCTGGCGAGATGACGTTGCCACCCTCGGCAACACCCCAAGCGACAGGGTACAAGATCCAGAGGAATGCAGTGAGGGATCCGCACATCAGGAATGTGCGCTCGACATCCTTGCCGAAGTGCCTGGCGTGCGTGCGAGACTCCCAGACCAACTGGTAAATGATGTAGACGAGGGCGAGGTTGCCGAAAGCGAAGTATCCCCACTTGTACTTGGAGGTGACGAGTGCGCCGATAAGACCGGTGATGATCATAATCTCATCAACAATGACGGTCCAAAGGATGGAGGGCCATGGCATGCCAGCGGTGAGCATGAGGTCGGTGAGAAGCAAAGGGGTGGTGATGACCCAGTCGATGTAACGGACATAGTAGATAGCGCGGTAGTTACCACGAACCACGGGGTTGTTGCGCTTGAACTCCACTTCGATGGGAGTGAAACCGAGATTGGACCCCATAGTGAAGTAAGCAATGGCGGCAACGAAGACGACCGCAGCAGTGAGGTAGTGGAAAACACGGTCGCGACGCTGCTTGCGCATGCCCAGGCCAATGAAGGCGAAGCCAGACACGGTCATGGCCGCGCAGATGGCGAAGTACAAGTCCGAACCACGCTCAGTGATGGCGATGTCGGCGGTTCTGCCATTGACGGTGTTGGCTGCAGTTTACATCAGTGATCAATCGTTTTACGTCCTTCATGGTGGACGTACTGTTAACGTAGACAGCATTGTTAGCTCTCTTGAACAACGACATGTTTGCGGTTGTATCGTGACAGTTGCTCAAGGCCAATATTATATCTTTGGGTGCAGAGTACAAAGAATGCTTCTTATTCCTCAAAGCCGGGCGCAAGCTTGCCTTGTATACTGCCTGAGAAATCTCCGAAAGCTGCTATCTTCCATGACGACATCTAAAGTCCAGAACCAGGCAGTTCCAGCAATTGGTGCGGGCGAACAGTGCGTGATGGCTCAAGGTTGTCCGCACTGATGATCCAATGTCTGAAGATCTCCAGTCGCGATCGTGAGGAGCATTGTCTATTGCCGGAGCCAATGGAATGACGGATGCGACTCGGTGGGCCGAATTAGTCTGCATCACAGGGCGGTAAAAGGCCTGTGGCGGGTCTCCCCGGGCATTATTTCTTCAATTCGATGAAGTAATGATGCCCACACAATGCCGGTCGAGGTAGTGTCCGCACCTTTCCGGTCTGTGCACCCCCCAATTAAGCTTTTTTCCTAGAGCTTGCTTTGACAGCATCCACGTAGTTTATTTACGTCACCTGCAGCAGTTTCACGTTAAAAGATAGCCCCGTCAAGGTCACGTTGTAATTGTTGAGGTGCAGAAATAATTCGTGACGTTTCCGTCATCCTTCATGAGTAGGCAGAGCTTTCTCCGGAGAAGTTCCATTGATTTCGATGCTGCGATCGTCATGAGCATGTGAGGAGACTATTTCAGAGCTAGCTGCATACTTTCATTGGCAGTTCATTACACCCGGGCATGAGTTGACCATGAGGTGGGTTCTCGGCAGCCACATGCCCCTGCCGCTTTTACTCCTCACGAAGGCCGTACGTAAATCGCATGCGCAAGTATCGCGCGTCAGCACTTACTACACAATCACATGTGCTCAAGAAGGCCCGATGTTGATCAGTTATTACGATTAATTTCGCCAAGACCTCGATCTTCGAATCCTGGTGCTACAAGAAGTGATGCAAGGTAATGTGCGGGGAAGTATATGTACATGTACAAGGATTCCATCTTCTACCCCATCGAACTGATCAGCTTACTTCTCCACTTGCTGGTCGGCTGCGGGTCTTTGACCGCTCTCAGCGACTGAACTGCTCGTTGATGCTTGATGCGTTCTTCGCTGAACCAGTTTCCATGTAGACCATAAGGCACTCTGGTAGGAAGCTTGATCTTGCAGACAACATCGCTCATGGATTTGGCGTCAAGCACCCACAACTCGCTGATCGCGTCTGCTCTACAATCTCCCGTTTCGCTGAGCTGATCCTCGTTGAAGACGTAGAAGACGAGATAGCCATCATTTTCCGACACGTTGGCATCACCGCTTCTCCGCTCCCTTGGGATGAATCTTGGCTCTTGGCCGAAGTGGTTCGGTGGTAATTTGAAAGTCTTTATTGGATCGTTGCAATCCGTCGATGCCAGAATCTGATCGATGCTGCGATCATCGACACAACCTGTGACCTGTATAGGTGGTGTGACTTGTGCGCGAGCAAGGAGGGCTTTCACGTCCATCCTCACAACCACGTCGATCTTTGTAGCTTTTCCTAAAGCAGCCCCAAATGACTCGTTCGTGGTACTGCAACCGTAGACGTACTGTGCGTAGGTCATGTCGGTATGAGGAGACACCACGGGGAATTCGAAAGGTATGGCAGCCAGTGCAAACTGGTGGGTAATGTCATTGGAATCCTTGTTGTCCATGGCGAAGCGGTAATAGTAGAGGCGACACTGCTCTTCATCGTCATGTGTCATTGGGATCGGTGGTGTAGATCGAGAACCCTGGGACTCTTCTCGATTGAGTAAAGGTGAGGTTTCATCTGCATGCGACTTCTCCGGATCCTCAAAAGCTTGGTCGTCGTCATATTTGGCGAAGAACGACATCGGTCGGGGTTTCTCCACCTTCTTGTGATTTGGATGCGGAGGCGGCGCAATGTTCGCAGCGCTGAAGACGAGTGAGGCCGAGGTCATTCTGCAGGCGAGGAGATTGACTGCAGTAACTGCACCCTCAGAGTTGCATTCGTCCCATGCGTTGGATGTATGGAATATGCAACACCCCGCGGCCTCGAACCAACGCACTGCTGCCGGATCGGTTCGGGGAAAGATGCCAAATCTTGATGCTTTCTCTGGCTCGTACAGCACAATGGGGTTGTTTTTCAACAAGTTCAGAGGCGTGAGAGACAGCGGCAGATCGAGTATTATAGTAGAAAGTTTCGACACACCGAAGTCGTGCATAAGCTTTCCACCAGTGCACCCTGGCACAGGAGCGCTCATGATTTGCTGTTGCGGTTCCGCCTGTGGGACATTCTTTGCGGGCACTAAAGAATAGTGTACGTATGGGGGTGCAAAGTTGCAGTGAAAGAGGATCATGGCGCCAGTTTCCTGGTCGACTTTGGGATGGCCAGTTGTCCATTCGTTCATCCAGCTAAGTGGTCCTGAACCGCCGAACGTAGCTGTTGAGGTATCGCCTTTCGTCTGTGATTCATCCACAGGCTCGCCTTCTGCTTTGCTACCGTCGAACCAGCCGACTGTTTCCAGCGTGGGCAGAGTCACGCGCAGTGGGGGCCCACTTTCACAGGTCGCCAACGCGCGCCCATCGTGGAAGAGGATGCTGGTATTTGCAACGCTAATTCTCTTGATGGCAGTTTGTGTTCGTGATAGGTGCGACAGAATGACGATGAAGACGGTCCTCATGATCCTCCATACTATGTATAGAAGCCGGGACAACGGGTTGACAAGCGTCGATATGCTGGGTAAGATGGGTGTTTGCAGGGAGCTGTTTTCGACGCTCGCAAGATACACATCGGTCAAGATGTATTGGTTGACGAAGTGTGGGACAACTTGCTGAGGACTGCTCGACGACCGCTCGAACCAAACTCCCGAGAGCATGCCATCGCCGTCGAACCAATGGGCTTCGCGGCCAAGATCCGAGTTGGTTGCTGGATTGCCGCCATTCCTAACGTACATGCCACCAAGCAGCTCCTTGGGGACGTCGCCGGTCCACGTGACGGGTGTTGGCGGCCATGACTTCGTTGCAGGTGCAAAGTTGCCTGCGAGGTAGCTGTCAGGTGTTAGAGGTATTATTGTGCATTTGGGAGAGTGGCGACGAACGGATGGCTTGGCTTTTGCGGCTTTCTGCGTCCTGAAGGAGGCATAGTAGAATGGTTACTCGAGTGGCATTGATCGCAGTATTCGAGAGTATGGTTGCCAGAGGCGCTGGAATGGGTGCGTTCAGGTTATGGAGTCCATGCTAGGAAGAGGCACAGCTTGACAGGCACGAGCATGTGAAGAGGCAACGCGTCTCAGACCATGGCCTGATAGCGCGTCAAGACAGGGTGAAAGTTCGGGCACCATGATGCAATGTCGCCCAGGCCGTCGGTGCCGAAGCCTTGTCAAATCCATTAAGTTTAGCGCGTGAAACGTCGTGACACGTGCAGGGAAGATTGCGCGGTGAAAGTCGTGACGTCAAGAGGAGCTGCAGGCGGCACTATACCGCATGCGTCGCACGTGAGCCTTCGCGCCGGCAACCGCGTCCCAACGATGCTGCGACACGCCCGCCATGGCCGGCTCATTCTCTGCCAAAGCTGTGCCTGGCACTAAGCAGCCTCAGTTAGCTTGCAATTCTGCGCTGGTGGCCTCGAATTGACGCGGAGCTGTCCGAGTACACGTCTCCCAGGGCACATCAGATCAGTCCTCCGCCGTCGTCACTATGGGCTTTGACTATGCAATTGTGTACGTGAATGCTGCATTTGCCCATCCCCGACGAACCGCATACTGACCCGCCTCGGCCAGCCATGTCAAATACACCATTCCACCCGCCGTGCTGCTTACCCTGCTGTACCGGCCGCTCTTCACCAAGCTCGATGCCTTCAAGGTCTTCTTCCTGGTGACCGTATGTCGACACCGCACCCGCTGCTTTGCTATTGCTCTAACGATGCATTTGCCAGGTCGCCGTCACTGCCACAATACCATGGGACTCGTATCTGATTCGCACCAATATATGGAGCTACCCGGACCATGTCGTTATTGGCCCCACGCTGCTTGACATTCCTCTCGAGGAAGTCTTCTTCTTCTTTATACAAACATACAACACCACGTTGCTGTATCTGATCCTCAGCAAGCCCACCTTCCAACCCGCATACCTGCGCGCCGGACGCCCCACCGCATCGCCGCCATGGAAGTACCAGAAGCTCGCTGGACAATTGTTCCTCGTTGGAGCTGCTGTCTGGGCCGGGCTGCGCGTGCACGAAAATGGCAAGGGCACCTACACGGGGCTCATCGTTGTCTGGGCGGCACCTATTGTTCTGCTGCAGTGGTACGACATCGCCGAGAGTGCATACGGTGCAGCGCTAACATCGCGGCAGGACTCTTGCTTACCAATTTATACTCGGCCTCCCGTGGACAAATACCGTTTTGCCCATCGCAATACCCACCTTATATCTTTGGCTCGTGGATACGCTGGCTTTGCGAAGAGGCACATGGGTCATAAGTCCAGGCACCAAGTACGGCGTGCACTTGTGGGACGGACTGGAGATTGAGGAGGCTCTTTTCTTCTTCGTCACAAACACGCTCATAGTGTTCGGTCAATTGGCCTTTGACAATGCTCTCGCCGTGCTGTACACGTTCCCAGCTCTGTTCCCCAAACCTCCAAGCATGCCAACGCCACTCGACTTGATGAGCGCTTTGTGGGTATCACCTTACAAGTATGACCGCGCACGCCTGGCAGGCCTTCAGGATGCTGTATTGCGCTTGAAGCGCAAGAGTCGAAGTTTTTACCTGGCTTCTGCGACCTTCCCGGGACCTTTGCGATCGGATCTATTGTTGTTGTACTCTTTCTGTCGCGTTGCAGACGACCTCGTGGACAACGCAGCTACAGCGGAGGAAGCCAAAGAGTGGATATCCAAGCTACACCAATATCTTGACCTGGTGTACAACGATGCAAAGTCGAGCCATGTGTCTGAAGATTTCGTACAGACCCATTTCCCCTCCGACGCGCGTTCAGCGCTTCTCCAGCTGCCAGCCCACAAATTGCCTCGTCAACCGCTACAAGGTCTACTGCACGGCTTCGAAATGGATCTTGCTTTCAATAACTCATCCCCAATCAAGACAGAGAGCGATTTGCGCCTCTATTCCGAGCGTGTGGCTGGCACCGTGGCGCAAATGTGCATAGAGCTGATATTTCGTCTGTATCCCAGTAACATGACTCCTGGTGAGGAGCGTAAGGTTGTAGATGCCGGGGACCAGATGGGGGTAGCGCTCCAATACGTCAACATCGCTCGGGATATATCTGTAGACGCGCACATTGGCCGTGTCTACCTCCCATTGGATTGGCTTCAGGAAAGCGGTCTATCGTACGACGAGGTTCTAACTACCCCAGAGAGCCCACGGATGGAATCCTTGCGCACACGGCTGCTGGAGAAAGCCTTTTCCATTTATAACGGAGCAAGAGGAGCGATAGAAACTCTGCCTGTAGAAGCTCGCGGCCCTATCCGCGTTGCTGTAGAAAGTTACATGGAGATTGGAAGAACCCTTCGACAGAAGGGTTACGCCGTGAAGGCTGGACGGGCCACGGTGTCCAAATGGCGGCGAGTGGTTGTCGCTTGGAAAACATTAAATAAGACTAGTGCCTAGGGATATCGTCCTGCTTCTAATACTTCACACAAGTTGTGATGACCCTGGTCGGGTGTAATTGCGGAGCGCGGAGATAGCTAGCTAAGTCTTGGCATACATGTGTGCCTCTTCCCAGTGCGACCTGCATCCCTGTTTGATAGTGCATGAAGCGATGAAGCTCCCGCACATTAACGCGCCAATCTCTTCGTCAAGATCAGACCTAAATTTGAATACCCGCTGGCGTCTACCCTGACCTCCCTGATGCGACATGCGCGCAACGTCCAGCCACAGACGAAGGAATGCGGCGCGGATTGCCAGCCATAGCCCTTCTGTAGGCCACTACAAGAAGCTCTTATGGTTCAAACAGCCTTGTGAGTGGTAGTGACCATAGAGCGAGAGATTGACTCTGACTACTACAGTTCCGGACAATTATACAGATGAAGCGACGTTTCTTGATCATCTGCAAAGAAATCCGTGGCTGCAACCCTACGAGTTCTGGTCACTGATGTCAGATGCGACCATCATCGTGCAGCATCTTGCGTCCGTTGTCATATTCTGTTGCTGCTTCGTCGCCATATTCACTGGAAGAGTATCGCCTGTGGCAATTGTTGGCTGGGCAAGCTTGTTCAGTCTGCTAGCCTGGGTGCTGTGGGACTATTGGATGGGACAGCAAGGAGTGCCAAACTCGTCCAACACAGCAGATGCAAGCACAATTGGCGCAAATAACGCAAACCAATCAACGTCTTCGCGGCGAATGCAACAGCGCCTTGCCACACTGAAGTCTGCTGTATTAATATATGCTGCTCTTCTGGGATTGAGCCCCATACTGAAGTCACTCACACGCTCCACGACGAGTGATTCCATCTGGGCTTTGAGCACTTGGTTACTCTTGATAAATGTGGCTTTCTTTGACTACAGTGGTGGTCCAGGCACACAGTAAGTGTGTATTGCCTACTTCTGCGAACAGAGCTAACATCGCATGTAGACTGCCCACTTCCATGTCTACCAATTCTGCCATGATGGCATCCGCCGTGCTTGCATCAAGACTGCCATCTACTACGCACGTCTTCTCGCTGACTCTCTTTTCTATCGAAATCTTCGGGCTCTTTCCCATATTTCGCAGGCAACTACTTGTCCACTCCCGGTCCAGCCATCTTGCCCTCAGCGTCTTGCTGACAATGGCTGCATGGGGCGGCTTGTTCGTCACTCTGACAGGTGGCGGCCGGGTAGCTTTCCTCACAGGCGTAGTACTGGGATGCAGCTTTACGTTTTTGTGTATGGGCATCTGCAGTTGGTGGCTGATAGGATTACAAAGGTACAAGAATGAGATCCACGGTCCTTGGGATCCAGCGAGACCAATCATCCGGCAACGTTGGGACTAAGCCTTCAATCCTTCTTCGACATATCCATGACTTTCAGATAATTTCTCTCATAGTCTGACCACAGACACGAGCCATTCTCTGACCAGCATCCTTCGCTTTGGCCTCGAACGGAAGGCGCATGCCATGTTCCATCAACGTGTGTCAGGAGATGGTTTTTGGAGACGACTTCAAGAGATAGTCTACCATCTTTTCGGCCCCATCGAATAATCTTCTCTTCAGCTGGTGCTTCAACGCACTTCCACATGCGTGGAACGAGGTCATCGAAGTCGACGTCAGTTGCTCCGACAAAATGAGCTGGCGACCATGGATCTCTTCTCGCCATCGCTTGCCCCCTGCTTGCTCCAATTACCACGATTCTTTCTAAGCTTCGAACAGTAGCCATCATTTGCCTGAGCAAAACCCAAAGCTCGGTTCGGAACATGGAGACTCTGGGCCATGATTCGAAGTTCAGACGCAGTATCTTCAGACTTGGGGCGTCAATTTGCAAGGAGCAGGAAGTCGAATCCCACGGTCCGTTTCCCCAGGCGAGATATCGTAGCCAGTCGCTTGCAAGACTGGTGTCGACTTTACGAACGTCGATTTCGATATCATACACGCTTTCGCGGTAAGCATTGTCCAGGGTCTTGAGGAATGACCGTGCTGTTTCTACGCTGGTGAAACGGAAGGTGTTCTGGGAGAAGAGAGGACGGCGATCGATTTCATGATACAGTCGCCGACATGTCTGCGATATAGCGACATTCAAAGACCGTGCTGGTCTTCTCTGAGTCGCACCACAGACTGTAGGATCCGAAATAACATCGTCAGATGTCAAGCATGCTTTGAAGATCTGATGCTTGATCTCGGCAGGTAAGTTGACCAGAGTTGATTGGGGCTGAAGATTCGCCGGAAGCGCCACGGTTGCGAACATGGCAAACATGATTGTAAAGATAGTCACTCGAGGGCAACCCGAGCAGGGAAATCACGGTATATGAATCAGACGAAGTCATCTCGGCTTACATGTGCTTCTTCTGTTCTCGATTCGTGGCGTTGGCCTAGGTGGGTCTGATATCGGTGTACGGTCTCAGCCGCCAATTCGACCCTAATGTGCGCAACATGACAAGCTACCCACGACACACAGATACACTCTTGATCAGTATCCAGACAACGGTGAAGTGCCGGTGGGAAAAATTCTGATAGCTGACGTGAAGGCCGGCGGTGAGCACGGCCGACTGCCTCCGATGACCCACATTTGGATGTCACATCAGTGTAGTTCTTGCTGAAGAACTCGTGCCAGTTGCCCAATGCTGCCAACTTAGCTAGTTGCTGTGAAAATACGCCATGGCGTGCGATAACGAGGACTCAACAAAGTTGTTTCGCTAAAGATGTGAAGGCCTTGGTTCGGCGACATGGTGACGGTCATAGCCGAGATTTTGGCTGAGCTACGCTACCACGTGGATATTAGTACCGGCACATGATGAACTGAAGACAATGAGAAGTACAGAGTGGGAGACAGTCGTACTGCCATCTACATGTTATCAACTACAAACCGCGACGACGGAAGGCGACTAGGGTGCAACGTTGGGCAGCTCACCTAATAGGCTGAAGCCATACACACAGTCAGAAGTCATGCCGCCGCATTCGAAGCCTAGTAATACTGTGTGTAGCCTTGGACAATTGGTCGACGGCATCCTACAGTAGGAAAGTTCGAAGATGTCGCGTTCCTTGTGTACTATGGACTTCATGCTCGGATTTGGCCCCCAAGTTTCACGACAAGCTTGCACAGATTTGGTCGCGCTACATGATACAGAACACCCAGCCATCGCAATTATGGTCACAGTTTTGGGAGCGAAAGCCCACTCTGCGATGCACCCATTACACGACTCTGAATACTGAGTAGCCAATTCAATGTCGCTTCGACCTGACGACAGATCAAGGCGAGGGAGGTCGAAATCGCCTGGACGCGAGCGCTCCCGCTCACGGTCTCACGTCCGAGAGCCATCTTATGGTGCGGCTGATGCAGGTACAGGCGGCGCCCAATATGACTTTAGGCAGCCAGGTGGTCAGCCATACGCGACGTGAGTAGAAGAACAGGGAGCTTTGCGCTCCAGACGGGCGCGTCCCAGCATATTTTCGCGCGCAGAAGAGGAACTGAGATGGCCGCCAGACAGTCCAACGAACCCATCACCATGGGGAATTATAGCGACTTGCCTCCGGAGCAACGTCCCGGCTACTTCGCCAACGGACAGGGACCTGCCTACTCGTCGGCGCCGAGCGCATCACCCGGCGGTGTAGCGTATGCACCGCAAGGCAATGTCCAGTACAGCACGCAGCAGTATGGGTATACGGCCGCAGCTCATGCTGGTCCGAATCGCGCGCCGCCGACGAGCGGAGGGGGCGGCGTCCAGTATGCGACCTCGCCCGCCAATATCACGTATACCGCGAAACCCGTTGCGCCTCCGACCCAGCAGCCTTCCGTGAGACATAGCGCGCAGTCGTCGAATCCTTGGTACCCACCACCACCGTCGTCAAACCTCCAGTACACTGCGACTCCGCAAGCACCTCAGCCACCGCCCAATGCTCAACACCATTACCCACCCCCGCCCCTCGGA
>Ga0265780_10010309_pt1 | contig 11145 bp, 3 predicted proteins | sample P1T30metagenome_FD_192432 | JGI IMG/M metagenome (GOLD analysis project Ga0265780, IMG submission 192432) | Plant litter microbial communities from East Loma Ridge, Irvine, California - P1 T30 | ecosystem: Environmental > Terrestrial > Plant litter > Unclassified | place: USA: California... | reverse complement strand
CCACAATTCGCCAAATTATACAATTTATATTTTTTGCATAACTATTATATGGAATCAACGATTTTGTTTTTATCCAATATAAAGAGTCATATATCTTTGACGCAAATCTGAAGAAATTCCGAACAACCGAGTTCAATTCTTCTCTAAAAGCCACTAAATAAGCACAAAGAATCACAGGCATAAAAAATGATTAAAAGCAGGCAAGACTCTTCATATTGTATTTTACTTATTCAAATCCATTCTGCATGAAAAAAATACTTCTACTTTTTTTGCTAACATTAGCAGGTTTTGTTGCTAATGCACAGGTTAGTCTTTATACATTCAATGGCGGTGGAACCAGTGGCAGTTGGAATGACCCCACCACTTGGACTACTGACCCCACAGGCTCAACCAGCGTAAATGGAAGGGTCCCCACAGCGGGTGACATTGCCGTAATCACCAATAGCTTTTCCCTGAACCTGACGGCTGATGTGAGCACCACGAGCCTCACCGTCATCATTCAGCGGGGTGGCTCCCTGGACCTGGGCACTACGGCAGGCTTCACAAATACGCTGACGCGGCTGGCGGGCCAGGGCACGTTGCGAGTGGGCCGCGCCTACTTTCCGAACGTAGCCAACAACGACTTCGACGATGCCAACACTGGCACCGTGGAGTTTTATAACTGGGCGACCACACCGGGCACGCTGCCGCAGCCAGGCTCCGGGCAATACAACAACCTGCGCCTGCTCAATACTACGGGTACGGCCTTTGCCGCGCAGCTCAACGCCAACCTGACCCTGGCGGGCAGCCTGACCCTGGCGCGCAGTACTGGCAGCGCCGCCGTAGCCCTGAACCTGGGCCAAACCAGCGGCTCCAATCGTAACCTTACCGTGCTGGGCGACGTGACCGTGGGCGCCGGAACCACCCTCGGCGTGACGGCGGTAAACGCCACACACACCCTAACCGTGAGCGGCAGCCTGACCAACAATGGTACCGTGCAGTTGCGCAACGCCAGTGATGCCCAACGCTGCCTGCTGACCTTCAACGGAGCAACTGATGCTACCCTGGCCTGCAACGGCCCCACCGACCTCAGCCAATTGCAGGTTGATAAAGGCACGGGCAGCACGTCTACGCTGAGCGTGACCTCAACGGCCACGGTTCCGGCCGGGGGCAACCTTCGCCTGAACTACGCAGGCGCTTCCAACTTGCTGATAATTAACAACGGCACCGCTAAGCTGGGGGCCAACATTGAGCTGCCGCGCCTGAGCAACGCCACCGCGAACTACGACTTGGGCACGGTAAACATCAGCCCCTGCCTGTGGATTGCAGGGGCTACGGTGCGCAACAACAATACCGGTGCACTGGTGGCCTATGGCACGTTCCGCATCAGCGCGGGGCGGTTTGAGAGCATGAATGCTGAGGGCATGGTAATTCGGGAAGACGGACAGCTGCTGATTGAGGGTGGCACGACAGTAGTGGAGAAGTTCCGCCCATCGAATACCTCGGCCAATCACCGCGGGTCTTTTACGATTACGGGCGGCGTGTTTGAATGCAGTGGCACCGGTTCAGATAGTGATTTCGCTCGTTTTTCGCACCCATACAAAACCCAATCGTTCCGAATGACGGGCGGTACCATCCGGGTGCAGAACCCCCAAAACAGCAGCGGCTTGTTTCACATTGGGGTGAATCCGGATAATGCGACCGTGACTGGCGGCACTATTGAGCTGCTGCTGCCCAATACGAACACCAACTGCAAAGTCTTGAGCACGGCTCCGCTCTGGAACCTGAACGTGAGCAAACCCACCGCCGGCGGTACCAGCAAGGCAGTACTCGATGCCGTGGGCGTAACGGCTGCTTATGTTGGCGGTGCCACCACTACAGCCCAGCCGCTGACCGTGCTCAACAACTTCACCGTTGCTGGCGCTAACCCGGCTACGCTGGATGCGAACTCGCAGGATGTCAACATTCAAGGCACGCTCACGATTGGTACAGGCTGCACCTACCTGCCTACCACCAACACCACGCGCTTCAGCGGCGGGCAGGACCAGTTGCTGACTAACAACGGCAGCATTGGCTCGACCCTGAACACGTTCTATAACCTAACGGTGGACAAATCGGCGGGCACGCTCTCGCTTGATGGCACGGCCACGACTTTCACCGTTACCAACACCTTGAGCCTGTTGAACGGTGTACTGAACGACGGCAGCAAAATTGTAAACGTGCTGGGCAACGTGGTAAACTCAGCCTCGCACACCAGCGGCGGCGGCACGGGCGCCATTGTGCTGGCCGGCCCGGGTGGCCAGGTAATCAGCGGTAATGGCAACGGGGTATTCGGCAACCTGACCATTAATAGTACGGCCGCCGCCGGTACAGTGGCAGCTACGCTCACGGCCAACCAAGGCGTGGCCAGCGTGCTGACGCTGCAAAGCAACCACGTCCTCAACATCGGCATCAACCGCCTGTCGCTGACCAGCATTAGCCCCAACGCTTTGGTGGCAGGCACGGGCGGGTTCTCGAGCCAGCGCATGATTCGGACCGCTGGCAACCAAAGCGACCTGGGCCTGCGCAAAACCTACGGCGGCGCCGATTCCTTCACTTTCCCGGTGGGCACGGGCTCGAAATATACTCCCGCGACTATCGCCCTCAACGCCACCATGCCGCTTTATGGCAAAGTGAGCGTGAGCCCCACCAACGCCCGCAACCCCTTTGTAACCAGCAATAATTCACTGGCTTACTATTGGAAAGTGCGTAGCATCGATTTCGGCCCCATTCCGGCCGGTAGCATCAGTGCTTCGTTCACCATGCTCAATACCGATGCCATGGGCACGCTGACCAGCTACGTGCCTGGCCGCTACCTGCCCGTGACCTGGACCAGCACCAACAACGTGAACCAAGTGGTGGAAGGCACCACCAGCTCGACTATCCAATTTGCGGGTTTGAGCCAGACCGATGGCGAGTTCACGGCCGGCGAAACGGCGGCCTTTGGCGCGGTCACGGCTTACTACTCCACCCGCGATGGTATCTGGGAAGATGCCAACCCCGCTACCACTCCCTGGAGCACAACGGGCTTCACGGGCGCGCCGGCTTCGTCGGTGCCTGGGCCGGGCAACCCTGTATTTATCGGCTCGGCCAGCGGCAGCTTGTTCCACACCGTGACCGTAACGGCCAACAACGCCCGCTCGGGCTCGCTGGTCATTGACCGCGGCGCGACCCTGGACGTGCAGACCCTGACCGGCCACAACTTCGGCGCGCTGCCTGATGCCACGGCCAGCGGCTCGGGCCGTCTGCGTATCAGCTCGGCTTCGGCCACGGCGCAGTTTCCAGGGGGTGACTTTGGTGCGTTCCTGCAGCCCAGCGGCGGTACGGTGGAGTACTACACCACCGGTAGCCAGAACTTTACCCTGCCCATCACTTCATTCACTGGTCTGACTATCACGTCTTATAAAAGCTTGTGGCTGAATACTGGCAGCGGCCAGCAGGTGACCCTGCCCAATCAGGACCTGCGTGTGTACGCCCAAGTGAAAACCGGCACCACAGCCGCTTATAGCGGCGAGGTGCTGCTCAGCGGCGGCACGGCTGGCAACATGATAATCGACTCGCTGCTGGCCGTGCAGGCCGGCGCATTTCGCTACACCAACGGCACCACCAGCAACCGCACCCTGACTGTGGGCGGCAACGTGACCGTGAGCACGGGCGCCATATTTGACGTGAACGGCACTGGCGCTACCACCACTGTGCCCAATGCGCTGACAGTAGGCGGTTCGCTCACTAACAACGGCACGCTGGATTTTGGCACGACCGGCGGCAAGCGGGCCAGTCTCACATTCACCGGCGACCAGAACGCCAGCTTTACCGGCACCACGGCCAGCGCCAACACCACCCTTTACGCCCTAACGGTGAACAAAGGCGCCAACCAGACCCCCACTCTGACCTTGGACGTGGCTGGCACGCTCAGCACTCCTACCAATAACTGGCTCTCCTTGGCCAGCGGTACCCTGCGCTATGCCAAGCCCAGCAGCACCCTCACGGTGCACGACGCAGCTAGTGCCTATGTCATCAATGAAAAAGCCGGCCTGACCGTGGACGCCTCCGGTGCCACCGTGACCGTAGCCACCGCCAATGACGCGGCGGCCGACCTGCAACTGGCCGGCCAGTTGCGCGTGCTTCAGGGTGCGCTGAGCGTGGGCGCGGCTTCTACTGGCGCGGGCAACGACCTTGAATATGCCAGTGCGGGCACTCCCACCGTGCGCGTGAGCGGCAGCGGCACGCTCTACGTGAACGGACAGGTGCGCCGCCCTACATCGAACACCAACGGTGCGCTACGCTACGACCAGAATGGCGGTACGGTGGAAATTGGTGGCTTCGGGGCCACTGCTGCGGGCAACAAGGAACGCGGCGTGCTTGAAGTACAGGGCACGGGCAGCATTTTCCGTCTCATGGGTGGTACGCTGGCCCTGCGCCGCTCCAATCAGAACTCGGCCCTGATTGCCGACTTGTTCCTGCGCCCCGACTCGACGGTGGTGACGGCGGGCACGGTGGTGCTGGGCAACCTGGCAGCCGGCGCCGGCAACGTGACCGTAACCGTGGACTCGTCGGTACCGCTCTACGACCTGCGCGTGGAAGCTGGTGCCAACGGCACTAACCAGAACATCGGCCAACTGGTGGGCACCAATTCTCTCTCGCTGAAAGGGTCCCTGACCATTGGCAACGATAACGCTTTCTTCAATGCCAACAGCTTGGGTCTCAACATTGGCCAAAGCCTGATTAACAACAACTCTTCGACTAGCACCAGCCTGACGACCGGCGGCTTCCGCCCCGGCACCACCGCGCAGACGACTACCTTCACCGGCGGCATCGCTGCGCAGGAGCTCAAGGCCGTGGGCCTGGCGGCTGCCAACCTGACTGTGTTTGGCAACCTCGTGCTGAGCAACGCGCAAACCAACGGCGCCCTCACCCTGCAAACCGGCCGCGACGCCCGGGTAGCGGGCAGCCTCACGCTCACCAACGGCACCCTGGCCGACAATGGCCAGACCATCACCGTTCTCGGCGGCGTACTGAACTCGGCCATCCACACCAGCGCGGGCAGCGGCAGCCTTACGCTGGCGGGCAGCACCAACCAGAACGTGGGCGGTAGCGGCGCTGGCCGTTTTGGCAACGTGGTATTGAACAATGCAGCCGGCGCTACCACCACGGCCAACCAGGAAATCATGGGCGTGCTCACGCTCAGCAGCGGCGTGCTCAACATCGGCTCGAACCTGCTGTGGCTGAGCAACCCGGCAGCTGGGGCCGTGGCCGGCACGTTTAGTGCAACGCGCTGCATCCGGACCAATGGCATTGTGGCCGATTTGGGTGTGCGCAAGAGCTACCCCAGTGGTGCTTCGGACTTCACCTTCCCGGTGGGTGTGACGGGCAAATACACGCCTGTACGCCTCAACGTAACGGCTAACGCCGCCGCTGGTACGCTCACGGCGCGGCCCATCAACACCGCCCACCCCTCAACCACCAACCCGCTGGCCCGTGAGCTGAACTACTACTGGAAGCTGAGCAGCACCGGCTTCAGCGCGCCCACCGTGACGCAGGTATTCACTTACGTGGATGCTTCGGCCGGCAACGACGTGAACGGCACCGAGGCCAGCTACGTGCTGGGCCGCTTCCTGAATGGTTCCTGGACGCCCATCAACGGCATCCCCGGCACTGTGAACACGACGGCTAATACCCTGACGCTAGCCAGCGTGGGCTACTTCGAAGGCGACTACACCGGCGGCGAAAGCAGCGAGTTTGGCCTTGTGCCCACGTATTACAGCCGCACTGCTACCGCTGGCCTGGCTGGCGGCGCCAACTGGAACGATGCCACCGCCTGGACCTTCAATCCCGATGGCTCCGATTCGGCAACGCTACCCAGCACCTTCCCTACCCTGGCCAACCCGGTAGTTATTCTGCCCAACCACCAGATTATTGCCAACGGCCCCGCCCGTGGTGCGGCCAATCTGAGCCTGCAAGGCACTCTGGACCTGGGTGCCAATGGAGCCAACAACTTCAATACCATAACCGGCCCCGGCACGCTACGCATTGGTTCGTCGCTGTTCCCAGCCGGCAATTATACTGAGTTTATGGCCGGTGGCACCGGTGGCACGGTGAACTACACGGCGGCCGTGCAACTGCCCGCCCGCGACACCTACAACAACCTGACCTTCACGGGCAGCAATACCAAGCAGCTCAGCAACCTCGACCTGACCGTCAACGGCGCCCTGACTGTGGCGGCGGGCACCACCGTGCTCAACCCCACCAGCCAGAATCTGACCCTGACCTCGACCACCGGTGGCGCCACCCTCGGTGGCACGCTCGACCTGAGCGAAGGCAGCCTGACGACTCAGGCTTTCGTCCTTAACTCGGGCCTGCTGACCATTGGCAGCGGCAAAGTGAGCACTGCTACCGCCTTCACGAACACCAGCACCGGCACCGTAACCAACGGCAGCGGCGCGGTGACGGCGGGCACGGCCTTTAGCAACGCCGGTACCTACAATGCCAACGTAGGCCCGGGCCCGCTCACGGTGGGCACCGACTTCACCAACAGCGGCACGTTCCGGGCCGGCGACGGCAACCTCACCGTGGCCGGGGCCTTTACCAACACCGCAGGCGGCAACTTCCAGGCAGCCGTTGGCGATTTGGCAGTAGGCAGCGACTTCACCAACCTGGGCGGCTTCACCGTGAACAATGCCAACACGCTGCGCATTGACGGCAACTTTGCCAACACGGCAGGCGGCACATTCGCGGCCGGGGCCAGCACGGTGCAGCTTCAGGGCAATTTCTCGAACGCAGGCGGTAGCTTCGGCGGCGGCACCAGCACGGTGCGCTTCCTGGCCACGGCCAACCGCACCGTAACCGGCAACCCGACTTTCTACAACCTTCAGAAAAGCGGCAGCGGCACCCTGACCCTCAGCGGCACCACCGACGTGACGGTGGCCAACCTACTCACACTCAACAACGGCCTCGTGGTGACCGGCACCATCAACACCCTGCGCCTCACCAACACGAGCATGCAGCCCATTGTGGGCACCAGCACCACAGCTTACGTGAGCGGCCGTCTGGCCATGAGTTTGCCCGATGCAGCTGCGGCCAGCCGCGAGTTCCCGGTGGGTCTGGGCGGGCGCTTCCGCCCCGTCACCATCCAGCCCCAGGCCGCTTCAGTGAGCCCGGTGGTACTGGTGGAAATTTTCAACGGTGCGCCCGGCGGCACGGTCGACAACTCGCTGTCGAACCTTTCGGCTAACCGCTACTACCGCATTCAGCTGCTATCGGGCACCATCAACCAGCCCACGGTGCAGCTCAGCTTCAACACCGAAGGCATTGTGGACGAAGAAGTGAACGTGCCCGGCAACCTGCGCGTGGCCCGCTCTACCGGCAATGCCGGCCCTTGGAGCAACGCTGGCGGAGCCGGGGTATACTCGCCGGCCAAGCCGCGCGGCTACACCATTTCGGCCCCCACGGTCATCAACGGTACTTCGTTCTTCGCGCTTGCCTCGACCAATGCTGTGGACAACCCCCTGTCCGGCCTCGCGCCGCTGCCCGTAGAGCTGACCACTTTCACGGCTAAAGCGGTGGGTAGTGCTGTGCAAGTGGCCTGGGCTACTGCCAGCGAAAAGAACAGCGCCTACTTTGAAGTGCAACGCTCGGCCAATGGCCTGCGTTTTGAAACGCTGACGCAGGTGGCCGCCCAGGGAACCAGCACCAGCGCCCACAGCTACGCGAGCCGCGATGCCCAGCCGCTACCCGGCCAGAGCTACTACCGCCTGCGCATGGTAGACCGCGACGGCACGTTTGCCTACAGCCCGGTGGCTACCGTACGCTTCGGCGCTACCAACGGCCCGGCCTCGGTTACGCTCTACCCCAACCCGAGCACCGGCACCAGCTTCCACCTGGCCACGCAGAACATACCCGCCAGCCCCGCCACGGTGCGCCTGCTCGACTTGCAAGGCCGCCTCGTGAGCCAGCACACGGTTGATTTTACGCAGCCCGACGTGACCATCCAGCCCAAGCAGGCCCTGGCCGCTGGGATGTATGTAGTAACGGTGCAAACCACTATCGGCACTTTCACTCAGCGACTGGAAGTGACCAAATAGCGCTTCCGGATTATTGAACGCAAAAGAGCGGCTCCCTTGGGGCCGCTCTTTTGCGTTTTACATGGTTCGACGGCTCTGTCGTCGGACTGCTTATCGCTGCAGTTTGCTACTGAACAGCTTTGTGGGCTTCTCATTATAACGAGGTCAAAGAATATTAGCACCGGTGAAAAGCGTGATAAATGTCACCGCCAAATTGTGTCATGTGACGTCGCTTTTGGGTGCGGTGGGCTCTCAATTTTGTCCCGTCATCTGAACGTCTTGCGACGGAAACGATGGCTAACCAAACATCCACAACTCACCGTATGAAAAATCCCTCTAATGGCCCAAGCGCGCCTCTGTATTACCAAGATGCCACCGCCCTGGCCGCCCTTATCCGCACCAAACAGGTAACGCCCCGCGAAGTGATGCAGGCCCACTTAGACCGCATCAGTACCGTCGACTCCCACCTCAACGCCATCGTGACTCTACTGGCCGAGGAGGGTTTGCAGGCCGCCGATGCAGCCGGCAAAGCCGTCATGAGCGGAGCTGCGCTAGGGCCCTTACATGGGGTTCCTTTTACTGTCAAAGATTCCATCGATACCGCCCATGTATTGACTCAACGCGGCTCGCCTATCTTTCAGGGCCGTACCCCCGACACGGATGCTACCAGCGTTGCGCGCTTGAAGCAGGCCGGGGCTATTCTACTGGCCAAGACGAACCTGCCGGAGTTCTCCTATTCCACCGAAACCGACAATCTCCTGACCGGCCGGGCGAATAACCCCTGGAATCTGGCGCGCACGCCTGGCGGGTCCAGCGGCGGCGAGTCGGCGGCCATTGCGGCCGGCTTGTCGCCGCTTGGGCTTGGCACCGACCTGGCCATTTCCGTGCGCGGCCCGGCCGCCAACACCGGCATTATTGGCTTCAAAGCCACGCACGGGCGCATTCCAATGACGGGCATCTGGCCCCGAGTGCCGCGGCGCAACTGGCATGTGGGCCCAATGGCGCGTAGCGTGCGCGACGTGGCATTGGCCTATTACCTGCTTGCCGGACCCGACGGGGCCGATGGCTTCGCCACGCTTCCACTCCAATTTGACACGGGTTTGGGCGCTTCACCAGACCGACCGCTGCGGGTGGGGTGGTTGGTCGAGCCGGGCTTCGGGCCGATTGATGCGGAAGTAGCCGCGACGGTGCAGGCAGCGGCGGAAGCGTTGCACGGGGCCGGCTGCGTGGTGGAGCCGGTGCGCATCCCGGCACTGGAACAGGAGAATGCCCTCGACATCTTTTGGCAGCTCCACGTGATGGAAGTGAAACCAGCTTTCGCCGAGGCAGCAGCGGGCCACGAGCGCGAAATGTTCACCATTTCCAAAGCCATGCTGGCGGAGCCCGATACGGCCATGCGCGCCTATGTGCTGGCCGAGCAAGCGGCCGAGCGGCTGCGAGACGGCTTCGCCGCCTACTTCCAGCGCTACGATGCGCTGTTGTGCCCCGTCCTGCCAATTCCCGCTCATACCCATGGGCTCTCCGAATTCAATATCAATGGCCAGACGGTGCCCGCTACCCATAGCCTCAGCGCAACCGTACCGTTCAACGTGACCGGGCTGCCGGGCTTGTCCATCCGCTTCGGCACGAGCCGCGACGGCCTGCCCATCGGGGTGCAACTGGTAGCCAACTGGTGGGCCGAGTCGACCGTGCTGCACCTGGCTGCGCTGCTGGAGGCAGCTAGTTCAGTGCGTGACCGGCACCCGACCATCTAGTCCGGAAGACCCAAAATCTGCGAATGCATCACACGCAGAATTTCACGCTTAAGCATAATTCTCTAACTAAACAGACCCTCTCAAACAGTCTTGGGAGGGTCTGTTCATTCGCACTCCCGCCCTTTCTAGCAAACATCAGTGGCCATCCCGGCCACTACCGCCGGAGCCGGCTTAGCGTTTCCCGCGACATGCCGAGGTATGAAGCGACCATGTGCAAGGGGACGCGGTTAAACACCAGTGGATATGTCTGTTGAAATTCCCGGTACTTCGCCTCGGCAGGAGAGCTGATTAGCGAAAAAATCCGCCGCTGGCTGGCTTCGTAGCTGCGGGCCTGTAATTGCTCGTAAAACGTTTTAAGCGCTGGCACTGCTTCTATCAGTTCTTCCCATACTTCTTTCGTCCACGTGATGATGGTCGTGCCCGCTAACGCCTCAATGTTATAAACGGAAGGCGTCGCGGTGCGGTAGCTTTCATGGTCCGTAATCCACCAATTTTCCACTGCGAACCGCAGGGTGTGGTCGGTGCCATCGTCGCTGAATCGATAGAGCCGGCAACAGCCGCTGGCAATGAAACAATTGAGTCGCCAGATTTCGCCCTCATGCAGAAGCGACTGCCATTTGCGGAGTTTGCGCACCACGCTCCGGGCGCGCAGCAGTTCCACTTCCGCATCAGTCAGGTCGGCCTGCTGGCGAATGTATTGTTCAAACACGGCAAACATGCAGGCGAAAACGTGGGGATAGTTTGTAGGGGTGCGGGCGCTCCAAAGTAATAGCGCCGAGCTGAAGTAATGGCTCTGCCGGCAACCGCAAGCGATGCCTCGTTTGCCCGACTTCCCTGCAATGGCACTTAGCCTAATACCGCCTCGTTATTAAACAGGACCTTCTATCTGACTGACTCCCAACCCTAGCCTTGTTCAATGACAACCGGTCTGACGGCTCTGCCACCGGACCAGACCGGCCGTGTATTGGCTAATTTCTATCAAATTTGTAGTTGGTGAGCAAGTCATAAAATATCGCCGCAAGCTGTGCGTCTGTTTAGGCACAATGAAACCCTTGGCACTTTCGCTCCCCTCTCCTATCCTGCCGATGACGGCTTCGCAGCAAGACCGCCAGATTGCCGAAGCCGTGCGGCAGCAGCGGCCCCGGCTGCTGCAGTTCATCCGGCGCCGCATTCCCGACGAAGCCGAGGCCGAAGACCTCCTGCAGGATGTCTTCGCCGAACTTGTGGAAAGCTACCGACTGCTCAAGCCCGTGGAACAGGCGGCGGCCTGGCTCTTCCGGGTGGCCCGCAACCGCATCACCGACCTCTACCGC
>Ga0265780_10010307_pt1 | contig 11145 bp, 7 predicted proteins | sample P1T30metagenome_FD_192432 | JGI IMG/M metagenome (GOLD analysis project Ga0265780, IMG submission 192432) | Plant litter microbial communities from East Loma Ridge, Irvine, California - P1 T30 | ecosystem: Environmental > Terrestrial > Plant litter > Unclassified | place: USA: California... | reverse complement strand
AAATACGGCTCATCGAGCAGGGTGGCCAACAATGCCGCGTCGGCGGTGCCGGTTGCGGCCCAGGCGCCGTCCTCGTCGTACGCATGCCCCTGATGGCGTCCAATCCACAGATCCATCAACACATTGCCGGGACCGGTATCGAAGCCGGTCACGCGGCCGTCGGCATGCAGTACGCTGATATTGCCGATGCCGCCGATATTGACCACCACCCGGGTCGTGGCCGGCGTGCCGAAGGCGGCGTGGTGAAATGCCGGCACCAGCGGCGCGCCCTGGCCGCCGGCGGCGACGTCGCGGCTGCGGAAGTCGGCGACCACGTCCAGCCCGGTCAGTTCGGCCAGCAGCGCCGGGTTGTTGGTCTGGCGCGTGAAGCCGAGTTCGGGGCGGTGGCGGATGGTCTGGCCATGGGCGGCGACTGCCGTGACCGGGCCCGGGCTCGACGGCAGCAACGCGCGCACGCATTCGGCATACACCAGGGCCAGGGCGTTGGCGGCCAGCGCTTCGCGCTCGAGTTCGTTCGGGCTGGCAGCCTGCAGCGCCATCAGCTCGGCGCGCAGTGCGGGCGGGAAGGGCGTGAAGGCGGCGGCCAGGGTCTGGATCGCGCCGTTCGAGAAGTCGGCCAGCACGCCGTCGACACCGTCGAGGCTGGTGCCGGACATCAGGCCGATGAAGAGGGAAGAGGTGTGGTTCATGCTGCATTGTCACCGGACACGGGGAACTCGGCAATGCAAACCATGCTTTAACATAGGCGCTGTCACCCTTCACCAGTGTCGACGCGGGAACGCGAACGCGGTGCGCGCCGGCGCCGTTCAGCGCGCCGATCAGGTCTAGGCAGTTCCCGACGCCTGGTCAGGCGATGTCGTAGTCGCCGATCGTCGAGATTAGCACAGCGCCACAACCGGCCTTATGTCCGGCCAACGCCACCGGTTTGCCCTCGACAATGTAATCGGCATCGCCTTCCACCACTTTGGTCACGCCATGGCCGGGAATTGGGCAACTGCACAGGTCATCCACGCACACGACGGCAATACCGTCAATCAAGTAGTCGCTGGCACTGGCAGAAATGACTTTGCCGCCGTGGGAGGTCGGATCGCCAAGTCGGATCACATTGGGCATGATGGTCCTTTGTATCGGTCGTGAGGATAAGTTTTGAACACGACATCTTTTACGCTGGCTTGTCCGGGCTATTACCGTCGCGCATTTGTAGCGGGCTGTTCTTTGCGTTGTCGTCATGGCGGATTAATTCCCATGCGGCCGGTTGGCTGGTGAGGTCCGACCCGCCTGTGAGCTGGTCCAGCGTAGACAATTGTTGCCGCAAGGTCGTCACAGGCAAGATCTGGCCGTGCCCGAACCAGCGCGTGCCGTCCTGCGCAAGCGCATTGACGCAGCGCCACCAGCCGCTGGCAGGACAGGTCATCCCGCTTTCGGCCACCGTTCCGAGAGGCACTTGCGCGGGTGCGACGGCCACAGGTTGGGTGGCCACAATGGGACGCACGCGTAGCGAGGACAGCATCTTGTCCCAGAGCGCCAGCGCCTGGGCGTCGGTCAGACTGGCGTCGACGGTGGTGCCAGGTTGACCGTGACCGCTACTCAGCTCGAATGACATATCTGGCGTGAAAACACTATCGGTTTTATTGTGGGCTGCCTCCCAGTCAAACTTATGTCCATAGTTGCCATTAAGTTCGTGTACGCGTTCGAGAAGTTCATCGCCCGCCTGTCCATTGAGCGTACGCGTACCTCGTCTGAACAAGTGGAACCGTGAGCGGTATTCACGGTAAGCGGCATTACTGTCGTGGCGTTCAAGGAATGTTTCGGCTGTTGTGATGCCGGCCGTCATGTTGAGCACGATCGACACGTCGGGGTGGCCATTTAGACCGACGAACATAGTGGTGCGTTCGGTCTGCTCTACCATTATCGGTTCTGTAATAAAGCCACCATCGAAACAGAAACCCGACTCACTTGGTATGTCGCTCTCATCGCGTGATCGGAATTGTGTAACCAATTGGGCAAGTTTTTTCAGGTAGCCGTCGTTGCCGAATTCTCTGGTGAGATTGAAACTGTGCTTGTGCACGCGGATCATTGCTTCGACCCTGACAGTTTCGTTAGACATCGCCTCTGGCATGTGAGGAATCCATTCCCTGTTAAACACATGAATCTTGCCGCGCACGCCATTCTTATCGACTACATGCGTGCTTTCAAGACTGGGGCTGCCACGTCCATTTTTTTTTCCCGCTAGCTGAGCTTCTTTTTGCTGTATCCGGGAAGCGAATTGTCCATCCGTTTCGTTGTCGTAGGTCGAGATGCTCCAGCCGGCGATCATGGTGCCCCTGTAAGACACTTCGGCGTCAGCGGGTATGTCGATCAGGAAGCGGCCGACGCACATGGTTTTCATTTTGAGGTCTTTCATTTCAGCCGTCATGGTTTTCACCTGGTAGTCGAGAAAGGCTGCTTGCACCTTGCGCACGAGCGCGATGCAGGCAAGGATGAGAAAGGCAGCGATGATGAGTCTGATAAGCCACTTGCCATTTTTGCGCGTGAGCAGGGGATTCATTTTGCCTCCAGCGCTATTTTGGCAATCAGTTGCAAGGTCAGGGTCAGCATCGATTCGTTTGCATAACTACCTTGGTGGTCATAGCCCCTGGTACGAAATAGTTGTCTGACGCCTTGTGCTGGCCCCATGCCCGATTGCTTCGGCACGGTGCCGTCGCCCGGGCCATCCTGGATCGAATGGGTGAACTGGACAGTGCTGCCATTGGAAAATTTCACCGTGCGGCCACCCGTTTTAGCGTTGCGGCTGATGAGCGTGCCGGAAGCAAGCACGCCTTTTTCAGGCGGGGGCGCTGTCTTGACCGCGTGCCAATGACAAGTGCCGAACGACAGATGCTCTGGGTCATCGCCGTAGAAGGCGTAACTGTTGGGATGGTAGTAGTCGCCAAGCAGTGTCGTGTGAAAATGTTCGGCCTGAGTAATCGCGTTAGCAATTTTTACGGCAACTTCGGTGGGATTAGAGAATTTCTTCGCTGGATCCGCTAGCCCGGGATCGATCATGCGATACCAAGAGGCCGTATCGCGGTACATATCGTAGACGTTGCCGTTTGGCAGGCTCAAGTGAGCAAAACGTTTTCCATCGTTATTCTCAAACGTTGCATGTAGCCACGGCTTTGGGTACTGGTTATTTGGCAGTAGCTCGAGCGGACCGGCCGCCGTGGCCATGACGGGGGTGGTATCGTCTTGCTTGCGCCCGGCGATGTCGGCGAATTTACCGCTGACGTAGCTGTCACTTTCGGTACCGCATGCGATACGGCGATAGCACACGGGCGCACCAAGCGCGGGCATGACGCCGTGGACGATGCCCAGAATCTTGTCGGGAATGCGCTTGGCGCAGGCGCGCGCTACCAGCCCGCCCATCGAATGCGTGACCAGGATGACTTGGTTGCACTGCTGTTTCCGGTCGCCCCAGAACTTCATGATTTCATGGATGCGATTTTCCAAGCGATCCGCCGACAGCGCATTCGACTGCAGCCAGTTGTAGCCCAGGGCGTAGACAGGATAGTGGTACTGGGCGAATTGCTTCAATTGTGCCTCGGTCAGTTTTGCGGTGACGCCGGTATCGTTGCGCACATTCCATAAACTTCGGTCGTATTTTTGCAGGTAAATCCACCTCGCTTGAAGCGCAGGTTTGCCCGAAAATGTGCGGAATACCGCATTAAGGTGCAACTCAAGGTGACTCAGCAACAAGCCATAACTGCTTGCATGAATCTGGCCCCAGCCGCGCTCTCTTAAAACGGCGGCGTCGAACGGTACCTGCAAATCTGGCGTCCCTGTCAATAAACCACTGCCATCAACATCGAGCGTTTCTCCGTCGAGGATTTGCTGGCGAAGATTGGGCTTGCGGCTCTCCCATTTATCAGCCTCATTGAGGCCCTCTACACTGCCATTCGGCGGCCGCCAGGCCGCCTCGCCCGGTTTCAACGCCTTGTTCACAGGTTTTGAAGGATCGGTGGTGGCGCACAGGTTGCTGCCCATGATGCCCGGAATAACGATGACGGGAATGACTTTCGAGGATGGAATCCTGAGCAGCGCACGCGTCTTGCAGTCAACCGACGACAAGTGCGCAGTCGCGCGGAAATTGCCATCGCAATCGGGCTGTGCGGCGGGCAAGGGACGTGTGGGTTCAGCTTGCGCACTGTTGGCGGACATGGTGACTGGCCTTTCTCGATCAATGATGCCGGCACGGGAAGGGACGGTGCGCACTCATGCGGGCGCGTCGTCGGGGAAAATGCAAATGTCGATCTTGCCGTAGGCCTTGCTGGTGGCCAGCGAGGTACGGCCGATGTCATCGGTCACGCCGCGGATGATCCTGCCGTTCTCCAACGTTAGTTCATAGCGCCGGCCCGGCAATGGCTCACCGGTCGACTGGTGCTGCAGGATCACGCGTTCATCCGTCTCCAGGGTCGATGCGGGAAACGCGAGCGCGATGGGTGCGCCAGCGCCGCCCTTGGCGAACAGGTAGCTGGCGGCCTTGACCAGGTGCTTGCCCTTCGACTGTGCGCTGATGGTGTCGCTGCCGTAGTCGACCTGCACGCCGGTGGCAACGAGCCGGATGTCGGGCGCGGACAGCGTGATGCGCACGCCAGCCGAGAGCGTAATCTCGTTGCTGGCATTGAGTTTGATGTCGCCGTGCTGGGCTTCTCCGCGCAGGTCGCCCGTGGCGGCCACGAACTTCATGCCTTCCTGGTGGGCAAATACGCTGACGCCACGTGCACCGCGCAAGGCCAGCGCGCCGCCGGTGGCGATATCGGTGTTGGCGGCGCTGACAAGGTCGATCTTCGAGACAGCCCCCAGCGCCAGGTTGGCCTCGCTGGCGATGACGATGCCGGCCGGCGCCGCAGCGGCGAGGATCGGTGCGCCGCCAGTGTTGCCAGCGCTGCTCCAATGACGCAACTTGTCTAGCAACTGGGCTAGTTCCGTGCCGCCGGCCGCATCCTGTGCGTGCAGGTTCGCGAATTTGGCCAGCTGTTCGGCGACGCTCTGCAAGACATCGGCAACGCCCACCAGCCCCTCGCGGTCGAGCTGGCCGCCGGCCGCACCGGGGCTGGCTGCTGCGCTGATCAGCACGCCCTTTGCACCGCGCAGTGCGACGGCGGCATCGCTGCGCAATTCAGCACCTTCACCACGGGGCTCGCCATGTCCATCGCACAGCGGCTGGACCAGGTAACCCAGGTTCAGCTGGGACACTGCATGGTCGCTGGCCAGCTGTGCGTTGATCTGGCCGGTGGTGTCGTCAAAGCGCAGCTGGTTGGCGCGCGCGCCCTTGATTTCCAGACTTTTCATTCCCGACAAATATTTATTACCAGGCAAAGCGCCCGCGCCCAGGTAAGGTGGGCGGGCCAGCATGTTGTACAGCTGGCCGATAATAATGGGCTTGTCGGGATCGCCACCTAGAAAACCGATCAACACCTCGGTGCCGGGACGTGGCAGCATCAGGGTGCCAAAATGCATGCCGCTGCCAGTGCCGGCCCAGCTGCTGGCTACGCGCACCCAGGCCGAGTCGCGATCGGATCCCGAGGCGCCGGCGCCCTCGGCATGGGCGTGGTCCTCCTCGCGCATGGCCGTAAAACGCACCTTGACCCGGCCCTGGGCGTCGCAATGGACCGCTTCGCCAGACGCGCCGACAACGACCGCGCTTTGCAACTGTGCCTGCGGCACGTCAACGCGCGCGTCCCAAGCTGGCACCAAGGCGATGTCGCGCCGAATACACGTGAGGCGACATTGAAAGCGGAACTGGCTCGAATCGAACCAGTTCTGTGCGGCCAGTGGCAGGTTGGCTGTGTCTATGCGCCAGCGGTTGCGCGCAAACAGGCGCTCGACGCGGACATCGAATTCCTTGGGCAGGTTGTTCTGCGCGATGATATGCGAAGCGAGCACGACGAACTGGCGCTCGGCGGCCGGATGGTTGTCGATCTCGGGGTGGCCTGCCAATATGAAATATTCGCCGGCCGTGCAGTCGCGCACACCACCCTCGGCGTGGTAGCACTTGGCCTCGAAGTCCGAACGGGCCAGCGCCTGCCTGGCCAGGGCATCAAGGTCATCGTAGCTGTCGCGTATGTGCGGCGCCTCGGCCTGGTACTGGTCCAGCGTGGCAGCCAACTTGCCGCCCTTGACGCCCTGCTCAAGGGTGCTGGCGACACTGGCGCTCATGAAGTCGGTGCCGCGCGGATTGGCATAATCCCAGCTGTGACGGCTGACCCGGGCCGGGCGCAAGGTGCGCACCGCGCCAAACGAGGTGATCGAATCCCGCTCTTCGGTGGCGCTATCGCGGTGGAAACGGATGGTGCCGGCGCTGCATTGCCTGAGCCGCCTGGCATCCTGGAACAGCACCATGGTGTGCGTTGGCATCGCGGGCACTGCGCCTCCCGGGCCGGTCGCACTTGAATCCTCGGCGTGGCCCGGACGAAAGAACCAGGAAATGCCGCGTCGCCTGAGCAGGCGACGCACGAAAGCCCCGGTGCCCTCGTTATGTTGCGCGATCTGGCGGCGCGCTGGATAGTCGCGCAGGCCGAGTGCCGTTTCGATCTCGAACTCGAACGTGGCCGCCAGGGCAGGGTTAGTGCAGCGTGCCTCGCCAAGCAACGTTTTGACGACATCAAGCTCGTTCTGGTCGCGAAACAGGCGCGTCCCGACACCGAGGTCCATGATGGCCAGCGCGTCGCGCATCACCAGCTGGTAGCTGGCCAGGCCACCATCGCTTTCGCCCTGGCTTGCTTCGGCGACGATGCCGCAGATACTGCGCAGTTGCCCCTGGTCGGTAACGATCTGCACTTCAACGGGTAAGCCGATCAATGTTTTGAGTGGCAATTGTGCGTTCAGCGCCAGGCAGCAAATGCGCATCTCGATGCCGTCGCAGATCGCCTCGACGCCTTCGATCCGCTGTGGCAGCAGTACCTCGCTGTTCACACCGTCCGCAAAACCCAACCGCATGCGCAGTGGCCGGTTGCTGGCGGTGAGGATTTTGCCAAGTTGTTCGGCACCGTCAAAATCATTGTCATAATCCATTGTTTGGCTCCAGTCAAAAGGCGATCAGGTAGCGACTCTGGTCATGGTCTGTCGCTTGCGGCGCGGTGAGCAGGATGGACGCGTGACCGAGTCGCGTGCAGGTGTCGATGGCAGCCGGCCGAATGTCAGCCGCCCGTAAAACAGGGCGCACTTCGTATGCAACGGTCGGCAAGGCGAACAGGGCCAGCATTTCTCTGAGCGCCTGGCTGTCGCTGCCGCCGGCAAGAAACCGCTCGAAGTCGGGGCGCGTGAGCGGGCCCAACCATAGGCGCACCACGGCGTCACGGCGCCAGTAGCGCGGGCCAAGCATGTTGCCAAAGCCAAGTACATTATTTTGTACACCCAGGATGATGCTATTGGCGTCGGCAACGTCGACCCAGCAACCGACCAGCGGCTCGCAGCGCACAGGCACGCCGAAATAGTCCGTCAGCACGCCAGCAATCATGTCACTCTGTATGGGACGATGACGAATCAACGCAGCATAGTGAGCCATGACTTCGTCGGGGATCACCGTCTCGATTGCGCCAGCGCTGGCAGGGGCAGGCTGCCGACGTTGAGGCGCGCCGGAGAAGGCCAGTTGCGCCTCAAGAAAGCGGTCGCGACCATCAGCGTCGCAGCCGGATTCAATATGGCAGGCGGCCCAGGCACGGTAGAACAAGACCATCATGCGGTGCGAAAAGGTGTCAAAGAAGGCGCGGCCAGCCTGGTTTTTGTCAAAGACGATCTGCGCAGCGATGGTGGCGGTGTAATCACAGGGCAGCACGCCATTCACGCCCAGAAACCCCATGAAGGCCGGTGTGAGGCGGATATGGCGCAGTCGGCGCATGCTCGGCGTGACTAGCCCTTCCGATGACATCGGCATATCCAGAGCGTCGGCATCGATGGTGAGCGCCTCAATCTGGCTCGGTGGAAAACTCAGCGCGACGCTGTTTTTACAACGCAGCACGGTCTCGAGCTTCTTGCTGTGCGCCGCCCCGTCGCGCCGAATCCACTGGTCAATCAGATGCACGGCTTGAACAAAATGGAACCGGAATGGTTGTTCTATCAAGCGGTCGATCAGACCAGCTTGCGCGCGCCGCTTCGTGGATGGCATCGGAGCAGTTCCTTTCCGCTTGCTTGCGAAAACACCGTCAGTTGGGTGAAGCTCTGGCAGTGCACGTAGAGACCAAAAAAATGGTCGAGCACCGAGGTAAACAAACTGATGCCGGTCCCTGCGAAGGCGTCTTCATCGAGCGTGATGTGCACCGCCAAGCCATGTATCAGGCTGCTGTGGCCGTCGTCACGCATCCAGGCGGTTGTCTCGCGCTGTTCCAGGGCGACGATGCCGGCAATCTGCCGCTGTGACACCGCCGACTGTGGTAAGTCGTACAGCGTCAGGGTTTCTTTGAGAAGGTTTAGCCCGTCGGGGGCCAGCGCGCAATGACTCAGCGACAGGTGCGTGATCAGGCGCCATTGGTCCTGCGCGTTGAAGCGGTATTGCGGCGTCGGTCGGCGCAGGAAGCGCAGCGGATAGCAGTCGGTCGCCTGCTCCAGCTTGAGGTCGCCACCCGCGGCGCCGTAGCCGAGGCGGCTGGGCAAATCGCGATTGGTGCAGGTGAGATCGATCGACACGCTGGCGTCGGCGATAGCCAGTGGATCGAGGTCCAGGTCTACCAGCGCGATACGCATGGCGTGGCTTGGGTGACGCAACGCCGCAATTTCGTCGCGGCGCACCATATAATAACGGCCGCTCCGTCCACCGGCCTCGCCATGGCGCAATGAGTAGTACGGGCGAAATTCGGTCAAGGACTGCCCTTGGCGCGATTTCTGTACCGTCGACACCTTGTCGACACTATAAATGTCGCTGGCATCGGCGCAATCGCCGTCCGCGATCAATTCATAATCAGGCGCCATGTGCGTCAGTTCGATTGGGCGGGCGGCGTGCCTGAACAGGTTCACCACTGGTGTGCAGCCTAGTACAAAATTGTGGCATGACAGCTGGCTCAGGGCGCGTCCAATGTGTGAATCGGCGGCTACGCCAGCAAGGCCCAGATGCAGGGTCAGGCGCTGGCATGTGGCTGGCAGGTGAGGCGCCAGCAAGGCCCAGTCAATGTCAAAGAAATTGAATTTTTCTGGGTGGACAAAATATTCGGTCAGCAACAGGTAGGCGGGGTGCGACAGCTTACTGCTTGGAAGCACTGCTTCTTGCGGGGCGAATCCCACCTCTCTGAGAGGCACAGTGCTTAACGCCAAACAGGTACCATCGATTTCCAGATAGGCTGCTTTGGCGTGCATGAACAATACGTCGCGGGTGGTCGCGCACAGCGATGGTTCGGCATCAATAAATATGCGGATCTGGTCGAGTTCCAGTTGCCCCAAGCCCAAGTTGGCCGCCTTCGATTCGATGTCGATGGAAAGCATCGTGGTGACATCGTCCGATCGCGTTATCGTCGGCGCCAAGTTGAAATGAGCTTGATACGCCACCTTTGCCAGCACAACTGGAGTGAGCGGCACGTCGTACACTGTACGGAACCGGCAAGGAGGCGCATTGGCCGCGCGCGCCACCAGCGTGGCACCCCGCGCAATCAGGCCGGGCGCCGTCATCGTCTCGAGGCCGGCGCTCATGTCGACGCGCACGATCGAGGTCGACGGGAACGGTTGCAAATAGTGAGGATAATTGACCTGTAGCAGTGCCTCAGTTACCTTGTGATCATTGTCATCGATCAGCTTGACAATGCGGGCGTTCGACAGCGCCGTTGCCTGGATAAATCGTTCTATATGTGGGTCATCGCGTTGACCACCTTCCATTCCCAGCTGACCGGCCTGAGCAGGAAATTCAGCGGCAAACTCGACGTTGAAGGACTGCATCGTACTCAGTTCGCGCTCGTAATACAGCCGGATCGCTTTCAAGAGTTTCTTCATTTCGCACACTCCGACTATCAGCAAATGGCGTACTGCAGACTGGACCGCTCCAGCATGATGTCGAACTGCACGCGATCGTCATCGGCCAGGACGCGCAGCTGGCCCGATATGGCAAAACTGAGCCGGTTTACCATGCCGTATTCTTCAACAAGGCGGGCCCGTACCTGCACCAGGCGCGGCTCATGACGCGCAATGGCTGCGGTCAGCTGATCGCAAATTTTTTTCCGATCAGTACTACTGGTAAGGCACAACTGCGCAAAATCGGCCTGGCCGAAACTGACGATGGATTCCCTACAGGCTGGGTAAATCTCCAACTCTTCCGCAGTCATGGCTACGCGTGTGTTAAGCAGGACTTCGAGGTCGCGCGCGATAGCGCGTTTGTATTGCGCCAGCGTCAGTCGGAGCGGCTGCCGCTCGGCGGCAGAGGCGGGGGGCGGCGCGATCAGACGGTCCCACACACTGGAAATAAAAGTGGACATGGCTATGCGCTCCAATTTTTGTGATGCCGTTGGCGCTAGAGCCGGGTGGCGCAGACGAGATGCATCGGCTTGGCATCGTCAGGGTTGCCCGGCTACGATTTGCTGAAAGGAAATTATTGCGCTTGCACAGAGCGAAAATTTGCGAGAACGCAAACGTTGTCAGGCCAAGCTCGAAATTTGATCGAGGTGTATACGATTTCCCACGCAAGGCAGAGTGACAATTAGCCAGTCGACAGGTCGCGTTGCAGGAATTCGCCGAAACGGGAATTGAACGCCGCGGCACGATTTGGCTTTGCCCGCACAAATGCCCGGGCTGGCAAAAACCGGCATGATACGGGAGACTTGCGCCTTAACCGCCAAACACGTTTACCCAAAGCCGACCCATCTGAAAAAGCAGCCGGTGTACACAAATGTCGATGATCTGGACGACATCAACGAATAATCGGTGCCATGGATAGCTGCATGGAGCGGGGCGTGTTGGCAGCAAAACAAAACGCCCTCCGGCATTTGCATGCGACGGAGGGCGTCGGGAGAACTGCGCTAGCGCTGAATCAGCGTGCCGCCATGCCGTTGCCGCTCGGGTCAAGCAGCGAGAAACGGTGGTTCATTTCAGCGGCGGCCATGCGGAAGCGTGCCAGTTCAGCCTGGTTCAGCGGTTGCTGCACCAGCGACTTGAACTTGTTTGGATCCTGGGCCACGCCTGCAACACGGA
>Ga0265780_10010306_pt1 | contig 11148 bp, 8 predicted proteins | sample P1T30metagenome_FD_192432 | JGI IMG/M metagenome (GOLD analysis project Ga0265780, IMG submission 192432) | Plant litter microbial communities from East Loma Ridge, Irvine, California - P1 T30 | ecosystem: Environmental > Terrestrial > Plant litter > Unclassified | place: USA: California... | reverse complement strand
GGTTGCGGAGAAACTGGTGTCGCTCGGCTGTGCGGTCCAGAACATGCTGATCGCGGCGCAGTCGCTGGGGTATGCGAGCGGACTGGCCAGCGGCGCTGCGATGGGCTCGGCGGGCATGCGCAAGCTACTGCACCTGGCGCCGCACGAGGGGGCGATCTGCTTCCTAGCCTTCGGTACCGCCAGCGAGCCGCGGCCGCCGCGCGAACGGCCGCGTCCTGCGGACTTCGTGACGACGCTTTAGCGTTCCTCGTCGCGGTGCGCCTCGGTCTTCTCGGGCCAGCGCGCCGTCGGCAAATGCCAGCCGTAGCGGATCGCGGCCAGGCGCAATCCCAGACACAGCGCCGCACCGGCGCAGGCGGTGATCGTGGTCGGCCAGCCCAGCACGTGGCCGAGCACTACCACGCTGGCCCCGGCCAGCGCCGCCACCGCATAGATATCCGACCGGAAGACACCCGGCACGTTCGACAGCAGCACGTCGCGCGCAATGCCGCCGCCGATCCCGGTCAGCATGCCCAATAGCGCCGCCATCATCGGCTCCAGCCCAAACACCAGCGCCTTTTGCGAGCCCGCCACGCAGAACAGGGCCAGGCCCACCGCATCGAAGAACAGGACCGGACTTTGCAGGCGGTTGATGATGGGGTACCAGAAGAAGATCACGACACCGGCCAGCATCGACACGGCGAGGTAGCGCCAGTCGCTGATCGCGGCAGGCGGCGTGGCGCCGATCAGCAGGTCGCGCACGATGCCGCCCGAGTTCGCGGCGACGAAGGAAAGCACCAGCACGCCGAAGATATCGAGACGGCGGCGCGCGCCGGCCGTGGCGCCGGAGAGGGCGAAGACGAAGGTGCCGACCAGGTCGAGCGTGAGCACGAGGGTCTTGATGGCGGCGTCTACGTCGAGGGAGAGGACATCGAACACGTTGTTACCTTGGGTGGTCAGCTTGTATGGACAAAGGGCGCAATGATAGCGTAATGACTGGTATCAAAGCGAGCGCACTTGACCAACGGTGCACTTGCCGACTGTTGGAGGCCATGCGGTGACGCTTTATACCGTAGTGCCTACGTTGGTGATGAGCAAGGTTTGCTAGCTGATGGATCAAGAGGGATGCAAAAGTTGTGCCGAAGGCACTTCGTTGATATAGAGAGAAAAAACGTGAGCACACACCGCAAGCGCTTTGTAGCGCAAGTGCTGCTGGAAATAAGTACACTCGCGTAATCAGCTAATCTCAAGGCAAAAATGACGAAATTTATGGAAGAGCAATCCAAAAAGACATTGTCTATCGAGCTCACATGGAGCTTTGAACCTGACAACTTATTCGAAGCTGACCTTGAAATTAGTTCGGTAGATTACAGGGTTGCGATTAGTGTCGGTCGGGTCATTGCAACAACAAGCCAATTGCCAATTGACAGTCTAAAAGCAAAACAAGCAGATATCGAGGTATTTGTTATCAATTTATTCATGGGTGCTCAGATTGTCAATAGGGCGTCGTATAAACTCTCAGCGCCGACTATAACTCATGTAGACAAAAACGGGATTCGCAATTACATCATTGAATGTCAGACGGGGTATTTCGAAATTCGCGGTGGTATGGTTGATCTTATTTACACCCGCGCTGACGGCGTAGTTGTTGACACAAAGGCAGACCGTATCAAGCGGCGTAAATTGCTCGCACAGCAATGCGCCCACCTTGCGCGAATAGATTACACCATGGCCCGAATGCTGCGAAGTCATCAGGCAGCGCTATTAGACCCAGAAGACGAACTGATCCATCTCTACGAAATTAGAGATGCAGCAGCAGCTCGACTCGGGGGCGACCACGCCGCAAAAAGAAAGTTGAACGTACCTCAAAAACTATGGTCACGATTTGGCGAACTTTGCAACGAGCTCCCGCTAAAGCAGGGGCGGCATCGCGGAAAAGCTAACGGCGAACTACGAGATGTAACTGAGATAGAGCTAACCGAAGCAAGAAGCTTTGCAGTAATCGTTATGGAAGCATATATACGCTATCGAACAGATTCCGCAACCGGAACCGTTTAAGTTCGTTATGTAATGCAATGAGGGCGACGAACCGACTGGGCAGATTCTAGAGAGTACAATGCGGGTCAGATCTGGCATTCGGCCACAAAGTCTGGCTTAGCCCGGCTGATTATGCAGTCGGCCAGCGCCGGGACTCATGTAAAGTCTATATACTGCTCAGGCCGCGTCCGAATGTCAGACCTGAACCGGCTGCGCAAAGAATCCGGTGCGCAGGTCTTTGAAGATGGTAAAGAAAATATCTTTAAGATTGTTCGTGTTTCCAAAATACATATCACAGACCTGCTGCTCTGACGATATGAATCGAAAGGGAAGCCATGCCGCGCGTTCCAAATCTTCAGTAAGCGGATCGCAGGCTTAATTTGATGGTTGTGTTTAACGTTTTTCCACTTTAACTTTTCATTAAGATCGTTAGGGTTCCTCCCGATCTGTCGAGTCCCTTTGGCATAGTTCACTCGGATAGTACTAATAGGGCAACGTGATCGCAAAAGGTAAGAGGTTTACCGATACCATATGCACCTTCAGCGGCAATATAAGAATCAGGCCGCAGCCGCCAGTCCTTGGCCTTGTCGACGTTTCTCGGTCAATTTCTTGTTGTCGTCGATCAGTTTTAACGCTGCGGCGAGTTCTTCCACGTCCGCTAAAAACTCGTCGGGCGAGGGTAGCGGTGGCGGAGCTTCGGCACCGCCTTCGTGCGTGAAGTTGGAGCACCTGGACATGCCATTGTAGACCGCGCTTGCTTCCTCATCGCTAACTGACACGTAACGCAGTTTCATCGTTTCGATGGATCTTCTAAATCGTTTTACCGCACCAGCGAATAAATGGTCCTCGATCAGAAGTTCCCACGTGTCTCGCATCTTTCGATATCCGTTCCGTACAATCTCGTTGTAAAGGTCGTGGTCACCTTTTTCTTCCAAGGCCGTCTTTGCACGCTTAGCCTGCTCGCGTAGATCATTCACACGTGCGCCTAGGGTCTTCGCTTCGAAGGGCAATCCATCGTTGCAGAATCCTTTCCTCGGTCCAGCGGCGTAGATGTGTCGGCTTACCGAGGTAACAGCGTGGTCCTCGGCAAAATCCTTTAGTGCCCAGGCGAACGCCAAGTCGTGGGTGAACACGATGATCTGCCGATTCTTTGCTTCCATCACGAGCCTTTTTGCGATTCGCTCACGACGCACATGATCCAATGACGAAACAGGGTCGTCGAAGATGAGACCTGACCGGCCAGGTTCGATCCCGACTTCGGCCAGGAACAAGGCCATGGCGATGACGCGTTGCTCACCCTCGCTAAGAATGTCTGACGTTTTAGTTCGGGCATACTGCGGAGCAGTGCGGAGCTTTAGCTGCTGCATTCGCGCCCCTTTTTGCCCGGTCATCTCAAGCCCGACATCAAGCTTGCCGAGGCCAAGGTTTGCCAACTCCTGCGCAAACGCTGCACGCAGCTCCTCAGTTACATGCGCTTCATAGAGCGCCGTCGCGATCGAAGTAACAGAGCGCGTGCTACACCCCTTTATCGCCTCTCCATAAGCGTAGTCGCACTTGTACCATTCGATGGCCTCAAGCACCTTTGGGAGCAACTGCGCCAGCTTCAGCCGAGCTTCGATTTCCAAGAGTGCTTTATGCTTGCGTTCGCGCTCATCGGGCGTAAGCACGGTTTCGAGCTTGACTGCTTCTGCAAGCTTCTCCTCGATAATTTTATCGAGTTCGAGGACTGGCGACGCCGGCAGCTCAATTTGCGAATCTACCTTGCGGTTTGCAGCCGTCGACGTAATGCTAACTCGGCGCGCTGCCAGTGCAGCTGTGTACTCATGAATGGCGACGACTAGCGCGGGCTGAGTGTCCTGGAGCTCCTCAAGCAGGACATGATCGGAAGGGAAATTTTCAAAGTCGAGGCTCGTGACGGCCCGGTATAGCGATTTTGTAAGATCGCGTGCTTCGCCTGCTTTTTTCTGTGCGTCGTCGTCTAAGAACTGAACAAACGACTTAAGCCTTCGGGATGCATCGTCGGTGAGAGGTTGCTGGCACAGCACGCAATGAGCGTCATGCGGTCCTGGGAATGGCTGGCCCGGATAGGCCACTTCAGTAGCGAACTTCGTCGCGCTTCGTAGTAGGTGTTCCCAGGGTTCGGAACCTGTGCCGAGCACATGGCATCCTCCAGCCTGAAGCATGGCAGCTGCCATCTTCGAGGCCGTCTCAGCCGCCGTCATGGAAACGAAGGCAGCAGCGAGCTTACCGAGGGCCTCGTCGCGTAACGGTGCCTCTAGTGCGGCGAGTTCGGCACGCAACGTACTAAGCCGCGCTACGTTACGGCGGAGCGCTGCCGCAAGTTTTGCTGGATCTTCGTCCCGCAGAAGCTTAGTAAGAGCATTCCGCTCGATCTCTTCCTCTGCAGACAGCGCAGCAAGCTTTTTAAATTTCTCCGGATCGCTATTGCGTCCCAGCTTCGAGTGAGCTGTCCCTACTACCGTGGCGCCCGCAAGAGAGTGCAGCTGAGCGTGATCAAAATGAATTGTCTTTCGGTCTGCTTCAACTAGACGTTGAATGTGCCCCAGTGCGTCAGAGAGGCCGTGGATGACGTCCATTCCATCAGGGACGAAGAGAACCTTTGCTTGATTGTCGACGAAAACGCGAGCGCAGTGCGAATCGAAGACAGAGATCTGGGAAAGTCTTGGGGGAGGAGCGGCGTGTGTTGCCCACGCGTGCGAGAAGAGGTTGTCTCCCTCCTTCCATTCAAGAGTGGCGCCTGTAGAGGCTGCTCCATTTGATTCACTGTAGACGTCTGGGAGAATTGTTTCCACGTTGCGCGCGCGACATGCCTTCTTCAGGGCGCGTGCGTATCCAGACTTTCCGGCACCATTGTGGCCATATACAACTGTTAATCCCGTAGGGTGGAATGTAAGCGCTTGATTGTTGGCGATTGCATTTAAGTTCTCTGGGTTTCGAAATGAAAGGAGGTTGACGTCAACGCCATCATTCAACGATGCCGGAAGTGTCGCAGAGTCAAGTCGTATCGCCGTCCGACCTAGCGGATCCGGTAGCCCATGCTCGGACTTTGCTAGGTCTGCCAGCTCACGCAAGTCTGCTTGAGAGAGAGGCCCAGAGACTAGTCTGCGAATGGCATCATCGATCCATGCGGGCTGTCCAGCTGCCCAAGCAGCAATTTTTTGAATTATTTGCATTGACATCCCTTAGCGTGACTTACGCGTAAAAACCGTGCCTTGTTGAAAGAGTAATTAAAAACCGGCCAAGTTGCAACTTGCTGATGTTATGTTCGCTCAGTACGAGGTTTGGTCTGAGTCGCCCGTAGGGGAATACCGTGTGGGTAGTGGACCGGCGTCAGGTCTGACATTCAGACACAAGCGCGTCCTTAACTAATCAGATTCATGCAGCCGATCAGTGCTGAGGTTAAGCAAAGCCCTCTAAAGCTGAGGCCGTGCGCGAATCTCATACCTAACCCTCGCTTATTGGAGACTAATCCGCACGCTTGAGGTGGACGGTGCGCGCCGATCCTGCAAATCTGGCATGATCCGGCAGAGATGCGCTATATGGCTCGCAAACCATGACCAGTCCAACTATCGCCGGATTAGCCCAGGAAGACCCCGAAGGCCGAAGCGTCAGGGATGTTGTCGAGTACAGTTCCGAGCAGGTGAACGATGCCTGGTGCCGCAAGATCTTCCGCAAGATCCTGCAATCGCTCGAACTCCAGTACGCGATGCACATGCCGCACCGCGTCATCACGCCCGATACCATCGTGTTTCATGCGAACGGCGAGCCCTTGCTGATCTCGGACGATATCGATGCCGCTCCGGCACCCGAGTCGCGCCAGGCCGACGACTTGACGGCACTGGCGCGCGTCATCCACTACGCCATCACGCAAGAGCTCGCACCCACCGGGACGCTGGCCGGACGCGCCGATGGCTATGGTTCCGCCCTGATTGCTACCGTCGATGCCTGTATGGACCCGGATCCGGCGCGGCGCCCGCCTTGTGTCGATGCGGTGCGCAGCTTGCTCGGCATCGCTGCGTCCGTGCCGCCAGCCGGTGCCGTCACCGCGTCCGAGGTGCCGGCGCCGCGCGGCAGCGACCTCGCTGCACCGGTCATGACCGGGGTGAGCGGATCCGGCCTGGTTGCCGCGCCTAATGCATCCGTGGCCGATATCGGCAGTGTGCCTACAGGTGCGGCCGACGACAGCGCCACCGGGGTAGTAGGCGCGCCAGTTGTGCCGGGCTTGCCGTCAACCGCGTCCACATCGGCGCAGTTGCCATCGGGGCCCTTGTTGGCCGCCGCGTTTGCACCACCGGACGCGCAGCACGCAAACGTCGAAGTGCATCGTGCGGGTGCGCGCCGCGGCCAGCGCTGGGCCCTCGCAGCCGGTGGCGGAGCGATTGCAGTCATGGGCGTCCTGTTGTTGTCTGCTCAATTGCGCGATCCCGGCCCGCGCGAGCATGTGGTGTCGACGGCGCCGCAGGCTGCCGCTCCCACGCATCAGGGTCTGCCAGCGGCGCATTCCGGCGCCTCCACCACGGGGACTGCGTTAACCGAAGCGCCGACGGATCACATCGCCAACGCTGCGCCAGACGATCCGGGCCATACCGACGCAACCGTGACAGCGCCCGATGCAACGGGCAGCGCGGTCGGCCGCACGGCAAGCATCACGGACCCTGGCCTGAACGGAAATCCGGCAAGCGATCCTGTCGCTAATCCTGCCTCTGGTTCCTCGTCGCAGGGCGCGACGCTAAGTGGAGGTACCGATCCGCAGGACGGCACGACCCGGGTCAAGTCCAGTCCGGCCGCTGCAAGCGGCAGTGTGGCGGCAAAGGGCCCGCCACCCGCATCCGCGCGCGCTGTCGCAGCGCCGCCACCGAAGGACGTTGCCGCCCTCCGCGCGCGTTCTGCCTTGCCGCCAAGCTCGCTGCCGGGCAAGGCCAGCTACCAATTGCAAATCGTGCCTTGGGGAGTCGTCTATGTGGATGGGGTCGAACATGGTGTCAGCCCGCCGCTCAGGCGCCTGGCGCTGACGCCGGGAAGGCATACGATCCGGATCACGAATCCGAAGTACCGCGACAGCGTCCTCGAGTTCGAAAGCGCACAGACCACCAGCATTGGGAAGATCATCGTCGAGTTCACCGACGCTACCGAGTAGGCAAAGCGTTCGCGCCGGCCGAATCTTCGATCCCCTGGTCGCGACTTGGCGCCAGCGTTCATTCAGCAGTCAGGTTGATGCATTGTTACAATAACGAGATGCGGTCCTTGGCCCTGAGCGTGATCGGGCTATATGCCGCGCGTCGTCTTTGGGCGGGAAAACCCTTCTGCAGAGGAGCTGGTGCTCTTCAAGATAATCGGGGTGCGCCTCCTGGAATTAGCAAAACAATGATTTCAAAAATATGGCTCGCATTGGGCAAGTTCGTGTTCCTGGTCGTGTTGTCGATCGTGCTGGGCTACGGCATCGCCGCCTGGCGAGTCGCGGAGTTTGGAAATGAACGTTCAGACGAACCGGCCGATGCGGCGGTCGTACTCGGCGCTGCCGCCTGGGGCGACCAGCCATCTCCTGTGTACCGCGAGCGCCTCAACGAAGCACTGATGCTCTACCAGACTGGGAAGGTACGCTGGATTATCTTCACGGGCGGGACGCCGAAACCAGGCTATTTGACGGAAGCGGAAGTAGGCCGGAAGTTTGCACTGGCTCACGGCATCCCCGCCAAGGCCCTTCTGCTCGACACCGAATCCCGCAGCACGTGGCAAAACCTGACCAATGCAAAGAAATTGGTGGTAGCGGCGAAGCTGGACACGGTGCTCCTGGTGAGCGACCCGCTCCATATGCGCAGGGCCATGCGCATGGCGACCGATATCGGATTGCACGCAAAGCCGGCACCCACAACATCGAGCCGCTACCAGTCATGGCGTTATTGGAGCAACTTCCTGTGGCGCGAGACCTCGCTCTATCTTGCGTATATCGTGTTCAAGAAGCTGACCTAGCATTGACTGCCAATGCGATCGCCTCCATAGCCAGGCCAGAATCATCAGCGCGGGTCGCCGCCGTCGTTTGAGTTGACGCCCCCAAATAAAAAACGCCGGCGCGATGCACATCGCAACCGGCGTTTTTCGCAAGGCAGGGCTTAGAACGCAGCGATACCGGTTTGTGCACGACCCAGGATCAGGGCGTGAATATCGTGCGTGCCTTCATAGGTATTCACCACTTCCAGATTCACCATGTGGCGAATGATTCCGAACTCGTCCGAGATCCCGTTCCCGCCCAGCATGTCGCGAGCGGTACGGGCGATGTCCAGCGACTTGCCGCAGGAATTACGCTTCATGATCGAGGTGATCTCGACCGCCGCCGTGCCTTCATCCTTCATGCGGCCCAGGCGCAGGCAGCCTTGCAGGCCCAGGGTGATCTCGGTCTGCATGTCGGCCAGCTTCTTCTGCACCAGCTGGTTCGCCGCCAGCGGTTTACCGAACTGGTTGCGGTCCATGGTGTACTGGCGCGCCGTGTGCCAGCACGCTTCGGCCGCACCCAGCGCACCCCAGGCGATGCCGTAGCGCGCCGAGTTCAGGCAGGTGAACGGACCTTTCAGACCACGCACGTCCGGGAAGGCGTTTTCCTCAGGGCAGAACACGTTGTCCATGACGATCTCGCCGGTGATCGACGAACGCAGGCCGAACTTGCCGTGAATCGCAGGAGCCGACAAACCTTCCATGCCTTTTTCCAGCACGAACCCGCGGATCGCGCCTTCGTCGTCCTTCGCCCAGACCACGAACACATCCGCCACCGGCGAATTCGTGATCCACATCTTCGAGCCGGTGAGCGCATAGCCGCCGTCGACCTTGCGCGCACGGGTCACCATCGATCCCGGGTCCGAGCCATGGTTCGGTTCCGTCAAACCGAAGCAACCGATCCATTCGCCGGTTGCCAGCTTCGGCAGGTACTTCTGCTTCGTCGCTTCGTTACCGAATTCAAAGATCGGCACCATCACCAGCGAGGACTGCACGCTCATCATCGAGCGATAACCCGAGTCCACACGCTCGACTTCGCGCGCGATCAGGCCGTAAGCCACATAGTTCATGCCCGGACCGCCGTACTGCTCGGGAATGGTCGGGCCGAGCAGGCCCAGTTCGCCCATCTCGCGGAAAATCGAGGTGTCCATGGTCTCGTGGCGGAAGGCCTCGAGGATGCGCGGCTGCAGCTTGTCCTGGCAGTAGGCTGCGGCCGCGTCGCGCACCATGCGCTCGTCGTCGGTCAGTTGCTGGTCCAGCAGCAGGGGATCGTCCCAGTGGAAAGCCGTTTTGGTCATGATGGTCTCTTTGTCAAAAATGGTTTACATGTTCGGGTAGCTCGGCCCGCCGCCGCCTTCGGGCGTCACCCAGACGATGTTCTGGGTCGGGTCCTTGATGTCGCAGGTCTTGCAGTGCACGCAGTTCTGGGCGTTGATCTGCAGGCGGTCTTCGCCCGCGTCGCTCTTCACATACTCGTAGACGCCGGCAGGGCAGTAGCGCCCCTCCGGTCCCGCGTACTTGGCCAGGTTGATCTCGACCGGCACCGCGGCGCTCTTCAAGGTCAGGTGCACCGGCTGGTCTTCGGCGTGATTCGTGTTTGAGATGAACACCGACGACAGCTTGTCGAAGGTGAGCTTCCCGTCCGGCTTCGGGTACACGATCGGCGTGAACTCCGAAGCAGGGCGCAGGCACTCGTGGTCCGCGTGCTTGTGGCGCAGGGTCCAGGGCGCTTTGCCCTTGAAGATCATCTGGTCGATGCCGGTCATGACGGTGCCCAAGTACAGGCCCTTGCTCATCCACGGCTTGAAGTTGCGCGCCACGTGCAGTTCTTCATGCAGCCAGGACTGCTTGAACGCCGCCGGATAGCTGCTCAATTCATCGTGCTGACGGCCCGCACCCAGCGCAGCGAAGGCCGATTCCGCGGCCAGCATGCCGGTCTTGATCGCGCCATGGCTGCCCTTGATGCGGCTGGTGTTCAGGAAGCCGGCGTCGCAACCGATCAGGCAGCCGCCCGGGAACACGGTTTTCGGCAGCGACTGCAGCCCGCCCGCCGTGATCGCACGCGCGCCATACGAGATGCGCTTGCCCCCCTCGAAGTACCCACGGATCGCCGGATGCGTTTTGTAGCGCTGGAATTCCTCGTACGGCGACAAGTACGGGTTCTGGTAAGCCAGCCCCACCACGAAGCCCACCGCCACCTGGTTGTTCTCCAGGTGATACAGGAAGGAGCCGCCATAGGTGTCGCTGTCGAGCGGCCAGCCGGCCGTGTGGATCACCAGGCCCGGCTTGTGTTTCGCCGGGTCGATCTCCCACAGTTCCTTGATGCCGATGCCGTAAGTCTGCGGATCGGCATCCTTGTTCAGCTCATACTTGGCCATCAGCTGCTTGCCCAGGTGGCCGCGCGAACCCTCTGCAAAGAAGGTGTACTTCGCATGCAGCTCCATGCCGAGCTGGAAGTCCGGACCCGGCTCGCCGTCGCGCTTGACGCCCATGTTGCCGGTGGCGACGCCCTTCACCGAACCATCCTCGTTGTAGAGGATCTCGGCGGCAGGGAAGCCAGGGAAGATCTCGACGCCCAGCGCTTCGGCCTGCTGGCCCAGCCAGCGCGTAACGTTGGCCAGCGAAATCACGTAGTTGCCGTGATTGGTCAGCATCTTCGGCACCATGAAACCAGGCGTGCGATACGACTTGGTCTCGGTCAGGAACAGCACCTGGTCCTCAGTCACCGGCGTGTTCAGCGGCGCGCCCAGCTCTTTCCAGTTCGGGAAGAGTTCGTTCAGCGCGATCGGGTCCATCACGGCGCCCGACAGGATGTGGGCGCCGATCTCGCCGCCTTTTTCCAGCACGCAGACCGAGACTTCCTGGCCTTTCTCGCTTGCGAGCTGCTTCAGGCGGATCGCCGCCGACAGGCCCGCAGGCCCGCCGCCAACGACGACCACGTCGTATTCCATCGACTCGCGCGGACCGTATTGTTCGATCAAATCCATACTAAAACTCCGATCAACGCGCGAAATACAAATCGTGCAGGTGGTCCAGGCTGACCTCGGACGCGGCCTGCGACAGCACCACTTTACCGCTCTGCATCAGGTACACGTGGTCGGCCACGCCCACCGCGCGGTGGGT
>Ga0265780_10010305_pt1 | contig 11149 bp, 22 predicted proteins | sample P1T30metagenome_FD_192432 | JGI IMG/M metagenome (GOLD analysis project Ga0265780, IMG submission 192432) | Plant litter microbial communities from East Loma Ridge, Irvine, California - P1 T30 | ecosystem: Environmental > Terrestrial > Plant litter > Unclassified | place: USA: California... | reverse complement strand
GGCGCGCTTCAAGTCGCCCATCAGATCCCAGGCTTCGTGCTTGGCCAGGAAGTCGTGCAACGGCTCGTAGAAAGGCGCCTGTTGGACGAACAGCAATTCGCGCTTCGCCTCGTCCTTCTCGCCCAGCGCCTGCCAGTAGGCAGCCTCGGCCCGATCATAGGCGTCGTGCTTCTTATCGCCGATGTGCAGCAGCTTGCGCAGCTCGTCTTCTTTCCAGTACGCGCCGCCTTCATCGCCTGGGGCGCCCGACTTAGCCCAACCGGTGTAGTCCGAGAACGGGCCTTCCGCGCTCTCGGCAAGGATGATCGCCAACGCCTCTTCCCGGCCCTGCGCGCGGTAGTCGAGAGGCGTTAGCTCGGCAGGCTTTGCTTTCTCGGGTGCGGGAGACTGGCGCGCGAGGTGGGCGGTGACACATGCTTGCCACGCAGCCCATTTCGCAGCGATGCGATTATCTTTGTATGTGCCGTTATGTGCACGATCGAAGCTCGTTCCTGGGCGGCGGTGCGTGCGGCGCGCCCACTCTTCAAACGCCACTCGCTCATCCATCAGCACGCTCGGCTGCTCTGCTGCGGATACTGGCGGGACGGCCGGCAGCACCTTGGCGATCATCTGCAGCGTGCCGGCAACCACGTACTGGTCCGTGTTCGGGATCGCTGCCAGGGCTGCATCGGTGCCCATGTAAGCCAGCAGCTCGCGGCCTGCCTCGGCAAACTCGTTCGCCAGCTCGGTGCGCGTCGTGTGAAATTCTGCGTTCATGCGGGTTCTCTCGTTATAGGGTTTTCGCTTCGGCGCGACGGTTCGCCTCGATGGTCCGCCATGCTTCGATTTTTGCCTGGGCGCCGACGATCAGCCAGCGCAGGGACTCTTCCTGCTCGACTGCGGCCTTCAATCCTTCCAGCACCGTCAGGTAGTCCGGGCTTGCATACGCCTCACGCTCCTGTGCCACTGCCGATTTGTGGCCGGCGATCTCGGCCTCGCGCATCAGCAGCGCCTTCTTCGACTTTCGAAACTCTTCCAGGTAAATCCGCTCAGACTTCGCCCGGGCGTAGGCCGGCGCGTTATCCCTGATAAAGTCGAGGGACTTGAAGATGTTGATTTCTGCGTCTTGGCTCATTTGCGTCTCGGCCAGTCAGCGGATTTCAAGTCGAGTACCCTGGGCCAGCAGCGCGCCCGGCACATCCTTGCCAGCCTTGATCGCGTCCTTGATCGCAGCCTTGTCAGGCGTCGGCGCAGGCGGTGGCGGCGGCTCCGGCGTACGCATGAACTCGGCCGGAATCTGGCGCTCGTCCCACACGTCGACGCTCGGCGGGTTCTTCTTGATCGTCAGCGCGAAGTGCGGGGTCTCCAGCTTCTGCACGCCCGCGATCTCCAGCCCGGTCTTGAGGCGCTCCATCAGCGCGGCCGCGCGCTTCTCGATGGCCTGGCGGCGCGCCTTCATGTGCTTTTCGGCGTCCTCGATACTTGCGGCGGTCGCCTGCAGGTTGCGGATCACGAAGCCGTAGTTCTGCGCCTTGAGTTCCAGCGGCCAGGCTTCACCCTCCAGCGTGTCGCGCAGGGTCTGTTCGTCGGCGCCCGAGTCCATCAGCACATCGGTGATGTGGCGGTACTCGCTGGCGATCTGGAAAAGGGTCAATGCAGTCATGCTTGCTCTCCGTATGGGATTTGTTGTGCTTTCGAGTGAACCCAGTCGGTGACGCCCTGCAGCCGGTGCTGCTCGATGTCAGCCAGGCGCTCGACCTTGGCAGCCTTGAGGATGCGTGCCACATCTACGCCGCATTCCTCGGCCAGGGCTTCGATGTCCGCCACCTGCTGCTCAGTCAAGCGCTCGACCTTCGGCGGCTCGGCGCCGGTCTCCAGCCACTGCTTGAGGCGCTCGCCGGTCTCGACGGTGATGGGCGCCGGGTTCGCGCCGGCGAACAGGCCGGTACGGTCCTTCGTAGAGGTGGCGAAATTACCGTCGTGGATCAGGTCGAGGACGACCGTCATCTCGTACTCGAAGCCGTCGCGCTGCTCGGCCTTCATGCCCAGCTTGACGACCTTCTTGCGGCCGTTTTCCTCGGTCTGCGCGGTCTCGGTCTTGCTGCGCAGGGTGACGATGATGTGCATTGAGCTATGCAGGATCGCGTCCAGTAGCGCACGGTGGCGCGGCGTCACGTCATTCCAGGCGCTCCAGCTGTTGCCCTTGTACTTGGCGCGGGCGATCTGGTCGACCATATCCAAGCAGCCGCCGACGCCGCTCCACTCGTGGGTGATGCTGTCGAGGATCAGCGTGTCGTAGCCGGCCGATTCCGCCGCCTTGATCGCCTCGATGTAGCGCTCCGGCGTGAACGGCGCCGCCAGGTTAAGCGTGTCGAAGTCGGCCAGATGCGAGTACAGGGATGCGCTCTCGCGCTCCGTGTCGATCACTGCGATCTTGCCGCCCAGGCCCAAGGCCAGCAGCAGCGCACCCCAGGTCTTGCCCGAACCGCTCGGCCCGGTCAGTGCGAGCCGTAGCCGTGCCTTCTGACGCGTAGCTTTAGTGAATTTCATCTCGATCTCCAAATGTTAAAACGGTAAGTTTTGCTCTTTCACGTACTGCTCGTGTTTTGCGCGCTGCTGCTCGGTCATCACCGGGCGCCAGGGCTCGACGCTGGATGGCTTGGTCGGCGCCGGTGGGAGCCGCGGCGCCCTCAATGCACGCCGGCGCGCTTCCATTTCCCAGTACTGCTGCATCGCGTCGACCGCTTCTGCGATCTCGTTCATGGCTCGACCCTTTCGATATTCGGTTCATCCGCGTCCTGCACCTCTGCCACGATCAGCAGGAAGAACAGAACGATGACTGCTGCTCGGGCGAAGTCTCGGATCACGGCAGCAGTCCTTGCAGGCAGCAGCCGAGGATCAGCGTCGCGGCCAGACCGGCCAGCATCACGTTCGGGTGGCGGTCGGTTGCGTCGATGCGGTACAGGAGGAGGAAGCGGATCATGATCACTCCACGCACGAATAGCGTTGCGGGCAGCTGGTGTTGCCGCTGCACTTGACCTGGGCAAAGCAGAACGACGGGCACACGCCGTGCTTCGGATCGTCGTACTGGTTGATGCGAGGATTCGCCGGGTACGGCAGGTTTTTGACGCTGACCGCATCGAATCCAGTGATCTCCTTCGCCAAGGCAGCAGCCGCGGCCTCGTCCTTCGCTTCTACGCAGCCCGACGGGCGCTCATTGAATTTCAGCCAAAAACTACGCATTTCCCTGCTCCTCGTTCTGGCCGGCCCCGCCGGCGGTTGTTGTTCGTGTTCCGGCTTTCACGATGTCCGGCATCGACCTGTGCGCCTCAGGCTGGCGGCCACTCCGTGCGCGGCCCCCTGCTTCTGCTGACCCGGGGGATGGCAGTCCGCGCGTTGAAGGGGCGCGGCGCTCCTGTTCGTTTACCGGCGCGGTTGCTCGTATTCGCGATGCCACTGGGCGTTCTCTACCTGCAGCTCGCCGCGCAGCTCGGCGCCGTGCTTCCACTCGCGGTCTGCCTGCTGGCGCGCCGACTCCTCGCACTGGTCCCACATCGCCTTCGCCACGGTGGCCGAGAAGCGTGCTCCCGCGCCGGACGGATCGGTCACAGCCTGGGCGAAGATCGAGTCGTTCTCGGTCTCGGACAGCGCGTTGTGGGCGGTATAGACCAGTTCGCGCAGGGCCGGGGCGCTGCCGGCGGCGATCAGGTCGCGCCAGGCGATCAGCTTCTGCTCGGTCAGTTGGTGCACGCGGCCCTCGAAGGCCTCGGCGTCGTCATCGTTCTGGCGCATGTTCAGTCGCTCCACACAAGGTTCATGATCAGCAGGGCCACCATCCCAACGTGCAGGGCAAGCGTGATGTCGACGAACAGGTCGCTGAGGGTGTAGCGGGTGTGTTCGCGGCCGGTCATGCGGCACCTGCTGCGGAAAGGCGTGCCGCCCACTTGCGGTCGACAGCGTTGTCGCGGACGGAGAGCGCGTGGTACGCAGCGGCCTCGCTCTGCGCACGCTCGGCAGCAGAAAATCGCTGTTCGCTTTCGAATTCGTTAGCCTTCACATCAGCCAGGGCGCCAGCGTGCACAACGCTATGGCCGATTGCTTGTGCTGCCACGAATGCTTTTTCCCACACTTGGCGCTTGTTCATCTCTGCTCTCCATCTGCCCTGCTGGGCTCGGTTGCGATGGAATGATTATCGGAGTTCCTATTACTTGTGTCAATAGGTTTCCCGATATTTTGTGCGATAATTTGTATGCCCGAAAAGATCAGGCGTGCCGGCCCGGCGAGAGGGCGTAAAAAAGCCGGCTCATGGCCGGCGTGGAGGATGGGATGTCGAAGAAAAACCGTGTAGTTCGGTCGATCACGATTCACGTGACCGAAAACGGGAGCTATAAGGTAGGGGAGGTAGAGGGCGAGCTACGTCGGCATCGACACGACCTTACGTGGACTCAAGTGAAGCTATCGCTGAAGGAGTTTCGAGCAAAGTCCGCTTTGAGCCCTGCAAGAGAACCTGCAGATGATCACGTACGACTTATCAAAAAAGCGATCTCAAACACCTTTTCGTCTATTCCTTCGTTAATTCGCGCATATACCGCAGTACCGCACGTGCCTCCCCAGGGGCCAGTCTTGGACCCTGGAGCTTATGAAAAATCGCCTCCATACTGGATTCCAGGTTCGCCTCAGAGATTGCACCTGATTGAATTAGTGCACGCGCAAGCACGGCGCCTACAGTTGCCGCCACCAGCGTTGACGGAGTTTGAAGCTCTGCTGAATCCATTCACCTCTCCAGTACATGAAAAACTAGCCGACCATGTTCGATGCTTGTATCAGCTCAACGAAATACTTCTCCCCAGCTGATCGCCGCCCCGCTTCGGCGGGGATTGCTTTATTCGAAATTCATCGTCGGCGGGCAGAGGTGATCCAGCGTCACGGTCGTAGTCCTGCCGGCCACACTGTAAGTGCATTGATAAATGAGCTTGCCGGTCACAGAAATACCCGATTGAGTGTTGGTCAGCACGCCCATAATCCCGGCAAAAGCTGGAACTGCGAGCATGGCGATTGATGCTGCTGCGATGATTTTTTTCATTGTTATTCCCTAGTTCGGCATCTAAGCGTGCCGTATCGCCCTAAAGTCTGCCAGTCAAAACGCGCGTCGGCTGGATTACTACGCGGCCGACAATACTGCACTGCCCACTTCGTACATTTACGTCGCCAAAATCTGGGTTGACCGAGTGTAGATACCACTGCCCACCGCGGTAGAGCAGCTGCTTGATGCAGGCCTCGCCGTCGAAGTTGATGGCGTACACCTCTCGATTGATCGGCTTGATGTCGGACCTGTCGATGATGACGACGTCATCCTCAAACGCATAAGGCTCCATGCTGATGCCTCGGACTCGCACAGCAAGCAAATGCTTGACACTCAGCCCAAGAGTGGACAGGAGGCCGGTAGGGATTTCCTCATGCCCGTCCCCATCCATGTCTGGCTCGGTGTCGAACTTGGCAACCCCAGCCCGCAAGCGCAGCTTGACGCGCGGGACGGCTACGGTATCTGGCGCCTGCCCTTCTCTAACTGGGCGCCCTTTAACCCCAGGCTCAATCGTATCCACGAACGGCGAGCTTGATTCGGCTGGCAGAGCCAGGCCCTGCGCCATGTCACCCCTTCCGCTTTCAAGCCATAGCGCACTCACTCCGAGCGCGGCAGCAAGCGAGGCAACTAGTGTTGATCCCTGCGACTCTCCGGTTTCCAGTTCGGATAACGCCCCTTGAGACATCCCTACCTTTTGGGCTAGGGCCTTCTGCGTCAGCTTCGCAGCCTTGCGCGCCTCTTTAACTCTCGATCCTATAGACATACCGATATTATCAGTCGGAACTAAATAGGAATGCCGATTGACTTCTAAAATCGGAGTTCCTATAATGGTGTTCATGGATATCCCTTTCACTATCAAGTGCCTCCGCGAGGCCGGCCTCACCCAGACGCAGATCGGCAAGGAAATCAAGCTGAGCCAGGCGTCGGTGAGTGACATGGAAGCTGGCAAGGCCGGCATCAAGCGACCGACCTACCAGGTCATCAATGGCTTAGAGCGACTGGCGAAGAAGCACAAAGTCCAGACCACCCCACCCTAATTTCCCCTCCGGCCCTACCCGGCCGGATCACTGCGCCTAAAAAGTTGCGCAGAGTAAATGTTTCATGAGCATCGCATTAGAAGCGCCCACCCTGTCTCACAAGCAAAAGGACCAAGACCATGTCTCCACGCGATATCGAAGTGAAAACCCTGCTCAACAGCGAAGAGTTCGCCGCCCTGAAGCAGGAATGCAACGCAGCAGAAGAGAAGCACGGCCCTCTGCTCCGCAAGCTGGCAAAAGCCTGGATTGCTGAGCAGAAGGATAAGCGGCAGCGCGACAGGAATGAACGTCCCGCATACGGCCCGAATCATGCCTTGCTGCTGCCAAGCCGGAACTTCCGCCCAACGCTGCGCATGCGTCTTTGAAGATGGCCAATGGCAAATAACCTAACCGAGGAATGTATGGACAACACGAAGGAAGGACCACGCTACGACCGGATTGCCCAGCAAGGGTATGTCTGGCTCGACGCTGAAAAACAGCGCCTGGGCGACAAGAAGAACGAGGAACTGAAGAAGGCCGAGTATCGCGCCCGTCGCAAGCTCGCCATCGTCCTCGACGAAGAGCGGGAGCGTTGACCATGGCCGCTAAAAAGCCCCGCAACAAGAAGTACGCCCCAAAGCCCGTCGCGCAACACGGCGGGCTTGTCGCCATCGCCATGTGCCACGCACGCGGCGAGAACGCATCTCCCCTCAAGCCTGGTCAGGTCACCGACCTCGGCGTCGCCTACTGGCTGTCGTTCGAAAACCTGCGTACCGGAGCTGCCACCGAAGAAGCTTGGTCGTGCATCGCCTGCGCCCTGAACGTCGGCATGGTCCTGACTGAAAAGGGCATCGGCGCCGAGTACGAGCCTGACCTCGTCCGCGCGCTCGACGGCCTGTTCCGCGCCCAGATCCGCAGCAAGAAGTCGGGCAACTGGCGCCTGGACGGCGAGGCCCTGCGCGACGTCGAGCACGCCCTGCAGGTCCACGACCAGCAGATGGCGATCGCCAAGCGCTGGGAAGTCACCCAGGCCATGAACGCGATCTATGCGCGCCTGGCGGCCGGCAACGTCTACAAGGAGGCCGCATGATCGCCTACGAAGCAATCGGCCCGACCTCCACCGGAGACTTTCTCATCGCCTACGCCACCCCTGGCGCGTCTCACATCATGACCGTGGCCGGTGTCGCCTCGTCCCGGCAGTGTGCCAAGGACGAATGCGCTCGTCGTAACGAAGCCCAGGTCACCGGCCAGCGCGCAGCCATCGTGCGCGCCGCGAACCTGATCATTCTGGATCGGGAGCGCTGACCGTGAACTACTACTCGTTCCACCTGGGCGACTATGCCGCTCACACGCGCCACCTGAGCTTGCTGGAGGACCTGGCCTACCGTCGCATGCTCGACCTGTACTACACCACCGAGCAGGCCCTTCCCGCTGATCCTGCAAAGGTAGCGCGTCTGATCGGAATGCGCGATCACATGCAGGAAGTCACCGACGTGCTGTCTGAGTTCTTTGTGAAATCAGATGCAGGTCACACCAGCAGCCGCTGCGAGCATGAAATCGATACGTACAAGGCGAAAGCTGATCGTGCGAAGTCCGCCAACAAAGCGCGTTGGACTCCTAAGCAGCAAGGGGAGGGATCTAATCCTGATCTGAAATCAGATGTGAAGTCAGATCTGAAATCAGAAAGCGTTCAGATCCCAACCAAGAACCAAGAACCAATAACCAAAGAACTTCCCCCCATACCCCCCGAGGGGGGCAACCCGGTCGAGCAAGTCGATCGTCCGAAACGGGGATCAGCGATCTCGCTGAAGGCCCACCTTGACGACTGCCGGAAGGCCGGCCAGAAGGCGATCCCTGAAGGCCATGCCGTGTTCGCCTACGCCGCCAAGGTTGGCATCCCCGACGAGTTCCTGCGGCTGCACTGGCTTGAGTTCAAGGACCGCTACACCATGCCGGACGCCAAGCGCTACAAGGCCTGGGCGGACGTTTTCCACAAGTCGGTCAAGGGGAACTGGTTCAAGCTCTGGTTCGCCTCGAATGACGGCAGCTACGCCTTGACGACCGTGGGCCAGCAGGCCCAGCGCAACCACCAGGAGGCAGCATGAAAATTTTGATTGGATGCGAATACTCCGGCCGCGTGCGTGATGCTTTCGCGAGGCTGGGCCACACCGCAATCTCTTGCGACCTGCGCGCCACCGAGGCGCCGCACGGCTGGCACATCCAGGGCGACCTGCTGGAGGTCATCAAGTCGGGCGCCGAGAGTTTCGACATGATGATCGCGCACCCGTACTGCACGTACAACAACCTCGCAGGCATCCGCTGGATGTATCACCCGGACGATACCGCGCTGCCGGCTGATCAACGCCGCCGGCATCCTTCCTACCCCAATCGCATGGATGACTTCCTGCGCGGCGTCGAGTTCTTCAACGCGCTGAGGAATTGTGGCATCGAAAAGATCGTGCTCGAGAACTCGATGCCTCACGGGCTGGCCATGCAGCACATTGGCCGCTATGACCAGATCGTCCAGCCATGGATGTTCGGCTCGCCGTTCACGAAGGCCGCAGCGCTCTGGCTGAAGGGCGTGCCGAAGCTGGCCCCGACGCATAAGAAGACCGATTTCGACGAGATCAAGGCTGCTTGCCACATGATGCCGCCCGGCCCAAATCGCGAGCGTGAGCGCAGTCGCACTGACCCGGCAATCGCTGAAGCATTCGCGATGCAATGGGGTGGTGAAGTAATTGGCCAGATCATGGAGGCCGCATGATCGACCTGTTTAACATTGAGGCCGAGCAGGCCGTCTTGGGCGCCATCCTGCGCGACAACGACTCGATGGACCGCATCCCCGAGCTGGGCGCCGAGCACTTCTACCGCGGCGACCACCGGGCGATCTTCACCGAGATTGCGGCGCAACTCTCGGCCGGCAAGCGCGTCGATGCGATCACCTTGGCCGAGCGCCTGGACGCAGAACTGTTCCCGTACCTGGGCAAGCTGCACGCTTCGGCACCGAGCGGCGCGAAGATCGGCCACCACGCCGGGATCGTCATCGAGAAGGCCACTAAGCGCGCCCTGTCGGCCCTGTCGATCGATCTGGGCGCTGATGCTGAGTCGGGCAAGGACAGCGCCGAGTGCATCTCCGAAGCCGCGGCCAAGCTGGACGACCTGGCGCAGCGCAAGACGACCAAGGACCCGCGCCGGCTCGACGAGACGCTGGGCGAATACCTCACCCTGCTGCAGGACCGCATGGATGGCAAGGTGCGCCCGATCCCGACCGGCTTCCAGCACCTGGACGACATGCTCGATGGTGGCTTCGAACGCGGCACGCTGACGGTCATCGCCGGCCGGCCGGGTACCGGCAAGACTGCGGCCGGCCTGGGCATCTGCCGCAACGCCGCCCGCGACTACTCGGCCCTGTTCCTGTCCATGGAAATGTCAACGAATCAGGTCAACGACCGTAACATTTCCGCCCTGGCGCAAGTCGACATGGCGTGGCTGCGCCGGCCTGGCGAAACCCGCGAGGACACGCAGCGCTGGGAGGCGATCACGAGCGCGACGATCCTGTCGCGCAGGCTGAACCTGTTCATTGACGACCAGACCGGCCTGTCCGTTCCCGAGATCCGCGCCAAGGCCCGCAAGATCAAGCGCCTGCACGGCTTGGACATGCTCTGCATCGACCAGCTCTCGTTCATCACCGGCGCCAAGTCCGACAAGCTGCACGAGGCGATGGGCGAATACACGCGCGGCCTGATCGCCTTGGGCAAGGAGCTGGACTGCGCCGTGATCCTGCTGGCCCAGCTGAACCGCGAGTGCGAGAAGCGCGCCGACAAGCGCCCGATCATGTCCGACCTGGGCGTGTCCGGCTACATCGAGCAGGACGCCGCCAACATCATCTTCCTGTACCGCGACGAGCTGTGGGACCCGGAGACCGAGGACAAGGGCATCTGCGAGTGGATCAGCGCGAAGCAGCGGCAAGGCTCGCCGGGCGTGGTTGGCCTGGGCTATGTCGGCGCACAGACCCGCTTCGAGGACCTGCAGTACCGCTGGTTCCGCAAACCCAAGGCAGCGCTGCGCGTGGCGTCGAGCCGCGGCGGATTCAACTGACCAGACCACTTCGCGCGCGAGCGCATAGCAACCAAAGGAGAGGCCCCATGACCAATCTTGTGAACATCAACCGCGACCGGATCGTGACCGACTCGCAGACGCTGGCAAAAACATTCGGAAAGCGGCACGACAACGTTTTGCGCGCTTACGACCGGCTGAAGTGCTCCGAAGATTTCAACCGACTCAATTTTGAGGTGGTTGAATTTCTGGATGCGAAGGGCGAGCGCCGGCGCCGTATCACCATGACCAAGGACGGCTTCGCGATGCTGGCCATGGGTTTCACTGGGCCGAAAGCCGCGGCCTTCAAGGAAGACTATATCCGCGCCTTCAACGAGATGGCCGACGCACTGGCGCGCGGCGAGCGCAACCTGTGGCAGCAGCTGCAAGCATTGATCGCCAAGGAGGCCGAATCGCAAGTTCGCGCCTCATTCGGTTCGCAACTCATGCTCGACCGCAAGCGGGAGTTGCCCCAGTTCCGCGACCAGCGCGAAGAACTGGCGGCGAAGATCCAGCCGTCGCTGCTGAATTAGGGGCGCGCATGCTGAGAACTCCCCTCACCCGCCGCATGCCCGTCAAGGGCCCTCGTCTGCGCAAGTGCGCCGTCAAGGGCTGCGCCAACCGATTCCAGCCGCGGAACATCAGCCACAAGGTGTGCGGCGCCGACTGTGCAGCCGTGCACGCTGTGGCCGAGCGCAAGCGCCTGGATGCGAAGCAGACGCGCGATCGCAAGCAGGCCCTCAAACGAAAAGGAGACTACCTCAGTGAAGCTCAAGCTGCTTTCAATGCATTTATCCGCTACAGGGACAGGGACGAAGCATGCATTTGCTGCGGCAACCCCGATGCTCGCGTGCTGGTGGACTGGGTGGAGGATGGGACGCTGGTCACTGGATTAGCCGAGGTCATGCCTCTCACCTCCGCTTTAATGAGGCGAACGTCCATAAGCAGCGGAAAGGGTGCAACCGTCCGGGCGGGA
>Ga0265780_10010303_pt1 | contig 11149 bp, 10 predicted proteins | sample P1T30metagenome_FD_192432 | JGI IMG/M metagenome (GOLD analysis project Ga0265780, IMG submission 192432) | Plant litter microbial communities from East Loma Ridge, Irvine, California - P1 T30 | ecosystem: Environmental > Terrestrial > Plant litter > Unclassified | place: USA: California... | reverse complement strand
CAACGCGGGTGCCATCAGGGCGTAGCGCCGAGGGGTAAGTCGTGTGACTATCAAGTGGGGTATCCGCGATCAGATGAGGGCCGGCTAAACCATGCGGATGTACCAGAAGTATGTCAGTTGAAAAGCGAACGCTAAAAATAGGGCAGGGAAAGTAACCTGTTTGATTGCCGGTGCTTTTCCTGCCGTCGGCGGGCGCTGACGGCGCTCGGTAACGTGCGGTGGCGGCTCGCTTTTCTCAAGCGGCGGCGATGGGCGTCAACCCCGGCGCAACTTTGCCCCGGCGACGCGCTTTCGTCGGGATGACGCATTCGGGGGATGCGCGGTCAGCCGGTTTGGACGGGCGCGACTCGGCGCTGCGCCGTCCTGTCGAGTTCAAGCCAGGATCCAGAGTTGCCGGGGGTGCGTTCCTCGGGTGGGCACTGACAACCATGCGGGGGATCGCACGATGATCGATGACGACAAGCAGGCGGCGGCGATAGCGGCCGTGGCGGAGGTTCGGGACGGCATGCTGGTCGGGCTCGGCACCGGGTCGACCGCGGCATTTGCGATCCGCGCGCTGGGCGAGCGCGTCGCGGCGGGGCTCGACGCCCACGCGGTCGTCACGTCCGAGGCAAGCGGCGCGCTGGCGCGGGAGGTGGGTATCGCGGTGCTCGACTTTGCCGACATCGCGTTTGTCGACCTGACGATCGACGGCGCCGACGAGATCGACGCGCGCTGTTTCGCGATCAAGGGTGCGGGCGGGGCGATGCTGCGCGAGAAGATCGTTGCCGCAAGCTCGGCACGGATGGTCGTTATTGCCGACGGCTCGAAACGCGTCGACCGGATCGGCGCGGCAAAGCTGCCGGTCGAGCTGCTGCCCTTCGCGCGGGGCTATGTGATGCGCGTGTTGGCCGATCTCGGCGGGGTGCCGATGATTCGGGACAAGTATTGGACGGATCAGGGCAATCTGGTCGCGGACTGCCATTTCCCGACGCTCGGCGATCCACGCGCGCTGGCAGCGAGGCTGTCGGCAATTCCCGGTGTGCTCGGCCACGGGCTGTTCCTCGACGAGGTCGATGCCGGCTATATTGCATCCAAAGGCGTCGTTACGCGACTGGAACGCTCGGGTGCATCCGCCTAAAGGCACCCTATCTTGGCAACCAGATCGGATGCACGGCGTTCGGTCAGTCTAGAGCGAGGCATTCTTCCATGACCGATACCGCAACCGCTGCCCCCAAGGCGGACCCCATGCTGCACGAGGATGGCTCGCCCGAGCGTCTCGCGATCGACACCATCCGCACGTTGTCGATGGACGCGGTGCAGAAGGCCAATTCGGGCCACCCCGGCACGCCGATGGCGCTCGCGCCGGTCGGCTACACGCTCTGGTCGAAATTCCTGCGCTACGATCCGAAGCATGCCGACTGGCCCAACCGCGACCGGTTCGTGCTGTCGGTCGGGCATGCGTCGATGCTGCTCTATTCGTTGATCCACCTCGCCAAGATCGAAGAGATCGACGCCGACGGCAACAAGACCGGGAAGGAGGCCGTCAGCCTCGCGGACATCGAGCAGTTCCGCCAGCTCTCGTCGAAGACCCCCGGCCACCCCGAATATCGCCACACCACGGGCGTCGAGACCACGACCGGACCGCTGGGTCAGGGCTGCGGCAATTCGGTCGGCATGGCGATCGCCGAGCGCTGGCTCGCCGCGCGCTACAACAAGGACGGCTTCACGCTGTTCGACCATGACGTCTACGCGCTGTGCGGTGACGGCGACATGATGGAGGGCGTCTCGGCCGAGGCCGCGAGCATGGCCGGGCATCTCAAGCTCAGCAACCTGTGCTGGATCTACGACAGCAACCACATCTCGATCGAGGGCGCGACCGATCTTGCGTTCGACGAGGATGTCGGCCTGCGGTTCGATGCCTATGGCTGGAACGTCATCCATGTCGACGACGCGAACGACACCGCGGCGCTCGCCCGCGCGATCAAGACGTTCAAGGCGACCACCGACAGGCCGACCTTCATCGTCGTGCATTCGGTGATCGGGTACGGCAGCCCCAAGGCGGGCAGCGAGAAGGCCCACGGCGAGCCGCTCGGCGAGGAGAATATCCGCCTCACCAAGCAGGCCTATGGCTGGCCCGAGGACAAGTCGTTCTACGTGCCCGACGGTGTGATCGAGCATTTCAACGGTGCGATCGCGGATCGCGGCGCGAAGCTGCGCGACGAATGGGTCGCGCTCACCGACAAGTATCGTGATGCGCACCCCGAGCTGTCGGCCGAGCTCGACCTGCTGCTCAAGGACGATCTGCCCGAGGGCTGGGACGCGGACATTCCGGTGTTCGAGGCGGACCCAAAGGGGCTCGCCAGCCGCGATTCGGGTGGCAAGGTGCTCAACGCCATTGCCGCGAAGGTGCCGTGGCTGATCGGTGGGTCCGCGGATCTCGCGCCGTCGACCAAGACCGACATCAAGGGCCAGCCCTCGTTCGAGGCAAACAACTATGCCGGCCGCAACTTCCATTTCGGCATCCGCGAACATGGCATGGGCGCGATCGTCAACGGCATGGCGCTGTCGCATCTGCGCTCCTACGGCTCCACCTTCCTCGTCTTCGTCGATTACATGCGCGCACCGGTGCGCCTGTCGGCGATCATGGAGGTCGGCGCGGTCTGGGTGTTCACGCACGACTCGATCGGGGTTGGCGAGGACGGCCCGACGCACCAGCCGATCGAGCATCTGGCGACGCTGCGCGCGATCCCCGGTCTCGACACGATCCGTCCGGGCGATGCGAACGAGGTTGCCGCTGCGTGGAAGGCGGTCCTGAAGGACGCGAGCACGCCCGCCGCGCTGATCCTGTCGCGTCAGGCGCTGCCGACGCTGGATCGCACGAAATATGCGAGCGCGGACGGCGTCGAGCAGGGCGGCTACGTCCTTGCGGACTGTGACGGCACGCCCGACGTGATCCTCATCGCGACGGGCAGCGAGGTGTCGCTCGCGATCGACGCGCATGAGAAGCTGGTAACGGACGGCGTGAAGAGCCGGGTCGTGTCGATGCCTAGCTGGTATCGCTACGAGCTGCAGGACGCTGCCTACAAGGAAAGCGTGTTGCCGCGGAACGTGCGGGCACGAGTCGCGATCGAGATGGCCGGGTCGATCGGCTGGGACCGCTATGTCGGGCTCGACGGCGCGACGGTGACGATGTTGACCTTCGGGGCCTCGGCACCGCTCGCCAAACTGCAGGACAAGTTCGGGTTCACCGTCGACAATGTCGTCAAGGTTGCCCGCCAGGTGATGGAGACCAAGTGATGGGTACGCTCAACGACCTCGAAGGCTTCGGCCAGGCGGTGTGGCTCGATTTCGTCGACCGGAAGTTCCTGGAGGCCGGCGGTCTCCAGAAGCTGGTCGACAAGGACGGCCTGACCGGTGTCACCTCGAACCCGTCGATCTTCGAAAAGGCGATGGGGCATGGCGACGCCTATGACTCGACGCTCGCGGAGTTCGACAAGGAGAACCCCGGCGCGGCAACGATCGACCGCTACGAGCATCTTGCGATCCAGGACATCAAGGCGGCGGCGGAAACGCTGAAGCCGGTGTACGACAGGCTCGACGCGAAGGACGGCTATGTCAGCCTCGAGGTGTCGCCCTATATCTCGGACGACACCGACGCGACGATCGCCGAAGCGCGCAAGCTGTGGGCGGCGGTCGACCGGCCGAACCTGATGATCAAGATCCCGGGGACGCTCGCGGGCGGCCCGGCGATCTCGACCGCGATCTCGGAAGGGATCAACGTCAACGTCACGTTGCTGTTCTCGATTGACGCCTATGTGCGCGTCGCCGAGGCCTATGCAGCCGGGCTCGAGAAGCGCGTCGCCGAGGGCAAGCCGATCGACCGGATCGCCAGCGTCGCGAGCTTCTTCGTTAGCCGGATCGATACGATGATCGACAAGCAGATCGATGCACGGCTCGAAAAGGGTGATGCCGATGCGGATGCGCTGAAGGCGGTGCGCGGCAAGGTCGCGATCGCCAACGCGAAGATGGCGTATCAATGGTATCTCGAGTTCCTGAAGTCGGATCGCTGGCAGGCGCTCGCTGCCAAGGGCGCGCAGCCGCAGCGGCTGTTGTGGGCTTCGACCGGGGTCAAGGATCCGAGCTATCCCGACACGCTCTACATCGACACGCTGATCGGCCGTGACACCGTCAACACGATGCCGCCGAAGACGATGGACGCGTTTCGCGACCATGGCACCGCGGCGGAGACGATCACCGCGGATGTCGATGCGGCCAAGCGCACGCTCGCCGAAGCCGAGCGGCTCGGGCTCGATCTTACCGGCGTGACCGGCACGCTGGTCGAGGAGGGCGTGGCGTCGTTCGTCAAGGCGTTCGACGACCTGCTCGGGTCGATCGCGAAGAAGCAGCCGGCGACGGCGTAACATTTCTGCTCCCTCTCCCCTTTGGGGAGAGGGCCGGGGTGAGGGGTGCCGCGAGCGCTTCCCTCTCCAACTGCCCCTCACCCCAACCCTCTCCCCGGAGAGGAGAGGGGGCAAGCTAGCAAGGATTTCCCTATGAAGATCGGACTGATCGGCCTCGGCCGGATGGGCGGCAACATCGCGCGCCGGTTGATGAAGAACGGCCACGAGGTCGTCGCGTTCGATCGCGATGCGGAGGCGGTGAAGAAGCTCGCGGCGGATGGTGCGATCGGCGCGGATTCGCTCGACGACATGCGCGGCAAGCTCGACACGCCGGCGATCTGGTGGGTGATGGTGCCCGCGGGCGAGCCGACCGAGCAGACCGTCCAGGCGATCGCCGAGAAGGCCGCCGAGGGCGACATCATCATCGATGGCGGCAACAGCTTCTACAAGGACGACGTCCGCCGCGCGAAGGAACTCGCTGAAAAGGGCATCCGCTATGTCGACGTCGGCACGTCGGGCGGCGTCTGGGGTCTCGACCGCGGCTATTGCATGATGATCGGCGGCGAGACGGCCACGGTCGACTATCTCGACCCGATCTTCGACACGCTGGCGCCGGGCATGGGCGAGATCGTCCGCACGCCGGGCCGCATCGAGGGGCAGGCCGATCCGCGCGCGGAAAAGGGCTATATCCATGCCGGCCCTCCGGGTGCCGGGCACTTCGTCAAGATGGTGCATAACGGCATCGAATACGGCCTGATGCAGGCCTATGCCGAGGGCTTCGACATCCTCAAGGGCAAGTCGGGCGAGCATGTCGCGGAGGACCAGCGCTTCGACATCAACCTGACCGACGTCGCCGAAGTCTGGCGTCGCGGCAGCGTGATCTCGTCGTGGCTGCTCGACCTGTCGGCGATCGCGCTGGCGAAGGACGGCACGCTCGAAGGGTTCAGCGGCAGCGTCGCGGATTCGGGCGAGGGCCAGTGGACGATCGATGCGGCGATGGAAGAGAAGGTGCCCGCCAACGTGCTGAGCGCCGCACTCTACGCACGCTATCGCAGCCGGGTCGACCACACGTTCGGCGACAAGCTGTTGTCGGCGATGCGCTTCGGCTTTGGCGGGCACGTCGAGATGCCCCAGTGAGCATCAAGCTGCTCGTCTCCGATGTCGATGGCACGCTTGTCGACAAGGACAAGAAGGTCGCGCCGGCGACCATCGATGCGGTCAAGCGGCTGAAGGCGGCGGGCCTCGGCTTCACGATCATCAGCGCGCGGCCGCGATCGGGGATGATGCCGATCGCGAAGCTGCTCGGCATCGACGAGCCGATGGGCGCGTTCAACGGCGGGATCGTGTTCAAGCGCGACGGCACCGTGATCGAGCATCACATGATCGACATCGACGTCATGCGCGGCGCGATGGAGATCATCGGCGACGCCCCCGTCGATACCTGGATCTTCGCCGACGACATCTGGTATGCGAGCACCGACCAGGGCAGCCATATCGACAGCGAGCGGAAAGCATCGGCGCAGGATCCGGTGATCGTCGCCGACTTCACTGAGCTGCTCGCCAGGGCGGACAAGGTGACGTTCGTCAGCGACGACGAGGAGCTGCTGCGCGACCTGCATGCGAAGGTCGCCGCGAAGTTCGACGCGCAGGCGACGATCGTCCAGAGCCAGACCTATTATCTCGACATCACGCCCGTGGCGGGCAACAAGGGCAGCGGGATCGAGGAACTGGCGGACGCGTTCGGCATCAGCCTGACGCAGACCGCGGCGATCGGCGACCAGGCGAACGACATCGCGATGCTCAAGCGGGCCAGGCTGGCGATCGCGATGGGCAATGCGCCACAGTCCGTCCGCGACGTCGCGCACGAGATCACCACCGCGAACGATGCCGACGGTGTCGCGCACGCGATCGACACGTTTATCCTGACTGGAGTTTCCGCATGAAAGAGTTGGTTGCCTTTGACCTCGATGGCACGCTGGCCGAAAGCAAGCAGCCCTTGCAGGAGCCGATGGGCGAGGCGCTGGCGAACCTGCTCGAGGTCGCGCATGTCGCGGTGATCTCGGGCGGCGACTGGCCGCAGTTCGAAAAGCAGGTCGCGAGCCGTCTGCCCGAGCGCGCCGATCGCACCAAGCTGTGGCTGATGCCGACGACGGGGACCAAGCTGTACCGGTTCGACGACGAATGGCGCGCGGTCTATGCCGAGCTGTTCGAAGACGAGGAAAAGCAGAAGATCCTGACCGCGTTCGACGAGTCTCTGGAAGCCACCGGGTTCGTGCCCGAGCAGACCTGGGGCGAGCGGATCGAGGATCGCGGCAGCCAGATCACCTTCTCGGCGCTCGGCCAGGAAGCGCCGATCGATGCCAAACACAGCTGGGATCCCGACTTTGCCAAGCGCAAGGTGATCCAGGCCGATCTGCGCCAGCGCCTGCCGGGGCTGTCGATCAACATGGGCGGCGCGACCTCGATCGACATTACGCGCGAGGGTGTCGACAAGGCCTACGGCCTGAAGAAGCTCAACGAGGCGAGCGGCATCGCGCTCGACAAGATGATGTTCATCGGCGACGCGATCTTCCCGGGCGGCAACGACTATCCGGCCGAGCAGCTTGGTCTCGACGTCGTGAAGGTGAAGAATGTCGATGGCACCTTGGCGGCGATCGCCGGGATCGTCGCGTGCCTGAAGTGATCGCATGAGCGTCGCGTTTCGCCGTGAAAGCGACGAGGAACATCTCGAGCCGAAGTTCGAACAGCCGATCGCGCCGGGGCCCAATTTGGTCACGGCGCGCGGGCTTGCGCTGATCGGCGAGCGCGTCGAGACGATCGAGGCGGCGGTGGCGGCCGAGACCGACGAGGAAGCGCGGAAGGTCCTGCTGCGCGACCTGCGCTATTGGCATACGCGCCAGACGACTGCCGAGCTCGCGCCCGAACCTGAAGAGGGCGAGGTCGGGATCGGATCGTCGGTGCGCGTGCGGATGAACGGCGCCGAGCGGACGATCGTGATCGTCGGCGGTGACGAGGCGGAGCCGGGCGAGGATCGCCTCGCCTTCTCGGCACCGCTCGCGCGCGCGCTGATGGGCGCCGCGGTGGGCGAGACGGTTGCGTTTGCCGGCAAGGCGGATGCGATCGAGATAGTGGAGATTGCATAATGGCCGAGGCGAAATTCGAACGGCATCGGCAGCCCTGGACCCAGGACGAGATTCAGAAGCTGCATACGCTCGCCAAGAAGGGCATGGCGCTGAAAGCGATCGCGAAAGCGCTGACGCGCAGCGAGGAATCGGTGAAGACGCGCGCGAAGGAAGATTCGCTGAATATCGCGAAGCTGCGGTAATCACTCGTCATCCTGGACTTGATCCAGGATCCAGAGCCACGGGCGTAGCCGCTTGTGGCTCTGGATCCTGACTTTCGTGAGGATGACGATTGAAGAGTTCACCACCCCGGCGGAGGCCGGGGTCCAATTGGGGAGGTGGGGGTAATGGCGCGCAGCGTGCCTCATTGCCGTGCCCCAATTGGCCCCCGGCCGTCGCCGGGGTGGTGCTTTTATCGAGAGCAGGTGGCGCCTATAAGGGCCGCTTTCGCGTGCGCTACACCAACCCTGTTCTCCCGCGAAGGCGGGAGCCCAGTCCGGGTCCCCGCCTTCGCGGGGAAACGGTCTTGATTGGCAGCTGCTGACCCACGCCGCACGGAGCGAACCTTGTCTGATTACGACGCGATCATCCTCGGGGCTGGTGCCGCCGGCCTCATGTGCGCTGCCGTCGCCGGACAGCGCGGCCGGAAGATCCTGCTTGTCGATCATGCCGGGCAGGCGGGGAAAAAGATCCTGATCTCGGGCGGCGGGCGGTGCAATTTCACCAACGTCCATACCGCGGCCGACCGCTATATCTCCGCCAATCCGCATTTCGCCAAGTCCGCGCTCGGCCGCTACACCGCGCAGGATTTCCTCGCGCTCGTCGAGAGCTACGGGATCGCGTGGCACGAAAAGACGCTGGGGCAGCTGTTCTGCGACGGCTCGGCGAAGCAGATCGTCGAAATGCTGCTCGACGAATGCGACAAGGGGCGGGTCGACCTGTCGCTCGGGCGCGGAGTCACGGGGGTAGAGTCCCATGACGGCGGCTACCGCGTGTTGCTCGACGGCCGCGCGGTCACCGCGCCCGCGCTGGTGATCGCGACCGGCGGGCCGTCGATCCCGAAGATGGGTGCGACCGGCTTTGCCTATGATCTCGCGCGGCAATTCGGGTTGAAGGTGGTCGAGCCGCGGCCCGCGCTTGTCCCGCTGACGCTTGGCGGCGACGAGATCCTGTTCCGCGAATTGTCGGGCGTCGCCGCCGACGTCGTCGCCACGGCCGGCAAGACCGCGTTTCGCGAGGCGGCGCTGTTCACGCACCGGGGGCTGTCGGGGCCGGCGATCCTGCAGGCCTCGTCCTATTGGCGGCACGGCCAGCCCGTGGGCATCGATTTCGTCCCCGACCGCGACGCCGGCTGGCTCCCCGCGGCGAAGCGCACCACGCCGCGCGCGACGCTGCGCAAACTGCTCGGGGGGACGCTGCCCGACCGACTCGCGGAGACGCTGAGCGAGCGACTGGGGATGACAGGGGAGATCTCGACACTCACCGACCGCAAGCTCCAGGACGCCGAACGCGCGCTAAGTCATTGGCAATTCACGCCAAATGGCAGCGAGGGCTATGCCAAGGCGGAGGTGACGGCGGGCGGAATCAGCACTGCTGAGCTTTCTTCGCAAACAATGGAAGCCAAACGCGTAAAAAACCTGTATGCGGTCGGCGAAGCGGTCGATGTCACAGGGTGGCTCGGCGGCTACAACTTCCAATGGGCATGGGCGAGCGGGTGGGCCGCGGGCCAAGTCCTGTAGGGACCACCACGCCAGTGCTTTGCCGTAGCGTCAAGCCGGCCACCAATTAGGACGTACATGCCTTTTTCAAATATTCCGTCGCTTCTTTCCGAAGCGCTCGCCGCGCGTGGCTATACCGCGCTCACCCCCGTCCAGGCGCATGTGATCGAGGAGAATGCGGTCGGTCGCGATCTGGTCGTGTCGGCACAGACCGGCTCGGGCAAGACCGTCGCGTTCGGCCTGGCGATGGCCGGCGAACTGCTCGGTGAAGCGGGTGAGGACGGCGTCCAGCGCCTGCCGGCGCCGCACAAGCCGCTCGTCCTGTGCATCGCACCGACGCGCGAACTCGCGCTGCAGGTCAGCCGCGAGCTGATGTGGCTCTATGCCAAGGCCGGCGCGCGCATCTCGACCTGTGTCGGCGGGATGGACGCGTCGAAGGAGCGTCGCAGCCTCGCACACGGCGCGCATATCGTCGTCGGGACGCCCGGCCGTCTGCGCGACCATCTCGAGCGTGGCGCGCTCGACCTGTCGGCCCTGAAGGTCGCGGTGCTCGACGAGGCCGACGAGATGCTCGACATGGGCTTCCGCGAGGATCTCGAGCAGATCCTCGACGCGTCGCCCGAGCAGCGCCGGACGCTGCTGTTCTCGGCAACGATGCCGCGGCCGATCGTGGCGCTCGCCAAGCGCTATCAGAAGGACGCGCTGCGCATCTCGACCGTCGGCGAGGATCGCGGTCATGGCGACATCTCGTATCAGGCCGTCACGGTCTCGCCGTCCGAGATCGAGCATGCGGTGATCAATCTTCTGCGTTTCCACGAGGCAGAGACGGCGATGCTGTTCTGCGCGACGCGCGATAACGTGCGTCATCTGCATGCGAGCCTGGTCGAGCGTGGCTTCGCCGCGGTCGCGCTGTCGGGCGAGCATTCGCAGAACGAGCGTAACGCGGCGCTTCAGGCACTGCGCGATCGCCGTGCGCGTGTCTGCGTCGCGACTGACGTCGCCGCGCGCGGGATCGATCTGCCGACGCTCAGCCTCGTCGTGCACGTCGAGCTGCCGCGCGATGCCGAGACGCTCCAGCATCGCTCGGGTCGTACCGGTCGTGCGGGCAAGAAGGGCACCGCCGTCCTGATCGTGCCGTTCCCGCGTCGCCGTCGCGTCGACATGATGCTCCGCGGTGCCAAGATCAACGCGGAGTGGGTCAACGCCCCGACCGCGGAGGACATCCGCAAGAACGATCACGAGCGGCTGATCGGCATGCTGTTGCAGCCGGTCGAGGTCGAGGATGAGGATCGCGCGCTCGCCGTCCGCCTGATGGCCGAGAAGACGCCCGAGGATATCGCCGCGGCGCTGGTGCACATGCACCGCGCGACGATGCCGCAGGCCGAGGACCTGATCGATCAGAGCAAGCAGTCGGTGCAGGATGATCGCTCGCAGGGCCCGCGCGCGGGCTTCGAGGACACGGTGTGGTTCCGGATGGATATCGGTCGTCGTCAGAACGCCGACCCGCGCTGGATCCTGCCGCTGATCTGCCGTCGCGGGCACATCACCAAGTCGGAGATCGGCGCGATCCGCATCGGCCCGAACGAGACCGCGTTCGAGATCCCGCGCGCGGTGGCGTCGCGCTTCTCGGCGGCGATCCAGCGGACCGCGCAAGCGGGCGAAGAGGAGAGCGGCGTGGCTATCGAGGCGATGCAGGGCGCGCCCGAGAGCGGTGCACGGCATGACGGCGGTGGTCGCAGCAATGCGAGCGGTCCGCGCTCGACGCTGCACCGGGCTGCACCGCGCGGCGGTCCTGCACCGGCGCGCAAGGCGCCGTATCGCGGGAATCGCGAGCGTAGCTGAGGTGTTGCGATCCTCCCCCGCAAGGGGGAGGTGTCGCCGAAGGTGACGGAGGGGGCGGATAGGCAACGTATGTTGTGGATGCCTC
>Ga0265780_10010302_pt1 | contig 11151 bp, 9 predicted proteins | sample P1T30metagenome_FD_192432 | JGI IMG/M metagenome (GOLD analysis project Ga0265780, IMG submission 192432) | Plant litter microbial communities from East Loma Ridge, Irvine, California - P1 T30 | ecosystem: Environmental > Terrestrial > Plant litter > Unclassified | place: USA: California... | reverse complement strand
GGGTCGCTCGAGGTCGTGCCGGACGACGGCGTCGTCGACGCACCGGCGGCCGACGCCGCAGGACCGGCGGGGTCCGGCGCCCCGGGCCCGGCGGGATCGGTGGGATCCGCCGGATCGCTCGGATCGCTCGGACCGGTCGTCAGGGGCGCAGGCCCGAACGACCCGAACCCGCCCGTGAAGTCGTAGGACGGCGGGAGCTCGACGTCGTCATCCGGATCCGGCACGCGACGAGCCTAGTTCGACCGGCGCGCGCCCACCGGGCGGGTCAGGGCAGCTCGACGAGCGCGAAGGTGCGGTAGTCCGACATCACGACCCCGCCGTCGACCGACGCCACGACCCGGCCGTCGCTCTCCAGACCTCCGACGACGGAGCCGGTCGCGGCGTCCAGCACGGTCCAGCGCCCGTAGTCGACCTCCACCATGACGCGATCCCCCGCGACCTGCACGGCGGGGTACTGCCGCGAGTCGAGGTCGGCCGTCCACGCCACGTCGAGGGTGGCCGGGTCCAGCGCGGTCAGCGTCAGGACCGTCGGGTCGTCGTAGTCGTCACGCTCCTCCTCCTGCTTGAGCACGGGGTGCTCGGGCGTCCCGACCAGCTCCGTGTAGCTCTCCCCGAGCGCGAGTGCGGCGCCCTTCGTCCCGGTCAGCGGGTCGAGGAGTCCGTAGGAGCGCGTGGACGCGAGGTAGTCCACGTACAGCAGGGCCGGGGCGTTCTCGTAGAGGCCGGTCCGCAGGGAGACGGACCCGTCGTTCTCGAGCGTCCAGAGACTCTCGCCCGACGGCGCGACGCCCTCGATCTCCGACGTCTCGCCGTCGTCGCACACGTAGGCCTCGGGCGTGACGATCCCCGACCAGCACTGGCGCGTGCGCACGACGCCCGTCTCGTCCAGGACCACGAGCGCGCTGGGCGCGGTCAGGAGCGCGGTGTCTCCGAACGCGACCAGGTCGGTCGAGTACCCCAGCTCGTACCCCTCGTCGTTGTCGTAGACGACCTCCTCGCGGATGTCGGAGGGCAGGTCCTCGAGCGGTTCGCTCCAGCGACGATCCCCGTCGGTCGTGTACCAGCGCAGGACGCTGTCACCCGAGGCGGCGTCGACCGCGTCCAGCGTGACGACACCGCTCGGGGTGGCCGTGACGAGCGCGACCGGCTCGGGCACGTCGAACCGGCGCACCTCGTCGCCGCTCGCGACGTCGAAGGTGATCAGCACCTGGTCTCCGTCGAGGCCGCCACCGCACGTCAGGAGGCTCGGCTCGGCGCCGGAGGCCTCGGGGACGACGGCGCAACGAGGCTTGTCCATCCGGGCCAGGTCGACGGGGGTGCCGTCGTCCAGGGAGAAGGCGCGCACGGCGGTCGGCTCCGACTCGTCGTAGGGGTCGCTCGAGAACCGACCGACCACCCAGCCCCCGACGACCGCCGTGCTGGTGCTGTCGTCACCGTAGACGCGCGAGCCGTTGAGCCCCTCGTCGTGCAGCCCCTCCCCGCTGCCGAGCTGCACCGACCAGACCTGGTCGCTCGAGTCCGGCTGCGTCTGGACGGGGCTGGTGGAGGAGGGGCCGTCGGCGGAGTCGGACAGCGAACCCATGACGCCGCCGACGACCCCGACGAGCACGACGGCACCGACGACGCCCGCGATCGCGGCGCCCCCGCGAGCGGGCTTCGACGCCGCCCTGCGGCCCCCGGCGAAGGGTGAGGTGGACGACGGCGAGGAGTAGGCCGAGGAGTAGGGCGTGCGGACGGTCGGCGGCGGGGTCGGGGTCGCGCCCGGAGCGGTGCCGTAGGAGGTCGGCCCGTAGCCGGTCTGGCCGGATCCGGTCGGGAGGTAGCTCCCGGCCTGCCCGTAGCCGCTTCCACCCTGTCCGTAGCCGCTGGTGCTCCGCCCGAAGCTGCCGGCGGCGCCGGACGGCGCCGCCGGAGGCGGCACGGGCGACCCGGGCTGCACGGCGGGCGCGGCGGGCGGCATCGGCGGATCCGACGGCGCGGCGGGAGCGGCCCTCGACGGCTCCTCGAAGCCGGTCAGACCGCCCGAGAAGTCGTAGGTCGGCGGGAGCTCGACGTCGTCATCCGGATCTGGCACGGCACGAGACTACGACCGCGCGCGCCCCGCGCGGGGGAACGGCTCAGCGCTCCAGCGCCGCCGCGACGTGCCCCGCGACGAGCGGATCGGCGAGGTAGTACTCGATCGCGTGCCGGCCGTCCTCGGGGTTGACCACCCCCGACTCCTCGTCCACAGAGCCCGCGGGCACCAGCGTGCCGTCGATCCCGCCGGCCGTGACGGCGTCGAGGCGGTCGCGGACGTTCACCCACGCCCGGACGGGAGCGGGTACGCGGCGCGTCTCGAGCCGGGTCAGGGCTCGGATCACCGGCTGCCAGCCGAGCGGCGCGCCCATCGTGAGCAGGAGCGGGACGTCCCAGTCCTGCGCAGCGGGATGCGCGCGGAGCACGCGGTAGGCGATGACGGCCCCGAGCGAGTGCCCGAGCACGACGACGGGGCCGCCCGCGGGCGCGGCCTGCGCGACGCCGTCGTCGATCATCTGGCGCAGCCGCGCATCCGTGAGGTAGCCGAAGCACTCGCGCGCCACGAACGCGACGGTGGCGCCGGACATGCCCGGAACGTAGGCGTCCACGGCCGCCAGCACCGTGCGCACGTGACCCCACTCGTCGGGACCGGTGCCGGCGTCGGCCGGATCGGTGACGCGGTCCAGCTGCTCGGGCGTGAACGCCATCTCGTCCGCGACGGCGCGCACCACCTCCGCGACGAACTCGCGCTCGTCGCGGGGCAGGTCGCCGCGCAGCGAGACGCGCTCCGCCTCGGCGCGCGCGACCCCGCCGACGAGGTGGGTGAGGTTGCCCCCGTACCAGGGCAGTCGCACGTCCTCGTCGGCGAACGGGACGTCCAGCCCGGCGGCGTCGAACCCGCTGCGGAGCGCGACGAGCCACTGCTCCTTCATCTCGACCGGACCGAACAGCGGGCGGCTCCGCCCGTGCACCAGCAGGATCCCGACCATGGTTCCGCTCCTTCGCGTCCAACTCTTGGTCGATCCATGGTGCCACGGCCCATCCGCTTTGGTCAGCCTTTGGGCTGCCTTTGAAGTGCGGCAGGTAGAGTAGGGACCTGCTCCCCGCCGCCTTCGACAAGACGGGACCGCGATGCTCCAGATCCTCCTGCTGCACGTCGCGGCAGCCGTGATCGCCCCCGTCCTGCTCAACCGCTTCGGCCGGCGCATGTTCGCCGTCCTCGGCCTGGCCCCCGCGAGCGCCGCCGTCTGGGCGCTGACCAAGACCGGTGAGGTCATGGCGGGCAACCAGATCGTGGAGACCTACACCTGGGTGCCCGAGCTGGATCTGTCGATCACGTTCCGCCTCGACACCCTCTCCTGGTTCATGGTGCTGATCGTGGGTGCCGTGGGCGCCCTCGTCCTCGCCTACTGCGCCTGGTACTTCGCCTCGGTCGCCAAGGGCAAGGGCCGCTTCGGCGGCGTCTTCGTCGCGTTCGCCGGCGCGATGCTCGGCCTCGTGGCCACCGACTCCACGCTCATGCTCTACCTGTTCTGGGAGCTGACCACGGTCTTCTCCTACCTGCTGATCGGCCACTACAGCGAACGCAAGGTCTCGCGCCGCGCGGCCATGCAGGCGATCATCGTGACGACCTTCGGCGGCCTGGTGATGCTGGGCGGCATCATCGTCCTCGGCCAGGTCGACGGCGGGTCGTACTCGCTGCACGAGCTGGTCACCGCGACCCCGGAGATGACGACGCTGACGTCCGTCGCGATCATCTGCGTGCTGGTCGGCGCCGTGAGCAAGTCGGCCCTCGTCCCGTTCCACTTCTGGCTCCCCGCCGCGATGGCCGCGCCCACGCCGGTCAGCGCCTACCTGCACGCCGCCGCGATGGTGAAGGCGGGCGTGTACCTCGTCGCGCGCCTGGCGCCCGGCTTCTCGACCTGGGCCTCCTGGGAGTGGCCGCTGCTGGTGCTGGCGAGCGGCACGATGCTCGTCGGCGGCTACCGCGCGATGCGCCAGTGGGACCTCAAGCTCGTGCTCGCCTACGGCACCGTCAGCCAGCTCGGCCTCCTGATCATGCTCGTGGGCCAGAGCGACCGCGCCGTCGCGCTCGCCGGCGTCGCGATGATCGGCAGCCACGCGATGTTCAAGGCGACGCTGTTCCTCACGGTCGGCATCGTCGACGCCGCGGCCGGCACGCGCGACATCCACCAGCTCTCCAACCTCAAGCGCTCGATGCCGTTCCTCTCGGTGATCGCCGCCCTCGCGATCGCCTCGATGATCGGCATCGCCCCGCTCGCCGGCTACGTCGCCAAGGAGGCGGCCCTCGAGGGGCTGGTGCACGACGGGAGCCCGCGCAGCATCGCGCTCCTGGTGGTCCTCGTCCTCGGCTCGATCCTCACCGTGGCGTACGGTCTGCGGTTCTGGTGGGGCGCGTTCTCGGCCAAGGACGGGCTCGAGGACACGCCCACCGACCGCGAGGCGTGGCAGATGTTCATCTCGCCGACGGTGCTGGCCGTCGCCGGTCTCGCCGCCGGTCTCGTGCCCGCGCTCGGCGAGCGGCTGCTCGCGCCGTACGCGTCCACCTACCCCGAGGGCGAGGAGGGCCACCTCACGCTGTGGGGCGGGTTCGGGCTGCCGCTGCTGCTGACCGTGATCATCCTGGTCGGTGGCGCCGCCCTGTTCTGGTGGCGCGGCCGCGACTCCGGCCTGCAGCGCCGCGAGAGCTTCGCGTTCGACGCCGAGGACCTCTACCGCCGCTTCATGCGCCGCCTCGACCGCGGCGCGGGCTTCACGACCTCGCTCACGCAGCGCGGTTCGCTCCCGTTCTACCTGAGCGTCATCCTGCTGGTCGCGGTGCTCGCGGCGTCGACGGCGATGCTCACCTCGGACAACACGTTCGGCCCCGTGCGGCTGTGGGACTCCCCCGCGCAGCTCGCCGTCGGCGTCGTCATCGTGGTCGGCGCGATCGGCGCCGCCCGCGCCCGCCGCCGCCTCAAGGCGATCCTGCTGATGGGCATCTCGGGCTACGGCATCGCGCTCATGTACGAGCTCCACGGCGCCCCTGACCTCGCGGTCACGCAGGTGCTGGTCGAGACCGTCACGCTGCTGGTGTTCGTCCTGGTCCTGCGCCGCCTCCCGGCCTACTTCTCCAACCGTCCGCTGGCCGACAGCCGGTGGCTGCGGGCGGCGCTCGGCATCGCCGTCGGTGCGACCGTGAGCGTGCTCGCGCTGATCGCGGCGAGCTCGCGCACGGCGACGCCGGTGTCGGTGAACTTCCCGCAGGAGGCCTACGACTACGGCTACGGCCGCAACATCGTCAACGTCACGCTGGTCGACATCCGCGCCTGGGACACCATGGGCGAGATCTCGGTGCTGCTCGTGGCCGCGACCGGGGTCGCCTCGCTCGTCTTCCTCCGCGTGCGCACGGCCAGGGTCGAGCGCGCGTCGGACCTGCAGGGCAAGAAGCTCGGCGGGATCTGGACGCAGGGCGCGGCCGGTGACGAGAACCTGGTCCGGCTGCAGGTGCGCGGGGTCGACGGCGCCGCGGCGACCTCGTCCACGGGTCGCTCGGCGTCCGCGACGTCGGCCGCGTCGGGCGACGGCGTGACGTCCGAGGCGGCCGCCGACGACCAGCCGGGCGCCCTCGAGCGCTGGACGGACGCCGCCGTCGGTGCCATGCGCAACCAGCGCTGGCTCTCGGCCGGCGCGACGCTCGCGCCGCAGCGTCGCTCGGTGATCCTCGAGATCGCCACGCGCCTGCTGTTCCACACGATGGTCGTGTTCTCGCTGTTCCTGCTGTTCTCGGGTCACAACGCGCCCGGCGGCGGGTTCGCCGGCGGTCTCATCGCCGGCATCGCGCTCGTGCTGCGCTACCTCGCAGGCGGCCGCTACGAGCTGGGCGAGGCCGCACCGGTCAACGCGGGTCTCCTGCTGGGCTCCGGCCTCTTCCTCTCGGCCGGCGCCGGCGTGGTCCCGATGTTCTTCGGCGGCACCGTCCTGGAGTCGGCGGTGATCGAGCTCTCGGCCGGACCGCTGGGCGAGATCAAGTTCGTCACCACGCTGTTCTTCGACATCGGGGTCTACCTGGTCGTCATCGGTCTGGTGCTCGACGTGCTGCGCACGCTCGGCGCCGAGATCGACCGCCAGGGCGAGGCCGAGGGCTACGTCGCTCGAGAGATCGCGCACGACGACGACGGCGCCGACTCCGACAGCGTGCTCGTCGAGGCGGGCTACGACCGCCGGGCGTCCGGGGAACACGGCGAGACCGAACGCGAACCCGCACCCACCGGTTCGACCACGACCGGCTCCACCGCCACGACCAGCACCACCGAGACCGAGCAGGGAGGACCGCGATGATCGTCTCCGACAACGCCCCCAGCATGGTCCTCGTCGTGGTCATGGGCGCCCTCATCGCCACCGGCGTCTACCTGCTGCTGGAGCGCAGCCTGACCCGCGTGCTGATCGGCGTCGCCCTCATCGGCAACGGCGTCAACCTGCTCATCCTCGTCGCGGGCGGCGCCGCCGGCGCCCCGCCGCTGATCGGGTCGAGCGACGAGCCGATGAGCGACCCGCTGCCCCAGGCGCTGGTCCTCACCGCGATCGTCATCACGCTCGGGTTCACGGCCTTCATCCTCGCGATGGCCTACCGCTCCTGGCAGCTGCACGGCCACGACGAGGTCCAGGACGACGTCGAGGACCGCCGCATCGCACGCCGCGCCGAGCAGGGCGAGCTGGACACGCGCTCCGACGAGGCGACCGCGAACGCGGCCCTCGAGGCCGCGCAGGTCCGTGACGAGACCGAGGACGTCCCGGACGCGACCTCGAGGGAGGGCCACCGATGAGCTGGCTCGTCCCCCTCCCCGTCGTCGTCCCGCTGATCTGCGCGGGGCTCGCCCTGACACAGGCGCGCCGGCCCCGCGTCCAGGCGGTCATCTCCCTGGCCGCGCTGTCCGTCGTCCTGACCGTCGCCGTCGTCCTCCTCTTCCAGGCCGACGCCGGACCGCTGGTGGTCAACGTCGGCGGCTGGGCCGCCCCGGTCGGGATCGCCCTCGTGGTGGACCGGCTCGCCGCGCTGATGCTGGTGGTCTCGAGCATCGTGCTGCTCGGCGTCCTCGCCTACTCGGTGGGCCAGCGCGCCTCCGACGTGGAGAGCTCCGACGACGAGCAGACCCCCGTCTCCGTCTTCCACCCGACCTACCTGGTGCTGGCGGCGGGGGTCGCGAACGCGTTCGTCTCGGGCGACCTGTTCAACATCTACGTCGCGTTCGAGATCGTGCTGGGCGCGAGCTTCGTGCTCATCACGCTCGGCGCCACGAGCGACCGGATCCGCGCCGGAACGATCTACGTGATCGTCTCGCTGCTGAGCTCGGTCCTGTTCCTCATCGCGATCGCGCTCATCTACGCCGCCACAGGCACCCTCAACCTCGCGCAGCTCGGTCAGCGCCTGCCGGAGCTGCCGGAGGGCACCCAGCTCGCGCTCCAGGTGATGCTGCTGCTCGGGTTCGCCATCAAGGCGGCGATCTTCCCGCTCTCGGCCTGGCTGCCCGACTCCTACCCGACGGCGCCCGCGCCCGTCACCGCCGTGTTCGCCGGGCTGCTGACGAAGGTCGGCGTGTACGCGATCATCCGCACGCAGACCCTGCTGTTCCCGAACGGGGCCCTGGACGACGTGCTGCTGGTGATCGCCCTGCTGACGATGGTGGTCGGCATCCTCGGCGCCGTCGCGCAGGACGACCTCAAACGTCTGCTGTCGTTCACCCTCGTGAGCCACATCGGCTACATGATCTTCGGCATCGCGGTCGCCTCGCAGGTCGGCATGGCGGCGACGATCTTCTACGTCGCCCACCACATCACCGTGCAGACCGCCCTGTTCCTCGTGACGGGTCTCATCGAGCAGCGGGGCGGGACGACGTCGCTGGCGAAGCTGGGCGGGCTGGCGAAGCTCGCCCCGGCCCTGGCGATCATCTTCTTCATCCCCGCGATGAACCTCGCCGGCATCCCGCCCCTGTCGGGCTTCCTGGGCAAGGTCGGCCTGCTGCAGGCCGGCATCGACCTCGGGACGCCGCTGGGCTACGCCGTCGTCGTCGCGGGCCTCGCGACCTCGCTGCTCACGCTGTACGCGATCATCAAGGCCTGGAACAAGGCGTTCTGGCAGACCGCGCCGAGCGAGCTGCCGAAGGTCCGCACGCCGCGCAGCATGTTCGGCCCGGCCGCCGCGCTGGTCGTGGCGAGCTGCGCCATCACGTTCCTCGCCGGCCCGATGTACCGCTACGCCGACGACGCCGCGACCGATCTGCGCGCGCGCTCGCCGTACATCGACGCCGTCCTGGTGGACGGCGTGCGCGGCGACGGCGAGTCCGCCGAGGCGGTCCCGACCGACGACGCCACGACGACGGCGCCCGAGCCCGGAGGTGAGGACGAGTGAGCACCCCGAAGACTCCTGACGCCGTCGGCACGGCACCCGCCAACCCGGCCGCGGGAACCCCGCTGACCCCCGCCCGCACGGTCCCCGGCAGCACTCGACGCGGCCGGCCCTCGGTCGCCGCCATCCTGTGGCTGACGCTGGTCTGGATCCTGCTGTGGGGCGACCTGACCTGGGCCAACCTGCTGGGGGGCCTCGTGGTGGCGTACGTCGTGGCGGCCCTGCTGCCGCTGCCGCGCGTCCCGTTCGCGGGCCGCCCCTCCCCGCTCGGCGTCCTGCGGCTGATGGGACGCCTCGCCGTCGACATCCTCGTGGCCAGCATCGAGGTGACGGGCATCGCACTGCGGTTCGGTCGCGAGCCGCGCAGCGGCGTGATCCGGGTCCAGCTCCGGTCCCGCTCCGACCTGTACCTGACCCTGACGGCGGACTTCTGCTCGCTCGTGCCGGGTTCGATCATCGTGGAGGCGCACCGTGCCACCAGCACCCTGTACGTGCACGTGCTCGACCTGGAGGGTGACGGGGCCGTCGAACGAGCGCGCCGCGGGGTCCTGGAGCAGGAGGCTCGCGTGATGTACGCGCTCGCGTCCGACGACGAGATCACCCGCGCCGGGCTCCCCGCGCGTCGCCTCGGTGGCGCACCGCGCGGGGCCGTGGCCGCCGCTCCGCTGCCGACCGACGCGATGGCTGCCGTCGTGCGGGCCGAGGAGTCCGACGCCGCGCACGCGGCCGGGTCCGCCGGCGCCTCCGGAGCTGCCGGATCTGCCGGATCGCGGGACGGGGGCGAGCGATGAGCCTCGGGGTCGCCATCGCCTGCGGCGTGATGATCGCCATCGGTGCCGCGTGCGCCGTGGTCCGCGCCGAGCGCGGGCCGAGCATGCTCGATCGCGTGGTCGCCGTCGACGTCGTCGTGGCGACCGTGCTGGCCGCCGTCGCGATCGTCTCGGCGTGGACGCTCCGCTCGGACCTGGTGCCCGTGCTCGTCGTGCTCGCCCTGGTCGGGTTCATCGGCTCGGTGACGGTGGCTCGGTTCGCGGCGGCCGACAAGGACGACGACAAGCGCATCCTCACTCGCGAGGAGGCCGCAGCCGAGCGCGAGGCCCGCCGTCGCGCCGAGCTCGAGGAGTCCGACGGGGGTGGGAGGTCATGATCGCCGACGGCAGCGTGCTGGACACGGTCGCGCACGTCGCGGCCGCCGTCATGCTCCTGGCCGGGTCGTTCCTGGCGATGGTCGCGGGCATCGGCATCGCCCGGTTCCCGGACCTGCTCGCCCGGATGCACGCGGCGACCAAGCCGCAGGTGCTCGGGCTGGCGCTGCTCATGGGCGGCCTCGCGCTGGAGATCCGTACCGGCGTCGTCATCTGGACGCTCGTGCTGGTGGTGGCGCTGCAGCTGATCACCGCGCCGGTCTCGGCGCACATGGTGGGGCGAGCGGGCTACCGCACGTCGCAGGTGCGCAGCGACCTGCTGGTCGTGGACGAGCTGACCGACGACCTGGCGGTCATCGAGCGGATGGCCGACCGCGAGGGCGCGGCAGGGCGGCAGACGCCGGCGCCGTCGTCCTCGACGGGGCCGTCAGCGGGTGGGGGCGACGACCTCGTCCAGGGCCCGGAGGATCAGGCGGGCACCTCGGCCAAGGCCGAGGCCGTGGAGGAGGAGGTCCTGGCGACCCAGGACCCCGAGCCCCACGACGGCGCGCACGAGGACACGCACGAGCCGCCGTCGGGCCGGGGCTGAGCGGGTCTCAGACGACCTCGTCCACGCGCTTGGAGATGGCGCGCGTAACCGCCTTGGTCGTGCCGGCGCGCGCGAGGGCGGCGAGCGCGCCGGAGATCGCGGCGAAGACGACGATCTCGCGGACCGAGGCGTCCTCGCCCTTCGAGGGCGGCTGGTGGCCGGTGGCCTTGCGCCAGAGGAGGTCGAGCGCCTTCGTGGCCACGAAGCCGGCGGCCATGACCGACAGGGTCGTGATGATCTTCTGGTTGGTCGCGCTGTTCATGGTGATCCTCCTAGACGACGGTTCTCCTCCGAGCCTAGGCCGTTGGTCCCTCCCCACGGTGTCCTTCGCCACATTATGACGACACTGCCGATCCCGTCATATACGTGAGAGACTGGGGTCATGCCGAAGATCATCGGGGCGACGCTGGCCGAGCACCGGGAGCAGGTGCGCCTGCGCCTCTTCGCCGCGCTGTCGGCGCTGATGGAGCGCGAGGGATTCGACGCCATCACGCTGGCCGACATCGCCGCAGAGGCGGGCGTCGGTCGGACCGCCGTCTACAACCACTTCCCCGACAAGGAGTCGCTCCTGCTCGGGTTCATCGAGAACGAGACGACGTCCTACATCGCCGCCCTCGAGCAGTCCCTCGCGGGGATCGACGACCCGGTCGAGCAGCTGCGGACCTACGTCCAGCAGCAGATCCGGCTCAAGCGCGTCTACCACCTGGCCCCCGGGCCGGACCTGCGCACGGTCGTCTCGCGCAACACGATGCTGCGGCTGCGCGAGCACATCCTCCAGATCGAGGCGCCGCTGCGCCGCATCCTCATCCAGGGCATCGGCACGGGTCGCTTCCCGCGCCAGGACCTCGACGCCGTCGTCCCCCTCATCAACTCGTGCCTCAATGCACGCCACGTGCCCGAGGACGGGCCGCGCCGCGACCGCGCGATCGAGGAGACCGTCGCGTTCGTGATGCGGGCGGTCGGGGTGGACCCGACCCTCGCGGTGCGCCGCACCG
>Ga0265780_10010300_pt1 | contig 11153 bp, 10 predicted proteins | sample P1T30metagenome_FD_192432 | JGI IMG/M metagenome (GOLD analysis project Ga0265780, IMG submission 192432) | Plant litter microbial communities from East Loma Ridge, Irvine, California - P1 T30 | ecosystem: Environmental > Terrestrial > Plant litter > Unclassified | place: USA: California... | reverse complement strand
ATATAGGAAACCCCCCAGGCACCTTCGGAAAGGCGCTCGCATCCACGACTCGTAGACCCATCGTTCCTCTCACTCGAAACTTACTATCTAGTACTGCGAACTTGTCTCCATCGGCACCGATTCTACAGCTGCTACTCGCGTGATGACTATACGCCTGCTCCTTGATGAATGTCTTTTGGCTCTCAACAGTACAATTCTGCTTCCCAATGGTACCCTCGCAAGGGTGGAGCTCTTCGAAGGGTGCCAGCGAATTACGTGCAGACGGGTCCACTTTTGACAGCCAGGAACGTACCCACTCGACGCCTTCGTAGATGGCTTGGAGATCCTCGTCTGCTCCGTGTTTGAAGAAGTTCAGATTGATGGCCGGCATGTCGCGCGGATTAGCGGATCGGAGTTCGACTGTGCCGGCTTGCGAACGCGGATTCATGTGGACCATTGCGCACTCGTACTGTGATGGGCCGTAGGTCTCGTTGAAGTACGGAGGGCGATTGGGAAAGCTATCGGATTCGTTAGTGCATCCTCAGAGGAGGACGTGGATGCTTACCCTGGCCAGAAGCCTTCGAACGCGAATGAGCCGCACCACATGTAGATGTCGCGAATGCCCAGTTGCGAAGTGGACGTCTTCCAGAAGTTGGGGAAGATCTCCGACATACCAGTAACGGCACGCTTACCGAGTGACAAGATACCAGCCTCGTAGTTGTCGGCCATCTGTCTACCCACACCCGGCAACTCTACCACGGGCGAGATATTGAACTTCGTGAGTTGATCGAGCGGGCCAATCCCAGAAAGCATGAGCAATTGTGGTGAGTTGAATGCGCCGCCAGAAATAATGACCTCTTTAGATGCGAACACTTTCCCAGCGATACCCTTGTCATCGGCATTGGAACGAGGATCAGCACTGTACATGCTCTTGCCCTGCAAGTACTCGATACCGATCGCTCTGGGTGGCCCCGAAGAGACCTTATCGAAGATTATCTTCGTGGCAAGTGTATCCAGCGAGATAGTCAGTGGATATTTGCCAGAAGCAGCAGTGTTTCTTGCGTAGTACCCCGGAGACGACCGGCGTCCATTGGGATTGATGTGGCTGACACCACCGAAAGGCCCGACGAGCTGGTCGCGATCTGGCTGCGCACCATTCATATCTCGTTGGAGCAACGTCGAAGCGGAAGAGGTAGGGTAGCCGGCGGCCTCTGCAGCGAGTTCGCTGAGCTGTTTGGCATCCGCACTGGTAGTGTAGCCAGGGTCTAGCATGGTCATGTCGAGCCAGCCGTCGTGACCATGCTCGTATGTGCTGTTGTAGTGCACCTTTTCGAGCTTGATGAGATACTTCCTCATATTCTCATGCGACCATGAATCGTCTCCGGTCATATTCGCGATTTCGTCCCAGTCTGCATCGTTGGGGTTCATGGTCAAACAGCCATTGTGCATCGCACAGCCACCCAAGGTGCCTGCGCGCGGATAATACTGGATCATAGTCAGTAGTTGCTCTGGTCTATCGAATGGAGCCATGCTCACAATTCCAAGAGCTTCGGAGCCCTGAGGCGGCTCGATGCCGACGTAGAACCCTCCATCTGGCTTACGCCACGTTCGATGCAGATACCTCGCTTCCCTAGCCTCGTCATCAGAATGCTTCACGAAGAAGTCCCAACGCTACTCAAACTCTTAGTCATATCCTATCACGATGTCCTCTCCACTTACTGTAGCGGGATCGTTGCCGGCTAGATTGAAGTTCACCCAGTTCGACACATTGAGGTTTTCCGTCTGGTCATCTCCGGCTTCAAGAAGCAACACGGAGTGACCGGCTCTAGCGAGATTAGATGCAAGCGGTCCGCCGCCAGGTCCAGAGCCTACGACGATGTACTCATAGGTCTTGTTGTCGATTGACGTTGCGGCCACCGCTGTCGCACAGAGAGCTATCGACGCAATGATTGAGCGAAGGGGAGCCATGATGGACGATGCGGATGTAAGAATGGGACGAAAATAATCGGGCTTCTATCAACGGCGCGATCCAAGCTCATGTATTTTGTCGCTTCGTGTGAGTGTTGACCGATGTAGTTGACCTGCAATATCGCCGGATATGCAGGCACAAAGCGCAATCAAAGTAAGGTGACTAGTCCACCAGGACCGATGAAGACCTTTAGGAAGCATGCTTTCCTTCTCTGGTAAGATCAGCAGTGGAAATTTGCTCGCGTAACATACTACGCATATATTCCCTAGCTCCCGCTTACCTGGCGACAGTGGCTGATCGCTAAGATCCATGTTCATTCGCCCGGTTATAACGCTGCATATCGTGCTGCATGCCAGGTACAGCAAACAGATTGTGTTGCTCAAGCGTCAGCTTTGGAGTTCATGTTACATCCGACAGAAATAGTTGAACGGTGAGTCGGTAGATGCGAGTGTTGGGAGCAGAATGTAAGCTGGCAGAGTTGGTCGCTCATTTAGCAACGCGTTGATCGGCCTTACACATGCATTGTTACGTCTTCTCAAGACCTTCAAACGTGCGATGATATTTCACTTCGGAAACGTATGGATGAACCATGGACAGCGTCATTTTTGAGAGCAGGTACACTTTGTCAGACCCCGGCTGTTACATCTGCTGAGAAGTTCTTCAATATCCGTTTCCATCAATATCCTCTGCTGTTCCGCCAACGTCTCCTTCACCATTCAGACTAGCCGACAATTTCGCTACGCCAAGCAGCCCTGCTCTTGCTTGCATGCTTCTCGATATGGCGCTGTACTTCTTCCTTAAACTGAACCTCGTCCCAGTGATAGTTGAGTGTGAAAACGGTGTTGATTGGGTCACTGAACTCAGGCACGAGCAGAAGTGAGTAGATGGTATCGATGAGATCTTTGGTGGAGGTATCCAGCGTCCAGTTACGATCCAGGATCGAATGGCAGATACGCCCATGGCGGTTGATGTTCGGATGGTAGATAGGTGTGATGAAGCGTGCTTCTGGTGGTGACATCGGGTATCTATCGCCCATCTCCAAGTAAAGGAGGAAAGTGCCACCGGCGTAAGTACTATCGGGCGGTCCTATGCAAGTCAGTACAAGTCCGGACGCAGAGAAAAGACAGTCTCTTGGGCAATAGAAAAATAGTCGACCTACCTTGCATGACAATCTTCCAGAGCCCCATGTTCGATTCGCAGAGGAAGACGTCGTACTGCGGATGTGGCTTGGCGCCTGAGTTACGAATTTCGTTATGGATCCTGCTCAGACGCACATTGCTGTCGGTACGACTGCTGGATGAGCTTCTGTTGAAGTTACCTAGCTCCACAAACGAATCTCCGAGCTGTGGATGCTGCTTGCGATCCGGAAATTCGTCACGGGTGACCTGCTCGACCTTACCCATACGTTCAGCGGCAAGGAAGGTCCAGCGACTCGGGAGTTCGAGGTAATTGCGAAGATAACCAGAGTCCTTTGACCTATCCGGGCGCTCTGACAAGGAAAGTACGGGTTCCATCTCATAGATCGCCATGGCTTCTTCGAGACTCTTTGGGTGGAAAACGTATCCGCCAGTCAGAAACGAGATTATCTTGAGATGGGTATTCTCAGATCCAGCTCCCAAACAGAACGAGTCGACCACGATATTATGACGGATTAGGCTGGACGGCAGCGCATGAGCACTATTCTTGGATCGATTGTCTTCACCGTCGGAGATGCAAATGATTCTCAGCTTCGCATCAGGGAACTGCTTGGCGTACTCCTGGGGCTGATCTTGTGCAAGAGCAATGCTATCCCAGATGGCTGTATCTCCCGCGGCAGTCGTGTGGTTGAGTTTGTGACGGAAGTTCTCAACGGCGTGGGTAATCTTCTGTGAGACCGAGGACTTGTCGCTGAAAGTGACTAAACCAAGATGTGTCTGGAAACTATATGCGAGCAGGCGGTTTACGTACGCATCGAACATCTGCTTCAGAACATCCAAGCGGCTCAACGTATCCCGGCTCTTGCTAGTACTGTTGCGTGGCTGTGCTCCGAGAGCTATCTTGAAAACACAAGTGCGATTGCCCCGTGCTGTGTATTCATCATCGGTATCGTCCGAATCATCGTCGTTGTGAGGGTCGTCTACCATGCTCTCTTCCTCCAGTCTGCCTGTGGAGCTGTAGGTGTTGAAGAACCTTGATATCGGCAACCAGTGATCATCCACAGTGTTACCAACGATGTGATTGTCTCCAGTGTTTCGTAAGCCCATCCAAAAGACGAAAGGCTGCCCCACAGGGCATGTTGGCTTGACCATGAATTTCTGGCGATAAAAGCAGAATACCGTGGATGCTACAGAGTTTGTAGTCTGTTTGGGTACCCAGTATGACACAACACTGTTTTGATAGTCGGTGTGATGGTATACCTTGACGAGACACAGCTCTTCGACATCACTGCTCTTGTCGGATACTTTCGGTTCTAGGGGCGTGATGAACACCTCGTAAGTCGTGTTGATGAAGTCCGTGATAGGTTCTTGGGTAGGACGAACGCGAGAATTTCGATGTTGCAGCTCATAGCTCGTGTAGCGGCCTTTAGTCAAACGGAAGGCAAGCTCCCACAGATCCAACGCCGTCAGATTGCGGGGCACACCCATCAACTGCGTCTCGAGTGGTGATCTCAAGGTGATGTGGATGTTGCGGGAAGAGGCCCTTACTCTACTGCCCGGTTGCGCATACTTCGCCAAGATGTCTGAACCGGTTATATATGCGTCGATTTGCTCTTTTCGCTGCACGTTGGGCTGTAGGTCATTGCTAGCAAGGATCAAGTTCGTGAATGGCGAACGTTCGTTGGTCCGAAGCCTGTGTAGAACTCGAAGTCAGTAGATGTCCGGATGCATTTCCGAAAACACAGGTCAGACTATAAGTGGTGATGCATCACTTACCATCGTTCAATCTCTTTTCTCTCGTATGTGAAGCCATCCACAGTAGTCACAGGGTCTTGCATTACGTCGTTGCTGATAGGACAGTAGAACTCGCTCGGTACCTCAAATTTGGGGTTATCCGTTGGGGGAAGAGATTTGTATAGCTCCGGCATGACGTCGCCCGGTGTCCACATCAAGGGGTCTGACGCTGATGCATTGCCAAGGCAAGCAATTAGCCATGCACATAACAGACTCTTGAACTTTTGCAAGCGTAGAGACCGATTGTTGAGTATATTGATCTCGCGATCGATGACGTCCGACTGGGTGCGATAATGCCATTGACTTGCTCGCTGCCTGAGACTATCCAGTTGTTCCCGTTTCGTCTGTATCTGCTGGTCGTGAAGTTGCTTAAGGATCTCGAGCACCTTCTCAGCGTTCTGGCGACGATGGTAATCATCCTTGCCCGTACCGATGATGGCCAGGAAGTCATTGTACGATTCGTGGGACTCCATGTACTCTTTGAGTGCATCAACATCGGGTAGTTCGAAGGCACTGTTCTCTGTTGAAGGCGTCTGAGAAGCAGCTCCAGCAGTAAGCGCCGATCGATCAATCTCCGCCTCGGCATCTTCGCTGATTTGTACGTCGATAAAGCCACAACGCTCACTCATACTTGAGCTCAAGTCGACGCATATCATGGTGACTTCGTCAGGCGCCGTCAACATGCGCTGGCTGTCACCATATGCTTCGAAAACAATGCTTCCGTCAGCCTTACGTAGAGCTAGTTTCGGCTCCAGCAACTGCGTGATGATCGAAACGTCCACTGCCTCTTCTTCGTTGGGACTCGTTGGTCGGAACATGAGAATATCTCTACCTGCCTCAGCACAACCGGCGCGTCCGAGATATACCGCAAGAAAACCGTGTCTGTCTAAGGTCAAGACGGGAGCCGATGCCGAAGCTAGACCAGCTGGCGGGATGACACTCAGTTGGTTGCGGCTGCAAAGGTTGGCGAGGTATGTGAGATCAACGTACTCCGCAGGCGAAATGAGTTTGCTGACGTCACCACCGTCCACATAGCGAGCGCTGGACCTGATGACATCGGAGTTGAATACTAAGACTTGGGTCTTGGTACCGCCGGAAACTGTAGCAATCCGGTCCCAGGTTTGGTCGACTGTTGATGTTCTCTTTGAGCTGTCTCCATTCGTCCAGCTCAGAAGGCCCTGTTCGACAAAAGCTTCGTGGAATCCAGCATCGACAAGGCCGAATTTTGTCTGCACCGGCTGCGACAATACAGGCTGCATGGTTGTCAAGTTTCGCAGGTCGTAAACTTTCATGCCGATATAAGGTAACGTAGTATTCTCTTTGGTGATCTTCATCTGTTTGGCTTTCTCTAGGATGAGACCAAATAGCAGACGAGATCCTTCAAAGAACCGCTTGGGGTCGGAGCGGACAATTTGCAGCGGAACCACATTCTTCAGGACCTCGTAGAGACACTGTGCTAACGCAGCACGCTCCGGAAGACCTGGAGTCTCACCGCGCATTAGTATGTGTGCAGCTCGAACGGCAGGAGGAAACCGGGTCAGAAGATAGATCATATGCATCACGGCGTCCCGACGTTCGTCCTCCATGCTTCCATTCGCGGCGAGCTCGGTAAACACGCGCAATGTAGACAGAAGGCTGGCTAGTCCTCGGTCAGTCTGGCCAATGTGGTGCTTCCAGGCTTCCGATTCCTTGAAGATACCAGCTTTGCCCTGATCAATGCGCTCACTGCGACCCAGCGACCATCGCCGTACAGCGTAGATATTGAGTACACCGTTGACGGCACAGTCTTGAACGCCCGCCGCTTCGATAGTGATGTCGGCATTGTGTGCGGTAATTTCTAATGGGCACTCTGAAGTATGCACATCGACGACTAGATCTCGTTGAGCCATGTGCTCATCACCATCTCTAGCACTTCGATCTTGGCGATGGGAATGGCATTGCTTCGAGCACACGGCCATGACCGGGGCTTTAAGATACTTCTTGTCTCCAGAGATCCGAACGCTTGTATCCTCAACACCATTCACGGCGTTTATGAACTTGTTGGCCAGCTTTTGCTTCTGCGTGTTCTCCAGATATGCCTTCGTTGCCTGCTGAATGGTGCTAAGCTTGATTTGGTCGACGGGGATGGCGGCTACGATGTTGTTGGAGTGAACGACAATAGCGGTCCGGAGAGCGTCGTAGTCGCCAGATCTGCTGGCGTTGAGAATGGCCTTGCTGTCAATCTGGCGGGCGAGGCTGCAATTACACTCTAGCGCAAGGCATTCGCCATCGTCAGTAGGGAAACCCAGGTGTTCCTGAACGAGGCCTTTCAATTGCTTCAGGGTCCAGGTAGTCGACACGCGTGTCGGTATTGGTCGTATGGCTTCACTACTGGACTGGGCTGTTTCTGGGATGATGACGCGAACGCGTAATGTCTTTGCCGTTCCGCTGGGCGCAGCTGGTTTTGGTGAATGTGATGAAATGACCTGCTCCTCGTGCATCTAAGCTACTGTCAACATCTGAGGTATGTACACATATCCTGGGGACTTACATCGATGACTGCATAAACAGTCTCTTCGGCGTTAGGCAGGACGTCAGACAGGAGATCCTCCACATTCAGCATTGGTCCATCTTCTGCGTTCAGGTGTAGCGCGATTTGAGCTCCCTTTGCGTCGGAGAGACCCAATTTGGTGGCCAGACTTGGAAGTCGCGACGTGACGCTGTCGAGTAAGGCTGAGCTGAGCTGAGACAGTGAGAGCACAACGAGTAAACTCGCCCTGCACCCTCCGGCTGCGACGGTGACCGTGTATCTCGCCATGCTATGCGTATGCAGGCTGTCGCATTCGCTGGTGTTGAGCTTGTGGTGAGGTGGGGTGAGGTGAGGAAAAGAAGGCAATGGGGCAGGAGTGGTCCAGCTATGGAGGAAGGCGCGCGTGTTCACGTGCTTCTCAGCAAGCCACTAGAAAACCAGAGACAGCCTTCCAATGTTGAAACCGCGCAAAAAGAAGGAAACTTTGTGCGCAATCATTACCCTGTTAGGCAGACAAGCTGGAAGACATGGTCTGCCTAACGTGTGTTCAGAAGTGCTGCTGAGAGAAATCGTTCTCGGGGAAACGTGAGACAACGACGGAGTGACCTAAAAGAGAAACTACCTGCAACGCGCACAAATAAGGTGATGCAGCACCATACACATGCAGCATTCGACGGCCCCGAAAGTCCGGGTGCATGCGAGTATTTAACAAGCGCATGATAGAACACCGGCGGCCCTAGCGAGTCTTACGTACCGGAGGAATTGCTGAGAAGAAGAATGCGATACTTTCTGATACCGGAGGTAATAGCTTACCATTGCCATATCTAGTGTCCACTCAAATGTACGCGGGTAGTCGCGTGGATACACCACTTCCTGATACTGTGGAACGTTCTGTTTGTTCTTCTGTAATGAACGGCGCAATTATCTACTCCCCTTCAAGCAGATGTAGGCATGTTGGTACGTTTTGAGAACGAAGGATGTTATTAAGAAGTCTGGAAGGAGCACGCGTAGATGATGATGTCAACAGACGAAGAACGCGTTGGTGGATCGCAATACTGCGGCCGTAGAGCCTCGAATTGATGTGTTTGCGTCATACCTCCGACGTCCTATCAATAAGGCCTGAGACTAATGAAGATGCGAGTGATGGTTGGCAGTCGGAGGTGATGAGAGAGTGAGGTTGGATGAAAGCGACAAGACACGTGTTAGCGCGCATTCCGGCTTATCGATAACAGCGCCGGGGAATTATCCAACTGTCCTTATGGCCCTCCACCAGACCACGACTTGCGCCAACCTGTCCTCTACCCACGCACATATCGCTACGACCACAGAACAGCAAGTCCAACATAAATCAAGCGTATAGCAATCATGGAGTCACCAGACACCTTTACGCTCCTCCCTCTGGAGATGGACCCGCAAACCAGCACCATCACCGCATCCCAAAGCACCAGCAACGCCCTCCAGACCGAGCTCGACGCCCTGAACAACCTCCACAGAAATCTTCTCCACGTCGAAACGCCCACAGGTACACCGCCGCCACCTGTCCCCGTCAACCCCAAGCGTTCCGCCCAGATCAACAAGCTGCGCGAGTCGGGCAACGCCGAGTTCAGGAAAGGAAAGCCCGAAGAGGCGGGCAAGCTATACACCCTCGCAATCGACATGGCGCTCGCACGTCCCGCATGGGAGCCTTCAGGACTCGTCAGGGAAGAGGTCTCTGGGCTGCTCAGCAACCGCGCACAAGCGAACATGGCACTGAAGAACTGGGCAGAGGGCGCAGTGGACGCAGAAGCCAGTGTGGAGATGAAGAAGGTGGGCAACGCCAAGGGCTGGTGGAGGCGGGGCAAGTGTCTGCTCGAGATGGGCAGACTGGACGAGGCAGAGCAGTGGGTCAAGCAAGGATTGGAATTCGAGGCAACAGAGCAAGATCTCGTCAACTTGAGGGACGAGATCGAGAGGAAGCTGAGAGGCGAGGTTTAGGTTGTTCTCGCCAGCGATCCATTTGAGCACATGACATATGGAGGACTTCCGCCTCGTCACTTGTAGGATTTGGACTAGACGGAGGCGCAAGCTGGGGCAGAGGTATACAGTGGTATTGCTAGTAGGTCTCTTTGATACGAGCATGAGCAGTGAGAGGACGGGCATTGGCAAGGCGTTTGGCGCTGGAAGGCGTATACCACACTTGAGCCTATCAGGCTTTGAGGCATTCATAGCGAACCCATTGGAATAAATTTCCAATCATCAGACTTCTCTCTTTCGTGCGCGTAATATTTAGTGTACCGAGCCCACTGAGGTTGTCACGTTCCATGGTACGCCTGCCAAGCTTTTCGTAAAGTGATCCCACTTAGGGGTCGCGCGCACCCCTTCCGACTACCATCACGCCAGAGAGTGACTGAACAACATTGCGCCTCGCCATGAACGACGACTGACCACGTCAAGAGCGCGCAATTAGCACAGTCCCCTCTCACCGGCTCAGACACAGCAGAAAAGCTCCATCCCACGCTTGTCCTCACCGTCACAAGCCTAGATCAGAAACACCTCACTCATTCCAAGCACCAAATACACATACCCTCAATAGCACTTCTGCACACCCACAGTACAGACTTGCTTGTCCGAAGGATTCAAACGGCGCGTTGTAGATCGCGAATCTACCTGGTCGCACAGGGCCAGCAACTTTTTAGGAGGGATCAGGGGGCATTTCACCACAACGGACGTAGGGTATGCTGTTTTGGTGGTTGGATGTGAGTGAGGGCGACGCCGAATTGTTCCCAGGCTCCTGCGCTGCTGCCGCGTGTGGGGTTTGAGGTTGTTTGTGCTCGGACATGCTTGAGATTTTTGGTAGAGGTAGCTTTCTAGTAGCTGTATGGGCTCCATGTAGAAGAATGATAAGCGTTCTCCCGGTGACCCACGATGATTTGGTAGCGTTGGTTCTTCGGGGGCTGGATCTAATCTTCGGCCTGATAAGATGATCTGATAAAAGTCTCTGTTCTGCACTTTTCCTTCTTGGGATTGGCGTGGTGAGTCGGTCTTCGTGCTTCCCGAATACAGAACTGTGCCCGCGACTCCTGGAAAGTTCAGACAAGAACAACAGTCTAAGAAGACTCGTGGGCAAAGCTCTTGTAGTCCAAACAAATGCCAAGGTCGTTCTTCGTAGACACATCGAAAACATGACAACCAAGTGACCATACAAACCCAACAATGCGATATCGCACCCATCACGGTAATCTCCCGGTGGTATCAGGCCTTCGGCGTATACGAAGACGCACAGTCTCACACAGTGGACCCAACCTACATCTTGATGCTACCAAGCCAAAACGGCCCGCAAAGGGACCCGTCTTTGCCCTGAAGCGGAGCCATGTCGAGATTTTCCTTTCCCGTTCGGCAGTACTAAAATGGGGTCGTAGGCGCCGTCTTAACGCAGACATATCTCTTGTTTTATCAGATCATCTTTCACCTGCGATAAGGAGGGATGATGGCTGGACGACCCGATTCTGTGAGGTCGGTAGACAATGAGGGCCAGAGGCCGACTGAGTCCGAGAAGAAGGTTGCAGATGTCGTTGCTTGCAGTGATGCGTCGTCTGAGGGGCGGGGTGGCAGCGATAAGAGCGAGGCGATTCCGCTGAAGATGAAGCTTATTGCTATTCTTTTGGTTACGGCAACGGGGTTTGGGTCGCATTGGAGTAGTGGTGTTACTGGGGCGATGAAGAGTACGGTCAAGAAGGTATGGATTACATGATTGCTGCTATGGGTACTCAGCTGACATTGAGACGGA
>Ga0265780_10010299_pt1 | contig 11154 bp, 10 predicted proteins | sample P1T30metagenome_FD_192432 | JGI IMG/M metagenome (GOLD analysis project Ga0265780, IMG submission 192432) | Plant litter microbial communities from East Loma Ridge, Irvine, California - P1 T30 | ecosystem: Environmental > Terrestrial > Plant litter > Unclassified | place: USA: California... | reverse complement strand
CGATGAATCTTGTACTTATGGGTATGTCCACTTCTTCGACCATCACTTCCCAGGTGATCTGCAAAAGGAGGAGAGTTACTAATCTGATAGTCATAAATGCCCTAGGGGTCGGGACTGTAGTTTGTAAGTTCTCTCTTCCCCTTCAATCGAAGAAGGTAGCTGATGAGATAGCGAGGATTGTCGATTCGATATTATTGATCCGGATCATCGATCCTGGGCATAAATCCTTGTTGCGGTGCTTGCTATGACTCCTCATGCTAGATTCATAGCATCTTCATATCACAACCCGAAACATAGTTAGCCAGTAGTCATTTTTCCTCATTTCACGCCTAGCAACGCTCACGTATTTACGACATGCATGTTTATATCGATGCTATTGCGTCGTGCAGCACCTACAAGTTCTTGCCGGAGTGCACATGAATCAAGCTCGAGCTAAAAAAGACAGCTTCATAGCTGCATATGTACAAATGTATAAATGTATAACAAGGACCGGCGTGATATGTCATTATGTATGGATAAGTCTCTCCTTCTAGTTATTTTCTTAAAGCATTGTAGCGGTAGTACTGTCAACCTGAATATCAGTTACTGCCGGGGCTTCCGCGGAACAAATCACTCACCTCAATGGTAGGTACGATACTAGCGATGAATTTGAGGAACTGTTTGTCAGCTCAAGCACAAACATGTACATCCAAGAGCTCACTATAACAAGGTAGAAATCGACCTGTAGACCCGAAGCTTCTTCAGCACTACCATCACTACTCTCCTTCTTCACTTCCTTCTCCTTCTCCTTTTCTCCCGAACCACCAGTGACCCTCCTCACCATTCCTCCTAATCCCCACCTCTTCTTCCCTTTCTCCCCTACTGGTCCACTTGAAGGAGACGCTTCTGCAGGAGATTGAGCAGATTCCATTCGATCAATGAATTTCTTCATTACGCTTGCGTGCTTGCATGGGTGGACTGATGCTAATTGTGCACCAGAATGGGGGAAAGCTTCCATCGTCATTGTCTTGAAGGCGTAATCTGATGGGACGTCCTGGAAGACTTGGGTAGGGGTAAGAGGGGATTTATTCTACCTATCAGCTTATCGAAAGGTAAGAGGGGAAGGAGCTGACCTCATCATAGCCAAAGAGCCAGAATCGAGGGGTTTGGTAGTGCTTGTCGTAACTGATTAAACAATCATATGTCCTAACCTGGAGTAGGTTCTGTCCGACACTTGATTTCACGTCCGCCCTGATTGTCAGCCAACACCTTTTGAATTGAGTAGAATGCTCACTCGGACGGGTGAACGATCCTGACAGCAGCATCATCCCCCTCTTCCTCCAGGCCCGCAGCTTCATCCATATCGGGTATATCATCCATATCAGGGATCTCCTCTTCATTGATCGTATCCCCTTTATCGTCGATATTCAACTTCCCCATTGCTTCAGACGGATCAGCTTTAGGGGCGAGTGGGGGCGAGTCGGAGATATCTGGGATATCTGTCATAGTCTGATTATCCGGTGCAGGAGCTTAGATCAATTATCACCCTGCTGATATAGGGAGAATTTACCTCGCCCAATGTGGGTTGCTACCCAATCATCATCTCCTTTTGAGTCAGGTCCAGGAGCTTCTTCGGCCTAAGATCTCAGCTAATCCTGGCAAAGGAGTGGTGTAGCTGACCTCATCAAGGAAGCTCATGAGCTTCTCCGCATCCTCATCCGCGTCGGTGTAATTGATAGCAGTAGCTCGTCTCAGGCAGGGGACTGCGTGTGAGCTAAGGACGATGTTGGACACGAGCAAGCTCACCATTACGAGTTATGAGATACTGTTTGTCGGCAGGTAAGAAGTCTCTGGCCCTTGATGAATCTCCTTTCTCCCTTACCGTCAGCTTCTACAATGTATCGCATTTTGTTAGCTGACATACCATTGCCAAACTGGAAATTTGAATGCCAAGAAATCACCAGCAGCTACGAATTCCTCTGACCATCAGCTTATTTGGACTGGCTTGATGTGTAAGCATACCAGGGGTGATGCGACCATGCTCTTTGAATTTGCTTTCCCTCAGGACCTTCGTGTCAACTTGGTGGCAAGTGAGTGGGGGAGTCGACTTACAGGTGAAAGATAATCTCTGACTGCCCAGTATTGGCTCTGTCCATCAGCTATCATCGCAGCAATGCGCAAGATGCAGCTTACTTGAATAGCTAAGAGAGGGTTGTTCATTCTTGATATGTATAGAGTATAGTTGAGCTACCAGACAACGACCAGACGACCCTCTGACGCGCTCAGACTACCTTGTCTTTTATTCCATCCCCTTGTTTAAGTCTGATGCGGCTTAAATGTGGAGGCCCCATTCTAGTTACCTTTCGGCTAATTCGGCGGTGTACCTAGGACTGGATTACATGGGCAGTAACACCTCTTATCTCTCTTCCTCTAGAACCGAATTTCCACCTTTTTAGCGAGCCTCATACATCCGCGTCCATCTCAGCCACTCTCATCGGAAAGCTGCAGTATACCTCGGGGAGAAGCCGAGTGCAATTTGACCAAAGTCGGATTCGACTTTCCCTTCCTTCTCAACTTTACTTGAATTGGGTCGAGTTGTAAGATGTCTGGCGGAGAGGAATTACCGCCTTCCAAGCTTGGGACAAAAAGCCATTGGGATGATGTATATGAGTGAGTCGGCGCCGGCTAGGGCTGTAAAATGGTGAGGGAGCGGTGCTGATCATTCAGCCGAGAAATCGGGGTCTTTCGGGATACTGGCGACGAGGGTGAGATCTGGTATGTTTCCTCCAGCGGAGAATGTATGAGATTTGGCTAATGAAAGGTTCGGTGAACAGGCGATGAAGAAAATGCGAAGATGGGCACACCAAAACCTTCCTCCTACCTCACCCAACTCGGACCGGACTCGTATAATGGAATGCGGTACTGGGAACGGTACACTCCTCCTATCCTTCCTTACGTCCCCCTCATCCTCTTCTGAACAGAGATACCACCTCACCGGCACCGACTACTCTCAAGGGTCTATCACTCTAGCTCAAGAGGTCGAGGCTTCACAACGCCAAGCCTTGGCCGAGGGGGATTACGATGATGAAGAAGAAATCATTAATGATGTGACTACAGACTGGAGGGAAGTTGATTTACTGAGGCATGATTTTGAGGGCGAAGAGTGGGATTTGGTATTGGATAAAGGGACTTTTGATGCTTTGTGCCTATCTGAGGAAATGGTCGATGGGAAATTACCTAGTCAGATTTATCCGGAACGAATCGCCAAGGTGGTCAAAGAAGGGGGATTCTTTTTGATTACGAGTTGTAATTTCACAGAAGAGGAAATCAAAGCTAGGTGGGGGAAAGAGGAGTTGAGACTAGAATTTCAGTATGTTGAACCTCTCCTTTGGGAATGAGCTGATAGATAGCTCGAGCGTACCGCATAAATCCTATGTGTATGGAGGACAGACCGGTACGACAGTCTGTACCGTGGCTTTCAAGAAGATTTCGACCTCAGGGCCGAATGGCATAGCTGCAGTAGACTCCGACACACATGACGAGGACCCGCTCTTTATCTGTATCGATGTGAGCTGCTTTGCACTCGGATAGATCAAGCTAATGACCAGTGTGGCGGAACGAAAACGGACGTCGCCATCTCTGATAAGGAGGGAACTGTCGCTCAGGCTATAGGTGGAACCGGGAATATGGCCGAGGTACGTCTTCGGAAGTTTTACAGCTCTCGACTAGACTGATGACTAGGTCGGGCTACAGCTTTCTTTCGAAATGTAAGTTACGCAACCTGGGAATCTGAATCAGCTCATTTTCAGTATCGCAGATACCACGCTCAAAGCTATCGCGGCTTTACCAGAGCAGTATCGCCCCACGCCAACATCGACACCAACGCCCGAAGGTGGGAAATTGAAATCACCCATCAGATTTGCGGATGTCTGGGTCGGGGTAAGCTTAAAATCTTCAGGTTGGGTGAAGCTAAGCTGATGTAAGATATCTGGATGCGATACTGCATTTGACCAGGAACGGATGTCCGCTCTACTCCGACCTTTCTTGTATGTCGACTCTTCTTGCTTGTCTGACTGATGACGCTGACAGAGTAGTGGAACAAAAGTAGCAGTCCATAACGATGCCCATCTCCTCGGAGGTGCCCTCTTGACGCATCACTGCCCCTGGGGGGTTGCCGTCATAGCAGGCACAGGATCAGTAGTAATCTGCCTAGAAGTAGATGAAAAGGGTCAAGTCAGCCAAATCGGTCGTCGGGGTGGCACGGGATACTTGCTGGGTGATGATGGGTCTGGTAAGCTTATTCCACTGGTGTCACGACTCAAGCTGATGTTCAGCGTTCGATCTCGGTCGACATGCTATTCGATTCGCTTTTGATGATTTCGATGCAGGAGAGGAGGTCAGAGGTGGGTTAGCGGATGAGATCAAGGAGCATTTCGGAGTGAAGAATACCGGCGAGGTTTTGGCGAAAGTTGTGTGTCTCTGCTTTCAGTTGATATAGAACAACAGCTGAACAACAGTACGACCTTGACCCTGCCCTCTCGCCATCCGACTCAACCAATGAGCGTAAACTCCGGATCAGCTCACTATCACTCCCGATCCTTCGTACATTCTCCCAGGAGCCGCCTGACCCACTCTCTGTCCGAGCTGTACATACTTCCGCAGGCCTCCTCGTGGACTCCATCATTTCCCTAGTCAGGCAAATGGAACGTACTGGAAAAGATGTCTCCAAAGCCGCTTTGGTTCTAGGCGGTGGGGTGATCAGGCAGGATAGTTATAGAGAGGTAGTAGTGGATTTGCTATTCGAGGGAGGGGTAGAGTTTGGGGTTATTGAAGTGGTCAATGATGTTGCCGAAGAGGGGGTCAAAGGGCTGGTAGAACGCGCCAAACCCAAGGCAAAATAATAGAGGAATAGAATTCTAAGATAAAGAAAAGAAGAGTTCAGTTCGGGGATTTCAGGTGAATACTGTATTGTTGGCAAAATTCATGCATTATGTGCCATGTCAATCTATAACTCGAGTTCAACTTCTCCTTCTCCTACTTTGACTGCATTCCCGAATATCCTGACTTTCTGCCTATCTTTCAACCACTGAACCACCATTTCGCCCGTTTCTGCAGACTGCTGTCCGACGCCTAGAGCTTGTAGACTATATGCATCTGGGTGGAAAGTAGACTCATGGTGAGGGGACTTTAGGTAATGCGGAATCAAAGCACAATGTGCTGAACCAGTCTGGAATCAGTTGAAGTGAATAATGGAGGTGGAGGGCTTACAGCAGCATCTTCCGTCTTCTTGCCTGCTAATGCGTGTAGAACCCTCGTATGGATATGAGGACCTTCTTTTGTGCTTGCAGTGGGTGCAGGTTGGGTCAAGAGGACAGTGAATCCTTCGAAATTGCTCTGACTGTCAGCGGGATAGACACCGGGAAGGTGACGTACAAGTTTGTCCATATCCAATGGTAAGCCCTTTGCTGACATATCAAAGCCAGCTTGAAGCTCAACTATGAGGTAATGGTCATTCTTCCTCAATTGTGATATCGGGATCTCCTTTCTGGCAACTTCGGCCAGCCCTTTGTTGATCGTAGACCACTCGTCAGACGATGTCTCAATATCCCGAAAGCCCAAAATCTCGGGAAAGTCCAATGCTACCCTCAGATCACCGTCTTTGAGCGGATTCTCTAGCCGCTCAGAGACCACCTTGCCATGTTTGACAGTCTCGAGCTCCAACCTTCCCGGAGCAATGTCCTTCGAGAACAGGTACTCTGACAAAGCGACGGTCGCATGTCCACAGAGTTGAACCTCTGTCCCCGGGTCTATCCATCGTAGAGCATACCTCCCATCCACATCTAGGGGCAGTAGGAAAGCAGTCATCGGATAATCAAGGTGGGTGGCTACTTTCTGAAGAGCTGATGTTGGAGGATAGGCGGAGAACAGGTCATTCTCGTTAACCTTTTCGGCGGATGGTAGTATGATTACCGCTGCGGGGTTGCCGTGTTTGGGCGAGGTGGTGAAGGCGTTAAGTACCGTGTAATCTAGCTTGACCATGATTGCTTGATGCTTGAAGCGATTGATGTACTACTCAGTGGTGTTACTACTTCTCTCGAGTCGTTAGTCACCACGACTCTCTATGTCGACTCAAGAGAAGCGCCTCCACTTACGATCTAGTGCCTGAGTGCCACATTGCTCATCTTTTGATTTTCAGGGTAAATTGGGTACCCTCCTTTGAAACCCTGAGACTAGCCACGCGAGTGATTTTCATTCAACCCTCTTTCCCCTTGGAAGTAAACAGACGAGACATGTCAGGTCTCATGTAGAGAGAGTATCATCGTCACTCTTTTGTCACTCTTTATACCTTGCTGACTCTTGTTCAAACTCATACGCTATAGTCATCGACGACCACACCGATACCGACACCGGCATCGACTAATTCGCCAATTCCGCTTTCGACTACACGACGCACAGACCTCAATAAACAACACGAGTCGTCAACAACCAATTTCCTGTTCATGTCGACCTAGATACTGCGCAGTACATGTAAGTATCGTCTTTTGATACCAATGATTCAGCTTATATCAGGTACAATGTCCAATACAACACCATCCTCAACAACGCGCCTAAACTTTCTCTCATCCCCTCACAATCCCGCCAATGCAGCTCGGAATTCTATAATCAATTCCTCAGCGCACGGATGGTCTCCTCTGAAAATCGCTAAACGAGATGGATCTCCACTGAAATCACCAGGGATGTCGGATGGAGAATCACCAGGATTAGATGCATCCCCCAGGAGGACAAGCTCAAGTTTCAAACACGTAACAAAGAATTCGCTTGTTTCCAATTCGATCTTCAAGCAGTCTAGTGCGACCCCTGGACTGAACTCGGCAGAGGAGAGGGTCATTCATGAGAGGGCTGGAAGGAGGGGGATGGGAGAAGCTCCTGCTTCTGCTTCGGGTGTAGCGTCCACTCCGAAAGCTAGTATTGGACTTGGAATCTCGGCGACTGCGAAATCTCGCTCGACATCCAGATCAGCTAGTGGGGGAAGATCATCTACGGGAACAAGAAGAGTATCAGCCGAAAAGCCAAGACCCACACCGTCGAGTTCGGAAAGAAGGGTATCTGGAGAAAGGATTGTTTCGGGGAGTAAAGAGAATGAAAGTCCAGATATCCGATCTGGAAAGCGGGTGCCACGACAAAGCATGGGATTAAAAGGTCTAGCTCGAAACGAATACGTCAGTAAATCGCCTTTCCGTCGAGTTCCATCTGGTGGATTGTCAAGCTCGCCATCGAGCAAAGCGAATGAAAGTCCGACACACCCTAGTCCAAGATCAATACCCGTCGAAAAGGATGATATCTTCTCATCTCCTTCTCCGGTAGCAGCAAAGAGGCGAGCTTCGCCTTCGAAATTCAGAACTCACAATACTTCTCCTACGCCATCGCCACCTCGAAGTGTGGCTCAATCTACCTTGGCCAGTGGAATCGTGCCCTCTCCCCTTGGTCAAGCACAAACGCTCGCAGCCGGCTCGTACTCCGATAATTCACCTTCACCTACTCCCATCAAATCTTCCATGACGCCTTCCAGGCGCCTCAAAGGTCCTCGGGGATATAGTGATGCCAGCTTCGACTCGCCCACAAAGTCCAAGACTGTCACTTTCCACTCTGTACCCGAAGTCAAGGAGTTTGAAGCTGCTGCTGGAGAGACTGCGACTCCCGATGTCAGTTTCGAAGGGACTCAGTCGGAAGGAGAGGATGACGGGGATTGGGCAGATGAGGATGCCAGGGATAATTCGCTGGAAGATATCCTGCATGAACCGGAAACTCTTGAAAAGGCATACGGAAGGCAATACCGGGTCACCAATCCCGATATGGTCAGTCAAGAGATAAGCGAAGATGGACATGGTGGTGTTGGAGACGAATCGGCCACTGCTGAATTCATGGATACCCTTATTTCTGAAGGCTTGTTCTCTCCCCCAGAACTATCCACTCCGGCATTTGAGGATTACTCGCAATTCCACCTTACAAGCGATGAACCCGCTCCATTCCTCTCGACACCGTCACTAGGCGATTCAGTTCATGCTACTCCTCTACTCGCTGGAGTTGAACCTTTCATGGCCGAGACCGACTCCGCTGGTATTCCATACGGAAGGACGCATCACGCAGAACGAAACGCTGCAGCCCACTCGATCCCTACACTTGGCGCACCTATTCAACAACCCGCTATTCCCCATGCCGGCGACCATCAGATGTTGCTAAATGCCAATGCTTCTCAACCCGCTCTCCCTATGGCGCGATCGAATACCAACAATATAGTTCATCAATCCGGTCCCATGCCTGATCCATTCATTTCGATTCAAACCGCTACAAATGTCCTTACGCCCTCATCCGATCGACAAGAGGGCGGTGTCCCACTAGGTCGTACAAGTCACATTGAGCGTATGCAAGCTGCTCGAATGTTGGCTACTCAATCCCTCGGTATTGGGATGCCACGATCGCCTGGCCTCAGTCAGACTTTCAGTGTACCTCCCCCTGTCCAGCCTTCTTCCGCTCCTTCCGTCGATGAAGAGAGTGTCGACTCGGAAATGCTTTTCGATGCCAGCTTCGAGATGGAGATGAGTGATGACGAGCCTGAGCCGACACGTCTTGCTCCGCTACAAAAGGCTGTCGAGAAGGAGGAGAGGGAGGAGATTGCGAATGCAAGGAGGTTACCTAAACCACCCAAGGTTGAGGCTAGAGTTCCCAGTCCGGATTCTGGCCCGTCCGAAAGCTCCAAACGGTCTTCACCTGAGGAAGAGGTGAGCCCTTAATAGTTATTCGAGATTTGCGCTGACATTCAGTCTCAGTTTGACTTCTCAAAAGGCTTCGGTCTTCCTTCTATTGGATTGATGTCGCCCTTCGATTCTTCAGCTCCAGCTACTATGCCTTCTGCCGCTCCCATTGCGGTAGAGGAAGCAGTTGAAGAGGTCGAACCCGAGGTATCGAGGCCACTTACGCCCCCGCCCAGGATCGCCCGAGAGACTAGAGAGGATTCGCCGCATCGAATCCCTAGTTTCGAATTCAAGTTTGGGGAACTCGATCTCGGGGGTGATGTTGGGGAGATGGCCAAAGAGGCCGAGAAGGTCGCTACGCCGGTCAAAGTCACTCCGCCTGCAGTCACCGTCACTCGACCCAGTTTCATCGCTTCCAAGACGAGACCTGTTTCGTCTTCATCCCCAGTAGCTAAGGTACCTATCAAGCCTATCGGTGGTGAACTAGGTCCATCGTCTCCACCTCAAGCGTCTGGATCTACCAATACTCGAGTTCGACAACGAATCTCTCGAGAGATGATTAGGGAGACTATTCAGCAACGAAAGGCTGATGGTACTTTATCCCGACATGCATCTAGCGCTTCTGGTCATATTCTCGATGCGGAGATTCCTAAACGACGACCGACCTCTGTTGCCATCGGAACTGGAATCGGTAAAGATAAAGAGCTCCCTCCTCCACCTCCTATGACGCCCAATCTCGGTATCCCCATGGCTAAAGCACATACTACCGATGCTCCCTCTACTCGACGAGCTTCACAACCAGATAGGCCGGTCATGATGGCTCGCTCAAAGACTCAGTCCGCTGAAGAAGTCATTCAGTCAAATGTCAAGGATGATGGGTTTATCAAGGAGCCTAAGTCCGCTTTGGATAGGTTAATGGATGGGATGAACAGTGTTGCGTTATCGACCTCGCCAGATCGGGTTAGAGCGGTATTTGCTAAACCCATCTCCATCCTGCAGAAGCCCAAGGACTCGACTTTGATCCCTCCTGCGCCTGATCATCTATCGGCTCCCATCTCGCCTTCGCGAGCTACAGCCTTGTCTCCTTCACCTTCAACGTCTACTACGCCTAAAGCAGTTGTCGTTACTCCCAAAGCCAAAGAGAAGGGGAAAGAAAGGGCTGTCAGCGGTAAAGAGAAAGAAAGGGCTGTGAGTGGCAAGAAGGAGAAGAAGGATAAAGATGGTAAACCAAGGCGAAAGAGTAGGAGGTCCATGAGTACCGGTGATGTTGCCGAAGAAGTACCTCCGATGAAAGTAATTCGACATTCTGCTCAACCCCGTTTGACACTTGGTTTCAACGATGCTGAATCTATGTTGGATGCTTTCAAGGATGAGACAGATAGAATAGGATCGGAGGTGAGTTATCTTGTATTGTGAGAGTGAAAGAGGTCAACTGATGATTAGCGCCGATATAAGGTCAGAGAGAAGAAGGTTGCATCGAAATATGACGGGTTGAGTCATGGACGGGCGGGTGATATCGATGCTGGAGCTAGCAGGGCTTGGAGACAGCTCAGACGGCCTTCTGATATGGTACGTCATCTTGTAAACTTATGCCCCTTGGGGAGGTTTGCAGTGAGGCGGTCGCTGACCAGGCAGAATGAGCACGCTGCTGAGTTGAGGCGACTACGATCCAAGGAAGCTAGCGCTGGTAAAGCCTCTGGTACTGTCTTTGTGAAAGGTAAGTTACCCAGTGACAGATTAGAGACTGTGCTGATGTCCAGTACTTGGCATCGAGAGTCTGACCGTCCCCCTTCCCGAGCAGGATACATTCTTTTGCGTCACGCTTGATAATGGGATTGATTATATTCGAACACCCTATATCGTTCTCAAGGACGGTGCTCGTGTAAATCAAGAGTTCTCCTTGTATGTCCACCACCTCTCTGAATGGCATGAGCTGACGAGTAGAGTTGAAAGTGAAAACTTCGAGTTCTCGCTCTCCCTCGATATCCGCAAAGACCCACATGTCATCAAGGCTCTACACGACAAGACTAGCGCTCCTGCCCCTGCTCGTCCTACTTCACTCCTCCCCTTGTCTGGTCGTGAAACACCTTCCTCCCCTCACCGAGGTATCCGAGCGTTGTTCGGCTCCCCACGAAAGCCTCGACCTAAATCAGAGTTGGTAACTCAGAATGGCGGATTCTTATCTGGTTCCACAAGCAGTCGAGCCGCTACACCACTGCCTACTCCTGCCCCACCCAAGGAGACCATAGCAAAGTACTTGATTGACGACAAGAGCCCTACGATCGGAAAGACTCATATCGCCTTCGCACCAATTGCCAAGAACTGTCAAGCCAAAGTCCTCGAGATGCGATACCCAGTATTTGCGATGTTCAAATCTGATCAATCTCAAGTTCGGGCGAGGGGAGCATCCCACCAGCCTGCT
>Ga0265780_10010298_pt1 | contig 11154 bp, 5 predicted proteins | sample P1T30metagenome_FD_192432 | JGI IMG/M metagenome (GOLD analysis project Ga0265780, IMG submission 192432) | Plant litter microbial communities from East Loma Ridge, Irvine, California - P1 T30 | ecosystem: Environmental > Terrestrial > Plant litter > Unclassified | place: USA: California... | reverse complement strand
TATTATGGTTATGCGAGTTTTGCTTGAAATATATGAAATCTGGCTTTGTAGCTGGTAGACATCGAGTGAGCTACTTTCCTTGTGCCATGGTCGGTTAGCTGACCGTTAGACGAAATGCAAAACACGCCATCCGCCCGGTGATGAGATCTATCGTGATGGCGCCATCTCTGTGTTCGAGGTCGACGGAAGGAAGAACAAGGTCAGTCTGCATCTGGCGTCAAGGCGGTAAAGCTAATAGTCAGATCTATTGCCAGAACCTATGTCTACTCGCCAAGATGTTCCTAGACCATAAAACACTGTACTACGACGTCGAACCATTCTTGTTCTACGTCATGACGGAAGTCGATGAGCTAGGGGCTAGATTCGTTGGATACTTCTCAAAGGAAAAGAGGAGTATTGACAATAACGTTTCTTGTATCATGACATTACCCGTCAGGCAAAGGAAAGGGTGGGGTCAACTGCTTATTGATTTCAGTATGTCCCTTCTCTTCTGTACTCGCCTCAGGAAGGCAGTTACTTATATCAGGTTATGCATTATCGAAAAAAGAGGGGAGAGTGGGTAGTCCCGAGAAACCTCTCAGTGGACTTGGAGAAGTCACTTATAAGCGATATTGGAAGATCAAAGTGTTTGAATATCTTCGTTCAGCTTCAGCCTCTGGCAATTTGACGATGGACGGTAAGCTATTACGGATACTACGCGAGTAGAGCTCATTACCAGAAATCTCGGCTGCGACCTCTATAACCCTCGACGATGTTTACGCGACTTTAGTTTCAGAGGACATGATTACCTCTCACGACTCTCCACCACGAATTCGACAAGCACATACACCCATCCAGAGGCGACGTAGTAGGGGTAGAAGTCGTCTATCCGCCCCTCGAAGATCACATGCTGTCGTCGAGGAGGTTCAAGATCCTCACGAGATACCCGATAAACCCCCACTGCCTAAACGGTATACAATCCGTTTCGACTGTGCATACGTCGAAGCCGTGCTCCACGGATACGAATCCAAAGGTCATCTAACACTCAAATTCGATAGACTCAAATATCATCCTTTCCTTGTTTCTCGCGAGATCAAGCCTTTGCCAACGATAAACGCCATCATGTCCAATTCTCATAATCCATCCAAATCAGTCGACTCGATCCCGGAACCGGAAGTTGAAACTCCCGATGCGGACCCCGAAGTGATTAATCACGGACAAGATAAAGCCACTCTAGACCTCGTGGCCAGGCTCATTGAAGAAGGCGAGGGCGTTAGATCATTAAGGAAACGACCAGCTTCAGCTTCAGCACCCAATAGTGCAGAAGGCAAACGATCACGAACTAGATCAGGGGGAGGACCAGGGGCAGGAGCAAAAGCAGTGGTGGAGAGTCCTAGGCGTAGTATGAGAGCTACTGCGGCTACGGGTGTTAATATGAGTGATGTAGTTGATTTGGATATCGATCTGGATGGGGATTTGGATGGGGAGTGGGAAGTTGATGATACACCTGTAGGCGAGGAGGAGGATGCTGAAGGGGAGGAATATGAAGAGTGATCTCTAGTGGAGTTGTAGTATACATATATCTTATCATGTTGCATTGATTTACGAGCTGCTCTGAAACGACGATCGGAGCGGTATTCTGCCGGAGGAGACACTCCAGTCTACACGGTGAACTCCATATAATGATGTAGTTAACCTCCTGCCGAGCGTGGAATCATGACATCAGGGCTTCTCTTCATGGCTCTATATGTCCTGATCAGCACTGATGTCATGCTCATGAAACCTCCTGGAGGAATGATCATAGATACCCAGCTTATTCAATGATTCAGGAGGCAGTGTTCTGGATACGAATGCGGGGCAAGCACCACGCCTGCCTGTCCTTCCTGGCCCCTCACACATCAGCAGAAAGACCTAACTAGGCTCCAAGAAGTTCAACAAAGGCTCGAAAGGGGTGTATCTCAGGTCCCCATTCCAGCAAAGCGATACAAAAGTGCAGTGCCGAATAACCCATGCTGTCCCACACCCCACACAGCTTTGCAGGAACCGCTACTACCGGGAAGGACAATGAGAGGTGGATTCGGCAGAACCTCCTTCAGGGACCAAGAAGGGTCAACATCCTTTCCGCCGGTGGGGCCGTCTCATCCATGCCGACATTACGCCAAGACAGTATTCTCGGCTATCGTAGCTGCAAATGATGTCACGTCGAACTCGGTTCTGGACTGTATATATAAGTCACGCATGGCGTGGGGAGGTCTCATCTCGCTGTCAACTATATCACTGAACTACTCGACATGTTGACATTTACAACAACACTATCGCTCCTCTGCGGGCTACAAGCCGTATCTGCGCAATCGTCCACCGTCACTTCGTTTGTCGAGAGCATCTACCCAGTGTTCCCCACTGGTGTCGCAACAGGAGGGAGCACGATTGATAGTACGCTACCACTAGCTTGTGCTCCTGGCTGCTATCCCGCTACCCAGTATTACTAGTGAGTATCCCATTTCGTGGTTCATGAAACATGTTCATGGTGTACTTGTACTTGTACGATGCTGAACCTGTAGTGCTTGCTTCATCAATACAACTCAATTGGATGGCACTACCATTCCCGACGAATTTTGCAATGAATTCCTTTGCTCTCAAGGCAACTACACCCAATTAGTAGATTGCGTCAATTGTATCGTTGCGAACGGTGACGAGAGGCCATCGGGATATTATACCAACACCTCCCTTACCGCTGCTCCTACCAACCAAGGCAATCCAGCACGACCATACAATCCTCTTGGTTTGATAGACGAGGAACAAGCGAACGGATGGCTGAGGAACGTCACCGAAAGGTGCTCGTCAATCGATAGAGCCGTGACTGGAGCCAGCTCGATCACTGCTACACCTACTACAACGTGAGTCCATCTGTCCTGCCACGTCTGCTATATCATAAAGAAGGGAAGCTGAACAACATATAGTGGTCCATATTACACTTCTTGGGAGTCTGGTCAGACCCAGGCATTTTCAACATGGACCGGCTTGACGCAATACCCTCCCCCACTCGCGACTTTGCGGATCCCAGCAGACCAGTTCGCTTCGGAGACAAGCATTAGGGCAAGTCTTAGCGCGAGTGAAAGCAGAGAAAAGAGCGAGAGTGACTCGCCTACTTCCAGCGCAGAACCTAGCAGCGCACAAGCTAGCGGCTCGAGTGTTCCGACGAATGCCGCTTCGCGTACGGGTGGATCCGCCGGTCTCTCTATTCTGAGTATTGTTCTTGCTTATGTAGTCGGTCTTTAGAGCTATATGTAGTGTAGTGTATGAATGGGAATTTCGGATGAGTATGGAGGTAGAAGTTTGCAGGCGACAAGAGCCCATGATTTCATGGATGATCGAGAGCATGGGGACTCAAAGCGTCTAGACAGACCCAGACCTTTCGTCAGATTAATTCGGCGACCGAGATGATACACCTTGCCCTCCATTCCCACTCCGCTGCCTCATGGGCGAGGTCGTTATGGTAGGACGAGATTGTCAATGTAGAGCGCGGTGCTGTGCTCCACGTTCACGTTCACGTTAGCAGTAGCGGTGTCAGTAATGCTCTCCCCCTACGAAACTGCAGGGAAATCACGAGTCTCATTCATCCCAGGATACTACCCTACGAAGTCGAAACCCAAAGCTAATCCAATCCATTTCCATAAAGGTGGTGACTGCAACATCCATCCTTCAATTCTCCATATAACCCCGTATTATAAAACGTATCGATATCCAGGATGATTTTCTGCCAATTCAATAATCTCAATCCTACTCTTTCCCTCCAATCCCCATTTCTGAATGTACTCCGGGCTATCAATGTCCACACCTTCATCTGCATGTGGCACAGGTTTGCCATAAGCTTCATCCCTCCTCTTATTCTCTCGAGCTAGGTACCACCATAGTAGAGCTGCCATTGTGAAATTCGCGAGGCAGAAACCAACGGCAGTCCCGTGACCAGGATAATATCGTGGGGCATGTTCTGATCGGTATACTTGGGATGCTACGATTCCACCAGAATTTCCGGACGAGAATACCATTCCCATAGTAATTGCTTTCTTGTCTATAGTGCGTCAGCACGACTCTGGTCAAGAGTGGAAAGTCGACTTTGACATACAATGATTTCCATTTCCCCATGTATTACCGGTCCAAGAGATGGTAGTAGCAATCATAGGTGCCGCACCAGCCGTAGCGATGAATAGCGCAAAGTAGTGAGCCCCGGGTACACTTCTTGGTAGTACCATCAAGAGAACGTAACCGAGAGTAGCGATCGCCGACCAGAACATGAGGAACGGGGCTCTTCGTCGATATTTATCGGAGAGGTAGGCTGTTCCTAGGGTTGTGATGAATCCTATAACGTAGGCTACTAATCAGCTCCGACTTGACGGAAATGGGGGGAAGAGGGGAGGAACACCCTTATCGGAGAGATGGGTTGTGACTTTTGATTCGAAGGAAATTCTTCAGAGATTCTTGAGGAGGAAGTGTTGGCAGTACAAAGCGGGAAGAAGACGTACGAGGAGTCGACATGAGTAGAGACTGAGGAATCGAAAAGGTACCAAGGGAAGCGACGATTGTAGGACTGAAAAGTGCCAATCTGCTTTATCAGCTTCTTCCCTTCTTCGGCCACCTTGCCCTCTCCCCTTCTTCCGGATGTCGTTGCAATAGCACCCCACTCGACGGACTCGAAGACTCACGAATAAAGAGGTTCCCCGGCTCCAATATACATGATCATCAAACACCACATTTTCCAATCCCCGAAAGCCTGTTTCAAATGTCTTCTTCCAAACTCCACTTCTCCAGCTGGACCTTGTTCCCTCTTTAGTCTAGACAAGACGAATTCCCTTTCGAGGGGAGTAAGGAATTTAGCTTGATCAGGCCAATCTTGCATCATCCAGAATGAAGCTACTCCAATGATCATGGTAAGGATACCTGTCTTGTTAGCTCTAGGCCTGGTGGATTGGTATTTATGGTTGAATCACCTTCCATGATGAACTATCATTAGCATGTCATATTAGAGGGGGAGTCAGGGGAACCACTCACGATCCACTGCCAACCGTTTAATCCACCTACACCGGCCATTGGGATAGAGCGTACCCAAAGATTCCACCGAATGCACCGGCAAGTACAGCACCTCCGAAAAAGACTGCTACTCGCTTATTGATCTCTTCCTGCAGGTCAGCCACTACTTCTTCTGCTCGTGCATCACCCTTCCTCCCCTGACTCGACTCAGAAGACGAGTCGTGAGAGAGGAAGGTTTGGAAGAGCAACCAGAATAAGACTTACACGCCTGTACCAACCCGTCAAGAAGAAATTGAGACCTGGGAATAGACCGGCTTCAAAGATACCCAAGCAGAAACTACCATTAGTCGAATCCTCGGGTCTTGTTCAAGAGAGAACATACCGAAGAGCAAGTAGTGATTCATAGTTCTTGACAAGTCCCACTATCTCATCAGCAAGCAGCCTCATAATCGAGCGCTAGGTACTTACTGAAAGTCTGGAATAAAGCCCAACAAATCATCGTAAATGGGATCCACCTTGACGGTCTGAATTTCTTGAGGACGAGATTTGAAGGTACTTCGAATGCTACATAACTGACGAAGAAGACTCGATTATCAGTACGCGATGAAGGCAATACGAGCAGGAACATGACATACTCATTGAAGCATTTGAGAATTGTTTCGAATTCAGATTCAAGTCGACAAGTAAACCGGTAAGTCGAGCTACACCGATGTTTCTGACATTTAGCTCTGCCCCGCGTCTCTTCGTAGTGCCTGGGTGAGATGAAGGGAACTTACACTCGATCCAAGAATGAGATCAAGTAAAGTAGCCTATCAAGTCAATCTTCTGAACAGCTCGTACATGAATGATGACTGACGTGATCCAAGGGATAATCCTAAGATCCATCTTCCAGAGGGTCTTCTTTTCAAAAGCCCTATATTCCTCTGGAGACATTTGGGCCAGTTCCCATGCTGGTCCTTGTCTATCTTCGGGTAAAGTCCTAATGTCTTTTACTTCATCGTTCGATGGTGAGTTCCGGCCACCCTCGACTGAGATCGATGCCGAGTTCGAAGACCGGGTAGGATGAGATTGGATCTTGTCGTCCATTCTTGCTAATGTTCACTCCTTGTCGTTCACTTCCTCTCCTGATATCGAAGATGAACTTCGGTTCAACCAAAAGATATATTGGGATTAAAAGAACAAGCACAAGATGTAGCGCCCCCTTCCTCAATAAGAAAGAATAGAATAACCCAAATCGACTCGGTCCGGTCCAATGCAGTCCAATCAAGTTTCGGCCGATCACAACCTGATTTCCCAAATGCTCGCTTCGCTAATCAGAATAACCCAATTGACCAATGAACAACCGCTAAAAGATCCGGAGACCGGTTAGACCGGAACGCGACCCCAGGCTGTCATGTGGAGCCTCCGCCACGTTGTCTTGGCGGGACAGGAGGTGGAGGAGTTTAAATGGTAAAGGGGGTAATTCGAAAGCCTGTTTATTCGGGTCGGGTATTTTGCAACCGTGCGCACGTATAGTGATGACCAACCTTGTTCTCGGGCGGATCATGTTTTGTGAGATGAAGTGGGGCAGGTTGGAAATTACAGGTGGGTAAGATTTGGTTTTGGGACCAGGTGGTATGATCTCGACGGCCGCCGGATGCTAGATGTACTTGTGTGTACCGGGCATGCCATGTCGATGTGGCTCGTAGTCGTACAAGCGTAAGACAGTATTCAAACACAGATAAAATCAGCGGAGGACCTGATGCAAGCTATGGAATGCATTCTAGTTCTCCAAATTATAATCACGCCAATTCTTCAGTCTCAGTCCAACGATCCAATTCAAGGACCTAATTTCACTTCTGCCATTTGCCATCCTGTCCCATTCTATCCTTGTTCTAATCACTGATGACAGGTCCAGCAAGGATCTCTTCCCGCCTAGTCTCATTCCTCAATGACCCATCCGAATCAAGCTTAGCTTTAACAGAAGCAAGGTCGAGACTGAGGTACGATTCGATCCACTGTGCCAACCAAACATTCGGGTGAAGACCCTGTACGGACTCGACCAATTCCTTATCATCCTGTGGATATAGATATAAACTGACATCGACACTTGAATGACCGCCTGTGCCCCAATTAAGACCGCTCTGTTCATTTCGAATTTCCGTCAAATTACCAGCGATTCCGGAACCAGTAGAGACTGCTTCAGTGAGAAGATCCATATATTCGGGTTCGATGACTGTAACGTTCAAAGCGAGTTTATCGACAAGTACTCTCTCGATCAATGTATTCAACTCCTCTCCCGTGATACCTTCACCCTCCTCCTCGAGCCAGTCGGCGAGATATTCAATGGAATTGGTAACGTTTACCAGGGAAGGAGGGAGCCATCCGCCTGGAAGGTTTAGGGCGCCAGTATCGTGATCTGCAGTTGCCAAGACTATGTAATCGGTTTTGTGGTCGCCATGTGAATCTATCCATTTGATGGTGTCGCTCCAGACTTGGTTGTATGCCAGGACATCGTGGATGATTCCAGCGGCATCGTTTGCGTGTCCGGCGTGATCGATCCTTCCAGCTTCGACCTGGTGGTCAGCTTCATCCTTCAATGCCGTGGAATGAGGAATATCGGAAGATAGAGTCGATGGAAGAAGGAACGGTAGGACATGACAGGGAAGACCACATACCATAAGGAAGAAAGGCTCGTCATTCGCGTCCAAAGCGTCCAAAGCCCCAACTGCCATTTCCGACAAACTAGGTTGCTCACTCTCATCCCGATCAATGTCATAATCAAGGTGCGAATCCGCAAACAATCCGAGCGAAGGAAGATGAGACCAATTTTCTCTAGCCTTAACGCTAATCCTCGATCGCCTAGCCTTTCCATCTTTACCATAAGCATCAAATTCCTCTTTACTCAGTACCACGTTCCATCCTTTCTCTTTAGCTTCAGCTACTAGATCCCTTTCGTCGGTCCTGGATCCATTTGCTGAAGCTGGAGTAAAGAATGATCTACCTCCTCCCCAGAGTAAATCGACTTGTGGACCAAGGACGTATTCCCCAAGCTGCATCGTTGCGATATCAGCTTCGAGATCTCGGTCGTAGACGTGCGAAGAGAATGCGGCGGGTGTAGCATGAGTTATTCGAGTCGTAGTGACTAATCCAGTCTTGTATCCTTTCGCCTTGGCCCCCTCGAGTATAGTAGGGCAGACTTCGATATCTTCATCATATCCAATAATACCATTATTTATATTGGCACCACAAGCGAATGCAGTTCCAGCAGCAGCACTATCCGTGACCAGATTGTTGGCGGACTTAGTCATGATGGATCCGACGTGATAATCGTCAAAAGCGAGTTTATTGAATCGTTCGTCGATTCCATATTTGGCTCGAAGGAATTCTCGAGTTAGGGTAGCTTGAGATGCGCCAAACCCATCCGGGATGAGGACAATCACTGATGGAGATCGTTTATGGGAAGAATTCTCGGCAGAGACCATGCCTAGCATGATCACTACGTTGAAGAGCGTAGCGAGAAGGGTGGTAGGGATCATCATGCTGGCTGGGGTGTAGCAGGGAGGTCAAAGGGGTAATGAGAATGGACGAGTAGGTGAGTGAATGAATGAGTAGATAGCCCATTGCGAGAGTGACTTTATATGCCTTCGAACTACAATGGTGAGCACATACAGTGCGGTAAGTAAGTCTTGGCAACCCATCAACGTTCTTGCCCACCCCCTTCAACTCCTCGACATCCGATGAAAGAACATGCACACGTTCAAACCAAACGCCTACCCCACCTGGACTAGTTCATACTATAGGGCCGAGCTTGGGACAGTCGAGTTGAACCTCCGGCCAAATGATTAATGAGAAATGAGAACATGAGCGGTCAGGGTAATGGCGCTTCTTGGCATTTTGGAAATGAGTCAAGAGAACAGAGTACATGAAGAATCTAGGGTTTACCGGAATCCGCATGCGTATATGTATGGGGCGAACGTGTGTGAGGATGAGGGTGCGGGAAATCATTGCTGTCAACCATATATTGTCCCTCGACGATTAATCTGACCGACTAGCATCATCCTTGGGGATATCGTCAGGACTGATTCTCGTATCATTGTTTCTAGAGCTTGCAAAGGCGTGTAGTGCTAATCAATGATGGATAGAAGGAGAATGATTATCGATAACATTCTCAATCTCAGGGCAGATTGATTCCATGAATTAGCCTAGCCTAGCGTCTTGGCGTTCGTTGGTATCGGGTACCGGTTGAAACGGCACGGTGCAAAGCTTCGGAGCGAACGTGTCGGGTATCATCAAGTCGATCATTCGGCCAAGATAGATGAGATGCGTGAGCTAATCCTGAGGATATAGTCTGTATAGGCTATACCATATCCATATTCCAGTGCTTCGATTTGAAACTGCTGATATGGATACAGGTTGTGGTGAGGCGGATGCAATGAAATGTACATGTACAGCTGATATCCGAATCCGCCCCTCTCCCCCTCTAGATTCTACTTGCTCTTGCTCTTGACGCCGTCGTACTTGTTATCGTGAACTTTCTTTCCCCTGTCATCCACCCCCAACTCCCCCTCCACCCGCCGCTCAACCAAAACCCGCCTAACGACCTTTTCCCACTCTTCAACCATCTTCAATCCTTCTCCATCTCCCAAATCCTTGAATCCCCTCGACAACATTCTCACAAACGGTTTAACATGTCTTTGAAAGTTTAGGCTCTGATCCCGGCTCAATACACTCCTATCGATCAATTTCGAGATCGTATCGAATAAACCTCTTAATTCATCTTTACCAAGTGATTTATTCTTAGGGGTATGTTTCGGATTCAGTTTCCATCCTGATTTTGAAAGGTTGATGCGGTTTCCATGAGGAGCCGGGGCGAGGGAACATCGGATCCAGCACGAGAGAATTATATTGGAAGTTACTCGATCTGGGATGAAACCCCTATGAACTTCTAGTCGGTGTATACGAGCGAGAAGATCTCTTAATTGTCGTAATGTTGTATTGGGTCTTCTTAACGATTTAGGAGGGATCAGGCCTTTTCCTAGTCCTAGTGATGGGTCATTAGCGACAAGATGGGCGAGTTGAAGATTACAGAATGCGGTGAATTTCTCAATTTTAGATAATTCGATTACAGGCATAAACGGCTCTATATCGTCAAGAGTCCGAGGAGGAGGTCGAGACGATAGAACAAGGGACCAATGACCGACCGGTAGTCTTTCTTGGTTTGGATCGTGGTCAGACATAATACGCTTCTCTTCGGCAGAGGGGACTTTGCCTCTTCGTAATCTCCCCGCTGTCTTTCCTCCACCATGCCGTTCCATGAACCCCGCCACGTTGTCCACTAGTACTTCATCGAGAGCGTAGAGGGGAAGATTCAAAATATGTAGAGCGGCTAAGCGGAATTGACGTGCTTGGAGGAGTTGATGGATGAGCGGCGGGAAGGGATGTTGGCGGGTGGATAGTTCAGCTTCGGCTGACGTTTGAGGTGTCGCCTGGGGCTCGTACGTGGCTCGTGATGGCAAAGTTTCTAGAGTTGTGGTTGAGGGTGATACCTGATCCTGATCCGATATGCGCCCTCGAAAGCTCCCATCTAGATTTGTGCTCTCAGAGTAGTCGAGCTGCTTGCGATCTGTTATTCCTTCCTCCAACGCTCTGCCTTTCCCCTTGTCATTCGACTTGCCCCCGATCTCGCGCTCAGATCCCCTATCCCTCGGCAGCGGTTGATGAGACTGAATAATCCGTTCCATAGCTAGAGCAGCTGTCCGCTTATACGCTTCCCCCTCATCCACCGCGACTCCCCCCACTCTAGCCTTTGAGCTCGCGCTTGAGCTCGAGCCAGAGTCAGAGCTCAAGCCCTGTGGCTGATCATCCACTTGGAGCCCTAAGAAATCCCTCGTCCGCCGCCTTGATCCACTAGCATAAGGTTCCCATGTACTCGAACTACTCTCCCTCTCCCTAACCTCTGGCCTTGTGGCAGGGGATGAACTTGAGAAATACCGTTGTTGATGCGTTGCTCCTCTTGATGTATTTGCGAGATGAGGTAATATTATCTGTTGAAAGATGAATGCAGATGGGCGGTTGACGAGCATTCCATGCTGATATGTATGTACGGGTATGTAATATAGGTATATAAGTAGATTGTATAAGAGGGATAAAGAGTGATAAAAGTGC
>Ga0265780_10010297_pt1 | contig 11154 bp, 5 predicted proteins | sample P1T30metagenome_FD_192432 | JGI IMG/M metagenome (GOLD analysis project Ga0265780, IMG submission 192432) | Plant litter microbial communities from East Loma Ridge, Irvine, California - P1 T30 | ecosystem: Environmental > Terrestrial > Plant litter > Unclassified | place: USA: California... | reverse complement strand
AATTCAGCGCTGCTACCCATGAAAACGTTCCATTGCGACAAGTGTTTAAACCAGGTATTTTTCGAAAACACCCTCTGCTTCAACTGCGAAAGTACGCTCGGCTACGAGCCCCAGACGCGCAGCATCAACGCCTATGAAGAGGCCGAGGGCGGCCAGTGGCGCAGCCTGCACCGCAAGGATGACGGCATGCTGTTCAAGAAGTGCGCCAATTATGTCGAGCACAATGTCTGCAACTGGATGCTGCCCGCCGACGACCCGCACGATCTCTGCGAATCTTGCCAGCTGACCGTCGTAATTCCTGCGCTGTCGTCGGAAAAAAACCACATTCTCTGGGGACGCCTGGAAGCGGCCAAGCGCCGCCTGCTGTTTTCGCTGGCGACGCTCAACCTGAAGCCGGCATCCAAGGAAATGGAACCGGAAACGGGCCTGGCCTTCCAGTTCCTCGAAGACGGGGTGTCGGACCAGCACGTGATGACCGGGCACGCCAACGGCCTCATCACCATGAACATCGCCGAAGCCGATCCGGCCGAGCGCGAACGCACGCGCGAGCAGATGCACGAGCGATATCGCACGCTGCTGGGACACTTCCGCCATGAAAGCGGACACTATTATTTCGACCGGCTGGTCGTGGACAGCGAATGGATCGATGAATTCCGCACCCTGTTCGGCGACGAGCGCCAGGACTATGGCGAAGCCCTGAAGCGTCACTACGCCGAGGGGCCGGCCGCCGACTGGGCCTCGCGCTTCGTCAGCAGCTACGCCAGTTCCCACCCCTGGGAAGACTGGGCCGAAACATGGGCCCATTACCTGCACATGCTCGATACGCTCGAAACGGCGAACGCCTGCGGCCTGGCGCTGCACCCGCCCAAGCCGGACGAACCCGAGCTGAACCGGGTGACCCTGCCCACCAAGACCGATGCGTTCGACAACATCCAGCGCGACTGGTTCGCGCTCACCTACGTGCTCAACAGCCTGAACCGCAGCATCGGGATGCCGGACTCCTACCCGTTCACGCTCAGCACGCCGGTGCTGGAGAAGCTCGGCTTCGTGCACAAGGTGGTGCGGGCGCAGATCAAGGCGCCTGTGGCGGTGCCGGGGCTGGTCCAGCCATGAAAAATGGCGCCCCGGCCGATACGGCCGGGGCGCCAGCGTCGAGTGTGCTTCTCGTTCAGCCCGCCTGGGTCTGGGTCTGGGTCTGGCCCTGGCCCTGGGTTTGCGTCTGTGTCTGGGTCTGGGCCGGTGCCGGCGCCGATGCTTCCTCGGGCAGTTCCGGCGCCACCGGCAGCAGGAAGTCGCGGCCGATGCCGTTGCCCAGTTCCGCTATCGACGCCAGGAAGCGCGTCAGGTACTGGTGCAGGCTTTCGTCGAGGATGTCGCCGATCTGCGCCGATTGCAGCTCGCCATACAGCTTTTCCGCCAGGCGCTCGGTGTCGTGCGACAAGTCGTTGCGCACTTCCTGCAGGTTGGCGACGACGGCGCACATGCAGGCGACCAGCGAACGCGGCATCTTCGGCTCCAGGATCAGGAGCTCGGCCACCCGCGTCGGGGTGATGGCGTCGCGGTAGACCTTGCGGTAGGTCTCGAAGGCGGATACCGAGCGCAGCAGGGCCGCCAGGTAATAGAACTCGACCTGGGCATCGGCCTGGATCGTGTCGGCATCGAGGAAACGGAACTTCACTTCCAGGATGCGCGCCGTGTTGTCGGCCCGCTCCAGGAAGGTGCCGAGGCGGATGAAGTTGAAGGCCTCGTCCTGGTACATGGTGCCCAGCGTGACGCCGCGCGACATGTGCGAGCGGTACTTGACCCACTCCAGGAACTTGCCCGGATGCTGTTCGAACATCCGGCTCTTGAGGTGCTGCTGCAGCATCAGCCAGGTCGTGTTCTGGGTCTCCCAGACTTCCGTGGTCAGGCTGCCGCGCACGGCGCGCGCATTCTCGCGCGCGGCGCGCAGGCAACTGGCGATCGAGGACGGATTGTCCGGATCGCGCACCATGAAGTCGATCACTTCCTTCTGCGTCAGCGACGCGTACTTGGCATCGAACTGCGACTGCAGCTCGGACACACCCAGCATCGTGCGCCAGCCCTGCTGCTCGGCCTGGGCCGATTGCGGCATCAGCGAATACTGGACGCGCACGTCGAGCATGCGGGCCGTGTTTTCGGCACGTTCGGTATAACGGGCCATCCAGTACAAATGGTCTGCGGTACGGCTCAACATACTAATTCTCCAGAATCCAGGTATCTTTGGTGCCGCCGCCCTGCGACGAGTTGACCACCAGCGAGCCTTCCTTCAAGGCCACGCGCGTGAGGCCGCCCGGCACCATCGTCACGCTCTTGCCAGACAGGACGAAGGGGCGCAGGTCGACGTGGCGCGGCGCGATGCCCGATTCCACAAAGGTCGGGCAGGCCGACAAGGCCAGCGTCGGCTGGGCGATGTAGCCTTCCGGCTTGGCCAGCAGGCGTTCGCGGAAGGCCTCGATCTCGGCCTGGGTCGAGGCCGGCCCGATCAGCATGCCGTAGCCGCCGGCGCCATGCACTTCCTTGACCACCAGCTCGGACAGGTTGGCCAGCGTGTACTGCAGATCTTCCTTTTTCCGGCACTGGTAGGTCGGCACGTTGTTCAGGATCGGCTTTTCGCCCAGGTAGAACTCGATCATGTCCGGCACGAAGGGGTAGATCGACTTGTCGTCGGCCACGCCGGTGCCGATCGCATTCGCCAGGCCGACCCGCCCGGCACGCACCGCGTCCAGCAGGCCCGGCACGCCCAGCGTCGATTCCGGACGGAAGGCGCGCGGGTCGAGATAATCGTCGTCGATGCGGCGGTAGATGACGTCGACGCGCTGCGGTCCGCGCGTGCTGCGCATGTACACGGTATTGTCGGCAACGTACAAATCCTGGCCCTGCACCAGCGCCACGCCCATCTGCTGGGCCAGGAAGGCATGCTCGAAGTAGGCCGAGTTGTACATCCCTGGCGTGAGCACGACCACGGTCGGGTCGTCGACGCCCTGGGGTGCCGCGCTGCGCAAATTGTCGAGCAGCAGGTCGGGATAATGGTCCACCGGCGCCACGCGGTTGCGCGCGAACAGGTCGGGGAACAGGCGCATCATCATCTTGCGGTTTTCCAGCATGTACGAGACGCCGGAGGGCACGCGCAGGTTGTCTTCGAGGACGTAGAACTCGCCCTCGCCGGCGCGCACGATATCGATGCCGGCGATGTTGGCGTAGATGTCGGACGGGACCTTGACGCCGTGCATGGCGGGCCGGTACTGCGCATTGTTCAGTACCTGTTCGGCCGGGATGACGCCCGCCTTCAGGATCGCCTGCTCATGGTAGACGTCGTGCAGGAAGCGGTTCAGCGCCGTGACGCGCTGCACCAGGCCGGCCTGCAGCCGGGCCCACTCGGCGGCGTTGATCACGCGCGGAATCATGTCGAAGGGAATCAGGCGCTCCTTGCCGGCGTTGTCGCCATACACGGCAAAGGTGATCCCGACCCGCTGGAAATTCAGTTCGGCTTCCGCTCTTTTTTGTTCGATGACTTGCGGCGCCTGTTGCGCAAGCCACTCGGCAAACGCAGTGTAGTGAGGCCGCACGGTCGCCGGTGTGGAATACATCTCATCGTAAAAATTCGGCATCGTCTCCTCCTATGCCGGGATAGTAACAAGAAACGTCCCAAAACTATGATACGAATGGCAATTCAATCGAATCCGCGGATAAACATGTTTAAATAGCCAGCATTACATCGAGAGGCAGTCCCGCATGGCCATCCGTATCGCGCTCCACCACAAGACCAGTTACCGCTACGACCGGCAAGTCGCCCTGTCGCCGCATGAAGTGCGGCTGCGCCCGGCGCCCCATGCGCGCACGCCGATCCTGTCGTATTCGCTCAAGGTGGAGCCGGAAACGCACTTCATCAACTGGCAGCAAGACCCGTACGGCAACTACATCGGCCGTTTCGTGTTCCCAGAAAAATCGGACAAGCTCGAGTTCACGGTCGACCTGGTGGCGGACATGACCGTCATCAACCCTTTCGATTTCTTCATCGAGAGCTATGCCGACAACTTCCCCTTCACCTACCCGGAGCAGCTGGCGACGGAACTGGGCGCCTACCTGCACAAGGAACCGTCGGGGCCCTTGCTCACCGAATACATGGCGGCGCTGCGGCGCGACCTGATGGCGCATCCGATGTCGACGATCGACTTCCTGGTGGCCATCAACCAGCGCCTGCAGGGCAAGATCGGCTACCTGCTGCGGATGGAACCGGGCGTGCAGACGCCGGAAGACACCTTGCAGCTGTGCTCCGGCTCCTGCCGCGACAGCGGCTGGCTGCTGGTCCACATCCTGCGCGAGCTGGGACTGGCGGCGCGCTTCGTGTCCGGTTACCTGATCCAGCTGCGCGCCGACCAGGAAGCGCTCGACGGCCCCAGCGGGACCGCCGTGGACTTTACCGACCTGCATGCCTGGACCGAGGTCTACATCCCCGGCGCCGGCTGGATCGGCCTGGATCCGACCTCGGGCATGCTGGCCGGCGAAGGCCACATCCCGCTCGCCTGCACGGCGATGCCCTCGTCGGCGGCGCCGGTGACGGGCTTCACCGACCCGGCCGGGGTCGAATTCTTCCATGAGATGACGGTCACCCGCATCCACGAAGACCCGCGCGTGACCAAGCCGTATTCGGAGGCGGACTGGGAGAAGATCGAGGCCCTGGGCCAGCAGGTCGATGCCGATTTGCTGGCCCGGGACGTGCGCCTGACCCAGGGCGGCGAACCCACCTTCGTCTCGATCGACGACATGGACGCGCCCGAATGGAACACCCTCGCCCACGGCGACAAGAAGCGCGAACTGGCCGGCAAGCTGACGCAGCGGCTGAAGAACCATTTCGCCCCGGGCGGCATGCTGCACTACGGCCAGGGCAAGTGGTACCCGGGCGAGCCGCTGCCGCGCTGGGCGCTGAACATCTTCTGGCGCGTCGACGGCCAGCCGATGTGGTTCGATCCTTCCCTGTTCTCGGACGACGAGGCCGACGACGGCTATGGCGCCGAGGAAGCCGGGCGCTTCATCGCGGAACTGGTCAAGTCGCTCGGCTTGAGCGCCGGCAGCGCCATTCCCGCCTATGAAGACGTGCTGCAGCAAGCCCGGCGCGAGGAAGCGCTGCCGAACAACGTCGACCCCTTGCGGGCCGACCTGAAGGCACCGGAAGAGCGGCGCCGGCTGGCGCGCCTGCTCGAGCGCGGCCTGGGCCAGGTGGCCGGCTGGGTGCTGCCCCTGAAGGCCAGGGACTACGACCCGGCCTTCATGCTCGGCACCAGCTGGCAAACCTCGATCTGGCCGATCCGGCGCGAGCACCTGTACCTGATCGAGGGCGATTCGCCGATCGGCCTGCGCCTGCCGCTGGCGACGCTGCCGTGGGTGCTGCCGGAAGAACGCGAGAGCGAATTCGACGTCGACCCGTTCGCGCCGCGCGGCGCGCTGCCGGTCGAGAAAAAGGACAAGCGGCCGATCCTGGGCCTGGCCGCCGGCAAATCCGCGGACCGGGCAGCGGAAAAAGCGGCGGACAAACCGGCCCACAAACCGGGCCACCGGTCGGCCCACAAGGCGGCCAAGCCGGCCGCGCCGGCCGTGCCCACCGCGCCGGCCGACCCGAGCGCGCGCGAAGTCATTCACACCGCCCTGTGCGTCGAAGTGCGCGCCGGCCGCCTGCACGTCTTCATGCCGCCCCTGAAGCGCATCGAGGATTACCTGGCGCTGGTCACGGCGGTCGAAAACACCGCCGCCAGGCTCAAGCTGAAGCTGCGCATCGAAGGCTATGCGCCGCCGCGCGACCCGCGCATCAAGCTGCTCAGCGTCACGCCCGACCCGGGCGTGATCGAAGTGAACATCCATCCGGCGGCGTCCTGGTCCGAGCTGGTGCACAACGTGACCACCCTGTACGGGGAAGCGCGCCTGACCCGCCTGGGCACCGAGAAGTTCATGCACGACGGCCGCCATACCGGCACCGGCGGCGGCAACCACGCCACGCTGGGCGGCGCCAGCGCCGAGGACAGCCCGATGCTGCGCCGGCCGGACCTCCTGAAAAGCCTGATCACCTACTGGCAGGTGCACCCGGCCCTGTCCTACCTGTTCTCGGGCACCTTCATCGGGCCGACCAGCCAGGCGCCACGCGTCGACGAAGCGCGCGACGACAACCTGTACGAACTGGCCATCGCATTCCAGCAGATGGACAAGGTGCTGCCGACCCTGCACCCGGGCGACAAGCCGTGGATGGTGGACCGCCTGCTGCGCAACCTGCTGGTCGACCTGACCGGCAATACGCACCGCTCGGAATTTTCGATCGACAAGCTGTATTCGCCGGATGGGCCGACGGGCCGCCTGGGCCTGGTCGAATTCCGCGCCTTCGAAATGCCGCCGCACGAGCGCATGAGCCTGTTGCAGATGCTGCTGCTGCGCGCGCTGGTGGCACGCTTCTGGCAGCAGCCGTGCCAGGCCAAACTGGTGCATTGGGGCACCGCGCTGCACGACCGCTGGATGCTGCCGCATTTCGTGGCCCAGGATATCCGCGATGTCGCCCGCGACCTGCGCGCGGCCGGCTACGCTTTTGAAGACCACTGGTTCGAGCCCTTCATCGAATTCCGCTTCCCGCGCTTCGGGACCGTGGTCTACGAAGGCGTCGAAATGGAGCTGCGCCAGGCGATCGAGCCCTGGAACGTGCTGGGCGAGGAAGTGACCGGCGGCGGTACCGCGCGCTACGTCGATTCCTCGGTCGAGCGCATGCAGCTGCGGGTGCGCGGGCTGACCGATGGCCGCCACGTGGTCGCCTGCAACGGCCGCATGCTGCCGCTGCATCCGACCGGCGTGCCGGGCGAGTACGTGGCCGGCGTGCGCTTCCGCGCCTGGAGCCCGTGGTCGGCCCTGCATCCCACGATCGGGGTACAGGCGCCGCTGGTGTTCGACCTGGTCGACACCTGGAGCGGGCGTTCGATCGGCGGCTGCACCTACCACGTGGTGCACCCGGGCGGGCGCAACGAAACCGGTTCGCCGGTCAACGCGAATGCCGCCGAGGCGCGCCGCTTCGCGCGCTTCTGGCCGCATGGCCATACGCCGGGCCCGATGACGGTGCGCAAGGAAGAACTCAACCCGGGTTTCCCGATGACGCTCGACCTGCGCTGGCAGCCAGAGTGACCGATCGTGCCGAATCGCTTATTCGACCATTATCTGGCCGCGACGGATGGTTTCGATGAAATGCTCGACGCGGCCAGGACGCCGCGTCCGCACTGGCGCGCGCTGCTCGCCAACCTGGAGCGCGAAGCGCCGGGCATGATGGCCCAGCGCATGGAGATGGTGCAGCGCCAGGTGCGCGAAAACGGCGTCACCTACAACGCCCTGGGCGACGCCGACGCCGGGCAGCGCCCGTGGGACCTGAACGTCCTGCCGCTGATCCTGCCGCACGAGGAGTGGAGCGGCATCGAAGCGGCGGTCATCCAGCGCGCCACCCTGCTCAACCGGATCCTCGGCGACGTCTACGGCAAGCAGGAACTGCTGCGCGAAGGCCTGCTGCCGCCGGCGCTCATCCACGGCAACGCCGGCTTCCTGCGCCCCTGCCACGGCATGCGCCACCATGACGGCGTCGCCCTGCATTTCTATGCGGTCGACCTGGCGCGCGCGCCCGATGGCCGCTGGTGGGTGCTGGCCGACCGTACCCAGGCGCCTTCGGGGGCCGGCTATGCGCTGGAAAACCGCGCCATCCTGACGCCGATCTTCCCCGACCTGCTGCGCGAACTGAAGGTGCGCTCGCCCGCCGCGTTCTTCCGCACCATGCACGACAGCCTGGTGCACTGGGGGCGCCGCTGCGCCGCCGGGGGCGATTCACCCGCGCCGCTGCGCGAAGGCGAGATGCCGCTGATCGTGCTGCAGACGCCGGGTCCGGGCGCGGAAACCTATTACGAGCAAGCCTACCTGGCACGCTATCTCGGCCTGCCGCTGGTCGAATGCGACGACCTCACCGTGCGCGACGGCGTGGTCTACCTGAAAACCCTGGACGGCCTGCACCGGGTCCACGTGATCCTGCGCCGGGTCGACGACGACGCCTGCGATCCGCTGGAACTGCAGGGTGCCCTGCATGGCACGGCGCCGGGCGTGCCGGGGCTGATCCAGGCCGCCAGGCGCGGCAATGTGCTGGTCGCCAACAGCCTCGGTGCCAGCCTGCTGGAATCGGGCGCCCTGCTCGGCTTCCTGCCGGCGCTGTCGAAACGGCTGCTGGGCGAACCCTTGAAGATGCCCTCGGTGGCCACCTGGTGGTGCGGCGAGCCGCCCGCGCTGGAAGCCGTGATCGCCAGGCTGGACCGGCTGGTGATCAAGCCGAGCTTTCCCCAGCAGCCGCAGTTTGCCGTGTTCGGCCAGGACCTGCGCGGGGCCGAACGCGCCGCCTTCATCGCCGGCCTGCGCGCCAACCCGAACGATTACATCGCCCAGGAACTGGTGCGGCTGTCGCAGGCCCCGGTGTGGAGCGGCGGGGCGGCGCCAGGCTCGGTGCCGGGCTCGGCGCCCGGCCTGCAGGCGCGCGCCGTCGGCCTGCGCGTGTACGCCTGCGCCACGCCGAACGGCTACGCGGTCATGCCGGGCGGCCTGACCCGGGTCGCCACCGGGCCGGATGCGCGCGTGCTGAGGATACAGAAGGGCAGCGCCAGCAAGGACACCTGGGTCCAGGCGCGCGCCGGCGTCGAGCCGCACCGCCTGCAGGAACGCCGCATCCGCGGCGAAGACCTGGTGCGCGAAGACACCAGCCTGTCCAGCCGCACGGCGGAAAACCTGCTGTGGTTCGGGCGCCATGCCGAACGCTGCGAGAACATCGCCCGCCTGCTGCGGGTGGCGCTGAATATCCTGTTCAACGTGCGCTTCGACCGGCGCGGCACCGAATGGCCGACCGTCGAGGCGCTGTGCATCTGGTTCGGGCTGATCGCCGCGGACAGCACGCCGGCGGCGCCCGACGCCCCGTCCGCCGCCATCTTCACCGATGCCGAGATCGAGTCGGCCCTGCTGCTGGCGGTGGTGTCCCCCGCCGTCCCCGGACTGGCCCGCCAGCAGCAGGAACTGCACCGGCTTGCCGGCCAGGTGCACGAGCGCTTCTCGGTCGACAACTGGCGCGTGCTGAGCCGGATGGCGCAGCACGCCGCCGTGCGCGGCGAGCGGCCCTCCCAGTCCGAAACGATGACCATCCTCGATGACGCCGTCACCGCCTTGACGACGCTGGCCGGCTTCGCCTTCGACGGCATGACGCGCGACCTCGGATGGCGTTTCATGTCGATCGGGCGCCGCCTGGAGCGGCTGCAATTCCAGGGCCTGGTCCTGCAGCGCGCGCTGGGCATGGACCAGAACGGCGACCTCGACTGGCTGCTCGAACTGTCCGACAGCAGCATCACCTACCGCGTGCGTTACCGCGCCCAGCCCGAGTGGCTGCCGGTGCTCGACCTGCTGCTGTGCGACGAAACCAATCCGCGCTCGGTCCTGTATCAGATCAACGGCATCCTGAACGCCCTGAACAAGATCGCGCAGACCCACGGCCCCTGCGGCGGCGAGCTGCTGGCGCCCCTGAAGCAGGAACTGGCGGCGCTGGTGCCCGACCGCGATCTGCACCACGGTAATGCGATGCTGGGCGAGCTCCTGCAGCGGATCCAGTCGGCCAGCACGGCGCTGTCCGAACAGATCGGCGTGCAGTTTTTCAGCTACAGCGGCAGCAGCGGCCGCGGCAGCGCGCAGAGGAGGCAGCCATGAGCCATCCGGCGCCGGGCGGCGGCGTGTGTGCGCGTTATCGCGTGGTGCATGAAACCTGCTACGACTACCAGAGCACGGTGAGCCTGTCGCAGCAATTCCTGCATCTGACGCCACGCTCGTTCGCGTTCCAGGAAACCGAATCGCACGTGATCTGGTTCGATCCGGTCGTCAACGACAGCAAGCTCGGTGTCGATTACTTCGGCAACCACACCCGGCATGCGGCCCTCATCCTGCCGCATGACCGCCTGCTGGTGCACGCCGAATCGACGATCGCCCTGCGCCCGCGCCCCGGCCTGGCGCGGATCGCCGCGTCGCTGCCATGGGAAAGCGTGCGCGACATGATGGGGAAGGAAAAGAGCGCGGCCACGCTGGAGGCCTGCCGCTACCTGTACGCCTCCCCGCATGTCAGGCTGTTCCCGGAGCTGGAAGCGTATGCGCGCCTCAGCTTCACGCCGGCCAGGGCCCAGCTCGATGCGGCGCTGGACCTGACCCGGAGGATCTTCGACGATTTCGAATTCGACAGCCGGGCCACCGACATTTCCACCCCGCTGGAACAGGTCCTGCGCGGCCGGCGCGGCGTGTGCCAGGATTTCGCCCAATTGATGATCGGCTGCCTGCGCAGCATCGGTTTGCCGGCGCGCTACGTGAGCGGCTACATCCTGACCCACCCGCCGGCCGGCAAGCCGCGCCTGATCGGCGCCGACGCCTCGCATGCCTGGGTATCGGTGTTTTGCCCGACGCTGGGCTGGATCGATTTCGATCCCACCAACCGCTGCCTGGTGCAGCACGAACACATCACGCTGGGCTGGGGGCGCGACTTCAGCGACGTCACCCCGCTACGCGGCATCGTGCTCGGCGGCGGCACGCAGGTGCTGGCCGTGCAGGTGACGGTGACGCCGCTGCCGCTGCACGGCGGGATTTGAAACCTTCTACAGCCGGGCCAGCAGCTCGGCCTTCTTGGTGTTGAATTCGGCGTCGGTCAGGATGTTCCGGCTGTGCAGTTCGGCCAGCTTGTCGATCATGGCGAAGATCTCCATCCCGGCCGCATTGCCGGCGTCGGCAGGCTGCGCGGACGCGGCGGGCGCCGCCGCCGGGACCGGGGCTGCCGGGACCGGTGCTGCCGGCGCCCCCTGGCCGGCGGGCGCGGCCGGCGCGGCCCCATCCACGGACACGACGGGCAGGCGCGCCACGTCGACCAGGCCATACTGGCTGTTGAAGCCGAGCGAGCCGCCATACGATTGCTGCTGCGAAAAGCCGCCGATCTGGTGGTCCAGCGTGTCGTAGACCGTGACGCTGCCGTTCACCTCGATGGCCAGGCGGTGGGCCTGGGCGAAATACGCGTAGCGCACGCCGTTCTGGGCGCCCGTGCTGTCGGGCCAGCGCAAGCCGGGG